>WNGI01015259.1_pt1 | contig 11069 bp, 9 predicted proteins | sample 5400621 | NCBI WGS metagenome assembly WNGI01 (sample SAMN13153374, study PRJNA577476) | soil metagenome | isolation source: 20 cm soil or saprolite under Garry oak tree replicate 1 | place: USA:California | collected 2016-06-15 | reverse complement strand
TCGATCCCTCGCTCATCGGGCAGTTCGGCCACCAGCTCCACGTGTGGGACCTGCCCAACGGCACGCACCTCCAGACCATCGACCTCGGCCCGGAGCAGCAGATGGTCCTCGAGCTGCGGCCCTCCCACGACCCGGACAAGACCTACGGCTTCGTGGGGGTCGTCGTCTCCACCGCCGACCTGTCCGCCTCCGTCTGGACGTGGTACCGGGACAACGACGGGAAGTGGAAGGCCGTCAAGACCATCGAGATCCCCGCCGAGCCGGCCTCCGCGGAGCAGCTTCCCCCCGCCCTGCAGCCCTTCGGGGCCGTGCCGCCGCTCGTCACCGACATCGACCTGTCCGTCGACGACAGGTTCCTCTACGTCTCGTGCTGGGGAACCGGCGAGTTCCGCCAGTACGACGTTTCGGACCCGTTCCACCCCGAGCTCACCGGCTCGGTCCACCTCGGCGGCATCGTCCACAAGGGCGCTCACCCGGCGGCCGGCCCCCTCAACGGCGGCCCGCAGATGGTGGAGATCAGCCGGGATGGGAAGAGAATCTATGTGACGAACTCGTTGTACGCCTCCTGGGACGCCCAGTTCTACCCGGAGGGCATCAAGGGGTGGATCGTGAAGCTCGACGCCGACCCGAATGGTGGCATCGCTGCGGACCCGGACTTCTTCGTGCCGTTCGAGGGAGAGCGCCCGCACCAGGTCCGCCTCGAGGGCGGCGACGCCTCGTCCGACTCCTACTGTTTCTCCTGAAGTGCTCCCCGGGACTGGGAATATCGCCTTGTTTCCAACGTTGTTATAGTTGAAACAACAAGTTCCGGGGGCCAATGCCGGTAAAGGAAGGTCGGGAGTACGATACGGCCATGGACGCACGAGAGGTTCGCAAGGACTTTCCCATCCTCGACCAGGAGGTCAACGGCCAGCCGCTCTCCTACCTGGACAACGCAGCCACGTCGCAGAAGCCGCGCCAGGTCATCAACGAGCTGAAGCGCTTCTTCGAGGAGGACAACGCGAATGTGCACCGTTCGGTGCACACCCTGGGGGAGCGATCCACCGTGCTCTACGAGGGCGCCCGGGGCAAGCTTGCCGAGTTCATCGGGGCGCCCAGCCCCCGCGGGGTGGTCTTCACGAAGTCCGCCACCGAGGGCCTCAACCTGCTCGCCTATGCCTGGGCTCGGCACCGCCTCGCCGAGGGCGACGAGATCATCACCACCGAGATGGAGCACCACTCCAACATCGTGTCCTGGCAGCTCGCGTGCCGGGACACGGGCGCGACGCTCAGGGCGATCCCGGTCGAGGACGAGGCCACCCTCGACCTCGACGCCTTCGACCGGATGCTCTCCAACCGGACCCGCATCGTGACGGTCGGGCATATCTCGAATGTTCTCGGGACGATCAATCCGGTCGCCCGGATCGCCGAGAAGGCCCACGAAGCCGGGGCGATCGTCGTCTGTGACGGCGCCCAGGCGGCGCCCCACCTCCCCGTGGATGTCACCGCCCTCGGGTGCGACTTCTACGTCGGCACCGGGCACAAGATGTGCGCCCCGACCGGCATCGGCTTCCTGTGGGGCCGGGAGGCGCTCCTCGAGGAGATGGAGCCCTTCCACGGCGGCGGCGACATGATCTCAGACGTCTGGATCGACCACTCGACGTGGAACGAGATCCCCTACAAGTTCGAGGCCGGCACGCCGCCGTTCGCCGAGGCCATCGCCCTGGGGGCCGCCATCGACTACCTCAACGGCATCGGCATGAAGGCGATCCGGGAGCACGAGATCGAGCTCACCCGCTACGCGATGAAGCGCCTCCGGGAGGTCCCCGGGATCCACCTCTACGGACCCAGCGACCCGGAGGCCAAGGGTGGGGTGGTCTCCTTCAACATGGGCGACGTTCACGCCCACGACGTGGGCACGGTCGTCGACGGCCGTGGGGTCGCCATCCGGGCCGGCCACCATTGCTCGAAGCCGTTGATGCGTAAGCTGGGGATCGCGGCCTCGGCCAGGGCCTCGTTCTACCTGTACAACGTCGAAGAGGAGGTCGATCGGTTGGTTGAGGCGCTGGATGACGTGACGCGGCTGTTCGGGAGTGCCGGATGAGCGGCCTCGACGAGCTCTACAAGGAAGTGATCCTCGACCACTATCGGTCGCCCCGCAACCGCGGCAAGCTCGAGCCCTCGGACTTCGACCTGCACCGGGACAACCCGCTGTGCGGCGACGAGGTCCACCTCTACGGCCACATCGAGGATGGCAAGCTCGTCGGCGTCTCCTTCGAGGGCAAGGGCTGCTCGATCTCGCAGGCGTCGACGTCGATGATGACCGAGCGGGTCAAGGGCGTGAGCCTGGACAACGCCGAGGAGCTGGCCCACCTCTTCAAGCGACTGATGCAGGGCGAGTCCCTGGCCGACGACGAGCGTCTGGGCGACCTTGCCGCGCTGCAGGGTGTCCAGAAGTACCCCGTCCGGATCAAGTGCGCCCTCTTGGGCTGGAACACCCTCCTGGAGGGCCTGAAGACCTACAAGGACAAAGCGGGGGGTTGAAATTAGAGCCTTGAGCCAAAACGACACATTTCTGCGTGTTTTGGCTCAAGGTCCGTCGAGTGATTGGCTGCTGCCTTAGGCGGTGGCTGCCTCCTGGCCTTCGAACTGCTCCTCCTCGGTCGACCCGAGCAGCGCCAGTGTCGAGGCTTCGCCTCCGGAGACGATCTTGGCGATCTCGTCGAAGTAGCCCGCCCCCACCTCCCGCTGGTGGCGGGTCGCGGTGTAGCCCTCGGACTCGAGGGCGAACTCGCGGTCCTGGATAGCCAGGTAGGCACCCATGTCGTCAGCGGCGTAGCCCCGGGCCAGCTCGAACATCGACACGTTGAGGGCGTGGAAGCCCGCGAGCGTGATGAACTGGAACCGGTACCCCATGGCCCCCAGCTCCTTCTGGAACCGGGCGATCGTGGCCTCGTCGAGGTGGCGGCGCCAGTTGAACGACGGCGAGCAGTTGTAGGCGAGCAGCTTGCCGGGGTGGGCGTCGAGCACCGCCTCGGCGAAGCGCCGGGCCTCGTCGAGGTCGGGGGTGGAGGTCTCGCACCACAGCACGTCGGCGTACGGGGCGTAGGCGATGGCCCGGGCGATGGGGGCCTCGATGCCGGCTCGCACGCCGAAGAAGCCCTCCGGGGTCCGCTCGCCGTTGAGGAACGGAGCGTTGGCCGGGTCGATGTCGCTGGTGAGCAGCGTGGCGCCGAGGGCGTCGGTCCGGGCGACGAGCAGGGTCGGCACGCCTGCGACGTCGGCCGCCAGGCGGGCCGCCTTCAGGGTCCGGATGTGCTGGGCCGTCGGGACGAGGACCTTGCCGCCCATGTGGCCGCACTTCTTCTCCGACGAGAGCTGGTCCTCGAAGTGCACGCCGGCGGCGCCGGCTTCGATCATCGCCTTCATGAGCTCGTAGGCGTTGAGGGGGCCGCCAAAGCCGGCCTCGGCGTCGGCGACGATGGGCACCATCCACTCGTGCGAGGTGCTGGCCTCCGCCCACTCGATCTGGTCCGCCCGCAGCAGGGCGTTGTTGATGCGCCGGACGAGCGACGGGACGCTGCTGACCGGATACAGGCTCTGATCGGGGTAGACGTTCTCCGACAGGTTGGCGTCGGCGGCGACCTGCCAGCCGCTGACGTAGATCGCCGGCAGCCCGGCCCGCACCATTTGCACGGCCTGGCCGCCGCTCATCGCCCCCAGGGCGTGGACGTAGTCCTCGGTTTGCAGCAGCTCCCACAGGCGGGCCGCGCCTGCCGTTGCAAGGGTGTGGTCGATGGCCATCGACCCCCGCAGACGGATGACGTCGGCCGCCGAATAGTCCCGGCGGACGCCCCTCCAGCGGTCGTTCTCCGACCAGGCAGCCTCCAGCTCCGCGATCGCTCGCTGGCGCTGCTCAAAGATGCTCACCACGGTGCTCTCCTTCCTGGGAATGCGGGAGTTCCGGCTCCCGGCAACGTGCAACCGTTAACGAAAGCTACGAGAGCGTCGTGTAGGCGGGCAGGGTGAGGAATTCGAAGAACGGCTGTTCCAGGGCGACCCGTTCGAACAGGCTGCGGGCATCCAGGAGGTGGCTGGCTCTGAAGGCCTCCTCACCCATCGTTGAGCGCAGTGTGGCGAGTTCCTCGTCGGCGATCTGGCGGACTAGCTCCGGCGTGACCTCCCGGCCGTCGGTCATCTTGGTGTGGTGGTGGCACCACTGCCAGATCTGGGCCCGTGAGATCTCGGAGGTGGCGGCATCCTCCATCAGGTTGGCGATGGCGGCGGCACCCGTGCCCCGCAGCCACGACTCGAGGTACTGGATCCCGACCGCTACGTTGGTCCGGAGCCCGGCCTCGCTGACGCCGGCCTGGTAGATCATGCCATTGAGGTGCAGAAGGTCCTCGGGGTGGACCTCGACGTCGTCACGGGTGCGCTCGAGCTGGTTGGACCTGGTCCCGAGCACGTCGTCGAAGACCTCGGTGGCGACCTCGACGAGGTCCGGGTGGGCCACCCAGGTGCCGTCGAAGCCATCGGCCGCCTCCCGGAGCTTGTCCTCCCGCACCTTCGCGAGGGCGGCCTCGGTGACCTCGGGATCGCGGCGGTTGGGGATGAACGCTGCCATCCCGCCGATGGCGAGGGCGCCGCGGCGGTGGCAGGTCGCCACCAGCAGTTCGGTGTAGGCCCGCATGAACGGCGTGGTCATCGTGACCTGCGCCCGGTCCGGCAGGACGAACTGCGGGTGGCTGCGCAGCTTCTTGATGAAGCTGAAGATGTAGTCCCAGCGCCCGGCGTTGAGGCCAGCGGCGTGCTCCCGCAACTCGAAGAGGATCTCGTCCATCTCGAAGGCGGCCATCACCGTCTCGATCAGCACCGTGGCCTTGATCGTGCCCGGGGACAGTCCCATCCGCTCCTGAGCAAAGAGGAAAACCTTGTTCCACAGCCGGGCCTCGAGGAAGCCCTCGAGCTTCGGCAGGTAGAAGTACGGCCCGGACCCCCGATCCAGCAGCTCCCGGGCGTTGTGGAAGAGGGCGAGGCCGAAGTCGAAGAGGCTGGCCGAGATCGGCTCGCCGTCGATCAGCACGTGCTTCTCGCTCAGGTGCCAGCCACGCGGACGGACGCAGATCGTGGCGATCTTCTCGTTGAGCTCGTAGCGACGGCCATCCGGGGCTTCGTAGGCGATGGTGCGGGCGACGGCATCCCGGAGGTTACGCTGGCCCTCCACGACGTTGTGCCACGTGGGTGACAGGGCGTCCTCGAAGTCGCACATGAAGACCCGTGCGCCTGAGTTGAGGGCGTTGATCATCATCTTGCGCTCGGCGGGCCCCGTGATCTCGACCCGGCGGTCGAGCAGGTCCTTGGGGACGTCGCCGATCTGCCAGTCAGCGGCCCGGATGTTGCGGGTGACCGGGTTGAAGTCGGGCCACTCGCCGGAGTCCAGCGAATGCTGGCGCTCGGCCCTGGCGCTCAGCAGGCGGCGGCGCTGCTGGCGGAACTCTCGCTGCAGGTCAGCGACGAAGGCGAGCGCTTCGTCGCTGAGGATCTCCCCGTCGCGATCACTCTCTGCGTTGATCACCTCGATGCCCTCGTGACCCCCCACCTTGTGCCTCCTGCCCTAGGTTTCTGCTGGAAAGTTACTGAAAGTATTGTTATTGGCAGATTATGGGGATCTTTCACATGATAAAATTGCGAGAACATTTCGATTCTGAGCATTTTCACGAAAGTTGTTCACATGAGCGACCGGGTTGACTCGCTTGTCTTTGGGCAGAGGCTCCGGCATCTGCGACGGTCGAGGGACCTGACACTCGACCAACTCGGCGAGCTTGTCGGCAAGCAGGCGTCGTTCCTCTCGCTGATCGAGAACGGCAAACGGGAGGCGAGGCTCTCGCTGATCGAGAACCTGGCCCGGGCCCTGGAGGTGAGCTCCGGCGAGCTGCTCGCCACCGAACCGCCGACCCGGCGGGCCCGCCTGGAGGTCGAGCTCGAACGGGCGCAGAAGGACCCGCTCTACCAGGAGCTCAACCTGCCGCTGCTCCGGGCCTCCCGGCAGGTGCCCCACGAGTTTCTCGAGCACGTCGTCGGGTTGTTCGAGGCGCTGAAGGCGCAGTCACAGGAGCAGGCGGCGACGCCGGAGGGCGCCCGGGCGGCCAACGCCCGCCTGCGGGCCGAGATGCGGGCGCGCGACAACTACTTCGGCGAGATCGAGCTCGCCGCCACCCAGGCCCTCCGCTCCACCGGCTACGAGGGGGGCGCGGTGGCCGAGAGCACCCTCACCTCCCTCGTCGCCCACTACGGGTTCACGCTCCACCGGGTCCAGGACCTGCCCGTCTCGGTCGACTCGGTCGCCGACCTCGAGCACCGGCGCATCTACGTCCACCAGCGCAACACGCTGCCGACGAGGGCTGCCCGCTCCGTGGTCCTCCAGACCCTCGGCCATTTCGCCCTGGGCCATGGCGACCCCAAAGACTTCGGTGAGTTCCTCCGCCAGCGGGTCGAGGCCAACTACTTCTCGGGCTCGGTGCTCGCCCCCCAGCGCCCCGCGGTCGAACTGCTGACCGCGGCACGGCGCAAGGGCGACATCTCGGCCGAGGACCTCAAGGAGGTCTTCTACATCTCCTACGAGATGGCCGCCCACCGCCTGACGAACCTGGCCACCCACCACCTCGGCCTGGCGGTGCATTTCCTGAGGACCGACGACGAGGGGGTCATCTGGAAGGCATACGAGAACGACGGGGTGCCCTTCCCGACCGACAGCGCCGGGATGATCGAGGGCCAGCGCGCGTGCCGGAAATGGGGGACCCGCCAGGCGTTCGGCTCCCACGACAAGTTTGCCGAGTACGCCCAGTACACGGAGACCCCGGTGGGGGAGTTCTGGTGCAGCACCTACCTCGAGGCGGACACGGCCACCCCGGAGGCCGTCACGATCGGGTGCAGGACCGAGGACGCCGCCGGGTGTGGCCGGCGGCCCGGGTGCACAGCTACGTGCTGGCGACGCTCCCGGCCGGCGCCTACGCCGGTGTGGACCTCAGCGAGGTGTACGACTTCCTGGACCGGCAAAGTTAGTGCTGGCGTGCTTCTTTGTATGAAAAAGCATGAATATGATGCACAATCACACAAAGATCCCGGCCACCCCCGCCTCGGTCTCCGGGGCTATTCCTATTCCTTGGCTCCCCCACCCACGAAGCCGCGGTAGACGGCGAGGAGGGCCTCCTTCTGGCCGTCGGTGAGGGCCGGGTCGAGGCGGATCGCTGCCTCGGTGGTCGTCGCCTCCAAGGGCTGGCGGTCCTCCCCGGCGTCCTCGGCAGCGTTCGGTTCCGAGCCCTCGAGCAGGCCGGCCTGGGCGAGCAGCGTCTCCGCAGAGATGTTGAGCGCGGACGCGATCGAGCGCAGCACGCGAACGGAGGGTTCGTGGAGGCCGCGCTCGATCTGGCTGAGGTACGGGTTGGACACCTTGGCGAGTTCTGCCATCTCCCTCAGGGTGAGATTGGCGAGCCGCCGCTGAGAGCGGATGAAGCTACCGAGTGTGTCCATGTGCGGCCTAGATCATCTCTGATCTGCCGCCAACGTGGGTACGGCTGGTGGTACGGGAGGTGCGACTGGTGTTACTTGGCTGCGGCCGTGGCGCGCTCGGCAGTCTTCTTCACAGCGTCGGGGTACTTCTTGCCGGCTTCCGTCGCGACCTCGAGCAGCTTGACGAAGAACTCCTTCTCCGTGGCCCACAGCTTCTCGGCAAAGCCGTAGAAGGTGTCGATCTTCGGCGCCACGTAGTACTCGGAGAGGTAGGGAGTCGACGCCAGGGTGTCGGTCCAGCCCTTGAGCACCTTCAGTGTTGCGTCCTGCGCGGTGGTGATCGTCTCGAGCACCTGATCCGTTACTGCAGTCGCTGCATCCGCCATGTTCTTCTCCTTTCGAGCGATTCCTCTTGCTAACTATGCAGTAGCTCTGCTAACTTTGTCAAGAGAACTTCTCGTCAGGAGAGAATTTCGAGGAAAGGACCCGAGATCGTGCCTGAGTCCGGCGTACCGCCCCAGACCATCGACATCGGGGACCTCAGGGACCTTGCCGGCAAACCTTTGGGCGTCAGCTCCTGGAGGGAGGTTACCCAGGACGAGGTGAACCGATTCGCCGAGGCCACCGGAGACCGCCAGTGGATCCACGTGGACCCCGAGGCGGCCCGCAACGGCCCGTTTGGGCACACGGTCGCCCACGGCTTCCTGACCCTCGGCATGTTCACGGGCATGCTCTACGAGCTCCTCGAGGTGACGGGTGCCGCGCTGATCCTCAATTACGGGACCAACCGGGTGCGGTTCCCCGCCCCCGTGCCAACCGGGGCGAGAGTCCGGGGCCACATCGACTACGGCAAGGTCGAGGACGTCCCCGGCGGCGTGCAGGTCGAGTTCCGAGTTACCGTGGAAGTCGACGGCAACCCCAAGCCGGCATGCGCCGCCGAGATCCTGTTCCGGTACTACCGGGAGGTCCCCGCCGCCGCCGGAGGATCAGGAGTTTAAGTGGCAACGACACCCGATCCGCAGCGCGAAGCTGCGGCTGAACCAGACGGTTCCAACGGTTCTGGCACCAATGAGAACCCCATCAATGGGAATGGGACCGCAGCCGCGGTCGGCCCCGAGGCCGACCTCTTCGCTCGCCAGGACCCCCTGTCGCTCATTCCCACGATGAGGAGGCTGGGGGCCGCCCTGGCGGCGAATCCGGCCGCCGTGTGGAACGCCGGCACTCGCTTCAGCGGCCGCCTGGCGGCCTCGACGGCGGGCATGATGGCGAGGGCGCTCGGCGCGAAACCCCAGCCGGAGCTGCAGCCCGACCCAAAGGACCGGCGGTTCAAGGACCCGGTCTGGGACGAGAACCCCGTGTTCTTCGGCGAGCGGCAGGCCTACCTGGCATGGGCACACTTCGTCCACGAACTGGTCACCACATCGGGCCTCGATCCCAAAGACGCCGACAAGGCGGCGTTCGGGCTGGGCCTCCTCGTCGACGCCCTGGCGCCCACCAACTTCCTCCTGTCGAACCCGACGGCCCTCCGCAAGGCCGCGGAGACCAGGGGCCTGAGCCTGTTGAAGGGTCTCCGGAACTTCATCGACGACGCCCTGCACAACGACGGCATGCCACGTCAGTTCGACCAGCACGCCTATGCCGTCGGGCGCAACCTCGGCGTGACGCCGGGCAAGGTCGTCTACCGCAATAACCTCATGGAGCTGATCCAGTACGAGCCGCAGGCGACGACCACCTATGAGATCCCGCTGCTCGTGTCCCCACCCTGGATCAACAAGTACTACCTCATGGATCTGGCCCCCGGTCGCAGCTTCATCGAGTGGGCGGTCCAGCACGGCCACACCACCTTCGCCATCAGCTACCGCAACCCCGACGAGTCCATGCGCGACGTGTCCCTCGATGACTATCTGATCCACGGGCCGGCCTCCGCCCTGGATGTCATCCGGGACATCACCGGCCAGCCGAAGGTCAACATTGCGGGCCTGTGTATCGGCGGCACGCTGACGACGATGCTGCTCGCCTACCTGGCGGCCGGGGGCCAGGACCGGCTCAACACGGCGACGTTGCTCAACACGATCGTCGATTTCTCCGAGCCGGGCCCGCTCGGCTGCTTCACCGATGCCGAGTCGATCGCACGGCTCGAGCAGAAGATGGCCAAGACGGGATTCCTCGACGCGGCCGACATGGAGCGGACCTTCAACGCCCTGCGAGCCAACGACCTGATCTGGAACTACGTGGCCTCCAACTGGCTCATGGGCAACGACCCCCCGGCGTTCGACATCCTGACCTGGAACGCCGACAACACCCGGATGCCGGCCAACATGCACTCCTTCTACCTGCGCTACTGCTACCAGGAGAACCAGCTCGCCAAGGACGAGATGACGCTCGCCGGGAGGCAGCTGCACCTCGGCAAGATCCGCGAGGACGTGTACATCGTCGGTGCGGTGGAGGACCACATTGCACCGTGGACCACCTCGTATGCCACCACGAGGCTGCTCGGTGGGACCTGCCGCTACGTGCTGACCTCCTCGGGCCACATCGCCGGCATCGTCAACCCGCCTGACTCGAAGCGCAGGTACTGGACCAACGACGACCTCCCCGACGACCCGCACCAATGGCGGGCGGCGGCGACACCGCACGAGGGCTCGTGGTGGGAGGACTGGACCGCATGGATGGCACAGCGGTCGGGAAAGCGCGTCAAGCCGCCGCCCATGGGAAGCGCTGAGCACCCACCCATCGCCGACGCACCAGGGGAGTATGTCCATGGCTGAGAGACCGACGAAGAGTGGAGCCAGCAACGGCGGGACCGACCTGGCCGAGCGGCCGGCGCCCGGGTCCGAGGTGCCGGCTGTCATCCAGCGGGTCGGTGTGGTCGGCTGCGGGCTGATGGGATCGGGCATCGCGGAGGTCTGCGCCCGGGCGGGACTGAGCGTGGTCGTCGTCGAGGCGGGGCAGGACGCCCTGGCCGCCGGTCGGCGGCGTGTCGAGGCATCCCTCGCCAAGGCCGTGGACCGGGGAAAGCTGGCCCCCGAGGCTCGCGCCGATGCCCTGGAACTGATGAACTTCTCCACCCGGATGGCAGATCTTGCCGACCGGGAGCTGGTGGTCGAGGCCGTCGTCGAACGCTTCGACGTCAAGGCCACGGTGTTCGAGCAGCTCGACGCCGTGACCGGGCCCGGGACGATCCTGGCCTCCAACACGTCCTCGATCCCCATCATGAGGCTGGCGATGATGACGCGGCGTCCCGAGGAGGTCCTGGGGCTGCACTTCTTCAACCCCGTCCCGGTCATGCGCCTCGTCGAGTTGGTGACGTCGTTGCTCACGAACGATACGACGGCCGCCCGGGCAGCCGACTTCGTCGAGCAGGTCCTCCACAAGCGGATCGTGCGGTCCAAGGACCGGGCGGGTTTCATCGTCAACGCCCTGCTGATCCCCTATCTTCTGTCAGCGATTCGGATGATAGAGTCAGGTTTCGCAACTGCCGCAGATATCGACGCGGGGATGGTGGAGGGATGCGCCCACCCCATGGGGCCCCTCGCGCTGTCGGACCTGATCGGTCTCGACACGGTGTCCGCGGTCGCGGA
>WNGI01016304.1_pt1 | contig 11071 bp, 9 predicted proteins | sample 5400621 | NCBI WGS metagenome assembly WNGI01 (sample SAMN13153374, study PRJNA577476) | soil metagenome | isolation source: 20 cm soil or saprolite under Garry oak tree replicate 1 | place: USA:California | collected 2016-06-15 | reverse complement strand
CGCTGTGCTGGGTCCAGCCGACCGAGTACACCAGCGCGGTGGTCCGCTCCCGCCCCGAGTTTGCCGTCCACGCCTCGCACACCCGCAGGAACTGCTCGGGCGGGACGCCGCAGACCGCCTCCACCATCTCCGGGGTGTACCGGGCGAAGTGTCGCTTGAGGATCTGGTAGACGCACCGGGGGTGCTGCAGCGTCGGGTCCGCCGTCGGGTGCGCGGTCTCGCCGTGCAGCGCCGGCCCCCCCGACTCGTGCGCCAACGCGGCGGCCTGCTCCCTCGCCTCCCCGGCCGGCCGCCGCGCGGCCGCGGGGGTCTCCTCCATCCCCTCGTACTGCCAGGACGTCATGTCGTACGACGCGGTCTCCGGGTCGTAACCGGAGAACAGGCCGTCCAGCTCCTCGGTGTCCTGGAACCCTTCGGTGACGAGGAAGGACGCGTTCGTGTACGCGAGGACGTACTCCCGGAAGTCCTTCTCGTTATCGAGGATGTAGTTGACCACGCCGCCGAGGAAGGCGATGTCGCTGCCGGCACGCAGCGGCACGAACAGGTCCGCGAGCGCGCTGGTGCGGGTGAACCGGGGGTCGACGTGGATCACCGTCGCGCCACGCGCCTTGGCCTCGCCCACCCACTGGAAGCCGACCGGATGAGCCTCGGCCATGTTCGAGCCCTGGATGATGATGCAGTCGGCGTTGGCGAGGTCCTGCTGCGTGTTGGTGGCACCGCCGCGCCCGAACGAGGTCCCCAGACCGGGGACCGTGGCGGAGTGTCAAATACGGGCCTGGTTCTCGATCTGGATCGCGCCGAGCGCCGTGAACAGCTTCTTGATCAGGTAGTTCTCTTCGTTGTCCAGGGTGGCGCCGCCGAGCGCGGCCAGGCCCAGGGTGCGCCGGACCCGGTTGCCGCGGTGGTCGACGTCCTGCCAGCCCCTGCGCCGGGCATCCAGCACCCGGTCGGTGACCATGTCCATCGCCGTGTCCAGGTCCAGCTCGGTCCACTCGGTGGCGTACGGCGCGCGGTAGCGCACCTTCTGCTCCCGCTGCGGCCCGGTGACCAGCTGCTTGCTGGCGCTGCCCTTCGGGCAGAGCCGGCCGCGGCTGATCGGGCTGTCCGGATTGCCCTCGATCTGGATGACCTGCCCGTCCCGTACGTACACGTTCTGGGCGCAGCCCACCGCGCAATACGGGCACACCGACTTGGCCACCCGGTCCGCCGTCCCGGTCCGCGGGGCCAGCGTGCCCGACCGGGCCGACTGCGCGGCGGCGCCGCGGCCCAGCGGGTCGGCCCCGGTGAGCTGGCGGTAGACCGGCCAGCCCTCGATCCAGGTCCGCACACCCATGACGCCGTCCCTCCCGCACCGAGGGTCGCCCACCTACCGGACCCACGCTCGGTCCCGCGCCGCACGTTACCCCGGACCGGGGTACGTGGCGTAGACGTACCGGGAGTCCGCGGCGAGACCGAGCGGCGCCCAGGTGAAGAACCGGCCGTACGGCCTTGCCGGAGGCTCCGTCGAGGGCCCGTTGTGGGCTCCGTCGGCGCCGGGTGGTGGTTACCCGGTGATGATCGGGAGGAGGTGGTCGAGGCCGCGAAGGTCGTCGGGGTTGCGGGTGTAGAGGCTGGCGTGGTGGGCGGCGGCGGTGGCGGCGATCAGCAGGTCCATGACGCGGGCCCGGGGTTGCCGGCCGGTGGCGGAGACGGCGGCGGCGAGGTGGCCGTATTCGCGGGCGACGGCGGAGTCGACGGGCAGGGCGTGGAACTGGCTCTCGATGAGGCCGAGGCGGCGGAGGCGATCGGCGCGGACCTGCTCGTCGCGGGCGATGAGGACGCCGAAGTGCAGTTCGGCCAGGCTTGCGGTGCTGATGGCCAGTTCGCCGGGCAGCGGAGCGATGTCAGCGGCGAGGAGCACGCTGGTGTCGAGGATGGCTCGGCTCGGGTCAGCGGTGGTCACGGTTGGGGCCAGGGGTCGGTGGGGCAGGCGTCGAGGCGGTCCCGGTCGCCGGTCCATCCCTCGGCGGCCCGGTCGGCGGTGAACAGGTCGGCGATGTCGTCCCAGCGTCTCCAGGTGTGCCGGTTGGCCGGGATGATCTGCGCGGCGGGCCGGCCACTGACGGTGACCGTGACGATGTCGCCGGCCTCGACCCGGCGGACGATGTCGCTGGCGTGCTGCCGTAGTTCGCGCAGCCCGATCACCTCGGGTTCGTGGGCTGCCTCGGCGGTCACACCTACCATGGTAGCACATGTGCTAGGAACGAGGTCCGGCGGCTGCGGGATAGGGCTCGTACCAATCCCCGCTGTCCCACACTTCGCCGGCACCAGCGCATCGTCCACCCTGGAAGACGCCCCGACGGCGGGCGGGTCGGCGGCTACGCTGGCGGCATGACACTCATGCTGGAGGCCACCGCGCCCGGCACGGCACGGGAACCCGACCTTTCCTCGCTCGACGGTACGACGGCGGTGGGGCCGAGCGCGGCGGTGCCGCCGGCGGCCCCCGGCGCCGCGGGTACGGCGCAGCCGCGCACGGAGCCGACCCAGCCGGTGCCGGCGCGCCGCCCGGTGTTGTCGGCGCGGGCGGCCCGGCTGGCCGGCCTGCTGATGTTCGCCGGGTTCGTCGCCGCCGTGTTGATCGAGCCGGCGCCGGACGGACCGCAGCCGGTGCTGCCGGTCTGGGTCGACCTGATCGCCACCGCGACCCTGGTCGCCCTGCTCGGCTGCTGGGCGGCGCTGGCCGCCGGCCGCCGGTCGGGCCTCAGGCTCGGCGCCGTGGCGGGAGTCGGCCTGGTCGGCCAGGTCGCGCTGTGCCCCGCGCTGGATCACCACGTGCTCGCCGGCTGGTGGTGGGTGCAGCTGGCGGTCGGCGTCGGCATCGCCGCGCTCAGCATCGGCCTGCTCGCCCGCACCCGGGCCTGACCGTCCGGGGGCCTGGGACCGCCCGAGCCGGGCCGGGCCGGCCGAGCCGGGCCGGGCCGGCCGGGCCGGCCGAGCCGGCCGGGCCGGCCGAGCCGGGCCGAGCCGGGCCGGGCCGGGCCGGAGCTGACGCGCTTACTCGTCGGTCTCGGCCTCGCGCGGCCGACCCCGAGTCGGTGGGAGAGGATGGCCGGGTGCCGAGCCGGATGACACCCGAGACCGTGCTGACCCTGGCCGACGTGCAGGCCGCCGCCCGGCGGCTCGACGGTGTCGCGCACCGCACGCCGGTGCTGACCTCCAGCACGGTCGACGTGATGGTCGGCGCCCGGGTCTTCTGCAAGTGCGAGAACTTCCAGCGGATCGGGGCGTTCAAGTTCCGCGGCGCCTACAACGCGATCTCCCAGCTGGACGCCGCGCAGTGGGAGCGGGGCGTGGCCGCGTACTCCTCGGGCAACCACGCCCAGGCGGTGGCGCTGGCGGCGCGCCTGCTCGGGACCCGGGCGGTGATCCTGATGCCGGCGGACACCCCGGACACGAAGCTCGCGGCCACCCGCGGGTACGGCGCCGAGGTGGTCACCTACGACCGCTACACCGGCGACCGGGACGCGCTGGGCCGCCAACTCGCCGCAGATCGCGGGCTGACACTGATCCCGCCGTACGAGAGTCCGCACGTGATAGCGGGCCAAGGCACCGTCGCCGTCGAACTGCTGGCCGAGACCGCCCCGCTGGACGCGCTCGTGGTCCCGGTGGGCGGCGGCGGGTTGATGGCCGGCTGCGCCACCGCCGCCACCGCGCTCAGCCCCGGCATCCGCATGATCGGCGTCGAGCCGTCGTCGGGGGACGACACCAGGAGGTCGCTGGACGCTGGCTCCCGGGTGGCCGTCCCGGTCCCCCGCACCATCGCGGACGGCCAGGCCGTCGAGATCCCCGGCGAGCTGACGTTCTCGGTCAACCGGCGGCTGGTCGAGGACATCGTCGTGGTCAGCGACGACGAGATCCGGGCGGCGATGGCGCTGGCCTTCGAGCGGCTGAAGATCGTAGTGGAGCCCAGCGGCGCCAGCGCGCTCGCCGCCCTGCTGACCGGCCGGATCCGGCCGGTTCCGGCCCGGGTCGGCGTCGTGATCTCCGGCGGCAACGTCGGGGTGCGCAGGTTCGCCGAGTTGCTCTCGCCGGACGTCACCCGCCCGGCTTCATGACGGCGGGTCAGCGCGGGATGGAGGTGTGCTTCCATCAGCCGGACGAACACCGCCTGGTCGCCCGCGATGAATGTGGGCACTCCCCAGACATTGTGTGACTCGACGAACTGCTCGTGCTCGGACCGGACGGTCGCCAGGGCAGCGCCGGAGTCGATGCGCGCGAACACCGCATCGGCGGCCACTCCGTGCTCGGTCAGGATCCGCTCCACCGTGCCGCGGTCCTCGAGGTGCAGGCCCTCGTCGTGCCGGGCGGCGAACAGAGCCCTGTGCACGGCCGCGAACCGGTCCCGGAACTCGTCCCGGACCACGACGCCCGCCTGCAGGGCGAGGATGCCGCTGTCCTGCTCCGGCTTCTCCCACACGCTCGGCTCGCCTTCGGCGACATGCACCTGGCCGAGCGAGAACGGCAGGAACTGGACGTTCCAGTCGGCGCCTCCGGCGAGGCCGGTGAGGAGGTGTTCGTGCGCGTTGCGGGCGAACGGGCAGCGGTAGTCCCAGGTGACTGCAAAGTTGACCGGCATGCCGGGACAACACCGGCCCGGCCGGTCGGTGTTCCCCCGACCGTCGACCGGCTGCTGGCGGTGCTGACGGCAACGGCTTCACCCCTCGCGGCGCCCCAACGCTGAGCCGGACGCCCGGTCCGCGCCGGCCTCTCGGCGGTCTGCCGGGTTGGTCAGGTGACGAAGATGTCCTCGGGCAAGAACGCCGAGACCAGGAAACTCGGTACGTCGACCAGCTGGCTGATCTTCAGGTCGACGGCGACGCTGCAGATGGCGTACGCCTGCTGCCGGCTCCAGCCGCGCTCACCGAGGTGATCGATCATGTTCAGCAGCGCGTTGCGGGCGGCCAGGGTGGCATCCTCGGCGTGGACCTCGTCGTCCCAGCCCACCGACATTCCGGTGGTCGCGTAGAACCGGCGCGGCGCGGCGTACTCGGGGGCCACCCAGTAGTCGGTACGCGAGAACCGCGGGTCCCGGATGCCCTTGGCTAGCGCCTCGCCGGCGTGCACGGCGAACCGGACCCGCAGCGTCGCCCGCATCTCGATCGCCGTGCCGCAGGTCTCGCAGTCGCCCTGGGCGAAGTGCGCGTCCCCGGCGGAGAACAGCGCGCCCGGGGCGTCCACCGGGATGAACAGCCGGGTGCCCGCGCCCAACTGCTTGATGTCGACGTTGCCCGCCTGCTCCCTGGGCGGGATGGTCCGCAACGCCACCGCGGCGATCCGGGGATCGGAGGGCACCGCGTCCGTCGGTGACGGCGGCAGCACGAAGCCGCCGCGGTCCAGCGCCGCCTGCTCCCGGGCGGCGATCCGGGCCAGCGACTCGGGCCCGGGAGACAACCCGATCGTGCCCATGAACGGCGCGGCCGGAATCCGCACGCCCGGCAGGTCGGCGGAGGTCGCCCACCCCCCGCCGATCTCCCAGCGCACCATGAACGGATCGCCGAACACGTCACGCAGGAACCCGAATCCCGGCACCTGCACGGTGTAGGCGTAGCGGTCCGGGACCACCTCCAGGATCTCCACCTCGAGCAGGTCTCCCGGCTGCGTGCCCTGGACGTAGACCGGGCCGGTCAGCGGGTGCACCACGTTCAGGTTGGGCGCCGCGACCGTGTCCAAGGTGGCCTGTGGCCCCATCTGTCCGTCGAATGCGTCCCGGGTCTCCAGCACGACCTCGTCTCCCGGGTCGCAGCGCAGCACCGGCGGGATGTCTGGATGCCAGCGGTTGTGACCGGTCGCCGGCTCCTCCAGCAGCGTCTTGGACCGGTCGATACGGATCTCGTGCACGGCCATCCGGGACCCCCTGAGTGATCGCGGGACGGTGCGCACGCTGCCGCTCCGCCGCACGGCTGTCAACCGACCGGCTGGCGTGCGCGGGTCCGACTCGCGGTCAGCCGACCGTGATGCCGCCCGCCGGCTACCGGTGCGCCAGCCGTGACCGGGGGACGCCCAACGGCTCCCAGCCCTGACCGGAAGCGCGGTGAGCAGCCTGGCCCTGGCCGGCTGGCCGGGCGGTGGTGCTGGTCAGCGCCGGTGTCGCAGGCTGGTCCAGATCGGCAGCCCATACCACCACAGGGCGAACCAGAGCACGACGCCGCCGGTGAGGGCGACGGCCACCCGCTGGTCGACCACGACCTTGAGGATGAGCAGCAGCGCGCAGGCCAGGGACAGGCCGAGCAGGCCGAGGCCGGCGACGGCGAACCGGTTCGCCGCCCGGACCAGGTGCCGCTTGAGCCGCTGCCGGAACACCACCCGGTGGTAGCAGGCCGGGGCCATCAGCAGCGCGGCGCTGGCCGAGCCCAGGATCAGCGTCGTGACGTAGAGGCTGCGGTCGAAGGGGGACAGCATGCCGAAGCGTGGCGTGAAGGCGAGGCTGAGCAGGAATGCCAGCAGGAGTTGGACGCCGGTCTGGGCGACCCGGATCTCCTGCAGGATCTCCGCGTAGTTCCGGTCCAGCCGCTGCATGGCGCTTTCGCTGCGGGCGGTGGCGTTCCAGTCGTGGTGGGCGTCCTGGCCGTTGCAGCAGTCCGGCCCGGCCGCCTCCGGTGTCGCCTGCGGGATGACCTCGGCCATACCGCTGGCCGGTCGCACCCGGGCTGGCAGTTCGGTCGGCCTGGTGTCCGGCCGAGCGAACGGCTCGCTGACCCACGACCGGCTCTGCGCGCGGGCGGCCCGGTTGCCACCCGGACCGAGGGGGCCGGTGAATGGTCGGCCGATCCACGGAGCTGTCCCGGACACGGTCGGTTCGCTCCGTGGTGCAGCGGTCAAGTGATCAACCTCCAGCGACTCGCCGGGCGCCCACTCTCGTGGTGACAGCGTTGCCCGGGTCAACAGACATCCCGCCTACGGCCCGTTCGGCCGGATTGTTCACGTCATTCCGTCAAGTGGGACGCGGCCGTGCCGACACGGCTACCGACGGAACGTCGGCACGGCACTGCGGCCGACCGCCTCGGCGGTGCGCCGCCGTTCTCAATCTGAGTCACCGCACCGCGGGATAAGCCCCTGGTCAGGCGGTCGGCGCGACGATGCCGTATTCGTGAATCTTGCGGTAGATGGTGGCGCGGGACATGCCCAGCGACTTGGCCGCCTTGACCTTGTTGCCGTCCGCGTCGAGCAGGCTCTGCACGATCGCGTCGCGCTCCATCGACTCCAGCGGGCTGAGCAGCCGGCGGCTGACCGTACGGCATTCCGGCGGCAGGTCGTTCGGCTGGATGGATCCGGTCCGCCGGTGTTGCACGACCCGCCGCAGCACCTGCCAGAGCTGCTCGGTGTTGCCCGGCCAGCTCGACCGCGTGAGCAGCGCCATCGCCTCCGGCGAGCAGGCCAGCCGACCGTGCAGGTTGAGCTTGGCTAGGAAGAACGGCACCAGGACGTGCAGGTCCTCGATGTGGTGCCGGAGCGGCGCCAGCTCGACCGTGCTCGGGAACGACTCCAGCAGGTCGGCCAGGTCGCCGTCGGTGCGGCTCTGGCTCAGGGTGACCGCGACCCACAGCGAGTCCTGCCGGCCGGTGGCGCGGGCGTCCTGCAGCGCCGCCGACAGGGCCTGCAGCCGCCCGGTGGCGAGCCGGTCGACGTGCCGGATCACCAGCGTGCCGACCGCGTCGCGCAGCTCCCGGCGGGCACCGGCCAGCCAGTCCCGGTCGGCGCCGTCCGCCGCGTCAAGGGTCCGGAGCCGACCGGTCGGGTTGCGGCCCTGGTGCACGGCCCGGATCAGCGCCAGCTTCCCGACCCCGGGTTCGCCCTCCAGCGCGAGCCAGTCGCCCGAGTCGTACACCGCCTCCACCTCATGGCAGCCGCGCAGCCACAGCGGCCCGGCGCCGACCAGCCCGGGCAGGAACATCCGGGTCGGCGGCCCGGCCTCGGCGGTCGGCCGGTGGCCCTGCTCGGTCAGCTTCACCTGCACCACACCGCCGACCAGCCGGCCCTCGCCGCGCACCGGCCGGCAGTACAGCCGGGCGGTGACGCCGCTGGGCAGCTCGACCGCCACCGCTCCGCGGTGCCAGCTGGCCAGCGTGGTGGCCGCCTGCGCCAGCAGCACCGACTGGTCGCCCGGGTCGAGCACCTGCCGGGCGAAGTCGTTCATCATCACCACGTCGCTGTTGAACGCGAACACGATCCCGGCGGCGCGGTGGCAGGCTCGCAGGTACTCCTGGAACAGCTCGAGCTCGCGCACCCCGCTGTCGGCCAGCAGGGCCTGCCTGATCTGGTCGGCAGTGGTCTTGGCCAGCGTGATCAGCAACGGGCTGGCGTCCTTGCGCCAGCAGGTCAGGTCGACCGCGCCGACCGTCTTGCCGGTGATCGGGTGCTGGATCGGCACCCCGGCGCAGGCGAGGTTCTCCAGGTGCTCCGCGTAGTGCTCATGCCCGAACACGTGCATCGGCCGGCCACCCTCCAGCGCGGTGCCGATGCCGTTGGTGCCGACGAACTGCTCGGCGTAGCTGAAGCCGGGGGCGAGCTGGACCTTGTCCAGGTACCGGTCGAGGTCGGGGTCGGCCATCAGCCGGGTGAGCACCACGCCGGCGGGGTCGGTGAGGATGAGGCTGATCGGCTGGCCGTCCAGCTGCTCGCGCAGGTGCCGGAGCACCGGCAGCGCGCTGCGGGTCAGCGGGGTATCGAGGTCGGGGTCGCGGACGTAGGCCAGATCGATCCGATCGGCCGCGACGTTCCACCGCCGGGAGCGCCACCAGGACGCCAGGATGGTGTCCCGCACCTGGTTGGGCTCGATCGTCTCGGCGGTCAGGAACCGCTCCCGGCTCTGGGCGAGCCGGTCACCGCCGGCGGGCCCCGGTGGGTGCGTTGGTGTCGGCGACCCTGCTGTAGGCGACATGGCGCCCCCTGGCTTCCTGGGACCCCGGTGGCGGGCGAGTCCCACCCCGCGGCGCTGCGGCGGTCGAGGTTGCGTCGTACCTACAAGATAAGCACGACCCCGCCGGTGCATGTCTCATATTGAGACCGCCGACGCACCGTTGACGCCTTGTGATGCGTACTGCTCAGCGCGGTCCCGCGAGGAGGTGCCCGATGGAGCCGTCGGCCGACAAGCGGGGCGAAACGTACAACCCCTGGAGCGTCGTCAACCTGGTCTTCCACCACCTGGCAGCGCAGGGCCTGCACCCGATCCTGGGGGAAGCCGGCGACCCGGCGCCGGCGGCGGCGGAGCTGCTTCGAGCCCTCGGCATCCAACCGTCCGCTGGAGCAAGCAGCCGGCTGTCCGAGGACATCCGGCGGCAGCTCACCGACCTCCGGTCGGCCGCGTTCGGGGACGGCTGACCGGCCCATTGGGTCCACTGTAGACGGCCATCTCGCAGGGCTGTCTCATGTTGAGACCGCCGGCGACCCCGCCGCGCGGTGAGATCGAGGCGACAGCAGGCCCGTGCGGGCCGAGTGACGGGCGAGGAGTGGCTATGAGTCGCCAGAGCGTGGCCAGGGCGCACCAGAAGATCCAGGAACTGTCCTGGGAACCGCTGTACCACGAGCCAGTGTCGCAGTACGGGACGGACTACACATTCCAGAAGGCGCAGAAGAAGGACCCGCTCAAGCAGGTACTCCGGTCGTACTTCCCGATGCAGGAGGAAAAGGACCATCGGGTCTACGGAGCATCAGACGGCGCCATCCGCGGCAACATGTTCCGCCAGGTCCAGGAGCGCTGGCTGGAGTGGCAGAAGTTGTTCCTGAGCATCATCCCGCTGCCGGAGATCTCCGCGGCCCGGGCGATGCCGCTGCTGTTCCGGACCGTGCCCAACCCGGAGCTGCACAACGGCCAGGCGATCCAGATGATCGACGAGGTCCGGCACTCCACGATCCAGCAGAACCTCAAGCGCCTGTACATGAACAACTACATCGACCCGGCCGGCTTCAACTCGAGCCTGCGCAACTTCCAGAACGACTACTGCGGGACGATCGGCCGTCAGTTCGCCGAGGGCTTCATCACCGGCGACGCGATCACCGCGGCCAGCATCTACCTGACGATCGTGGCCGAGACCGCGTTCACCAACACCCTCTTCGTCGCCATGCCCGCCGAGGCCGCCGCCAACGGCGACTACCTGCTCCCGACGGTGTTCCACTCGGTCCAGTCCGACGAGTCCCGCCACATCAGCAACGGCTACGCGATCCTCCTGATGGCCCTGGCCGACGAGCAAAATCGCAAGCTGCTCGAGCGGGATCTGCGCTACGCGTGGTGGAACAACCACCGGGTGGTGGACGCCGCCATCGGCACGTTCATCGAGTACGGCACCAAGGACCGGCGCAAGGACCGGGACAGTTACGCCGAGATGTGGCGGCGGTGGATCTACGACGACTACTACCGCAGCTACCTCGTCCCCCTCGAGAAGTACGGGCTCGTGATCCCGCACGACCTCATCGAGGAGGCGTGGAACCAGATCTGGAACAAGGGCTACGTCCACGAGGTGGCCCAGTTCTTCGCCACCGGGTGGGAGGTCAACTACTGGCGTATCGACGGGATGACCGACGAGGACTTCGAGTGGTTCGAGTACAAGTACCCCGGCTGGTACAACAAATACGGCAAGTGGTGGGAGGCCTACAACCGGCTGAAGTATCCGGGCGCCGACCACGGCCCCATCGCCTTCGAGAACGTCGACTACCAGTACCCCCACCGGTGCTGGACGTGCATGGTGCCCTGCCTGGTGCGCGAGGACATGGTCATGGACGAGATCGACAACCAGGTCCGGACCTACTGCTCGGAGCCGTGCTGGTGGACGGACAAGTACGCCTTCCGGCCGGAGTTCGAGGGACGGGCCACGCCGTCGATGGGCCAGCTCGTCGGCAAGCGCGAGTGGGAGACCATCTACCACAACTGGGATCTGGCCGATATCTGCGAGGACATGGGCATCGTCCGCGACGACGGCAAGACCCTGATCCCCCAGCCCCACCTCGACCTCGACGACCCGAAGAAGCTATGGACGCTCGATGACTTCCGCGGCCGTCCCTTCCCGAGCCCCAACGTCACCCTGAATGCCATGTCCCC
>WNGI01007658.1_pt1 | contig 11071 bp, 8 predicted proteins | sample 5400621 | NCBI WGS metagenome assembly WNGI01 (sample SAMN13153374, study PRJNA577476) | soil metagenome | isolation source: 20 cm soil or saprolite under Garry oak tree replicate 1 | place: USA:California | collected 2016-06-15 | reverse complement strand
GGGGCATGACGAAGGCGTTCGGGATCGATACGGCCCGCGCGGCGTTTGCGGGAGGCGCCACGGCGAGGCTCACCGATTATATCGCGGTGAGCGCCGACGTCGGCTCGTTCGTGAGCCCGACGGTGCGCGCGGCGTGGAGCGTGGCGCTCAATGTCCTGATCCCGGGCTCGCCGCACAACTTCTCGTTTCAAGCGAGCAACGCCACGACGAGCACGTTGGAAGGCAACTCGATCGGATTTAGCAAGATGCTCTACGGCTTCGAGTTCACGATCCCACTGCACCTGAAGCGCTTCAGCCCCTGGTTCCACCGCTCGCCCAAGCCCGTCACGCTCGGCGCGCTGGCCGGCGCCGCAGTCGCGGCAGAGGTCGACATGGCCGCCCTGAAGTTCGCGCGCGAGACCGTGACCATCTCCGTCGGACAGGCCGTGCGCTGGACCAACCGCGACCCTGTGGAGCACACTGTCACGTTCGACGGCGCCGCCGAACCGGGCTCCCCGGTCATCCCGCCGAACGGCAGCTACGTCCACCGCTTCGACAAGCCGGGCACGTACGCGTACCACTGCACGCCGCATCCCTTCATGAAGGGCGTGGTCGTCGTGAAATGACGGACGACCTCGACCGGCTGTTCGAGCGGTTGGTGAGTGTGCTGGCAGACGACGCTCCCGGTCGGCTGGCCGTGCCGTTCCCCGCCGCCGAGGTGTACGAGCGGCTGGTGCCCTACCGCTCGAACCGCTCGATCCTCAAGGTGGCGACGCATCAGGACTACGAGATGGCGGTGCTGCGGCTGCTCGCGGGCGAGCGGGGCTACGCGTCGCTCGAACCGGCCGAGGTGCGGGACGCGCTGCGGCGCGAAACGGGCGAGTCGAATCCCGACACCGGGCTGTTCCGCCAGTTCCCCGACGCGGTGCTGAGCCTCAACCGCCTGGCCGCCGAGCGGTTCCTGCGGGGCGACCGGGCCTACGCACCGCCGCCGCCGCCCCTACCGCCGCCCGAATCGGCCGAGGCCGCCGAGGAAGATCACACCGAAAAGCCGCCGCTCGCAGGCGCGGCGTTCGAGCTCGCCGAACAGAGCGAGACGCCGCGCCAGTGTCCCTACTGCGGGGAAACACTCCCCGGCCACCGCAAGGTGAACTTCTGCCCGCAGTGCGGGCAGCCGCCTTCCGGAGAGCTGCGCCACCGCAAGGTGAACTTCTGCCCGCAGTGCGGGCAGCCGCCTTCCGGAGAGCTGCGCTGTCCGGCGTGCGGCGGTGAAATGGATGTGGGGTGGCGCTATTGCGTGAGCTGCGGCCGGGCGACGGGGTTCGAGTGAGACGCTGCAAAATCGCCGTGATCCCCGGGGATGGAATCGGGCCCGAAGTCATCGATGCGGCCCTCGGCCCCATCGAGCGGGCCGCCGCGAAGCACGGTGTCACCCTCGAGCTCGAGCGTCTGCCGTACGGTGCCGACCACTACCTCAAAACCAAGCAAACGCTCCCAGACGGGGCGTTCGAACGCCTGCGCGACGACGCGGACGCAATCCTGCTGGGCGCGATCGGAGACCCGCGCGTACCGGGCAACGAGCACGCACGGGACATCTTGCTGGGACTCCGGTTCCGCCTCGATCTCTACGTCAACTTTCGTCCCGTAACTCTGTTCCATCCCGACCTCACCCCCCTGCGGGGCAGTGGCCGGCGTATCGACTTCGTGATCTTCCGCGAGAACACGGAAGGGGTGTACCTCGGCCGGGGGCGCATTGCCGGTGATGAGTACGTCGCCGAAGAAATCAACACCGCGAAGGGCGTGGAGCGCATCATCCGCGCCGCCTTCGAGTGGGCGCAGGATCACGGCAAGACCAGCGTGACGATGAGCGACAAGGCGAACGCCGTCCCAGCTCACAAGATCTGGCAGGAGACGTTCAAGCACGTCGCCGCCGAGTTCGCCGGGATCGACGCCGAGCACCGCTATGTGGACGCATTGGCGATGGAGCTGGTACGCGATCCGGAGCGCTTCCAGGTCATCGTGACCAATAACCTGTACGGCGACATCCTGTCCGACTTGGGCGCCGCGCTCGTCGGCGGACTGGGGCTCGCGGCGAGCGCCAATATCCACCCCGGCCGGGGAGGAGCGGGGCTGTTCGAGCCGGTGCACGGCTCGGCGCCGCCGCTCGCGGGCAAGGGGATCGCCAACCCCATGGCGGCCGTGCTCGCCGGCGCGCTGATGCTCGAGCAGCTCGGCGCTCCCGACGCGGCGCGCGACCTCGAGCGGGCGGTGACCGAGACGCTCGCGGCGGGTGTGCGAACCCCCGACATCGGTGGCAAGGCGGGGACGCGCGAGGTAGCGGCGGCGGTGGCGGCGCGCCTTTGAGCGCCGGCGCGCGGGATCTCGCCCGTGTCCTCACGCTGCGCGACCTCGTCCTCATCGTGGTCGGCACCACGATCGGCTCGGGGATTTTCACGGTCCCGGGATCGGTGCTGCGGCAGTCGGGGGGCGACCTGGGCGTCGCGCTCGTCGTGTGGGTCGTGGGCAGCGTGCTCGCGTTGCTCGGTGCGCTCACCTTCGGAGAGCTCGGGGCCATGCTGCCGGATGCGGGGGGAAGTTACGTCTACGTGCGCGAAGCGTTCGGTCCCCTGCCCGCCTTCCTGCTCGGCTGGACGTTGTTCCTCGCGATCAACACGGGCTCGACCGCGACGCTCGCGGTCGCGTTCGCGAACTACCTGGGTGAGCTCGTGCCGCTCACGCCGCTCACCCACAAGCTCGCCGGCGTCGCTATGATCGCCGCCGTCACCGCCGTGAACGTGCGTGGCGTGCGGCAGGCGGCGTCCCTCCAGAACTGGAGCACCGCACTCAAGGTGAGCGCGATCGTGGCACTCGCGCTCGCCGGTTTCGCGCTGGGCGACGGGTTTCATCGCCCCGACACGCGCGTGTTCGCGACGCCGCTCGCGCCGGCCTCGCTGTCGGCCGCGGGCGTGGCGCTGCTGGGCGTTCTGTGGGCGTACGAGGGCTGGCAGAACGTGACGAACTCCGCGGGCGAGGCGGCGGACCCGCAGCGCACCTTCGCGCGCGGCATCGGGCTCGGCACTGCGGCCCTGGTGGTGATCTATCTGACGGCCAACGCGGGGTACGTCGCGGCCGTTGGCGCAACCGGCGTCGCGGCCAGTGACCGGATCGCCGCCGACGTCGTGCACGCCCTGTTCGGCCCGGCGGCGGCCCGACTCGTCACGCTCGTGATTCTCGTGTCGATCTTCAGCGCCGCTAACGGGCTGGCGCTCACGGGTCCCCGCATGTACTTCGCCATGGCCCGGGATCGTGTGTTCCTTCGCGCCCTCGGGGAAGTGCACCCCCGGTTCGGCACGCCCGCCCTGGCGGTTCTAGTGAGCGCGGGCTGGGCCGCGCTGCTCGCGATCTCCGGCACGTTCGAGCAGCTGTTCACCTACGTGGTGTTCGCGAGTTGGATGTTCGCGGCACTCGCGGCGGCGAGCGTGTTCGTGCTGCGCCGCCGCCGTCCCGACGCCCCGCGGCCGTTTCGCGTGCCGGGCTACCCGATCACGCCGGCGCTGTTTATCGCTGCGGCGGCGGCGATCGTCGGAAACACGATCGTCGCGCGGCCGGTGCAGGCGCTCGTCGGCCTCGGGATCGTGGCGACGGGGGTGCCGGCGTATTGGGTGTGGAGACGGGGCGGAAGCGCACGCGCGAGCGTCACGCCCTCGCGTTAGCAACCGGTCGCGTGCCCGACATCTGACGCATCGACCCCGTGACACCGATCACGCCGCGATGTCGTGGGCACACGACGGCGCGGCGGCGACTCCTGCCGACGGCTCGCCTCGCTTTTTCTTTACAACCTGCAACGCGACTCTCTCCCCCGCACGTGTCTCGCGATCGATCGGCGCACCGGTACGGCCTTTGCTGGGCCGCGTGCCGCGAGCGAAGACTCGCTTCGCTCTGCGGAGATTTCACTTCCACAGGAGGTGTCACATGCAGAAGGTGCTTGGCATCCTCGGAGTCGCCTGCGTGGTCGGGCTCGCCGCCTGTGACGGCGATTCGCGCTCGGTCACGGGCCCGAATCCCATCCCGAGCTTCAACCGGCAGTCAAACAGTGCGACGCCCGAGGTGCCGGCGGGTCAACGCCCGCAACCCAATCCGAACAAGTCGAGGAGCACCCACGGCCATCATTAGCTGATCGATAACTGATTGATGCTGTCCCCGTGCACGGCGCCGCGACCCGCAGCGCCGTGCCGGTGGCGCCCCGCCTCCGGCCAACCGTGCGCCCGGCCGAGCACCGCGCCATATTCCCCGCATGATTCGAAACACGGTGGGGCTGGCCACCAGCGCGCTCGCCTGGCTGGGGGCGGTCGCCTCCGGCCAGGAGCCCCGCCCCACCACCATGGCCCACCGCTCCACGGCGTACGCGCCGCACGGCATGATCGCCACCAGCCAGCCGCTCGCCACCGCCGCCGGCCTCGCCGTGCTGGAGCGCGGCGGCAACGCCGTCGACGCGGCGGTCACGGCCGCCGCGGTGCTGAACGTGGTGGAGCCGCCGATGACCGGCATCGGCGGAGACATGTTCGCCATCGTGTGGTCTGCCAAGGACCGCAAGCTGTACGGACTCAATGCCAGCGGTCGCGCCGGGAGCCTCATGACGCGCGACGCGCTGCTCGCGAAGGGGCACGCCACGATGCCGCAGCAAAGCGTCGAGGACGTGACGGTCCCGGGAGCGCTGTCGGGATGGGACGCGCTGCTCAGTCGCTTCGGGACCGTCACGCTGGCGCAGGCCCTCGCACCGGCCATCGGTTACGCCGAGCAGGGCTTTCCGGTCACCCCGATCATCAGCGCCGAGTGGGGCGCCGAGGTCGCCCGGCTGCGGCAGGACGAGGGTGCGCGCGCGACCTATCTCGTGGAAGGGGACCGGGCCCCGCGGCCCGGCGAATGGTTCCGTAACCCCGACCTCGCGGGCACCCTGCGGCTCATCGCCAGGCAGGGGATCGGCACGTTGTATGGCGGCGAGCTCGGCCGCCGCATCGCGGAGCGCGTGCGCGCGCTGGGCGGCTACCTCACGCTCGACGACTTCCAGAAGCACCGGCCGGAATGGGTCGAGCCGATCGCCGTGACGTTCAAGGGGTATCGCGTGTGGGAGCTCCCGCCTAACAGCCAGGGCGTCGCGGCGCTCGAGATGCTCAAGATCCTGGAGCCGTTCGACCTGAAGGGGTTGGGTCACAACAGCGCCGCGTACCTTCACCTCCTGATCGAGGCGAAGCAGCTCGCTTACGCCGACATCGCGCGCTATGCAGGAGAGCCCGCGGCGATGACCGTGCCGCCGGGAAGCCTGCTCACCGATGCGTACGCCGCGTCGCGTCGCGCGCTCATCGATCCCGCCCGCGCCACAGACCGCCCCGCCCCTGGGAAGCCATTGACCGCAAGCGAGACGATCTACCTCACCGTCGCCGACTCGAGCGGCAACATCGTGTCGTTCATCAACTCGCTGTACGATGCGTTCGGCTCCAGTGTAGTCGTGCCGGGCACCGGGTTCGCGCTGCAGGACCGCGGCGCCGGATTCACGCTCGAGCCGGGGCTGCCGAATACGGTCGCCCCGGGGAAGCGGCCGTTCCACACCATCATCCCCGCGTTCGTCACGCAGCCCGACGGCGCGGGCGGAGACGCCCCGTGGCTCAGCTTCGGGGTCATGGGCGGCTCGATGCAGCCGCAGGGCCACGTGCAGCTGCTGCTCAACCTCATCGTGTTCGGAATGGACCTTCAGGAGGCGATCGATGCCCCCCGCTTCCGGCACCTGGAGGGGCGGCGCGTCGCGCTGGAGGCGCCGATCACCGATGCTGTGCGACGTGCGCTCGCCACGCTGGGCCACGAGGTGACGTCCGAGGCCGCCGCCTTCGGCGGAGCCCAGGCGATCATGCGGCTGCCGCGGGGTTACGCCGGCGGCTCGGATCCCCGAAAGGACGGCATGGCCGCCGGGTACTGAGCACGGTACGGCATCCCGCTTCGTGCTGGCCCTTGCCGGCCGGCACATTTCGGTGCACTTCTTGCAGCCGGGTCCGATCGATGCCACCGCTGCGCCTCGCCAACGTGCTCCAGACGGCGCTCCCGCCGCTCTCGGCCACCAGCCGAGCCGTCGTCAGCGCTCTCGCGTGCTGCAACGGACATGCGTCATCGGCGGGCGAGATCGCTGCCTGGGTCGGGCTGCGGGACCGCCATCAGCTCGCCCGCGGCTTGCGGCGCGACGGCCTGCCCCCGCTCGAGCAGCTTGCCGGATGGGCCCGGGTGCTGTACTGGGTGCTCGAGGCGGAATCGGGCGACCGCTCCCTGCTCGAGCTGGCGCGGCGCGAGCAGCTCGATCCGGCGGTGGCATACCGCCTGGTGCACCGCGTGACCGGATTGCGCTGGTCCCAGGTCCGGCGCGCCGGGCTCGCGGCGATGCTGGCGCGATTTCGGGAACGCTGCCGGGATCGCTTTTTGAGCCCCCGGCCGCGCGCCGCGACGCCGACCCGCCCAGTCGCCGATGCGGCAGGCCCGCGCGAACGGCTGAGCTGGGCGCGGTACGAGCCCGGCTGGGCAGAACCCCGGCGCTCGAGCACCGGACATCCCGCTGCCGTTCTCTCGGAGCGGCTGCCCGTCGCCGGCAGCCCGTTCGACGTGGCCATCGCGGCGGACGGCACGGCCTATCTCACGCGCGTGCGCGCGGCCGCAGTCGAGTGCCTCGCGCTCACACCGTTCCGCGTCACCGGCTCCATCGCCACCGGGAGCGCTCCCACGGCAATCGTCTTGAGCTCGTCGAGCCCGCGAGCGTACGTGACCAATCAGTTCACGGAAGAGGTCGCGCTCATCGACCTCTCCCGGCTGCAGCAGACCGGGACCATTCCCGTCCGAGGACACCCGCTCGGCGCGGTGCTTTCGCCCGACGGCCGCAAGCTGTACGTGGTGACCAACCTGGACCGGCTGTGCGCGATCTCGATCGATGCGGGTCGCGTCGTCGCGTCAATCCCGGTCGCGCAGGTGTGCACCGGGCTCGCCGTGCATCCCTCCGGCCGCTGGGTGTACGTCTCCACATGGAAGGTGGGGCTCATCCTGGAGCTGGACACGCGGACGCTGCAGATAACCCGTCGCTTCACGGTAGGTGGGGTCGTACAGGACGTGGTCGTGTCCGCCGACGGCCTGATGCTGTACGCCGCGAATGAGGCGGGATGGCTCGATGCCATCCACCTGCCCACGGGTCGCCAACTGGCTAAGGTGCAGTTCGGCACCGCCGCGCTCAGCCTCGCGGTCAGCCCCGACGAGGCCGTGATCTACGTGGGCTTGCTGTTCGCGGGGCGGGTCGTGCAGCTCGACCGTCCCACCCTGCGCGTCTTCGGCAGTCTGGACACGGGAGGCAAGCCACGGCGCATCGCCTTCGATGCCACCGGGCGGACCGCGGTGATTGCCAACGAGGCCGGCTGGGTGGACCTTGTCCGGTAAGGGGCCTCACATGCTACGTCGTCTTGCCTTGGTGGGTGTGCCTCCCCTTGTCTTCGCCGCCTGCAACTCCCCGACGGCGAACGATCAGCTCAGCTCGTTGCTCGCGTCCTCGGCGCGCTGCGAGCGGCCGCCCGTGGGCGCCGCGCCGAGCGGCCGCGGCCACCCCGCTCTCAGCGGCCACACGACGATGCCCCTTGCGGGCATGCCCTTCGCGGTCGCGGTATCAGGGAAGGGCGTCGTCTATATCACGCAAGGCCTCGCGGGATCTGTGGTACGCGCCGACCTTCCGTCCACTCTGCTCTCGGCATCGTTCGCCGTCGGGGACCTCCCGTCGCAGGTTCGCATCCATCCCAACGGCAGGACGGCGTACGTCAGCAACCAGGACGCCCGGACGGTCACCTACGTCGACGTGGCGTCCAACCAGGCCTTCGCCACGGTCGCTGTGCCCGCCGGGAGCATCCTCAGCACCGGACTGTCGCTGGAGGGCGACCGCCTCTACGCGCTGACCGATTACTTCGGGATCTACGTCATCAACACCGACACGCGCCAGCTGATCGACTCGATCCCCGCCAGCGCCACGGGACGCCTGCTCACCGGCGTGGCGTTCCATCCCTTCGCACCCTGCATGTACATCGCGGCCCGGGACGAAGGGACCATCAGCACGGTGGATCTGCGCAACGACAGCATCATCCACACCGACACCGTGACTGGCGCGCGGATCCAGAACGTCGCCGTGTCTTTGGACGGCGGCCAGCTGTTCGCGACGGACATCCAGCGCAGCAAGCTGCTGGTGCGCGACCTCGAGACCGAGGGCTCGAACTTCCTCGAGTACGCGATCGGGAGCGGGCGGGTCCGTAACGCGTTCGACGTCGCCGTCACACCCGATAACACGCAGGTGTACGTGAGCACGCTGGCCGATGGCAAGGTGTACGTGCTCGACCGGGCGACGCGCGCGGTGCTCGATTCGATCGTGACGGGAGGGAGCGCCCGGTACATCGGCTTCAACCGGACGGGGACGCACGCGGTCATCGCCAACGAGATGGGGTGGGTGGACTTCGTGTATGACGATCCGTACGCGGCGTCGCCCGTGTGTCTCAAGCCTCCGGTCGGCCCGGCCCCTAGAGGGCTCGGTCATCCCGGCCTCGCCTCGGTGGACTCGGTGGCGCTGGGCGGCACGCCGTTCGCCGTCGCCGTCTCCCCTTCGGGTGTGGTCTATGTCACCCAGTCGCTGGCCGCCTCTGCGGTGCGCGCGGACCTCCCCTCGGCTATGTTCTCGGCGCCGTTCCCGGTAGGGTACCTGCCGTCGCAGGTCCGCATGAGCCCCGACGGTCGGACGGCGTACGTGAGCAACCAGGACGACGGCACCGTCATGTTCATCAACGTGGCGACCAATCAGGCATTCGGCACCGCCACCGTGCCCGGAGGCAGCATCCTCACGACCGGCCTGTCGCCGGACGGCAGCCGGCTGTACGCGCTCACCGACTACTATGGCGTGTACGTGATCGAGACGGGCACCCGCCAGGTCGTGGCACAGATCCCGGCCGCCGGCACGATCCTCGCGGGCGTGGCGTTCCATCCGTTTGCGCCGTGTATGTACGTCGCGGCGCGAGACGAGGGAACGATCCGCACGGTGGACCTGCGCAACAACAGGATCGTCCGCACGGATGCCGTGAGGGGCGCCCGCATCCAGAACGTCGCCGTTTCACGCGACGGCTCCGTTCTGTTCGCCACCGACATCGAGCGCAGCAAGCTTCTGGTGCGGGACCTGCCGACGGGCGGCGCGACATTCCTCGAGTACTCGGTCGGCACTCCGCAGCGCCGCAACGCCTTCGATGTCGCCGTCACACCGGACAACGCCCAGGTGTACGTGAGCACCCTGGCGGACGGCAAGGTGTACGTGTTCGACCGTACGACGCGCGTGCTGCGCGATTCCGTTCGGACCGGAGGCAACGCGCGCTACATCGGGTTCAGCGCGAGCGGCGCGCTCGCCATCGTCGCGAACGAGATGGGCTGGGTCAGCTTCATCCACTGAGCCGTTGAGCGCTCGGCGCGGCGGGAGGGACGGCGCATATCCGTCTCTCCCGCTTCGTGTTACCGGCCTACCGCGTAGCGGCCCTGGCGCCCATATTCCGCGGTCTGAGTGTACTCACGCGGAGCTTCCCCCATGAAAACCCAGGGTTCCCATAAAGACGTCGTCTTCCTCTCCGGCGTCCGCACGGGCTTCGGCTCGTTCGGCGGCTCGCTCAAGGACCTCTCGGCGATCGAGCTTGGCGCGGTGGCGGCGAAGCATGCACTGGAGCGCTCTGCCGTGCCGGCGGCCGAGGTGGGCCACACCGTCTTCGGCAACGCGCTCCAGACCTCGGCGGATGCGATCTACTGCGCCCGCCACATCGGTCTCAAGGCGGGCCTCCCGATCGAGGTGCCCGCCGTGACGGTCAACCGGCTGTGCGGCTCGGGCTTCGAGGCGATCACGCAGGGCGCGCAGCTCATCCTGTTGGGCGAGGCCAACGCGGTGCTCGCGGGCGGCACGGAGTCCATGAGCCAGGCCCCCCATGTCGTGCGCGGCGCCCGGTGGGGGTTGCGGCTCGGCCCCGCCGCTCCCCTCGAAGACCTCTTGTGGGAGGCGCTCAAGGACCCACAGTGCGGACTCTCCATGGCCGAGACGGCGGAAAACCTGGCCGAGCGCTACCAGCTCACCCGCCAGGAAGTGGACGAGGTCGCGCTCGCATCGCAGCAGCGCGCCAAGCAAGCGTGGGATGCCTGTGTCTTCCAGGACGAGGTGGTCGGGGTCCCCATCAAGCAGAAGGGGCAGACCGTCGAGTACCGCAAGGACGAGCACATGCGACCGGACACCACGCTGCAGGTATTGCTCGGCCTCAAGCCCTACTTCAAGAAGGATGGGCTCGTCACCGCCGGCAACGCGTCCGGGATCGTGGACGGCGCGGCGGCCACGGTGATCGCGGGCGAGGATTTCGCGCGGACCCACGGCTTGAAGCCCCTGGGCCGGCTGGTGGCGTGGGCCGTGGCGGGGGTCGAGCCCAAGTACATGGGCATCGGCCCGGCGCCCGCGGCGCGCAAGGCGCTCCAGAAGGCCGGCATGAAGCTCGAGCAGCTCGATCTCGTCGAGGTGAACGAGGCGTTTGCGCCGCAGTACCTCGCCGTCGAGAAGGAATTGGGGCTCGACCGCGCCAAGACCAACGTGGACGGCGGTGCCGTCGCGATCGGCCACCCGCTCGCTGCAACCGGCACGCGCATCACGATCCACCTGCTGCACGCCCTGCGGCGCCGGCGGCAGCGTTTCGGCCTGGGCTCCGCCTGCATTGGAGGCGGCCAGGGAGCGGCGGTGATCGTGGAAGCCTTCCCGGCCTGAGGAGGAGCTCTCGATGGACATGATCGTGACCGCCGTCCTCGGCGGGCTGGCGCTGTACCTGTTCGGAGGCCTCAAGGTGCTTCGCGAGTACGAGCGCGCGGTGTATTTCTTTCTGGGCCGCTCGTGGGGCGCGAAGGGGCCGGGCCTCATCTACGTGCCGCCCTTGTTCGCGAAGACGCAGACCGTCAGCCTGCGCGTCGTCGCGATGGACATCCCGCCGCAGGACGTGATCGCGCGCGACAACATCTCCATCAAGGTGAA
>WNGI01005922.1_pt1 | contig 11071 bp, 13 predicted proteins | sample 5400621 | NCBI WGS metagenome assembly WNGI01 (sample SAMN13153374, study PRJNA577476) | soil metagenome | isolation source: 20 cm soil or saprolite under Garry oak tree replicate 1 | place: USA:California | collected 2016-06-15 | reverse complement strand
GCTCACGGGTTTCGTAACCGTGAATGGTGACAGAATCGGGCTAGAGAGTTAGAAGCCGGGGTCTCTTCAGCAATACTTTCTCTTCCTGTCTTACGTTTCTACTTCGAAAACCTCCACCTGGGACCATGCAGAGCCTAGATTACCGGGTCTTCTGTCAAACCTGCCGTGAACCCACGTACCGTGAGGTCCGATACCGATCCGACTACCAGTTCGTAGGCCAACTACTAGTCTGCCGGAACCGTGGCGAAACAATCCTCGAACCAGTCGGAATCGGAACAGCGTGCCAAGACTGTTGACAAGCCTACAAGCAATGTGGCTACTAGACCTACGAGAACCACCCAAGTAGCACCGACAAAAAGACAAACAAAACGATCATCTCAAGAAATCTGGGAGACCAAATGTCAGCCGAAAAGCTCCGTCGACCTTGTGGTTCCAGCACGCATTCTGAACGATTGTCCAATCTAAGGCTGGATTCGCGTCCACAGAAACCGGACGGCCCGCCAACCCCAGTCTAATTCATTTTTCAAGGACCAAAGGTCTAGCAGAAGACCACCCTGAAGCCCGAACGTAAGCAAGACCCATGGATTTCGATAGTAAGGTAGTAGGATAACGTCTAATGGATAGAATGCTCTGATCAGAAGAGCCACGATCACGAAATCGAACAGAGAATCATGCAGTTGCGTCAGCGCGCTCTTGAGGCTTGCGCGATAGGACCGAAAAATGTTAGGCCATCTACGACCAATAATAACCAACACGGCAATGGTCGCAGTGAAAATGACCGCTCCTGACCAAGTGACTACGTAAGGAAGGCTGATGAACCAGTCGAATACCGAGTCGGAGAGTAGGATGAAAAGCGTGAAGATTCCGGAAACGAGCTTTACGAACGCTTTGACTAATCGACTAACGAGCATCTCTGGTTTGTTGAGCTTTCAGCCACTCGAACCAGGGAATAAACCATACCACAAACCACTGCATATACAGTTGATGAGCCTCATATGGAGTGATCTGTCGTGGGAAGTACCTCCACAGCGCCATCGAGTTGACTCTTGCTACTCCTGAGTCTCCAGTTATCTCAGAGTCAAGATAAAGATCACTCATCCACGACATTCTGAAACAGTTTCACATAGCCGCCTTCAGTATATGAATCACAGTGGTCCGAATGTATTCTGGAGAAGAAGAACCAAGTCAAAAAGTACGGAGAGGTGTAGAGAGAAAGTAATCGGCCAGCCTGCAATGTGTTGTTTCGTAATCTTGCGTCTTGTGGTTAGATTCAGATTCATTCTCATCTCTACTCCAAATACCATATATCCTCTAGTATAGGTCTTTTTGGATGATTGGTGAGATACAATACAGCCCTCTGAACTACTTCTCCTAATGCTAGATAGTTCGGATGGGCCTGTCGCAGGCCGAACCGCAATACAGAAGATCGCCTACTTCGATTCGGTCAGACTCGGCTTAGATTTCAACTACAAACCACACTTCTATGGCCCGTACAGTCCTCTGCTGGATGAAAGTCTAATGGATTTGATTGCTTCAGATTACGTTGACGAGATGGCTAGAACTACTGTCTTTGGCAGAACACTGTACAGTTATCGTCTAACTGAAGACGGAGAGGAGCTGGTAAAGCAATTAGAGAACAAATATCGGAAACCTCTGTCTGCGATAAGATCAATTGCGTCAAAATGCAGCAAGTTCGGAAACAATATCAATGTGTTGTCTTGCGCGGCGAAAGTGCATTACCTTCTGTCCCGTAAGGGGTCCATGATGTCATCAGAGGAAGCCATCGAAATGGGAAGAAAATTTAACTGGAAACTTTCGGAGGGAGAAATCGATTCAGGCGTAGAACTGCTCTCAAGTCTGAAACTCGTGAGCAAATCTGACTAATTGACATCTCCTCACTTTGAGTACAATCTTGTCAGAGACCCGCTATATGGTTTCGTAGGTCTTTCCGAGCAAGAGGATCGACTTCTTGATGCTCTGGCGATGCAGAGACTCGCAAGAGTAAAACAACTTGGTCACACTTACATCGTCTACCCGAGCGCGGTTCACACACGACTGGAGCACTCCTTGGGGGCGCTCTATATTGCCGGGCGCATGTGTGACCAGTTGGGGATTGCCGATAAAGAAAAAGAGGTTGTTAGAGCAGCTGTCCTGCTTCACGATACAGGTCACGGACCCTTCTCGCATGTGTTCGAGGATGTAATGAGGTACGTCAACGGGGATGATTTCTCTCACGAAAAGATAACGAATCTGGTCATCGAGAGGGACGAAACTGTTCGCAATGCTCTGGGTGATTTAGCCCACGGCGTGCTCGACATAATATCTTCGCACAATACTCTGGCTTCAGAAGTTGTATCGAGTAGTATTGACGCCGACAAGCTGGACTATCTTCGAAGAGACTCCTACCACACTGGAGTTTTCTATGGAGTTTTTGACCTTGAAAGAATCTTGAGGAATGTCTGCAAGGTCAAGGAGCACGAAAGAGAATACCTAGCGGTCGATGAAAAGGCGAAGGATGCGCTTGAAAGCTACCGATTGGCGAGATACTCGATGCACGCGCAAGTGTACGAACATCATGCCCGTTTAATCACTGATGACATGTTCACTAGGGCGGTCATTTCTTGTATCAAGGATGCAACACTACCGAAAGAATACTTCGACACGAGTAACCCGGATTTCCTCAAACGCCACTTACAGTTTGACGATAGCGCCATTGAACACTGCATCATGGAGAACGGCGGGGATGTTGGCAAGGCAATGATAATTGGCATTCGCGCTAGGAAACTGTTCAAGCGAGCCTATGTGGTACCCTTGAGAAAGGAAGGCATTGCGAATGCGCTCCGGAGAGGAGAGCTTGAGAGTTTGGGGAAAAATGCTATCGCCAGTGAAGAGAAGCGGATAGCAGACGACGTTGGGTTGCCCCCGGACCAAATCATCATTCATTTGCAAAGTACAAAAATCAAACTCTACGAGCGGTTCGAAGTGACACGTGAAGGAAGTGAACGAAACATTCTATTGCGCAAGAAAGACAAACCGCCTGCCTATCTGGACGAGGAGTCGCCAATCTACGCGTCGACCAACCCAATCAGGACACTTTACGTATTCTGTCCAGAGACCCATGTGAAGAAGGTGAAAGAGGTCTCGGAGAAAGTCTTTGGAGCTCCCAGCTTTCCGTTCTAGTCTTGCAGTGACGACCTAACAAGGCAGTTCCGGATTTCCTCGTAGAGCTGGTCCCTTCTCTTGTCTGAGTAGCCTTGGTAGCATAATTCCAAGATTTTGTATCCTCGTTTTCGTAATAGTGATCGTACCTCTTCATCCTTCACCATCTGGGCTCTTCCTAGGTGGACCTGGCCATCGACAAACACGACCAATGGTCTAGACTCCAGAGAGAAATAGAAGTCGGCTGTGGTTATGGTATCTCAACCTGCGTCTGGTAGTGAATTCCGTTGTCTTGTAGTTTGATTGCGAGTTCCTGTTCCATTCGTGAGGGGTTGGCGAGTAGTCGTTCGCGCCAGTCGCTCCGCTGACCCGACATCTTTAGAGTTGAGCTATCTATTGGCTATTGCTCAGACACGACAGCGAAACTGTCCATCCGCAACAGTTTGATTTTGCTTGTGGAACCGGTCGTTTGTTGATAACGCAATTAAATTAGGGCACGTAGCAAGTCTTGAAGCAAAAATGGTCCAAAATACAATCGCCTTCATCTTCGATTGTGATGGGACCCTTTGTCCAGATACTACAAACCTTCTTCTCGATAAGGTGAAGATAAGCAAAGGAAAATTCTGGAATACTGTTTCTCATATGGTGAGTGAGGGGTGGGATCCACCTCTCGCATACACTTCTCTCCTATGTTCTCTGAACGAGAAAGAGCACCGTCACATAACACAGGACACATTCCATGAAGTCGGTTCAAAGATCTCATTCTTTCCAGGAGTGACCAAGGTCTTCTCGGGGCTTCGAAGGTTCGCTGATTCAATTCCACAGTTTCGTGAAGCAGGTATCAAGATAGAATACCACATAATAACGGGGGGTATCGAACCGATCGTAAGAGCTAGCGTCATCAAAAGCGAAGTTAACAGCATTTTCGGGTGTAGATTCGTGCACGATAAAGTCAATCACGAGATTTCGGCCCCGATGAGTGTCGTATCCTTCACCGAAAAGACTAGGTATGTATTCGCGATTAACAAGGGTATTAGCGAGAGCGAAATGAGGCGCTCTCCGTACACTGTCAATGATGCAATTCTTGATGACGACAGAGCCGTTCCCTTTGAGAATATGATATACATCGGTGATGGACCGAGCGATGTCCCCTGCTTCTCCCTAATTGCTAAGTTCAATGGAAAAGCGATTGGCGTCTATGGTGGTCGGTCCCGCAGTTCCGCGTACAAGGGTTACGAACTTGCACGAGGCAAACGAATAGGACTTGGACCATATCACGCTGACTACCAACCCAAGACAGACCTAAGGCAGGCAATGGAAAATTGCATTACAGAAATCGGTTTCGATATTGTCACTAATGCTCAGGGGAAAAAGAAGAAGGCCCCTTCATTTTGAGAACGCTTTCTTGTACGTTCAAGTTATATTCTTGAATCAAGGGTACTGGCCAGATGACACCGAGAAACGTCGAACCTAGGAGAATAACTGCACGAAACTGGCCAAAGCGATCGCGCTATCGGATTATGGCTTCAGTCGTCCAAAAGCTATCGAGTCTCTATGAAGCAGCTCCATCCAAGAAACTGATTATTGAACCGAAATCAAAGACGACGAGGGTAGCAACTATTGTGCCGTCAGCAAGGCCGACATACTCGAGACGTGTGATATCTGTTTCATCGGCGGTGCAGTCCAGACATAGAACCAGCTACAAACGTAATCACGCTATCAGGAAGTTTCGATAGGCGGAGAGCAAAATCCTCCTGAGGAGGTGACAATGTATGAAGAATAGATATCGAAGCGGGAGAATTCATGAGGGCAAGGTGGCTACCAACCTAGGTAGTCGAGGATGGACAAATATTCGAAGGAGTAAAGGGAGTCGCGGCCCGGCTGACTTATACGCTCGAACTCCATCAGGAACAAGGGCCTACATTCAGGTCAAGTCTGGGACAGCCTCCGTCTCCAAGCGCGAAGTGCGGGGTCTCCGGGCACTGGCAAAGAGTAGGAGAGGGGTTGCAGTTACCGCCGTGAGGCGAGATGGCAAGACAAAGTTTCGTTTCTTAGGAAACTGGCGGAAACGGAAGGCTTGAGAACAAGGAAGACAGGAGGTGGCTTCAGCGGAGTTTTCCAAAGCGGTCTGACAACCGGAGGTTAAGACTTCGGCTCGGCTAGGCTCTTGAGCTTTGCTACTGGGATCATGTACTTGTTGTCACGCTTCGAGTATGCTGCCTTATCCTTGACTAGTTTGAAGGGTCCAAAGTAGAGTTCTCTCCAATCAGCATTGCTCTCAACCTTCAACACTAAGAGCAGATCTGCTTCTCCTCTGAAACCTACCGTCGAGGATGAATGGTTCGCCTTGATCTGGACCTTCAAACCATCGGTTGTGAAAGCATCATAACCATCAGCACCACTGGGAGCTTTCCTGAGATTGTAGTTGGCGAGGGCAATGTATTCACCATAGTCTCCGAGAAGGTTTCCCATTCCTGCCCATCGCTGTTCAGGCGCGAGGTCTCGGAGGGCATCTTGCGCTGAGAATATTGTGGCAACGATGTGTTTGATTGCTTCCAGCTCTCGCCTTTGAGCAGGCTTCGAATTCTCTGAATTAACCGACGTTCGTTTCGAAGGCTTTGAATCTGGCGAGGAGGGTCCGATCCTTTCAGGCTAGTACCAATAAGTTATGCTGTAAGTTACTGAACCGCAGAGGATGTTTCCTGCAGGAGTAGTGCCGCAGTCGTAGTTTGTGAACCATGAGTTGCCAGTCGCATTTGCGCTTACTGGTACGCTGAAGATGCCAGAAGTCGAGACTGGGGTTGTGATGTTGACGTCGAAGACTTGAGCGGTGAAGGACGCATGGGCGCCAGTCCATGAGACTCGAATGTAACCAGAGTAGGTGATTGAGCCGAGATTGATGAATGCCTGAGAACTAGTCAGCAGGCTTCCAGAACCCCAGATGGATACTTGGCTTGCGATGGTTCGACTGGTTTGCAATTTCAATATCGAAGTCAGGTCTGCTACTTGTGCTTGAAGCCGACTAACTTGCGTCTGGAGCGTGGAGACTTGGGACTGAAGTTGTGACACTTGGGACTGTAATTGTTGTGTCTGCGAGATCAATTGTGCATTGTTTCCGCCAAGCTGGGTGTTCAGGGCTTGAAGCTGGGTGATTTGAGAATTCAGCGAGTCGATCTGCTTGTTTAGACCAGTGATCTGTGTGTTCAGAGCGGTAATCTGGCCTTCCAATTGATTGACTTGATTGTTGAGGTCTGAACTCTGAGAAACTTTCACGTTCTGTTGCTGATAGAAGTACATCGCGACTCCGGAAGCTCCTGCAACACCAACCAACAGGATCGCGATAATTCCCTTGTAGGCAAGAAGAGTCGGCATGCCACAGGAATAGAGGGCGGTGCCTTATCAGTGTTTGACAGAATCCGAACTGGAATTCTATGGGTAGCCCTGTGCTAGAAGAACTGGAGAGGGTCTTCGTGGAAAAGAAAAAGGGAGAAACCCCGTGGGCCTCATAGGAAAGTTGCCCTGTTGTGACGGTGATCAGCTCGCGTGATTCGCTAGTCGATTAGTTTCGTCCTACTCTGTCCTCCAGAAACATATTGTTATATTCAGATGTGATCTAAATGTCAACGGTCATCAGGTTGAGCGGAGATAATTTTCCGGTTGAGTGTGCGGCTTGTGGTTTCTTCCTAGGCAGCGGTTTACCCGGGATCACGTACTTCTGTTCGAAATGCGAGAGTTACGTTGTCGCGAGAGCGAGAGGCGGAAACCTATGGGATGTTATGGGAGCGTTAGCCCTCGTCGGGCTTGCTATCGGAATTGGCGCTTTGATAGCAGAGGCGTTCAGCGACTAGGTTGAGTCGCAAGGGCAACCTTCCGGGTTCGATGAAGTCAATTTCAAAGAATCCCCGAATGTCCAAGTCGACCAAGAAACTGGCCAAACAGAGAGTCCGAGCCGAGGCTCGAAGGTTGGGCATCAGGCTTCCACAGACGCGTCGAACAACACTTCATAGCACTGATATTCTCCAGACGGTAGAAAGTTCCGCGATATCTACAGCCCTATGGTACTTTGGCCTAGCAATAACGGGGGTAGCGGTCTCTTTGATCTCCCCTTACGCGAGTGGATTATTCAGTCTGTTCCAGATTCTTCTATTAGTCAAGGACATGGGCGATGCTGACGATAGGCATCGATTGTTACAGAACTTCATCGGCGGCCTTCTCAACGGGTTAATCGGATGGGGTCTCAACGATGGTCTGGTTTGGATAGGAGGAGTTGCGGTTTGTATAATCGTACTCGCAAAGACATACGATGAGTTCGTCGCTTCGTAAGAAGCTCAAATGCACTGCACGATACTGATGCCACAAATGTCGACTGAGAACTTCTATGACTGGCTGAACCGAGGACTTGAGTCCGCGGGACTCCCACAACGATTTCGCGTTGCTAACGGATTGTACCACTACCCAGTTCCAAGGAACGAAAAGGAAGCGGAGGTCTTCGACAGGGTATTGAGCAAACTGAACCCAGCGAGATCAACTGCGAAGCTAGACCGCTAATACCACTTTCCGTAGACAATCCCAGGTTGTCTAGCATCTGTTTGTATGCAGGTTTCTTTTCGTGTCTGAGTAGCTGTTGTACGATAGTTCTAGGACCCTGTATCCTCTCTTCCTTAACAAAGACCGCAGCTCTTCGTCTTTGAGCATCTGAGATGATCTTAGATGGATCCGGCCGCCCACAAACACGATCACTGGCCTTGGTCCAGTCGGAAAGTAGAGATTGGCCGTGGTTATGGTATCTCGACCTGTGTCTGGTATCTTATTCCGTCGTCTTGTACTTTGATTGCTATTTCTTGTTCCATCCGTGATGGATCGACGTGCAGTCGTTCGCGCCAGTCGCTCCGCTGACTCGACATCTGAAGAGTTGAGCTACTCTTCGACTATTGCTCAGACACAAGAGCGAAACTTGAGCACTTCGGGTGCACAACCTCGTCACTATGGGACCCAGTCTTTCAGCACAACGATATTCTCAGGTTAGGATAGCGACATCTCCAGACGAATTACATCGATGGACCCCATGGAAGGCACAGCCGCGACTCGAGCGATACTTTCATTTGTTGACGGCGCAACATTATGCCCTTGGTGTCAAGTCGGCGAGATTATCCACGAAGATCTTCTGAGTTTTTGTAGGAATACTTTAGAGGGCCTTCGCCTTAAATAGACACAAGACAGGCACCGTGAAAGTGATTTGAGACGTATGCAAGATGGAAGTAACGCCCAAAGAGTCCAGTTGTATGTGGATAGTTCTGAGATAAGTAATAGAGCGCTTAGGATTCTGACCGACAACAAGAAGTCTTTCCAACTGTTTCGGAAAGGAAAAGAGTTTCGAGATTGTGACTTCGACCTTCCCACTTTGTTTGCGATTTTTGGAACATTCCACGGCTTGGAAGAAATCCAGATGTTCGCACGGTCAAACCTAGGCTAGTGCCCCGGTTTTACCTTATTCCCCATTGTCTCTGATTTCTAGGAACCCGCTTCTCTAGGTCTGCTATCACTTCGGCCTCATCTCTGTAATACGCAGAAGCCTGTCCAGCAAACGGAGAGTCGTCAACTTTTCCGTCTTCCCCCGGAAAGTAAAACACGCTATCAATGATCAAGTTTTGTGCTTGGTCAATTTCCGATTTCACCCCTTCGTGCACTTTTCCATCCCAGTAAGGCCGATAGGCAACGACGCAATCGACATCTCTGACCAGGCGGAAGTCGCGGAATTTTATGTTCGGATCAATGTCGGAGGCGATCTCGTTTAGTTCTGGCTGCGAAAGTGGTATCGGATATTGGATATCTCCCTCGGATACCATCTGCTCCATTGGAAGTTCCCAACGAGCCCCAGCTTGAAGAGGGGTCGTGAGATTTCTCAAGATCCGTTCATCGATCGTGGTCGGATTGAAAAGTATGAACTTCTCTTGGAGTTTTCCGAGAAAACTCTGTAACTTTTTCTTATCTTCAGCCAGCTTTCCATGGTCTGAACCCTCTCGCCTAAATCGGCTAATCGGATAGGCCGAATACACCATCAGTTTACTTGGATGGAAGAGAAGTGAATGCAACATGCCTGGCGGATGTTTAACCGCGACGACAAAATTGGGAATCCGCAGCGCCATCGCCAAGTAGTCTGCCATCATGATCTCCACGCTTCTCCACGCCATAAGCTCACGGAGCCGGAAGTATGTCTTCACTGGATCTTGGAGGGTGTCAGACTTTTTCTTCACTCGAGCCCATGCAGCGTAGACGTCTTCGATGAAAGTAACTATAAGGTCTGGTTCGAAATCAGTTATTCTCTCCAGTGGAAACGGCGCAAAGAAACGATTGTTATGATACAATGTCAAGTGAAGATTCAGAAAACGATGCCTGTAGGGTTTCAGACGGGAAATTGCTTCGTCTAGTATCTCTCGGGCATATCGTTCCTGACTTGCAAAATTAAGTGTCCTGAGAAACGTCCCCCATTTGACTCCCACTTTAGTTTCTAAAATGCCCTCTACATTCTGTTGTCCCGCTGACCCCCTGGAAGCAGGATCGGCATTTTCAAGAAATGATATTACGTTTCTAATCGCGGATTCTTTTCTACATCCTGTAATGCCAGCGCAGATTACGTTGACCAAAGGTAATCCAAACACAACCTGAATGATTAAAAGCGTTCAGTCAACTGACCCGTCGTTCAGCTAGTTCGCTCGCCCAGAGGGTTACATAGGGACGGCGAAGGTCGCGCTGATGAGAGATAGGACTCATGGTGAGGACGGAGAGTGTTTCCAGTAAAAGCGAAATTCAATGCTTAAGGGCGAGTTGGGGCCGCTAGGAGGATGGGTCTGCTTAGGCTGTGACTTGTGGTTTTAGGTTTGAGGTTCGGCCTGAGGATGAGGTTGTTGAGCTGGAGGCTGATCATCATGCTGTTCATGTCTGTGTGGACTGTCTGACGTTGTTGACTGTTCATCGTCGTATTCATCATATGAAGGTGGAGAAGGTTATTGTTGAGATGGCTGAACGGCGGCCCCTCGTGTCTTTCGCCTGACCACTCTGCCCCGACGAAGGGTGCCGAGTATTCTGCTCACAGCGTTCTTGGGTCGAGTGCACGATTCTCCCTCTCTCTCGGTCATATGACTAGACCTCTAACAATCTCTCGTGCCAGCGGTAGTAGGCCGCTTCTTCCCCCATAGCCGACGTCTCCGACTAGGAGCCAGAAATTGTCGTCAGGACGATCCCTCGGACTGAAGAAGTCAGACTTGATTCTCGTTCCGCGCTTGGTGAATAAGCCGACCGTGTCGATCCAGCCTTTGGAGCTTCTTCCCGCAATATGGGCGAACCGGGAGCAGATTCCACAATCATTGTCGTAGAGAAGGATCGGCCGCGCGAGAGTCATGAGAGTGATCATCCAGTAAGATCAGGGCTACAAGCAGACTGTAAGCCTTTCCGATACTATGTCCTACTCTAGAAACTCGCGATTTCACTTGAGCTTCCCGTCAGAATCGAGCAACTTATAGAACGGAAAAACCGCCATCGCGACTCCCATTCGCCTGCGAGAAAACGGGACGAGTTGTAGAAGAAAACCCAGACTTACACCTTATTCAGTTCGGGCATCGGGATGACCTCGGCGTAAGTGGCCCCGGATTCGCGTAATGAAAGCCCCAGTTATCTATGGATATAATTTGATCGCTTGGGAGGGCTTCATTTGTGTTCTTTCATGTTTTGTACGGCGTCTCTTGTGTTCCTCCGACGGATGTTCAAAGATGTTGTATGAAATAACAGAATCAGATACCGAGCATGCGAAAATCGTATGAAGAAACTATTCGGAGCATCACTAGTCCTCCTCTGCCTCGGCTTGGTCTCAGTAGCTCACGCAACAACGACCGTCAGCACGACTTTCGAGACTCCA
>WNGI01005918.1_pt1 | contig 11074 bp, 18 predicted proteins | sample 5400621 | NCBI WGS metagenome assembly WNGI01 (sample SAMN13153374, study PRJNA577476) | soil metagenome | isolation source: 20 cm soil or saprolite under Garry oak tree replicate 1 | place: USA:California | collected 2016-06-15 | reverse complement strand
AAATACTGACCCCGCGCGAATCGCCGTGAACAATTCCTTGAGAGTGAATATATTGTACACCCTCGGCTACTTGAGCATACATTAAAAAATAAATCCCGAAACCCAGGATATGATAATCGCACCCGCTTCTGTATCTCCACGACACTTGGTCGCTGACTCCTTCTCCACTTAACCAACGTCCCGTTCTCCGTGAGTGGTGAAACAAGGAATAATCCACCAGATTACGCTGGTAAAATTAATTGTACCATGACATTTTACATGAATACACAATTAATTGCACCATGATTATGACTTCCACTGATGCTATAACCCTTACAATTAACTCTATTTATTGTATTGGAATTGCAATTAACTGCACGACAAGCCCAGCACAAAGATTGAATTTAGCCTATGTTACAATTAATTCTACTACTAAAAATCATACCGTCACTTACGTGCAAGATAGAATTCACTTTATGTTACAATTAATTCAATTACGGAATTGTAATCCACTCTTTTACTTACATTTACGACTTCATGCACTCAGTTCTGACATGCCAGAAATTGAGCATCGGGATCCCGTGAGTCAGACAGCAGGCAAGAACAGACGGCACAAAGTGACTCACCCATGGCGTCGGCACTAGGTGGATGTCTAGAATAGCTGTTATAAGAATCCTTTATGACTAAAAATGAACTCACATTTGAGACGGACTTCGCCTTGTTATGGGTCTTGCTGCAATCTTCTGTCTAGAACGGCTGTTGTAGGGATACCAATTATGACTAGAAAGGAGCTTACATTCGAACCGGACTTCGCCTTGTCATAGGTTTCCTTGCAATCCTCTGCGAGAGTATGATACAATGCAGCTTGTTTGTGTGCGTAGGCTGCGTTGCTATGACTGGTCGTGGTCACGTTTTTAGTGGCCAGTGCGGTCCAAACGTTACTCATCTTGGTAAAAGACTTAATTGTACGATTAAATTCGGCTTCCAGTATTTCCTTTTCTTCTCGCGCCCGGTCTCTAGCTGCCCGATCCCGAAACCATTTGACCCTATCCACTAATTCCACTTAGCATTGCATGTTCTAACACAAATATAATCTTACTTTCAACAGCCCATTCCTGATCCTCAATACCAGAACTACAAACACGCTCCGTCTGCCAAAACCAAGGATCTTCTTTCCTATTGTCGCCCAATTCCGCTGGTTTGGTTGGATCCTTCATGAAGAGTTGGTTGTCGAGCAAAGGCCTAAGCGACTCATCATCCGAAGCCAGACCAAGACGGAGAAGGGCTGAATAAGCACGGCGATAGAGTTCAACAGCTTGGTTCTTGTCTCGTTTGATTCCCTGGAGCACGCTTCCTGCCCGAGTGTTTGCATGCTGACCTCGAACGTGGTTGCGCTTGAATTTAGCCTTATAGTTGTATTCACGGATTGCCATGCGGAGCTTTTCCAACGCATCATGTGCCTGACCCCTACGTAAAGTCAACTCAGCACATGCCAGCTCGCTGATCCCGAGGGACAATCGTGTATGCTCATTGAAGAGGGAAGGTAGGGGAATTATTGTTCCCTCCGGAGCGTCTGGGTCAATGCAACGGATATGGTCCTGGAGAGCGGGATGTCGTGAAAGCAAATTGGCCTGCCACTTCGTAAACTCGTCATAAAGCCTCGTACGTGCGTGGCTGAGCATCCCATCTTCGTCACTGATGTCGCTCATGGCACGGAGACGTATTCTAGTTCAATGATCAGTTAGTTTCTTGCGTAACAACGTCCCACGCACTGCTCGTTTTCCAAATTCATCCCAATATTCACCAACTGTGCGTCTCCAAGTGGTTTCCTACTGAAGGGCTCCGCAAGTCTTTTTGTCATTTCATCTTGAATGAGCTCTTGATAGGCCTTGAGCTGCGTCAGAGGTGCTAAGCGTACTGCTAAGCGTACTATGTGTCAAATTAACAAGGAGCTTACCGTTAACAAAGCGGGCTTCATATACGCTGATGACGTTGCCATCAACGAGTTTTGGTTGGTCATCCATGGTCTCCCACAGCGTTATTCTGTCTGTTGGATGACAGCCGGTAAGGGCATTAAAAGCGTCCTCCCGCTTTTTCAGGGTCTTTAAGCAGGTACCATACATGCGATACAATGTGGAAGCTGCGCAAACATTGTGAATAATTTGTCATGATGAACGCAGAGGCTTACACATCTGGTGGAGCTTCGTCCAGTTCCAAAAACCGAAAAAATCGTCGAGAGTATCATGCCGGTGACCGTCATTCTGCTCTTTAGTGCTCCCTGCTGCCTGATTTTGCTCTGCCCAGCCTCCCTCTATATTCTCCCCCCATGTCTCACCCGAGTACTTTAAATAATTGAATGCCCATAACTGCTGACACGACGCAATATGATTTTTGATATGCATTTTAGGAATCGCACCTCGTATGCGTGGCAGTAGCATAGCGGCTTCAGGAAACCACTCCTTGAAGCGCTTTTGAAGGTTGACAGAATACTGACACCAGATGTCATAACTTATCATAATCCATCGCTGATCCTTAGCCTCTGCAAGTGAATGAGCTATTGCGTAGTCGGTATTTGCATATCTAGATATGGTTAAATCTACGTTTCTAGAAGAGCGAATGAACTTACGCTTCACCCTTCACTAGGTCAACGATTCCGCAAGGCATATAGAAACCGTGTCGGGCGCATTGCACGCCAACCACGCCACTGATGACAGCATTCTTGAATTTGATGATGTTCTGCATGCGCGCTGCTCGCAAATGCGCACATGTACCTTTCTGCAGAAAGATCAATAAAGTCAGTGAATGAAGTGAAAAGATGAGCGTACATCGTCGGAAGGCTTTACAACACCTAAATAGCTGTTGAAGTCATCTGATTTCACGAAATATCCATGCCCATCATTCAATGCAATGTCATCGGGATCGCTTTTCTTGTCCTTCCTTTGAAGGCGGAAGTTACCATCAACCGAGAGAAAAAGGGTATATTTGTGCCTTATCGATGATATCAATACAGTGTCCAGATATGGAATACCACTCACGTTTCCTCTTCGTTTGCATTATTTATGTCTTCTTTACTCACGTTAAATCCCACCTCAGGACATGCCGGGCAACGGACAGCCAAAGATTCTCCACGTCGATGACTCAAGATATTGTCAATGCCATGAAATTGGCCCATTCGACGCAACATTGCGAGGTGGCGCCAGAGGCGTCCCACCCGAAGAAATTCACGATATTGGTCCTAGCACGCTGATCACTATGAATGATGGTGGAAATAGATATGTGTCTTACCTTCACAGTTTTCGGAAATACATGGTCAGTTAAGTTGACCAAAGCATTCCAATAGTCATATGCCGGGATCTTGGAAGTGAGGCTAAGCATATGAAAATTGTCCAAAACGCTAAATGTAAAGACAGTTTCGGGTCTCTCCAAAGTTGCGGGAAAGAGACGTGAACGAGTTAGTTGAAGGGGTTCAGAGGGTGCATCTACACAATGACAGAAAACCAGTTGATACTTATGTATTCCGTTAGTGTGAATGACCGTCATGTCACGAGGTGGGGAATCTGAGTGGTTTGGACACGGTCCGGAATGATGTCCGAGTTGGAGGAGAAGGCCCAGGCTGGATGGAGATATACGTTGAAAGTGAGTACCACTCCACTCGTGTATATGGTGAAACGGTATGTGGGAGTGAGTCGAAATAATACATGATTTGCACTGGAGGGGCGATAAGAAGCAGTCTTTGCAATAGTAAAGAGCTTGTCCAGTTCCACATCGGCACAGTTCGCCCGGAAGCTCTCGATACTCAGCGTCCAGAATTGCTTGCTGGAGTGAACCGAGATTCTTTGAAAACGCGTCCATAAGGACCGAGGCACCCTGTTTTATGTATCATTCAACTATATTGTAGAAAATATATTGACAAACCTGTTTTCGCGCTTTCAGCAAATCCGCTTCGGTTTCTTTGGTGCCTTCTTCGCACTTTGCATCTGAAAACTTGGTCTGCGGCAATAGATCGTCATCATAACGAGTATAACGAGTATATGATGTGGTGGCATGACCGCTCCCGTCGACAACGACAGATGCATCGATCCCGTAATTATGATCGTCACCATCGCAAATCCAAACTGCACCACCTTTAAACTTTTTGTTCTTTTTGGCGCGTCGAAACATCTTCTCCGGGGATATGTCGAGTGGGATGAGGGGACGGGGGATAGGAATTGAAGCAGAGCTCGTGGTGACTTCTCTGCTTGAATGGCACGTGCACAGCACTCGTAGACAATGGTGCGGGCCGATGATCTCGCCGGGGATATCACGACCCATTGATCAGACCGACAGGAAGGCGCAGAGATATCAAAAATCGCATCTAGATCGGATTCTATTCATGGAACTGAAAGATAAAAAAATCGGCGAGCCAGCGTCTCTAATTGTGACATAGATTTCCCCCCTCTAATGGAGAGATTGAAGATACTCGTTCAAGAATGGTGTGTCTGTGATCCCCTCATATCGGAACCAAAACGTTGGGCGGTAGGGATGAACAACGATAGCTGTGCACCATGGCAAGCTAGTCCAAAGCCCATGACCAACATACATTTCCAACGAATTCATCTGCTCTACGTGAATTGCACCTAGTTGGATCTTGAAGTCCTCAAGGTAAAGGAAGCCATCCCTACGAGGGAAGATGGTCGTGACAACAGGGCGTTCGCCACCCTAAGCGAAGTTCAGTCATCCTGCCATGTGTTGCAAACTAGCGCTTACCTGATTCCAGAATACGGTGAGAACAGGCCTTCCATTGTCCAGAATTATGCCAGCTGGAGTGATAATGGGAGATGGTATGACAAAAGGCGTAGGAGGAGAGGCGGATGGCGATGGAAGGGACAATAAAGGTGAAGATGATAGAATGCCTGATGGAGAAGACGGTGAAAGCAGCACAGGAGAAGACAGTGGAAGCGGAGACATGAGTGGAGAGGGTAGGGCAAGCGGCGGAGAAGGCGGGGGAGGCGGAGACATGACTGGGGAGGGCGTAGGAGCAGAATGGCTGGATCCACCATTGTCAGAATTGACTACAGTAGATCGACGCGAAGTCGGCTCCAGCTCTTTGAGTTCCCTCATAAGTTGTTGCACCCTGTCATTAAAGTATTGGGCAGAAACCAGAGGCTCAGAGAGGAACTTAAATCCCGCATGTTTGCCCTATTTTCAGGGTCATTGTCAGTAATGGTCGGTTCCTCGTTTCGCTGAGAACTTACCGCTAAACGTTGGCATGTCTTGCACTATTGTTGGGGTCATCGTCAGCTACTGCTTGCTCTTCGACTCGTCGAGAACTTACCACCTGAAACCACCGTCCAAAGTTAGACGGCGTATTCAGTCCCTTGCAGACGAGGCGATTGGTGAGCTTGTGACCTGGTATATTGCAAGCCACGGCGTGCTTTGGACAGTCACCAGCAGCCTTCTTCACCTCCATCTGCAACTCCTCTGAAATCCTGCGCTTCCTGACGGCCTTTGTCTCATTGACGAGGTCAGGGCTCTGTGGCAAAGGACCCAGAGGCGCACGACGGTTGGACGCTGTGTTGCGTCTGGAATAAGGGACTTGGTTTGCGGTTTGTGTAGTGCGAAAAGAGGGCATAAGGGAGGAACGTCAATGATCGGTATGAGGGTAGCGGAGAAAACTCACGTTTTTATATGTCGCGACCTTCTGCTCTTGGATTCTGCAGAAGGGAAAGTCAGTGCGCTCATGAATGACTACCTGAAAGGCTTCTGGACAAAGCGGATGAAGAACCAGTGTTCCCCGACCAGATGAAAGCAGTTGGCTTGTCAAGATCACTAGTTCCCTCCCACGATTAAAGGCATCAAGATAACATCATTTGAGCTAAAACATAAAAAGGTACAAAAGTCGCTAAGCGTCCGGCAAGGTAGTTGGAATGATAGCGGCACGGCCAAAATATCGAAAGTATGACTGCGTGTAGAATCTAGCAAGGGCATATTCGTAGTGTAACAAATCGCGTTCCCGGGTTTCCTCATTAATGGTCAATCGAGCTACATGATGTCGATGATAATCCATCCATTCAAACATTACTCGACGGAGCGCATTGAGATATGGAATGCGGTCTCGTATGTTGGGTGATGCCAAGCCGCGCCGAGCATTTCTGACAGAAACGGATGCAAGGTGACGGGGTTGGTCGGAACGGAAATAGAAACACTTCAATATAAGTTCTTCCCGAACGAGGGAGTCCAATTCTCGTTCACGATGTTCAAAGAGGCGCCGGTCAAGTGCGCGGCGATCCAGCATCAAGAGCTCAAACCGGAAAGATAACTCCGAAATCCCCCACATGTTCTCCTGCGTTTCTCTCATCGAAAACTCCCTATCAGCGATGTTATGCAGATCAACTCCCAATTGAGTTGCTTCCGGTGATAGCAAGAGCGCGAGAGACTGCCGCAAAGCCCCCGCCATGGTATCCTGATTAGGTACGTGTCCGCTGAGCAATGTGCGCCAATCCTGGTTTGAAAGCAGCTGAACCTTTGATGCGTTGGATGTCAGCCGATAAATGCATATATCCCGTATGGTAGTCCAAATCGTGAGAAATCAATTACGTCGAGAGGAGTTGTCGCCGGAACAGAAGATCCCAGGCTCGGGAAACGCATATTTGCCATCATTGTCAGCTAGCTTGATTTTCGAGAAGAGCATTGTTGATGCCCGATTAACAGCACTGAGGGCCTTCTGCCACGCTTCCAGTGGAAGAGACATGTACGGACTGTCAATCGGGTCGAATTTGTCCCGATGCGCTGATGCTGTTCGTTTTGATGCTTTGGAACGCCCTGGATCTGTGAACGGATCAATGATACATAAAGCGCGAAGTAGAATGGCTTACACGGTTGAGACCTATTATTGCTATTCCGTTGAGGTCGTGATGGACCGGCTTCTTCGAATTCATGTGGCTTAATACCCTTGGGGTTTCCATCACTAAAGAGATCTGTGTACCGGAGCGATTTCAATCCATGCTCTGAGATTGCACGAAACCTGCAATAGTTCGAATCCCCAACATAAATGAGAGGAAACGGGTGGATATAATCCTCCAATTCCAACACATCTTTGGGCTGAAACACGGTCGTGATGGACAAAATGTTCTCGGTAGTGAAGCTGGTGATAGGACGTATGATCCAATAAGGAATCCCCGCAAAAAAGAGTCTTTCCGCACTTTCTGCCTCTTGGACGAAGCAACCAATGGCATTGGCCGTTTCTTTTGCGGGTGCAACATGGCCTTCCATGCGAGGCTTGTAAACTTCTTTGTAGTCCAATAGGGCCCATAGCTCCAGCCATTGACGTTGAACCTGTCGACATTCAAATAAGACTTCTCTTCGCATCATCCCAATCGCCCTCAAACGACTTAGAGTGCGGCGCAGGTTGATGGAATATGTATGTATTAGAGGATTATGGGGTACATTAGATTGATGTTCATCCGCCCGTTCGCTCAGCCTTTTGCAACATCCTTCCATCAATTCTAACTTTTGATTTGGTAAAAAACCGATCCCGGTGTGTCCTCGCATACACTCAAAGTCGTGATAGGTGGGGCCCCACCACATGATTGAATATTCGGCCGGTAGACTGTTTGGGGAGGGAACACAGCATAGATATGGGGCAGACCGAGAAAACGGTTGCGGCCACTGTGTATGATCATCAGGGCCATAGTGGCCATCAGCCCTTGCGTAAGTGTTACAGGGACCGGGAGGTGCGAATATCTCGTTTTGGTTGGGCGTCGCAATATAATAATCATGGTGTACGGGATGGAGAGCTGCAACGCGCCCGTCAAAAGGTCCGAGAGACACTGGATATTGATAATAAGAAGCGGTTATGGCTCATGGTGGATCTTACTCACCATCAGCATTCCTATTTCTCAACAAATCTTTCGCTTCGACAGACGATACAGAGAAGGCGGGCGGCATACCTTCAGCAATCGGCAATCATGAATGAGAACAGCATGCATGATAAAAAGCTGGCATCTTACCGAAAACGTGATGAAGAACAATATATCAAAAGATGCGGGCCCAAACGTTGCAATGAACAAGGCGATCCAAACGGAGCTAAAATACGGAGGTACCAGAAATCTGGGACCTTGAAAACAAGATCTTGATGTCCTCAACGTGGCTCTCTTGACAAAAGGGCGGGGAGATGGAGGTAAGTCTTGATGCGCGTTTTCGGTTGTGAAAGGGTGACCCCAAGTCAACACCTTGAGAGTGACAGATGGTCTAACTCTAGGTGACTTCTGCGCGATTCCAGTGTCTTGAGGATGGAGAAAAGAGAGGAGGGCGACGAGAGAGCAGTAGGAGCGATGGAATAGTGGATGCGATAAACAAACAGAAAATGGAAAGTACCACGCGTCATACAAGCTTGCGCAAAGTTCGGACTTCGAGCCGACAGCCGTGTCACTACTCGCCAGCGTCGACGCCACAGGTCCCTGAAGAATTCAAGACCGTCGCTCTCGGTGGAGACTTACAGTCCCACCTCACTCAAGATTTTAACCAACTTGATCTATTCCTGGCCATAACATACCTGGGCGATGACAGCCCGCTTAGCGTCATCAAACAGCTATCCAGGTATGTCTTCCTATGGTCGTCATTATTTTACGATGGGCCTTACAAAGCGCTGCTTTCCTTTCATTCAGGTCCTGTTACTGGAGATCGATGCTTGCCGCAGCGCCCCTTTGTCATGTTTCGCCTTGGGTCTTCGACCATTCTGTTCTCTTTGAACCGGGCATCTTGGGCTTCTTTTTATACCCTCTCCCTCCGTTACCCTCCCTCCGCTTCCTCCTCGCCTACACACTACCACAGAACCTACCTCATTTACGTCTCTGTTCACAATGTCGACAACACCTACTTCTACTCAGCAAACTTCCCAACCACCAGCCTCATCACCTTCTCCCCAAACCTCTCAAACGTATCTGGCCCCTCCGCGACCTTCCCAAGGCAAGTTCAACCGCGTTGAGAAGGAATTTCTGAAGACTTTTCGAGACGCCTATACCCAACACTGCGTGGCACTCTCTGAAAGAGCGAAAGGACCCAATAAGACTGGTGGCATTAAAGGCGAGAAATCCGACTGGGTAAACGCTCAGGTTTACCCGAAGTTCGTTGCCCGGTTCAAGTCGGATGGGCCTGGTGGGCCGAATCTCGAGTCTTTGAAGGAGGTAAGTTCCGCGTTTTCAACACTATATTCTATTAATGGTTCTATAGAAAATGGTGCAGTGGTTTCAGAACAATGCTCATCCGAGTAAACGGGCCATAGAGCCCATCCCGCGATGCTCTCCAAAGAAGCCTCGTGCAGTTAATGGAATCGACATGTTCGAGAAGAAGTACAAATTAGATGTTACCAAGAAAGCAGCAGATGTGCGCAAAGCGCAAAATATTGAATCTCAAGGCAGCGTTAATATTTATATGCAAGTTCTGCGAGACATGTATCAGGAAGCTGATCCAGACATGAAGGCCGCTTGTGAGGGCGATGCCAAGGCATTCAACGATCTTTGCAGGGAAAAACCTCCTGCATCGGAGATATATGCGTAAGTCCTTTTATTTGCTCGTTGCACTGAAAAAACTGATATCTTACCATCGTAGTTCCCAGGGAGATCTTAAATACGAGACGGCGGCATCCTTACGCAATCTTACTGGTTGGGAGTGGGGCGGATACGGCGATGTGGTCTTTTTTGTCATGGGTGCCTACTGCAACGAAAATAGCGATGTGGAAACATTTAAGTAAGCTCAGATCTCATTTCTTAATCATCGTGCGCTGAGAATCATCAAGTATAACGTTGTCAAACAATCCCAATACACCAAGCTTTGCAGGCAGCCTCATCAATTTCAACGAACGCTTACACCGTCCATTTACGAAATTTGCGTCTGCGCAGCTACGTCGTAAGTGAACTACCTGCAAGTTTCCTGATAGTTTACATAATTGCTGTGACAGATTGCGTGGCCAACACTATCCAACCATTCCTTGACAGTAGTGACAAAAACGACATCGCCTCCAGTGTCGTGCCACAAGCCGGTTCACCACGACATCCTGATACATCGACAGAACGTGTTGCTGTGGTAAACGACGCTGAAAGTGTTACCGGGGTATCAGCACCCCCGATCTTGTATACACCCCAACCTGACGAGGCAGCCAAAGTTCCCATTACCAGCACTGTGCCACCCAACCCCGTGCCACCACTCGTTTCCCCAGCGTACGACAGCGTCACACCAGCCGTCTCGACAGAATTCGTCACTACTGCCGAAGACGCTAAGGCTCCCATGATTACCTCGTCATCCGACACCGTGATCATCATACCAGACGAGGCAACTGAGGCTCCCATGACTACCACGACATCCGATCCTGCGATCACCAAACCGGCTGAGGTAGCTGAGGCACCTTTAACCTCTACAAAGTCGGACGCCACTCTGAAGCAGGGACCGAGACGACGGGGTCGGCAAGGCACGACAGGGACTGGTAAAGCACGAAAATCGAAAGATCGAGGGACGAAACGCAAGGTTGAATCACAATCAGAAGAATCTACCGAGGTGCCGTCGAAGAAATGTAAGACAGACAACCTTATAAGCACAGCGCGAACGTCAGCGCGGTGAGTAATCTTCGCTTAACACGGTCTTCTGCTAAGTAAATGAGTAGAATTCACAGCAACAACTACACTAATTCCTATGTCAGCGTACGCTGAATCTTAGGTATGTCAATGTATAAGAAGTCCTGGAATTCATCTCACGTTAAGGCTAGCCGGATTCTGTGATGGCCCGTTCACTTCCCTTATAATTTTAAATCGTTTCTTACTGTATAGATTCCCATCCAGTTATGTGATAAAATTCAATCTACAATAGAATTATATGTATAGACTGTTTGCTATGTATTGTTCCTCCGTCGATTTCTAATAATCATCTATAGAATTAATTGTCTGGTGGTAGAGTTAACTCCTTCATGATTCCTCTGTCGGTCACTAGCATAGAATTAATTCTATAATGGTACACTCAACTCCATTTTTTTCAGCCTGTTGCGTGTTGTCTTAGAGAAATTGTATTCAATTGTATTGCCATGAGATCTCTCATGTAAAATTAATTCTACAAACTGAAACACCCG
>WNGI01005917.1_pt1 | contig 11074 bp, 10 predicted proteins | sample 5400621 | NCBI WGS metagenome assembly WNGI01 (sample SAMN13153374, study PRJNA577476) | soil metagenome | isolation source: 20 cm soil or saprolite under Garry oak tree replicate 1 | place: USA:California | collected 2016-06-15 | reverse complement strand
TCGAAATGCCGAACTGCTCGCGAATCATTTCGTCAGTGTCGTGTCGCGGCCAGCCGAGGCGCCGTGATAGCTCACGACCGACGGCGGATTTCCCGCCGCCCATGAAGCCGATCAAGGCAATGGCATTGTCGCCGGGTTTCATCCTCCTATAATAACCGCAAAGCGAATCAGGGGCATCGCAAATCGCGTTGCGCTGAGGTGAAGAGACATCTGGTTGGACGGCTGTCTGCGACCGCCCTTTGTACTGAGTCGGCAGGTCCGAGCCGGACTGGCGTTAGAAGCAGCCGCTCCTTACCTTTCTTGGGCCCCGTGCAATGGCTAAATTCGAAATTCGAAAAACCGCTTTACAACTTTGGCTGGGGAGCTGACACCTGATCTTACTTTATGGCTGTGCAAAAGTCTTCATCGCTCGTTGCTGTGATCATGGGAAGTGCGTCGGACTGGGAAACAATGTCCGGTTGCGTGAAAACGCTTGATGAGCTGAACATCCCAAACGAGGCGCATGTTCTTTCGGCACATCGGACGCCCGACGCGACAGCCAAGTTCGCACGCGAAGCGGCGGGTCACGGGGTTCGTGTAATGATCGCGGCAGCCGGCGGCGCGGCCCATCTGGCGGGTGTCATTGCTGCGCATACCTGGTTGCCCGTGCTTGGTGTGCCGATTCAGTCAGCGGCCTTGCACGGCTTGGACTCACTGCTTTCCACCGCGCAAATGCCGGGAGGAATTCCTGTTGGCACACTCGCAATCGGTCCCGCCGGAGCGAAGAACGCCGCCCTTCTGGCCGCGGCCATCCTCGCGACTTTCGACGAGAAGATTCGCCAGAATCTTCAGGCGTTTCGGAAGAAGCAAACTGACACCGTGCTCGCTGCCAAACTTCCGAAGTGAACACGGAAATCGTTTCCGCGGTCCGTGCCGGACTGGCATGTAGCGGAAGCGAAGCGGACGATCCGAGCCAGACCGGCGCGACTGCACTAGTTAGGGCGGAGTCCAATGAGGGATGCGCCAAGGCGATCAAGCTTTTGCGCGAGGGCGAAGTGGTAGCGTTGCCGACCGAAACCGTTTACGGACTGGCAGCCGACGCGCTTAATCCCGATGCCGTCGCGAAAATTTTCGAAGCCAAGGAACGGCCGCGGTTCGATCCGTTAATTGTACATTTGCCGAAGCGGGAGGCACTCGATGAGATTGCGATCGCTGAGTCGCAGCTCGCGCGCGATTTGATCGAAAACTTCTGGCCCGGACCCTTAACGATAATCTTTCGAAAGCGCGACATCGTTCCAGACATTGTAACAGCGGGGTTGGAAACAGTCGCGGTGCGGATGAGCGCGCATCCAGTTTTTCGCGAAGTGGTGAGTGCAGTGAATCGGCCGCTGGCGGCGCCAAGTGCGAATCGATTCGGGCGCGTCAGCCCGACAACCGCGCAACATGTGTTGGATGAATTGGAAGGTCGGATTCCATTGATTGTCGATGGCGGGGCCACGGAACACGGGATCGAGTCGACGATCGTTCGGATCGTGGATGGTGTGATCGAAGTGTCGCGGTGGGGCCCAATCACAGAGGAGATACTTCATCAGTTTGGAGAAGTGCGTGAGCGCAGGTCAACCAGAATGATCATTGCGCCGGGACAATTGCCGACGCATTACGCGCCGAAGACGCGATTGATCATGATCAAACGTTTGCAGGACTTCTCGGCAATGCCGGGTAAACGAACCGGAGCTCTCTCTCTTTCTCCAGCAGCCGGGACCGGTGATCCCGGCTCGCCGCGCCCGACGGCCACGACGACAACTGCTGATTTCGCAGCCGTGCGTTACTTGAGTGAGCGGGGCGATTTGCGGGAGGCCGCTGCAAATTTATTCAGAATGCTGCGAGAATTGGATGCTGAGAATCTGGACCTCATCGTGGCCGAGCGCGTGCCGGAGAAGGGAATTGGCGCGGCGATTAACGACCGGTTAGAGCGCGCGTTGAATAGATGCACTGATTAAGATCACTACCGCCGCAACAAAACGGTGTTATCCCGAACCGCGCAGACGGTAAGGGATGAGACAAAGTTCGGGCGTGCTGACGGATTCGAGAGGTCCTTCGCTACGCACAGGATGACAACTCACTAGGAAGACCGGTGCTCCTTCACTACTCGAGGACCAATAGCGTTGTCAGCTCCAAGCTCGCAAATAATGCCAGTCCGCCTCGGACCCTAGCCCTGGTGCGCCAAAGCGGCTTGAATGAACCCTTTGAAGAGAGGGTGCGGCTGATTCGGTTTGCTTTGAAACTCGGGATGATATTGGCAGGCTAGGAAGTAGGGATGATCGCGCAGCTCGACTAGTTCGGCGAGCGAGCCATCGGGTGAGGTTCCGGAAATTTCGAAGCCTTTTTCGCGCATTTGATCGCGATATTTCATGTTGAATTCGTAACGATGCCGGTGACGCTCGAGCACTTCGTCTTTTCCGTAGATCTTTTCCGCGAGCGTGCCGGGTTGAATTTTGGTCGGCCAGGTACCGAGCCGCATGCTGGCGCCCTTGTTGCGTACTTCCAGCTGTTCCTCGAGCAAACAAATCACCGGATCGGATGCTGTCTGATCGAACTCGGTGCTGTTGGCGTTAGTGATGCCGCAGACATTGCGCGCGAATTCAATCGTTGCCACCTGCATGCCGAGACAAAGACCGAGATATGGCAGTTTGTTCTCACGCGCGAAACGCGCGGCCTTGATTTTTCCTTCCACCCCGCGATCGCCGAAACCGCCAGGAATGAGGATGCCGGCCACATCCTTGAGCTCGCCATCTACTGTGTCCTCCAAAGTTTCGGCGTCGATCAATTTCAAATCGATCCCGCAATCCTGGCTGGCGGCAGCGTGAGTTAACGATTCGTAGATCGACTTGTAGGCATCCTGCAAATCAATGTACTTACCGACAACCGCAATCTTGATTCGTTTCCTGGGCGAGACCACGCGCTCGACAAATTTGCGCCACTTACTTAGTTCGGGCTCCGGCGTTTGCAGACCGAGCAACTTACAAATGAGCGCGTCCATTCCTTCCTCGTAAATTATCAGTGGCGCTTCATAAATACTGTGCTCGACATCGCGGAATTCAATAACCGCTTCCGGCGCAACGCTGCAAAACATTGAAAGCTTCTGACGCAGTTCGGCATCGAGTGGGTGCTCCGTCCGGCACATCAGAACCTGAGGTTGCAGACCGATTTCGCGCAACTTGGCGATGCTTTGCTGGGTCGGTTTGGTTTTTAATTCTCGCGCTGCCTTAATATATGGAATGAGCGTGACGTGAATGTTCACGACATTCTGTGCGCCGACTTCGAGGATGAATTGTCGAATCGCTTCCAGGAAGGGCAGCCCTTCAATGTCGCCGGTGGTGCCACCGACCTCAGTAATCACGACATCGTATTTTGATTCGTCGGAAAGCTCGCGAATTCGCGCTTTGATCTGATCGGTTACATGCGGGATCACCTGCACGGTCTTGCCCAGATAATCGCCGCGGCGCTCGCGATTGATGACGGATTCGTAAACCTGGCCGCTGGTAAGATTGTTGTGCCGTGAAAGCACGCAGTTGGTGAAACGCTCGTAATGCCCCAGGTCGAGATCGGTCTCAGCGCCATCGTTCAAGACATAGACTTCGCCGTGCTGGAACGGGCTCAACGTTCCCGGGTCGACATTGAGATAGGGATCGAATTTTTGGAAAACGACGCGTAGCCCGCGTAATTCAAGCAGAGTGCCAAGGGCGGCCGCGGCCAGTCCCTTGCCGAGAGAGCTAACCACGCCGCCGGTGACGAAAATGTATTTCATCGGCCAGGCCTCTGCAGGTTGTAACCACGCAGCGAAGCGGCTACAGCTTGGGCATCTGCCGGCGTGTCGACGCCAGGCGAACCATGTTTAGTGACGAGCACATGAACTGTTACACCATTCTCCAATGCGCGCAATTGTTCGAGTGATTCGCACCGCTCCAGTGGCGTGGGTTTCCACTCCACGAACTGCAAAAGAGTAGCGCGACGAAAGCCGTAAATCCCTTGGTGGCGAAGAAACAAAGAACGGCTGCCTCCCGCATTTCTTGAAGCCGGAATTGGTGCGCGCGAAAAATAGAGCGCGTTGCCCGCACGATCGATTACCACTTTCACCTGGTGTGGTGAAAGTGCATCACGCGCATCGGAAAACGGATGCGCTGCGGTGGCGATTCCGACGTCGCGATTCGTCTGCAGCGTTTCAACGAGCCGATCAATCAATCGCGGATCGACCAGCGGCTCGTCGCCCTGTACATTGACAATGATCGAAAATTTCTTCGAGCGTTTTGCTACCTCGGCAATGCGATCCGTTCCACTCTGATGTTTGGGCGAAGTGAGGGCGACCTCCGCGCCCCAGGCGAAAGCCGCTTCGGCGATGCGCATGTCGTCAGTAGCGATGATCGTAGTGTCGATTTTTCGCGCGCGACAGCAGCGTTCCCAGACATGTCGAAGCAATGGTTTGTCCGCGATTTCGTAAAGTGGTTTCCCGGGAAATCGTGATGAATCCCAGCGCGCGGGAATGAGGACAACGGCTTTACTCACTCTACGCTGTCACCTCGAGCCGCACAGACGGCAAGGGATCTCCCGATTGTTCGGTGATGTGAAACCAATTGTGAGGTTCCTCGCTTCGCTCGGAATGACATTCTTTTCGGGCTTCACTGTACCGATACGGACTTCGTCAGAATAATATCCGTCGCTGCCGCAAAATCTTCCGCCACCCAATCGGCCGAGCTATCGGCGGTGTTTGTTTCAAAACCGGTGCGGACGCGAATCGCTTTGATTCCGGCATTGTGTCCGCAGTGGACATCGATTTCCTTGTCACCGACAAAAACCGAGGATGCCAGGTCAACGTTATTTTCCCTTGCACCTTGCAAAACCATTCCGGGCGCCGGCTTGCGACATTCGGACTGAGCGCCGGGGACATCAGGACAAAAATAGGTGGCGTCAATAAGCGGTTCACCGATTTGCCGAAGCACTTCGGCGTGCACTGCGTCATATTGCTCGTGTGTGAAATAACCGCGGCCAATCCCGCTTTGGTTCGTTGCCATAATCAATTTGAATCCAGCCGCCTTTAATCTTCGCAGGGATTCGGCGACAAAAGGAAAAACGTGGACGTCCTTCGGATCGGAGCAGTAATTCGCGTCGTGCATGATGGTGCCGTCACGATCGAAAAACACCGCTGGCGTCTTTCCATCAACCATTTTCGAAACTCTTGCGCAATTCGTCGGGCGAAACTGTGGCCGTTCCGAGTTTGCCCACGACCACGGCGCTGGCGTGATTAGCGATGTCCGCTGCCTCGAGGGGCGTAGCACCACTGCAAAGCGCCAGGGTAAACAATGCGATCGCAGTGTCGCCCGCTCCCGAAACGTCAAAAACCTGGCGTGCTTTCGTCGCCGCGTGGTGCGGTTTCTGATTGCGCTGGAAAAGCATCATCCCTTCCTCGCCCAGAGTGATCAGGACCAGGTCCGCCCGCCATTTTTGTAACAGAGCAGCGCCAACTTTCTTCAAGGCCTTGTTGCCAGCGTCCGATTCCTGCAGCGGAATTCCGGCAGCGTGAAACGCTTCGCTCCGATTCGGCTTCACGACCGACAACCCGCGCCACGGAATGTTATTCCGTGGATTCGGATCAGCTGCGATGATCTTTTTCCGGGCGCGTGCTGGCGCCACGATTCCGGAGACAAGCTTTTCCGCGAGAAACCCCTTTCCATAATCTTCGAAAATGATGCCGTCGATTTCGGGCAACATTTTCTTCACGCAAGCAACAACCGAGTCGATCTGCCTTTCATTTGGCGCCAGAACCTTCTCCCGGTCGACCCGAACCAGCTGCTGCTGCCGCGCAATGATGCGGGTCTTGACGATGGTGGGAAAATCCGCTGCGACGGAACAGGCGGAAGTATCGATCTTTTGGTCGGCCAGTAATTGTCGGAGCTGGTCGCCGCCGCGATCTCGCCCGATCATCCCGACGACGGCGACGTTGCCGGTGAACTCGCGCAGATTGCGCGCGACGTTGGCCGCACCCCCAGGATAAAACGATTCCCCCGACACTTCTACCACGGGAACCGGTGCTTCCGGCGAAATGCGCCCAACTTTGCCCCAAACGAACTCGTCGAGCATCAGATCGCCAACGACGAGGAGGCGCCGTTGACTGGCGCGATCAAGAATCTGCTGTAGTCGTTCTGAATTCACAAAAGTTGAAGTAAATGGCGCCGGATGTCGGGGTAAATGCGATTTAAGGAGATCACGGTACTGGGAGTTGAGCTAAAGTTAGTTCTTTTTAGAGTTGCATTAATCCTGAATACTGGGTCGAAATCAACAGTCGAAGCAGCCGATGATTGCAGTCTTTAAAAATAGCAAGTGGGCGGGGTTTACACTGACAGTGGTCGCGCTCAGCGTCCAGGCAGCGTCGGCGCCGCAGCAAATTAACGTCAAGCAGTACAAAACGGTGGAGGACGTAGTCGTCCCGTTGCCGGGCGAGGTCTTCAGCGCCCTGAACAAGCTCGGTCCGGTCAACTGGAAAGAGTATGTGAGGACCGAAAAGAGCGCCAACTTCAGCGAACGTCCCAGAACGGCGCTACTTCTTGGCAATGTCATAGCGGATGGATTCATCGCAGTCCAGGCGCAGGATGCCCCCGCGGTTAAGGAAATTGGCCAGCGCGTTCTGACTCTGGCCAAGGGTATCGGCGTAGGCGCATCCATTACCCCGCACGCGAAAGCGATCACGGAAGCGGCCGACAAGCGAAAATGGGAAAACGTCCGCCATGAACTCGACCGCACTCAGAACAGTGTGCAACAGGCGATGAACGAATTACAGGACCAAAAGCTTTCGCAGCTAGTCAGCCTTGGCGGCTGGTTGCGGGGGACCCAAATTTTGACCGCCGTGGTAAACCGCCATTTCACCAAGGAAGGCGCGGAACTTTTGCACCAGCCAGATCTGCTGAAGTATTTTAGCGCTCGATTAGCTGCCATGCCGGAATACAACGTGCCGGTCGTGGAAAGTATCAAGCACGCCCTGGTGGAAGTGCGGCCGTTGGTTGATACCGAAAGCAAACCGATTTCGCCAGATGCGGTGAAGAAAATCAACGAAATCACGACGCGCCTGGATAGCGAGGTCGTGACGCGCTAGTGATGAATTCGCGCTACGGGCTTGCATTCATTTTAGCCGGCGTCTCAGTGCTGGCGGGTATCGCCGCCTTTGCTTCGGTGGACGACGCCCAGTCCTTTGCGCTCCAGGCGGCCGAGCCGTATGTCCGTGAAGGGTTCCAGGTGCGAGAAGACTATTGGGGTGGAGACCTGGCGGCGGGTGAGAAAAAGGCGGTGCGCCAGCAGCTATTCAAAGGCAATGAATATTGGTTCTGGATGGGTACAGAAGTAAATCGGGCAAAGATTTCTGTGCATATTTACGATAAGGACGGAAAATTAGTGGAACAATCTGATAGCTGGCAGAAAGGGCACTTCGCCGCCGCCCATGTCGTTCCAACCTCGACCGATAGTTATTTTATTATCGTTGCCATCGAAGAATCGCCGGAGGAGCGGACCCATTGGGCGCTGGTTTACGGGTTCCGCTAAAAGTCGTATTGTCATCCAATGGGCAAGATGGCCGTCGGCCTCGCAAGGTCCGAGCCGGACTGGCGTAAGATGTCTGTGCGGCGAACGCGGGCGATTTGATCAATGACTGAGACTCGTACTTTGGAATTTGAAAGCGCGCGAGCGTTGCAGTCGCTCTACGCCAACGACATTAAGCTATTGAAAAATCTGGAAGATTCCCTTGGGGTACGAGTGACGACACGCGAGGGCTGGGTGAAAATAGAAGGGGAGCCGGCCAAACTGGACCGCGTCCAACGCGTTTTCGATCAGTTGGAGGAAGCGCGCAAACGCGGCGTCGACATTCAGAAACATGAATTTAATTACGCGCTCAATTCCGTGAGTGAAGAACGCGCTGATGGTCTGTCGGACGCCATCTCGGCCCGCATCGTCACCTCGTCGCGCAAGGCGCCGGTCATCGCGCGCACGGTTGGACAAAAAAATTATGTTGAAGCGATTGAGAAACACGATGTCGTCTTTGCCATTGGACCGGCCGGTACCGGCAAAACTTATTTGGCAGTGGCGATGGCGGTAGCGGCGCTAAAGAAAGAACAGGTCTCGAGAATCATTCTGGCACGGCCGGCGGTCGAGGCGGGTGAAGCGCTAGGATTTCTCCCGGGCGATTTGCAGGAAAAAATCACGCCCTATTTGCGACCGCTCTACGACGCTTTGCACGATATGATGGAAGCGGAGGAACTGGAGCGTGCGCTTTCCCGGGAAGTCATCGAAGTAGCGCCCCTCGCTTACATGCGTGGCCGCACTCTCAACAATGCGTTCGTTATTCTCGATGAAGCGCAAAACGCCACCACCGAACAGATGTTCATGTTGCTCACTCGCATCGGCATGAATTCCAAGTGCGTCGTGACCGGCGATGTGACGCAAATCGATTTGCCGGCAAACAAGCGCTCGGGTTTAGTGGAGGCGCTCCAGGCATTGAAAAATGTGCCAGGAATAGCAATGAGCTACTTTACTGAACGTGATGTCGTGCGTCACCCGCTGGTCCGTGCCATAATTAGCGCCTACCAGCAGCACCGGACACCGTCGGGACGTAAGTGATGATCGACTTTTTCAAACGTAGCGAATTGGTTCGCCGCGGGCTCGCCTCTGGAAAACTACGCCGCCGTCGCGCCCGCAACGGGTTGCTGCGCGGACTGGAATATTCGGTGGGGATGAAGGTGGTTCTGCTTCTCGGCTTCATCGCCGGCCTGGCATTACTCATCTTCAGTGGCAACCAGCGAGAGGTGACAAAGAACTTCGTCATTGCACTGCTCTTTTTCCTGACTGCGCTGATGATGTTGTGGATCAATCAGCCGCGCACCTTCTCGCAAAGCTCACGCATTCTTCTCGTCTTTGGGGTGATGCTGGTGCAGCTCGCCCTTACCAAGTTTATCTTCGTTCTTTGCAGTAGCGGTGTTTTGCACCTGCAACCTGAGATGGCGGAATTGCTCGCGCCATATGCCCTCGCGCCCCTGTTGCTGAGCGTGCTGCTGGGCCGCAACCACGGATTGTATGCGGCAGTTTTTGTTAGCCTTTGGAGCAGCGTGCTGTTCGGGAAAAGTGATGCTCCAGTGCTCGTGAATGCACCGGTGCTCGTTACCGGAATGATCAGCGGGTTCACTGCGGTTTATCTCACCCTGCAAGTGCGTCGACGCAGCAAACTCGTTCAGGCCGGACTCGGTGCCGGCGCTGCCATTTGGATTTTGTCGCTTACTTTCGGTTACATCGGGCCGATCAATCTTTTTTCGCCCATGGCAAACGATTGGGGATTGATCGGATTGCAAAGCGCCTTTGCCATCGGCAACGGGTTCGTTATCGCCACCATCGTCGGTGGCGTGATACCAATGCTGGAGCCGTTGTTCCAAATCACGACCGACATCTCGTGGTTGGAAGCGTCAGATTTAAACCACCCGCTCTTGCGTCGCATGACCATCGAAGCGCCCGGCACTTATCATCACAGTCTTGTGGTGGCGAACCTGGCTGAAGCCGCCGCCGAAGCGATCGGCGCCAACGCGACGCTCTGCCGCGTATGCGCATATTTCCACGACGTCGGGAAACTGGTGAAGCCTGATTATTTCACCGAGAACATGAGCTTCGAGCGAAATCCACACGAGGACCTGGCGCCAACCATGAGCGCGTTGATCATTATTGCGCATGTGAAAGAAGGGGTCGATCTCGCGCTCAAATACAAACTCAACCAGAGCATCATTGACATCGTTCAGGAACATCATGGCACTTCACTGGTTTACTATTTCTACAAACGCGCGCTCCAGATGCACGAAGACGCGCGTGCTGGTGGCAAGATTATGAAGATGCGCCCAGATGACATCCCCGAAGTGTGCGAGGAAAGTTTCCGTTATAGCGGGCCGAAACCGCAGACGAAAGAAAGCGCGATTGTCAGTCTGGCCGATGCGGTGGAAAGCGCGTCGCGGAGTTTGGAGAAACCGACGCCTGCGAAAATCGAGCAACTGGTCAACGATATTATTGACCAGCGTATTAGCGATCGCCAGCTCGACGAGTGCAATCTGACTTTGCGCGATATTCGGATGGTCGCCGAGCGTTTTCGTTTTACCTTGATGACGATGCTGCACAGCCGGATTGCCTATCCGAGGCAGGAAACCAAAACCGCTGCGCCCCGCGACGATTCGCCGCGCCCAGACGTGATGGCAACCACACGTAAGCCGGCCAGCGCGCCCCCGGTCTCGGCGGCGTGAACCAAGGTGGAGCGGCAGCTCCGTCGTTCGCCAGTGCCGCTCGCACCGATGCTTACTTGTATGCGGCTTCGCCGTTTTACTTTTAACGTGGAGGTCCGAGCCGGACTGGCGGTAAGGATTGCTCGATCCACCAATGACTAAAGCGGGCCCGGCAACTGCGCAATTGGCAGGCCGAAATCGCAATCATTCTTGGCTCCGGCCTGAATTCGATCGTTCAACAGCCGATCGAGTCCATCGATTTCGCGGAGTTTTCTGAACTTCCAAGGCCGCGCGTTCCCGGACACGCCGGTAAGTTTTCGCTCTGCGAGGTGTCGGGTAAGCGTATGATTTTCGTCCAGGGGCGGGTTCATCTGTACGAAGGTTATTCGTCCACAGAGGTGACCGCGAATGTCCGAAGGCTCGCGGACGCCGGCATTATGAAGTTGATCGTCACGAATGCTGCCGGCGGACTAAACGTCAGATTCAGACCAGGCGAGTGGATGATGATTAGCGATCATCTCAACCTGACTGGAACGTCTCCGCTGATTGGGAGTGCACAACTTCTTGACCTGAGTAATGCGTACTCACCGCGATTGCAGAGAGTTTTTCGCAACGCCGCACACCAGATTGGGATCGCCCTGCGTCAAGGTGTTTACGCTGCGATGATGGGTCCGCAGTACAAAACCGCGGCCGAGGTCCGGATGCTGCAAAGGCTCGGCGCCGATGTCGTCGGAATATCAACGGTGCTCGAAGTAATTCAGGCGCGTGCACTCGGAATGGAAGTGGCGGGATTTTCCTGCATC
>WNGI01005913.1_pt1 | contig 11078 bp, 9 predicted proteins | sample 5400621 | NCBI WGS metagenome assembly WNGI01 (sample SAMN13153374, study PRJNA577476) | soil metagenome | isolation source: 20 cm soil or saprolite under Garry oak tree replicate 1 | place: USA:California | collected 2016-06-15 | reverse complement strand
CAACGGGGTTCGCGCACAGCCATCGCTGAGACGACACACAACGATATGAATAAACCGCTATATAATTGAGATAATTGCACAGTCATTGCCCAGGGCCAGATGTTTATAGCAACGCCAGTAAAAAATAGCAATAGTAATCCGAAGACTCCAAGGATAACAGCCTGTATAACCCAGAGCAACGCGAGCGGATTTGGTTCTGATGGCGCTTTATCACGTCCTCCCAGTCGCCAGAAGCTGAATGCCACCAGCAATGGATCGATAAGATAGAACAACATCCAGAAAAGTGGAAACTTTGTGAGTTCACCTGGATAAACGATCATGCGGTAAAGTGTTAGCAAAAAGAGTAATCCGGTGGCAAAACCAATGCCAAAAAGCACAATGCGCACCTCGCGAAAACTGCGAGCGACGCTGCACAACAACACACCAAGACCCAGCGATGTATACATTGCTGCGATAAAGCGCGCGTTCAAAGGAGACGAAGGCCAGGGAACGAGCAAGCTAATGAGTGGGGGTTGGAAGAACGCGGCTACGAGCAGCAGTGCTTGTGCTGCAACCAGCACAAAGATAGCACGTAACCACCAGGGGAGCGGTTGAGCCATAATAACCCTCCTTATTGTTTTAGCCTCGAATAAATGCCAGCAACTCGTCCCGCTTCTGCTCCATCAACTGCCTGCTATTGGCCTCGACATTCAAACGCAGTAACGGCTCTGTATTGGATGGGCGCACATTGAACCACCAACTCCCATAATCTACTGTTATACCATCCAGGTGATCGACGGACTGAGCATCCTTGCCAAACACTTCTTCTAGCGCTCGTAGCTTGCCCTGTGCGTCGCTAACCACGCTATTAATTTCACCACTGCGCACACCTTTGTCGAGCGGCTTAAGTAATTCAGAAAGCGGTTTTCCTTCGATTGAAACGAGTTCAAGTGTAATCAAAAATGCAATCAGACCTGAGTCGGCGAACCAGTTATCGCGGAAATAGAAATGGCCGGAGTGCTCACCGCCAAAGATGCCATTGAGTTGGCGCATCTCGGCCTTGATATAAAAATGCCCAACGCGAGTGCGAACGGGCTTGCCGCCTAACGTATTGATGAGCTCAGGCACGCTTTTGGAGACGATCAGATTATAGAGAATGGTTGATCCTGGATGTTTGTGAAGCAGACTATTTGACACAATCGCCGTCACCATCGAGCCGTCTACAATATCGCCATGCTCATCTACCGGGAACATGCGATCAGCATCGCCATCAAAGGCTGCGCCGAGGTCAGCGCCTACCTCGCGTACTTTCTTTTGTAGATCTTGCATATTCTCAGGCTCGATCGGGCTGGCAGGGTGATTGGGGAAATTCCCATCCAGGTCAAAATAAAGAGGTACCAGTTCGCAGGGTAAGAACGAGAATACACGTGGCATCATTAAACCCGCCATGCCATTGCCTGCATCGATTACAACTTTGAGCGGCCTGATCTTACTTACGTCTATGAATGAAAGGGCGTGCTGGACGTAATCATCGAGCACGTCCTTTTGAATGACCTGCCCTTTGTGCGCAGGTTCGGCATAGTTACCGCTGATCGCTAAGTCGCGTATGTCTGCCAGTCCCGATTCCAGACTAATAGGAAATGCCTGGGCGCGACAGAACTTCATGCCATTATATTTTCCAGGGTTGTGCGACGCCGTAATCATGACACCCGCGGGATAATTGAATTTACCTACGGCAAAATATAATTCGTCCGTCGTTGTCATGCCGAGATCAATGGCATTCGCTCCCTGGTCGGTGATACCTCGAATAAGCGCGGCGGCTAACTGTGGTGATGAAAGGCGCATATCTCGCCCCACGGCAATTTCTGGCACATGTAAATAGTGCGCTGCTGCTCGACCAATGCGATACGCTATCTCGTCAGTAAGGTCTTGTCCATAGATACCGCGCACATCGTATGCTTTGAAAATAGCAGGATCAATGGTTCCGTTTGATGAATTCACTGTTTATGTCCTCTTCTTCCAAATTTCTAAGAGTACCCAGGGATCACCTGAGCTACGGGGATCAAAGATTTGTCCAACTTCGCTAAAGCCTGCTTTGGCAAAGGCGCGCCGCGCAGGTTGATTAGCTCGAGCTGTTTCTGCGTAAATGCGCGCGAAGCCTGGCTGGGAAAAAAGATACTCCACCAGTGTCCGAATAGCTTCTGGCCCGTAGCCTTTACCCCAGCGAGATTTATCCCCCAAACCTAAGCCAATTTCAGCCTGGCCCGCGCGATTATCTACATTAAAATAGGTAATAGTTCCAATTGGAATACGTTGTTCATCTTCGATGATAAACCAGAATTGCCGTCCATTCCCTTGTACATAGTTACGTTCGAAAACAGGCAGAAACTCGCTCAAATTCTGTGAATAAGGGCGATGTGGGTCATAGCGCCATACCTCGTTGTCCCGTTCCCAATTAAATACCTCGTTCGCGTCTTTTAATGTGGGACGGCGCAAATAGATACGTTCTGCATGTAAAACAGGATAAGGATTGTAACGCTGTGTCTCGGTCATACCAGTCCTATTTCTTGAGCAAAGCTGGTGCCAGCCGAGAGCGGTGTGACCTGAAAAGCCTGGGCTAACGTTTGACCAAGGTCTGCAAAAGTAGGGCGCATGCCAAGATTAATCCCGGCGCGTACAGGCTGGCCGTAAGCAAGTAATGGCACCTGCTCGCGTGTATGGTCGCTGCCTCGATAGGTAGGATCCACACCGTGATCTGCGGTGAAAAAGATTGCATCTCCTGGCAGCATAGCTTGTTGCACCTGAGCAAACCAGCTATCTACGTCTTGTAGAGCATGGGCATACCCCTGACTATCTCGACGATGACCCCATAGCATATCGAATTCTACCAGGTTGACAAAGAGCAAGCCAGTAAAGTCGCGCTCCAGCCAGCGCAGTGTTGCCGCCATGCCATCTTTATTCGTTTCGGTATGATCTCTCTGCGTCAAACCTCGACCTGCAAAGAGATCTTCGATCTTGCCAATACCAATTACCTCTTTGCCATTGTCCTTTAACACATCAAGTAATGTAATGCCCAGTGGCGCTAGTGAGAAATCGCGCCGGTGTTCGGTGCGCTTGAAATTCCCTGGTGTGCCAATAAACGGGCGGGCAATCACACGGCCTACTGCATGCTCGCCTGTAAGCATATCACGAGCGATATGGCACATATGATACAACTCTTCGAGCGGAATCACTTCCTGGTGCGCTGCGATCTGGAAGACGCTATCGGCTGACGTGTAGAGGATGGGACGACCGGTGCGCATATGTTCTTCGCCCAGTTCCTTGATGATTTCAGTGCCAGAAGCGGCCTTATTGCCGATCACTTTACGCCCAATAGCCTGCTCAAAGTGCGCCACGAGATCAGCAGGAAAGCCATTGGGATAGGTAGGCAGAGGTTTGTGTAAGACGACTCCGGTCATTTCCCAGTGGCCAGTTGTGCTGTCCTTGCCTGTTCCCGCCTCTGCCATGCGGCCATAGGAGCCTCGCGCATCATCAGTCGGTGGTGTCCCCAATATAGGAGTGATGTTTCCCAGGCCAATGCTTCCCAGGTTAGGTAGAGCCAATCCACCAATCGCCAGTGCGCAATGTTCAAGCGAACTGGCTCCATCATCTCCGTAGTCATCGGCGTCGGGATTTGGGCCAGCACCGACTCCGTCAAGAACGACAAGTATAGCTCGTTTCACTTTACTCATCACGTTTTATCCTTATCTTTTCCAGCCTTGCATGATCCGGAATTGGATCACCAATCAGCGGTAATGCATAGTCGTAAAAGGCCTGAGTGACCATAGTTTTGCTCTCATCCAGGTACTCATCGGGTAACAGGCGCTGCACATTTGCGATCTCTGAAAGCTCAACCAACCCGGTAGTGCAATGATAGGCTGGATCAGTATGGCGAACTATAGTGATCATTTTATCACTCTCGCCATCTAATAGGGCTTTTGTTCCCATTTTTCCTACCAGGTAGGCTTCATCGCGATCGGTAATCGAGACAGAGAAAGAGGCCATACGCTGCAGGTCGCCCGGCTTATCAAAACGCGCGCGTAACTTCATCTCACTTTTCACTAATTCTACCAGATGTTGCGCGGCTCCACTAAGCATTGGATGTTGAAATGCGTCAGTTCCGACCTGCCCGATCGCTCCTAGCGACTGCCCTTGTTCATCGCGAAGCGATTCGGCAGCAACCACAACCACATATCCCTCGCGGCGATAGACCTCCTCGACCTGTCTCAAAAACCGATCAGCGTTGAAACGTTGTTCAGGTATAAGCAGGATATGGGGAGGGTCGCTCTCATCGTGTTTAGCTAATGCGGAGGAGGCAGTTAACCAGCCAACATCACGTCCCATAGTCTCTATGACTTTGACAGGGTAATACCAGGGAATTGCCTTCGTATTCATGGCTGAATCTAGCGTTGCTAACGCTATAAAGCGCGCTGCGCTGCCATAGCCCGGACAATGATCCGTGAACGGTAAATCGTTATCAATGGTCTTAGGGACACTAATGGCATGCAGTTTGTAGTTCATATGTTGCGCAGTAAGCGCGAGGCGATGCGCTGTGTCAGCAGAATCATTGCCACCTATATACAGCAAAAGGTGGATATCATACTTGCGCAAAATAGCGATAACTCGCTCAGGGTCTTCATCTGTAAGTTTATAGCGGCACGTTCCCAGAGCCGCTGAGGGTGTATAGCGCAGCCGTGTCCACACAGATGACGTCTGTTGCCTCAGGTCGATCATGTCCTCTTTCAGCAGACCTTCTACGCCATGCAACATCCCATAGATGCCGTCAATGCGTTCTTCTGCCAGAGCCGCCTCGACCGCACCCACCAGGCTGGCATTGATGACGGCTGTTGCCCCACCAGATTGACCGATGATTAGATTGCCCTGCATTGCCAATGAGGAACCTCACGGATTGGTTTCAATTACGATTTAATCATTACTCTAGGAGGGGGAATAGGATCCCCTGAAGCTTGGGCGTCATCAATCCAGCTTGCTATGGCATCTCGTCCTTGCCGAACGGCCTCTTCGTATGTTTTCCCATGTGTCCTGCATCCAGGCAACTCGGGAACTGTGACCACGTAGATATGATCAATAGGATCATATTGGATATTCATTGAATATTGATCGTACTGGTTGCTCATTGCTTTTACTCCTATCGTGATTTGTCTTGTAACTTTTCCAAATTACTTTGTACATCCGCTACCTGGTAACGTTGAGCATCATCACCGTCGGCTCCAGAAAGTACAAGCCTTACGCCAGGGAGATTTGGGTGTTTCCAAACTGTGTGGCTTCCCTTTCCTGGTCGAGAATAGAAGCCTGCCTTGCGCAATCTGGCTTTGAGTTCTCTGATTTTTACAGGCACAACATTACTCCTCCACTTTACTTCTATGGTAGCATACTATGACACCTAATGAAATGGGTATTATACTTGATTCCCTCGAAATTCATTTTCGGGGGAACGTCAATGTATCTAAAGAAACGGCACAAAATGCAGAATAGTTGAGATTTGTAACCAACACTATAGAATTATCACTATTTCTTAACCAGATCATCACCACTTCTCTCTTCCCAGACTTATGCTTTGCTTTCATACTAGAAGTGGTAGTTTGTCCTTTTCCGCCTTGTGAGACGGTGCGGATGAACTGACGTCTTGCAACCAAAAAGAACCCGGCAGCATCACGCCACCGAGTTCCTCGCCTTGAGATGGAAAGGGTGAGAGAGGTCACAAACTCGCTTACCCTGGCGTGGGCATCACGCCAAGCTGTTGCATCTGATGGAGGGTATCCATCTCCATCCACCCTTCCACCGCCATACCGTCCACAATGCGGTCGATGACGATCCCTGTCACACTCATCTGCTTGCCGGTTGGACGCTGGCCCCGAAACATCCCTTGGTGAGTGCCCTGGACTGACCAACGCGTCACGACCAGGTCTCCTTCGGCGATCTGTTCCTCAATCGTGGCGTGGAAGTCGGGGAAGGCAGTACGCGTCCTGACGATGTACTGCTTGTAGAGGTCGCGGCTAGGTGGCTGGTTGGGAACCAGAGAGTGGTGACCAACATGACCAGGGGCCATCAGCTCGTCCACTGTGGCCAGGTTCCCTTGGTTCCAGGCCTCTTCAATAAGACGTCGGGCAAGGGCCTTGTTGTCTTCGGTTGACATAGGAAAGACTCCTTCTTTTAGCCTGCTTCTGTTTGCAACAATCATTGTCGGGAGCGATACGACTCACTAATGAATTCAAGAATATGTTCTGCTTGTTATAAATGGAGATGAATTTTCAATCTACGGAGACGCACTCAAAAGGTATTTGCGTATGAAATGCTCATCAGGGCCAGCGTAACATTTTGGAGCAAAATGCACAAGTGGCTCAGGTGTAGAGGAACACTTTTTGAAGCTCTTCTACTGACATGGTTCTATTCTAGCAGAACTAGCAACTCCTACTTTCGCGATGGCATCGAAATGAGCAGATGAGGTAGGAAAGCCTTTGTAGCTATAAAGTAGGAACGTAGAAATCGTCTTTGGATTTGATCTATGCTTCTGCTTTGCGAACTGAAAATTCATCGTATCTTAAGAAACAGCATATCAAAACAGCGCGTAAGTAGAATAATTGAGATTTGTAACCAACAGCATAGAATCATCACTATTTCTTAACCAGATCATCACCACTTCTCTCTTCCTAGACCTATGCTTTGCTTCCATACTAGAAGTGGTAGTTTATCCTTTTCTGTCTTGTGAGGCAGTGTGAATGAACTGACGTTCACGTTGTTTGTGCGTGTAGATCAATTTGATGGAAGTGACACTTCCTCTTGCACTTCGTTTCGCGCTAAACATTGTATGGGGCTGCATGGGGGAGAAGAAAGGGTATGTATTATGCTGAGAAGTAAAAAATTGCTCCTGTGTCTTATCGTTCTGCCAACACTCATCGCCAGTCTGGCGTTCACCTTTGGAGCAGTTCACCCAACCCGGGCGGCAAGTGCTCTCACATCTTTGACCGATTACCATATCCCCAGTGGCCTTGATCCCTGGGGAACGGCTTTCGATAGTAGTGGTCACGTCTGGGTGGCTATCCCTGGCTGCAATCCCAACCCCGATTGTGGCAATAATGCAGGCCCCGGAAAAATCGAAGAATTCAATCCAGATACCTTAACATGGACAGTATATCCACTGCCGTCCAATTACGGTCAAGCTCTCTTTCTCGCATTTGACCCAAATGGGAACCTGTGGTTTCCAATGTTCCACACGAACATGTTAGGTGAAATGGTCATGGCTGATAAATCATTCCATGAATGGCAAATGCCTACACCAGCTTCAGGACCTTGGGATTTAGTGTTTGACTCAGGAAAGATCTGGATCACAGAACACTTTGTCAACAAAACTGCAGAGTTTGATCCGAATGCTCTTAATCCGAATTCTTATAATGGACTTGGCGCGTTTGTTGGAGAAGTTGCTACCCCGGCAACCAACAGCCAACCCTATGGCATCACCGTTGATGCTTCCAATAATATCTGGTTTACGGAAAATAATTCCGCCGTGGCGTTAATCGGCGAAATTCCAGCAACCACCGGTCAATTGGTGGAGTATAAGATCCGCACGGGCTCAACTTCGAATTTAACCCCGCACCTGATCACCGTTGATCCGACTGGCAATATCTGGTGGACAGAGGGATTTGCTGGTGAGATAGGTGAACTGAACACGAACAACAATAATACCGTCAAAGAGTACCTTTACCCACAGACTTGTAAAGGGTGCGGTACACATGCTTCTGGCATCAGCGTGGACAGCAACGGGCTGATCTGGTTTGATGATTCGTTGCAAAATACTTTTGGTTCCTTCCCTGATAGCGGCACCGGTACCTTTAGTATGTACAATGCTCCTTCGTCTCGCTCTCATCCCCATGATGGCTTGCGGGTGGATAGTCTCAATCGGATCTGGTTCGACGAAGAGTATGCGGAGAAGTTAGCCGAAGCTGTACAGTAGCGCATTGTCATCTCTGCACGGCGATGTAACACAGTGAGGTGCAGGTATGCGTTCCACTCGCCTGGTATGCGCCCGTAATCTCTTGAGACATAGTTGAGTGGCAATGCATTGCGGCGTCTTGTTGGAGTGTGTTGCCTCACTGGCGTTTAAGCTCAAACATTTCCACCCAAACGGAGGTCTTATGTTGAAAAGCAAGAAAAGTTCCTCGAAAAGCATAACAATGAAATCAGCAAGAGCACTGCTGTTATTTGCCCTCAGTTTCGCATTGATCCTATTTTTGAATCTACAACATTCTTATCATGCAAAGGCCACGGCTGCTGCGAACACAATTGAAGATAATTTTACCCGGTTAAACCAGACAGGTTGGGGAATAACCACAAACACTGACTCAGTCCCTACGGTTGCATGGGGAACAGATGCTGATGGGTCACAACCATATGTGAGTATAACTACCAACACCGGTCAGTTTGGATATCAGGGAAGTCTCAATGTTGTTGGATTAGCTACTGCAGGCACAACAACGTATGGTAATGGCGCTGATACATTGGTCAGCTTTACGATGAACAGTGTTGGTCATGTCATACCTTCTGTCCTTCTCAATGCCTGTGCAAATAAGTCCTGTTATTACTCAGCGCAGCTCCGTACTTCTCAAAATACGTTAGAAATTGGAGAACGCAAAAAAAATATCAATACTGTGCTCGCCTCTGTTGCATTTATCCCATCTGCAAATACCCTCTATTGGATGAGATTAGATACCGCAACGGATCGAAGTGGGACCATTGAAGCAAAAGTCTGGGCAGATGGGACACCAGAACCAGGATGGATGGTCACAGGAAAAGATAATAATGCTCTCGCTGCAAATTACGTTGGGGCAGGAGCATCATGGGATATGACAGGAACAGGGGAAAGCGTGAACTTTGCTTGCTATGCATTGAACACGGGAGGAAATGCAGCCTTTCCTTGTGCACCAAATCCAAATGCAACACCAACACCAACTTCGACTTCTACATCAACACCAACGCCGACACCTACTCCAACAGGAGGACCGGATAGCGCTCATCTTATCAGAAGCGTCAATGACAGTTTATTTGATACCAATGATCAACTGATGAACGATCAGACGACCCAGGCTATTTTAAAGACCCATAATACTCCGATCGTTCGAATGCCGTTCCGCGATGCGTTCACAGATGCACAAGATCTTCAGGCTCTGAATGCCATTAAGAATACCGGTGCAGCACCACTGGTGATCGTTCATGGTGCGTGTGTTTCTGACCCGTATACGATTGATAGCCACTGGCTGTCACTGGTAGCACAAGTATTTACAACAGGTCCCGTCTATGTAGAGTACGGCAACGAGGAGGACTTAAGCTGCAATGGTGGTTCGGGCATAAGCGCCACTGCGTATCAAGCTTCGTGGAACGCAGTTGTATCACAACTTAAGGCAACCCCTGCTTATTCGTCGTATTATTTTATTGGACCGGTAACGTATCAATCCAACCCAACGTATATCGCCACATTTGTAAATGGCGCAAATCCACAACCTGATTACATCTCCTGGCACGAATTTGTCTGCAGTTCATCGGATTCAGATAGCTACTGTTCGACCCATATTAACAACTGGGCGACCCATATTAATAATACTAATACTGCTGTTCAGAGTGCTATCGGGCGCAATATTCCTATTATGATTACCGAATGGAACTTAGATCCAAATAAAGACCGTCGTTACGGCAATCAAAGCTTTATTCAGCAGTGGACAAAAAGTGCGCTGAATGAATGGAGCAGTCTTACTTCTTCTGGACTATACGCAGCATTTAACTATACGTGTGAGAGTCATCCTGATTTTCAACTCATCGACAGCAGTGATAATTTCACCTACCAGGGTGCTGTATTTTTCTTATAGTTCTTTCAATCGTTCGTTTGCTTCCATCTCGTTGCGCACCTCTCGTGGGAAATGAGTGAAGGCATCAATGCCTCTTCACCCATCTCTCGATTCGCCAGGTTGGTCGATTCCATGAAGTATGCGGCTGCCGCCTGGTTGATGGCAATTCGCCAACAATATCTTTAATGGGGTTCTACTCGAAAGCGTCGAGTCAACAACTTTCGAAGAAATAACTGTGGGATTCGCCGCCTGCTTCTTGACACAGGCTCGATTGTATGCTACACCTATCCCTTGGGTGCAGACTGGGTTATGTGGAGATTTACACATTTGTACTGTCTCACCATACAACAACTCCAAAGAAACCGAGTAATTCAAGGCCTGCCTGATAGTAGGTAAGGCAGCGGATCGTCGAGGATAACCCTCGTAGGTCGTCCGGCTCCCGTGTCATGAACGCCGTAACAATTTACTGAATGTACACATGTTTGTAGAAGAATCGATGCAGATTCCTAGAAAGAAGCAAAGAATGCGAGCAGTAGTGTACAAAGGGCCATTCAAAGTTGCCGTAGAGCAAGTACCAGACCCTAAAATCCAACATCCCAATGATGTGATCGTGCATATCACCTCGTCCTGCATTTGTGGTTCGGACCTCCACATGTATGAAGGGCGAACAGCCGCTCAACCGGGCATCGTTTTTGGACACGAAAACATGGGCATCGTCGAAGAGGTTGGTACAGGAGTCACGACGCTGCGTAAAGGGGATCGTGTGGTGATGCCGTTCAACGTTGCGTGTGGTTTTTGTAAGAACTGTGAGCGAGGCTTTACAGGTTTTTGTTTGACAGTAAATCCCGGGTTCGCTGGCGGTGCATATGGCTACGTAGCCATGGGTCCCTATACTGGTGGCCAGGCCGAGTACCTTCGTGTCCCGTTTGCTGACTTCAATGCCCTCAAGTTACCTCCGGGAACTGAACATGAGGAAGATTTTGCCTTGCTGGCCGACATCTTCCCAACAGGCTACCACGGCACCGAGTTAGCGCAAGTATCGGCGGGTGAGTCAGTTGCCGTCTTCGGAGCTGGCCCTGTTGGTGCTATGGCTGCCTACAGCGCGTTGATTCGAGGTGCCGCGCAGGTGTTTGTCGTCGACCGTGTACCGGAGCGTCTGCAAAAGATGAAGGAGATTGGCGCTATTCCGATTGACTTCAGTAA
>WNGI01012410.1_pt1 | contig 11079 bp, 9 predicted proteins | sample 5400621 | NCBI WGS metagenome assembly WNGI01 (sample SAMN13153374, study PRJNA577476) | soil metagenome | isolation source: 20 cm soil or saprolite under Garry oak tree replicate 1 | place: USA:California | collected 2016-06-15 | reverse complement strand
GAAAAATGCATGCCGCAGAACCGTAACGCAGTCTTCGCCGCCAATGCCTTTGTCGGCTCGATGATGGGCGCCTTAGGCGCGCTGTTGAGCGGTTTGCCGCAGCATTTACAGGAAAATCGGGGTTGGCAGCCGATCCCTTCGTACAAGCCGCTCTTTGCCTTAACGATCGTTTTTAGCGCCGTGCTGATCTTTGCCTACTCGCGAATCGACGAGCATCACGTCGCCAAAAAACGAGCGAAGAAACCAATGGTGACCAAAGCCAACGCCTTCGTGCTTAAAATGTCGCTGCTCGGAATTATCGATAATTTGGGCGGCGGATTGGTCAGCCCGCTGATCTCCTACTGGTTCTTTCTGCGCTACAGCGTCGAGCTCAAGTCTCTCGGCTTCATGTTTTTTTTATCTTATTTTCTCGCCGCCATGTCGTTTTTAACCGCGCCGATCATCGCGCGCAAAATCGGCGTGGTCCGAACCATGGCGTTCTCCCACGGTTTGGCATCAGCGATTTGGCTCTGCCTGCCGCTGGCACCGACGTTTGCGATCGCCGCCGCCCTGACAATCGCTCGCTCCTATCTGGCTTATATGGACAGTCCACTCAGGAGTTCCTTCATCATGGGCGTCGTTCGCCCCGAAGATCGCGGCTCCGCCGCCGGCTTCACCACTCTTTCACGGCATGTTCCAGTGGCGATCAGTCCGACGATCTCGGCGTACTTAATGCAGGCGTTCACCTTGAACGTGCCGATATTTATCGGTGGCTTCCTGCAGTTCTTTCACGATTGCGTTTTCTATTTCATGTTCCGCGACGTGAAACCGCCCGAAGAAGAGGGGGCTACGCCGCAAACCGCGACGGCTTGATTATGGGACTGCTGCGAAACTTACACCGCGATGCCAAGTTGCTGATGGTCTCGCGTGGCATCCGTGCCTTCGCTTTTTCGTATTTAAACGTCGTGTTCGCCATCTACCTCGATCGGCTCGGGTACACGCCCGTGATGATCGGGGTCATTTTCACCGTTGCTTATCTGAGCGGCGCCGTGCTCACGGCGCTCTGGGGTTATTTGTCGGATCGGGTCGGTCGCAGAAAAATTTTGATGCTGCTTGCGATTCTCACGATCCTGTCCAATCTCATCCTTATCTATTTTAGCAGTCTCTTCTTTATTCTGGCTGCAGTTATCGTCGCGAACGTCGGCGCCGGCGGATCCGGCGGCGGCGGCTCGGGCGGCGGACCCTTCAATCCGGTGGAAGAAGCTCTCTTGGCGGAGAAATGCCAACCGGAAAACCGCAATCAGATCTTTGCCGTCAATTCGTGCGTCGGCTCGATCATGGGCTCTTTAGGCGCTTTGGCCAGCGGCTTGCCGCAGTTTCTTCAAGAAACAAAGGGCTGGAGTGCCGTCGACTCCTACAAACCGCTTTTCGGCTTGACCATACTTTTTAGCGTCGCGCTCCTGTTCGTGTATCGGGCCATCGGCGAGGAGGAACACCAACCCAGGCCTGCCGAAAAAAAGATGTCCAAAAGCACCGGCGTCTTTGTCACCAAGATGTCTTTGCTTGCAATCGTCGACAACTTCGGCGCCGGTATGGCGGGTTCGTTGGTCGCCTATTGGTTCTTTCTTCGTTTCGGCGTCGAGCTCAAATCTCTCGGCGTGATTTTCTTTGCTTCCTATTTTCTCGCGGCGCTGTCGTTTCTCAGCGCACCCGTGATCGCGCGCAAAATCGGCGTGGTCAGAACCATGGCATTTTCCCACGGCCTGGCATCGGTGATCTATTTGACGCTGCCGTTGGCGCCGACCTTAAGTCTCGCCGCCGCGCTGATCGTGATCCGTTCCTTCTTTGCTTACATGGATAACCCGTTGCGCGCATCGTTCACCATGGCGATGGTCCAATCCAACGAACGCGGCTCCGCGGCCGGCGTGACCAGCCTGGCGCGCATCGTGCCGTTCGGCATTAGCCCGACGATTTCCACTTATCTCATGCAAAGCGTTTCGCTGACGCTTCCCTTGTTCATCGGCGGCGGGTTACAATTAGTCAACGACGTGGCTTTTTTCCTGATGTTCCGCCACGTGAGACCGCCGGAAGAGCTCGCGGCAAGTAGGCCGGAACGGCCGGCAGTCGAAGAGGTAAGCGGATGAAAAGACCGCCGCAACAAACAGGCGCCGTTTCGTTTATGCACAGGATCGCAGAACAGCGCATTCTCGAAGCACAGCGTGAGGGTGCATTTGATAATCTTCCAGGCAAAGGCAAACCGCTCGAATTGGAAGACCTAAGCTGGGTGCCCGAAGATTTACGGATCGGCTACCACGTGCTCAAGAACGCCCATGTCTTGCCGCCCGAAGTCGAACTCCTGAAAGACATTCACACACTCGAAGACCTGATCAAACACGTCGAAGACGAAGGCGAGCGCCGCTCGCTGGCCAAAAGCATTCAATGGAAAATGATCCGCCTCGACATGCTCAAGCGCCGCTCGCTGGACTTAAGTTCGGTGCGCAACTACGGCCGCAAGATCGTCGCTAAATTCACGCGCGGCTGATCTTACCGACCGGCTAATCCCCGATTCTTTCCGCTTTGCCTTGAGCCGATATTCCGTGGTAGAAAATCGGTAGCTTTGGCGGTATGCAACCGCGCCAATCTTAACAACCGAAAGGAGCATTTTATGACAGAAGAAAAATCTCCGATCAAAATCAAGAAAATCGGTCACGTCGTGCTCACGGTTAGCGACATCGAGCGCAGCACGAAGTTCTGGACCGACGTCATGGGTTTTAAGTTTTCCGACCGGAACGAGGGCGGGATGATGTTTTTCCGCAACGCCACGGATCACCATACCGTCGCCCTGGTTCAAGCGACCGAGAAAAGCGAGCTGCCCAAGCGCGGTCAAGTGGGATTCGATCACATGGCTTTGGAAGTCGCTACCGTGTCGGAACTTTTCAAGATCCGCGATTTTCTCAAATCAAAGGGCGTGACGATTTTCTACGAAGGGCGACGGGGACCCGGCGGCAACCCCGGTTTAGAATTCTACGATCCGGACGGCTATAAAATTGAAATCTACGCCGCCATGGATCAGATCGGCACCGACGGCCGCAGCCGCCCAGCGAACGAGTGGAAGCGCGCCACGACTTTGGAAGAAGCAGTGGACAATCCGCTACCCGGCGCTGAATATCGCTGAACGGTGCGATTAACTGCACACCGCGTTGAATCTTGGTAGGGGTGGGTTTCAAACCCACCCTTACTTGTTTTGGCGCCTCTCCGACAACGAAAATCTTCGGCTTGCTCTTTTTTTCCGCATCATGGCGCGCTGATACCGCGATCGAGGTGAAAGGATTCTCATGAAAACGGAGGAATTGTTAAACGTCATTCGCACGAGACGGAGCGTGCGGGTCTACAAGGGCGGCAAAGTCAGCGACCGCCAGCTCGAAACGATCCTAGAAGCCGCCCGGTGGGCACCGTCGGGGGCCAACACGCAGCCCTGGGAATTCGTCGTCACTCGCGCCCGCAAAAAGATGAAACGGGTGCGCGAGATTTACGCCGACGAATGGAAACAGCGCAAACTGCGGCGACCCGCGCACCAAAGAAGTTTATCTCACGACGCGTCAACCGGCTGACCGGGAGAAGCTTTTTCAAGCGAGTATCGCCAACGCCGTGCAACAAATGATGCTCACTGCGGCAAGCATGAATCTTGGGACCGTATGGGTCTCCGTGCGGGAGGAAGTCGAGCCGGAGTTGAGAGAGTTATTTGAAGTGCCGCGGGAACTTCGGCTGCTCTGGGTCGTACCGATCGGTCACGCGCGCAGTTGGCCCAAGGCGAAACCTCGACGCACGGCGGCAGCGTTCACTCACACGGAAGTCTACGACCCTAAGAAGCTCCGGCGCGACGCCGATATTCACCCTTGGCCTAAGAGTTGATCTTAAGCCTCGGAAATCTCGTATTTCTCTTGATGTAACTCTTGGCTGGCTTTGATGATGACGCGGTGGTTTATTTCTCTCTCGAGGTTTTCCAGGCTGTTGTTCTTTTCGTCATAGAGAAAATTGGCGATGTCGGGGTGCAGCCGCACGACGATATTCTTGCCCGCTTCGATTTGCGGATACTGCCGTTTGATCGCTCGCAACACGTCGTAAGCGATTGTCGGCGCCGACTTGATCCGGCCGCGTCCGTCGCAATGCGGGCAAGGCCGCAGCAACTGATTTTCCAAACTCTCCCGCGTGCGTTGGCGCGTCATTTCGACCAAGCCGAGCTCGGAAATCTTTAAAATATTGGTGCGGGCCTTGTCTTTTTTGAGCGCCTCTCTGAGCGCTTCGTAAACTTTTTTCCGATTCCCTTCCTTCTCCATGTCGATGAAGTCAATGATAATGATACCGCCGACATTGCGCAGGCGCAGCTGCCGCACGACTTCCTGAGTCGCTTCCAGGTTGGTCTTGAAGATCGTTTCTTCTTGATTGCGTTTGCCGACGAACCGGCCGGTGTTCACGTCGACCGCCGTGAGCGCTTCGGTGCGTTCGATGATGATGTAGCCGCCGGAGCGCAGCCATACCCGTCGTTCCAACGCCTTGATGATTTTCTCTTCAATGGCCTGTTGTTCGAACAGCGGTGCTTTTTCAGTGTAGAGAACAATTTTTGATTTGAAACGCGGCATGAAATTACGGACGAAGTCGACGATGCGCCGATGGTCTTTCGGCGAATCGATCACGACTTGCTCCGTATCCGCCGTGAAAAAGTCCCGTATCGTGCGCGCGATCAAATCAAGGTCTTGGTGGATCAGCGCCGGAGCCGGAGCCGATTCCGCCTTTTGGTGAATGCGTTTCCAGAGTTTCGTCAGAAAACTGAGATCCCGTTGAATTTCGCGCTTGCTCAGTCCCTCGCAGGCGGTGCGCAGAATGAAGCCGCCCTCTTCGGTCTTCAAAGATTGGGCAATCTCCTTTAAGCGCTTACGCTCTTCCTCGCTTTCGATTCGTCGTGAAATACCGATGTGCTTGGTTCCCGGCATGAAAACCATGTATCGGCCCGGCAGCGAAACATGCGAAGTTACCCTCGCGCCTTTGGTGCCGAGCGGGTCCTTGGCGACCTGGACGAGGATCTCTTCGCCGCGTGAGATTTGTTTTTCGAGGGGCAGCCTTCGCGAAGGAGGAGGCTTGGGGGCTTCTTCGAATTCGACGTCCTCGCCCGAAGAACCGATCAGCTGAACGTCTTCCGGCTCGGACGAAAAATCCGAGGCATGAAGAAAGCCGGCCTTTTCCATGCCGATATCAACGAAAGCGGCCTGCATGCCGGGGAGAACCCGTGCCACTTTCCCCTTGTAAATATTTCCGGCGACGCCCATTTCTTCTTTTCTTTCGATCAGAAATTCGGCCAGTTGGCCATCCTCTATGATCGCGATACGGCTCTCTTGCGGCGACGAATTGATAAAAATCTCTTGTTTCATAGGATTCGGTAAACGGATCTGACCTGGGAGGGATCTGCGAGGTGAATTTGCCTGGCGATGGCGGCGAACTCACTAAGTGCGCAATTGAAATTAGTTGTGGTTATAGAGGAATTCAGCGGCGACTTCAAGCATGGGTCGGCACCCGCGGACCGACTTTAATTGACTTTCCCGCCGTCGCCCGATATTTTTAATCGAGTACCTATGGATCGAGCTGCCTCCATATTGACGAGTGAAAGGTAACCATGACCTATCCGGTTACCGCTCCCGTCTACGGTATACTGAACACCAAGGTCCTGATCCTCAATCGTTCCTACCTGCCCATCCATGTCACCTCGGTGCGACGGGCCTTTGTCCTTCTCTATCAAGGAATTGCCAAGGCGGTTAACGAGCAGTATCAGACATTCGATTTTGATAGTTGGAGCGACCTCTCGATCTCGGTAAATGATGAAACGGTCGGCTTGGTGAATCGCGTGATCCGCGTGCCCCGAGTCGTCTTACTGGTCACCTATGACCGGGTGCCCAAGCGCCAGGTGCGCTTTAGCCGCTACAACATTTACGCTCGCGACAAATGCACCTGCCAGTACTGCGGCCGCCGATTACCGCGCCACGAACTCAACCTTGACCACGTGATTCCCCGCTCTCAGGGAGGCACCTCGATGTGGGAAAACGTCGTCTGCTCCTGCCATGAATGCAACCGCCGCAAGGGCGGCCGAACGCCACATCAGGCGAGCATGCCCCTTGTACGGAAGCCATTCAAACCGCAGTGGACACCGTTCATGCAGGAAACTTTTAGTATGTCTCGGTATAAAGAGTGGATGCCTTTTCTCAACACCACCGACGTGTCCTACTGGAATACGGAACTTCTTGAAAAGTAGTTTTATTTTGCACTTAACAACTTCACGATCGGCTTTTAGCACGGAGGCGGTCGGCAATTCAGAGACCCTGTCTCGCTAATTACCCACGTTACGGGCATGTGAATCTCCGCGCCCATATCTTGCGGTAATTGAGATAATAGCGCACCGTATATTGTGATTTCTTCTTGACACCCCCGCCTGACTGTGAAATATTCCAGTTGGTTTCGGTGGTGAGAAATTCCACAAAATTCACTAGATAGAATAGCCTATGCGTTTAAAACGCCTTGAAATGATCGGCTTTAAGTCGTTTGCCCAGCGGACAGTTATCGAGCTGAATCCGGGCGTCACCGCGGTCGTTGGCCCAAATGGTTGCGGTAAGTCCAACATCGTCGACGCATTGCGTTGGGCTATGGGGGAGCAGAGCGCACGGCACCTCCGCGGCCATCAGATGGAAGATGTCGTTTTTAACGGTAGTGACAGCCTCCCTGCCACAGGGATGGCCGAGGTTGCGATCGTATTCGACAACGAAGACGGCCAAAGCCCCGCGGAGTACGCCAATTTTAGCGAGATCATGGTGACTCGCCGCCTGTTCCGCTCCGGTGAATCGGAGTACGCGATCAATAAAGTTAACTGCCGCCTCAAGGACGTCGTGGAACTTTTCCTGGGTACTGGCGTCGGGAGCAAAGCCTATTCCATCGTGGAACAGGGCAAGGTCGATGAGCTCGTCAACTCCAAACCGGAGGATCGGCGCAGCATTATTGAAGAGGCAGCCGGCACCAGCAAATATAAGAGCCGCAAAATTGTCGCCGAAAAGAAACTTGAGCGAACACAACAAAATCTTCTTCGAGTCACCGACATCGTGCGTGAGATCGAGCGCCAAATCCGCTCGATGGAGCTACAAGCCAAAAAGGCCGAGCGTTATCGCGCTCTGAAATCAGAACTCAAGGGAAAAGAACTCGCCTTCGCGCTCCTGCAGCGAGAAGGGTTCAATCAAGAAATCACCCGGCAGGAAGCGCAACTCGCGAGCGTCGAAAATCGCTGGGCGGAAGTCGTCGCTGCGCTGCGCAGCAAAGAAGCTGAAAATGAGTCGGTGCGGTTGTCACTCTTGGAAGCGGACAAAGAAATTGGCCATCAACAAGAAACCCTTTACCGTCGCCACACGGAAATCCAAAAGGACGAACAAAAGTGTGAATTCTTCAGGAAGGATCTCGCCCAGCTGAATCAAAACGAGACGGACACCCGCAACTCGTTGCTGCAACTCGAGGAGAGAACCCGGGCTACCGTCCAAGAAATCTCGGAACTCAACAAGGCCAAGGAGAGTTTCATACAGCTTTCCTTGTTTGAGGAAACTTTTCTGCGCGAGAAGGAAAGCGAACTCGAAGTGCTTCAAGCGCAGACTCGAACCCTGCAAAGCGAACTGGAGCGCGAAAGAGACGCTTTGATCGACATGGCCAACGCAACCGGGGGCTCACTGGCGAGCCGCCTCGAACAAATTCGTGAACGATCGTTCGAAGCTGCTCTTGCAACCGCGTCCATCCAGTCGCTGAATGGCGCTCGGGAAGACAAGGAGAAAAAAGTATCCTGCCTAAAAGAACACCTCCAGGAAACACGTTCCCGCCTAGTGTCCTTGGAAGACATCCAAAAGAACTATGAAGGCTGCCAGGAAGGTGTGCGCGCGATCATGCGCAAGAAGCAGCAGCAGTCGTCGCTCAACGGGGTCTATGGTTTGGTCGCCGAGGTAATCGAAGCGCCGGAGGTATACGAAAAGGCTCTGACCGCGGTTTTAGGCGAGCGCTTGCAGTACGTCATCGTGAAGGGCCAACAGGAAGGCGTCGAAGCCATTGAGTACCTAAAGAACGAGGCATCGGGCCGCGGCAGCTTCATCCCGCTCGAGATGTCGCGCAAGCCCCGCAAAGAGCTGCCGCTTGGCGAAGCCGAAGTGGTGGCGCCGATGTTGGACGTCATCTCCGTTAAGGAAGGTTACCGCGATGTCGCGGAGTATCTACTTTCCGATGTCGTCGTGGTGCGCGATCTGCAGGCCGGTTTATCGCTGTGGAACCGTAACGGCTATTACAGCACCCTGGTCACCCGCGAAGGCGAAGTGATCGATCCCATCGGTGTCGTTACGGGGGGCAGCGGAGCGTCTCTCGAAGCAAACTTTCTTTCGCAGCGGCGTCGCATTCGCGACCTGAGGACTACTCTTGACGAACTCGAAACTCAGCTGCCGCTGGCAGAACGTGAGAGCGACCAAATCAAGCAAGAACTCGATCAGGCCGAAACCAAGAAGACCCTCTTGACCGCTGAAATCCATCGTCTCGACATCGAGCGCGTGCGCCTCGAACATGAAAAAGGCGCGGCCGAGCGTGAACAACAGCGGCTCGGCCAAGCGGTGCATGCGCTCAGCCAGGAACAAAGCGATCTGACGACCACGCTCCATCTCCTCGATGAGGAAATTCAACGCCATTACAGCTTGGTCCAAACTCACACCGAGGAGAAGGCGGAACGCGAGCGCACCCTGATGCAAAAACAAGCGGCGCTTGCCGAATTAGCCCAGGCCGATGAAACTGCCGAGGCGGCGCTGACGCAGTCCCGCATACGCCATGCGGCTTTGGGCGAAAAAAGAGAAAACACGCTGGCAAACCTAGCCAATCGTGTAAAACTTCAAGACGAAACGGCGCAAGAGATCACGACGCGCCAGGAACGCATCATCGATTTCCAACGGCGCCGGCGCGAGATCGAACAAGCCTTGGCGAATACCGAGGAGAGCCTCGATAGAAGCAGGACGGATCTTCAAACACTCGAAGAGCAACTCCAGGCCGAACGCCAGCGTTATCGAAACATTTCTATGCAACTCGCCGAGATCGGTGAGACGATCAAGGAACTCCGCCCGCGCGGCGAAGCGTGCCAAGAAGAAAAGGGCCGCATTCAATTGGCGCTTGCGGAACAACGGCTCGAGCTCCAGCATCTAGCGGCTAACCTGCGGGAAAAATATGACGTCGCCCTTGAAGCCCTGGAGATCGATGTGGCCGAAGACAGGTCGTCACGAACGGAGTTGACGGTGATGATCGATGAGCTTCGCGGCCGCTTGGAGCGAATGGGCGAAGTCAACTTGGCCGCGATCGGCGAGTATGAAGAGCTCACCGAGCGCTTTAGTTTTATGAGCCGGCAAAAAGAAGACTTGGAAAAATCGATGGCCGATTTGCAACAAACCATCGTCAAGCTCAATCGCGTCTGCCGGCTGCGTTTCAAAGAAAGCTTCGAAGCCATCAATGAAAAATTCGAGATGATATTTCCACGGTTATTCCGTGGCGGCAAGGCGAAGTTGGTGCTCACCGATGATAACGATTACCTAGAGACCGGTGTCGATATCGTGGTCCAGCCGCCAGGTAAGAAACTTCAGTCGATCACGCTCTTATCCGGCGGCGAAAAGGCACTCACCGCGGTGAGCCTCTTGTTTGCGATCTTCCTGACGAAACCGAGTCCGTTTTGCTTTCTCGACGAGGTGGACGCACCGCTGGACGACGCTAACATCGATCGGTTCATTGAGATCGTCAAGGAGATGAGCGAACATTCACAGTTTGTGTTAGTTACCCATAATAAGAAATCCATGCAAGCGGCGGAGATTCTCTACGGCATCACGATGGCCGAGCCGGGAGTTTCCAAAGTCGTTTCCGTGAGAATGCAATAGCCTTTCATCCCCGCCCAACGCCGATTCATCTTTCACCCCGTTGACTCCAAAGCCGCGTTCAGAAAGACTGTCATCGCATGGCAGGTGAATCTTTTTTTCAACGTTTAAAGCAAGGTCTGTCCAAGAGTCGGGAGAACTTGCTCCAGAACATCGGCTCGATATTTCAAAATCGCCGGTGGGACGAGGACACGCTCGATACTATGGAAGAGAGCCTCATCGCCGCCGACGTGGGCGTCAAAGCGACCGCAAGGATGATGGAGGCGCTGCGCCGGCAATCGCCTGACGGCTGCGGAGACGTGGCGGAAGAAATGTCGTCTCGCTTGCAGACCACCATGATCCAGATGTTTCAAGGCTCTGCTCCACCGGCAGCTAGAACGCCGCTGTCAGGTCAACCGTGGGTGATTATTTTTCTCGGGGTCAACGGCGTTGGCAAAACGACGACGATCGGCAAACTCGCCGCGCAATATCGCAGCGCGGGTAAAAAAGTCCTGCTTGTGGCGGCCGACACGTTTCGGGCCGCGGCTATCGAGCAGCTCGACATCTGGGGACAACGGGTTGGTGTCGATATCATCAAGCATCGTGCGGGCGCCGATCCATCCGCCGTGGTTTTCGATGGCATGCAAGCCGCTAAAAGCCGCGGCATAGACGTGCTGCTGATTGACACCGCCGGGCGCCTCCACACCAAGCTCCACCTGATCGAAGAGCTCAAAAAGATTCGCCGGGTGATTACCCGCGAACTCCCGGGCGCGCCCCATGAAACGCTGCTGGTGTTGGACGCAACGACGGGACAAAATGGCCTACAACAAGCGCGGGTCTTTAAGGATGCGACAGAAATCACCGGTATCGTTCTGACCAAACTCGATGGCACGGCCAAAGGCGGCGTGATCATCAGTATTCAAGAGGAGCTCGGCGTCCCAGTGAAGTACATAGGCGTCGGCGAAGACGTTGAAGATCTCCAACCCTTCGAGCCGGTCGATTTTGTCAGAGCGTTACTCGGAAAATGATGGGCTTCTTGGCCCGCCAACGATCGGGTTGACATGGCGACTCCCGAGCATTACCCTAGTTTCAGTATCGCTTTAGGACTATGCATAGCGCGAATGAAAAAACATTGGACCTGAGCTTGACGGACAGC
>WNGI01005912.1_pt1 | contig 11080 bp, 9 predicted proteins | sample 5400621 | NCBI WGS metagenome assembly WNGI01 (sample SAMN13153374, study PRJNA577476) | soil metagenome | isolation source: 20 cm soil or saprolite under Garry oak tree replicate 1 | place: USA:California | collected 2016-06-15 | reverse complement strand
GCGCTACCCTATCTCCCGCCGCACGCGGAGATCGATGCGCTTAGCTACGACCAGCTCGCTGCCTGGACCGAAACGATCCGGCAAAAGACCGGCAAACGCTTGCTGGGTTTCCCGGCGGGGTCGCGCGGGCTCATGCATCGTTTTTTGGAGGGTTTTCTGTACCCCTCTTTTACGGGCGGCGTCGTACGTCCTTTTCGCGGGATGGAAGCGGAGGCGATGTGGACCGATTTCGCCTCCTTGTGGAAGAGTGTCAATCCGAACACGCTGAGCTATAATTTTATGGCCCAGCCGCTGCTCTCCGGCGAGGTCTGGATCGGCTTCGATCACATTGCGCGCGTGCTCGATGCGCTGCGCCAAAAACCAGACCAATTCGTCGCGTTTCCGGCGCCGTCCGGGCCCCGAGGGCGTGGCTATATGCCGGTTCTGGCTGGGCTTGCCGTACCGCGGACGGCTCATGATAGGGATGGCGCAATGGCGCTGATCGATTATTTGAGCCAGCTCGACATTCAACTCGACATTGCCCGCAGCGCCGGCTTTTTCCCCACGCTCAAAGCGGATTTGTCGACAGATCCGGATCGCGGCTTAAAGATGGGCGCGGCTGCTCTGTTCAAGGCGCAATCGGCAAGGGATGCCTTGCCTGCCTTGCCGCCGATTGGCCTTGGCGAACGTGATGCGGAGTTCGACAAGGTGTTCATGGATACCTTTCACCTCATCGTGCTGCGCGGTCACAATCCGCGCGTCGTGCTCGACCAGGAAGCCGAGGTCCTCAGGCGCCTGATGGCCGAGGTCGGGGCGCCATGCTGGGAACCCGACCCTCCCGGCGTCGGCGCCTGCCATGTGCAATAGCGGAACCGTTGCAGTGGCGAAGATGATGTGTTCGATGCAGACGCATTCGCGTTACGAGCGGGAAATGTCGACGGTCCTTCGGGCTGCTTATCCGACCGCTTCGACCAGCTCGTGGACCTGAATTTCTGTGGTCATCCCTCTGACGGGGACGGAACCGATGCTCCTGAAGCGAAAAAGGTTCTCGACCCGGCTGCGGACCGCTTCACTGACAAGGATCGCGGTTTTGTACTCCTTGTTGAGCCCTTCGAGCCGGGCGGCCAAATTCACGGTATTGCCAAGAACGGTGTACTCCATCCGCTCTGATGAACCGATATTACCAACCACCGCGTCTCCGACATGGACACCAAGGCGAACGGTGAAGGGCTGGAGTCCCTCCGCTTCGAATTGCGCATTGAGCGCATCGCTCGCGGCCTTGGCCGAAAGGGCGGCGCGGCAGGCTCGCTCGACATGGTCGCGCTGAGGGCGGGGAGCGTTCCAAAATACCATCACCGAATCGCCGATGAACTTGTCGACCGTACCACCCTGGGCGAGAAAGGCTTCGGTTAGCGCCGTCAGATGGCGCGATGTCTGACGCATCAGCAGGTTTGGGTCCGCGGTCTCGGCAATGCCGGTGAAATTTCTGACATCGGTAAAAAGGATCGTGACCTCTTGCCGAACCCCGCCAAGTTCGGTCGAGATCGAGCCATCGATGATCCCCTTCACGATATCCGCCGCGACAAAGTGCGCGAAAGACCAAACCGTGTGCTGGGCAATTGCCATTGTTCTGCCGAGTTCGTGAATCTCCGCAATATGGGATGTCACTGGCATATCATCCGGCGCCGCCAAGACATGCAGTCGACTCGTCTGCGCGATCAGGCGTTTCAGTGAAGCCGACATCCGGCCGCCGAAGATCCAGGCCACCGGTATAAAGCAGCCCCCGGCCAATAGTGCGATGACTATTCCCTTGATCTGTAGCTTGCGGACCTCTGGCGCGAAATCGTCTTCGGCCGCGATTAACAGTGAGTATCCGCTATAGCCGTCGCGTTGAGAGAACTTCCGGACACGAAACAGGTAATCCCGCTCGTCTTCGTCGCTGATTCTCCCGTCGTAACGATCGCCGCCGTCCCAATTCCGCATCACCGCGCCGACCAGACCACTGCGCATCTCTCCTATCTCTGGGAGCTGCGCATGCGAGGGATCGGCGCTTACATCATTGACCAGTCGCCCGAGGTCGGGATGTGCGAGGAGTACGCCGAAGGAGTCAAAGACGATGGCCGTCCCGTGCGTTCCAGGCCGTTGGGCGTTGACCAGTTCCCCGAAATTATCCAACTTCAGGTCGGCAGCGATCACACCACGCACACGCCCACGCAGAGGCGCGGCCAGAGTCATCATAGGCGTTTCGATGCTGAATGACCGATACGGTGATGAGACGATCGGTTGGTCCGCCCGGAGGGTATTCTGATACCAATCCCGCTTGCGGACATCATAACCATAATCCGGGAGATCGAACTGCATGAGCTCGTCCCCGTGCTCGCCCTGAAAGATGCGGCGCATCGGCAGGGCGTCGCCCCCCGCCGGCCGCACCAGATTGACATTGTACAGCGCGCCGTCGGGGGCATTGAGCTTGCGCCGCTCGCCGGCGTCGAGGACGTCAAGGCGACGGACTTGCAGCCAGCAACCGTTGTCATATCCGATGTGGAGGCTGTCTGCCTGCGGCAGCTCGCGTAGCGCGGCCTTGAACAGCATGATTGCCCCGTCGACCTCGCTTCTATTGTCCGTATCCGTAAGGGAAGGGTTGGTCGATAGGATGCGAAGAAGGGAGCTCAGTTCGGTGACATCCGACTCCAAGCGGCTCAGGGTGTTTGCACTGGCAGCATCCAAGGCGGCGGAGGCTGCCGCTGTTGCCGAGGCTCTAAACGTCACGATCTGGATGAAGATCAGGCAAGCGGCGAGGACGATGATGAAGCCCATCACGGCGGCGGTTATCGCCATCTTGAAGGTCACCATCCGATGTTCGTCGGCCAATGATTTGTCTCGGGGGCAGGCGCCGCCACGGCTTGTGGGATGACGGCCGTTTGGGCGTTGCCAATGCCCATTCGGTCACCGGACGCGCAAGCCAGCCGGGGCAGTTCATTGCCACCTTCACGGGCAGACGGGCGAGATTGCGGCGCGAGCATCAGAGCCTCCGCCCGGTGTTTAGCAGCCTCCCCGAGCGCGGACGCGAATAGGGAGAACAATCGTGGAGCGGCGGTCCGCCGGTTCGCGCGCCCGGAGCGAAGTCGGTAGAGGAGACCATGTCTCCGGAGCATTGATATGGGTCAACTTATGCGGATCCGATGATCCCGAACTGGTGAAGGTTGGCTTTTTAATCGGCTGCCTCGCTCGGTGTCTTGCCGCACCATCGGCCGCTTCACCTGGCGTCTACCGCGAATCCCCTGCGCGTTAACCGGTGCCGAAACGCGGCTGCAGGCCCGCGGCAAGCCCCATCCGAACCAGTTCCGAAAGGCTGTGCACGCCCATCTTCTCCATGACGCGGGCGCGGTGAATCTCGACCGTGCGCGGGCTGATCCCCAGCTCATAGGCGATGGACTTGTTGGAGAGTCCGATAAGCAGCGCCTCCAGCACCTCGCGCTCGCGGGGTGACAGCATTTTGAGCCGAGCCGTTGCCGTTGCAGTCAACTCATCCACCCGACGCGGCGCGCTGAGCCAGTTAAGCCCGCTTTTGGCCTTGTCCAGAATAGTATCGGCAGCGAACGGTTTTTCGATAAAATCGAGAGCGCCGGCCTTCATCGCGCGTACCGCCAATGATACATCGCCGTGCCCGGTGATAACGATGAACGGAAAGGGCAGGCCACGTTCGATCAACCGCTGCTGCATTTCGAGGCCGTCCATTCCCGGCATGCGAATATCGGCGAACAGGCAGCCCGGGCGCAGGCTCGGTGCGGCCGCAAGAAATTCCTGGGCGGAAGAAAAAATACGACTAGCGTAGCCATTGGCTTCGAACAGCTCCAACAGCGAAGTGCGTACGGCCTCGTCGTCGTCAACGATATAGATGTAGCCGCCGAGCATCTTCGCCATCCAACTTGGGCGCGATAGGCAAGGTTCCCATTCCAAGCACCCGCGGCCCCAAAGCCGTGGTGCCACGCTGGGCTTCTATCATGCATCTCGGAAATTGGGCAGCACATCAGCTCTTTTCCGGAAATTGATCGAAAAAATCGCGTAACTGGTGCTGGCAGTGGCTCTTTCAGGAATTCGGAAGATTCCGGAGCAGGGCCGGCCGAGAAATCCGCGAAGGGCACTCGGCGGCGGCACAGCCCGGTGGCGCTCATGCCTCACAGAGAGCTTCGAGCACCTCCCGGTCGCGCAGCTCGATGCGATACGGCATCGGAATTGCGATGACGCCATTACGCCTGAAACCGGACAGTACGCGGCACACGGTCTCGATCGTCAGCCCGAGGTAATCGGCGACGTCGTTGCGCGACATCGGCAGATCGAGCGCGTGCGGGGTATCGTGGCGGTCAGAGACCTCCAGCAGGAAGCTCGCCACTCGCTCGGAAGCGGTCATTCGTCCCAGCTGCAGCATGCGCGTTTGGGCATGGATGAGCTCGCGAAGCGTCCGGTCGTACAGACCACGCACAAGCCGCGGATTCTCGTCTATCAGTCGATCGGTTGCACGCTGCGGGTAGCGCATGACGACGACCGCACCAACCGCTTCCGCCGAAGCGATCCGGACGCCGGAAGCAGGCAAACCGAAACAATCGCCGGGAAAGCAGAATTCGGCGATATGGCGGCGGCCATCGGCCAGCAATTTGCAGGTGCGGACGGTGCCCGAGACCACTTTGTACCAGCAATCGGACAAGTCGCTCTCGGTGTAGATAGCCTCATCCCGGGTAAAGCTGCGGCGGGTCCCAATCTGTTCCAAAGCCGCAAGCGCGTCAAACCCGCTGGCGCGCGCGATGGCTATACTTGCGGCGTCCGAGTGTACAACGCTGCCATCAACGTCATGGGAACGAAATTGGTGGTACATGCGCCCCTCCCTCGCTTGGGATGATCGGGACGGTAGCGCGCACAAGCGATAACCGGAATCCGGATAGCTCCGTACGGCAATTCATGTACGGAGATTTCCGTATCTTGATATCCGCAGCTTCCAACCGGTACGTTGCAGGCCAAGAGAGTCGCTGCTGACACTCATTTTCCACCAGTGCCGAAGTTCGTACTCAGGTATCGCAGCTCGGCATTTACGGAGATTGCCTGATGCAGCACGTCACCTGCCTCTTGTACCGTAGGAGGTTCCATAAGGACACAGCGGCGTCTCAAGAGAGAGCTCTCCGAAGCATAGACGCGGCGGAAGGCTGCGGGCAGCCCACGCGCGATGAGGGTTTGAGGGAGGGAGGCATCCGATGGGTATCGACATAGGACGGCGCGTGGCAGCCGAGTTCTTTGGCACATTCTGGCTGGTGTTCGGCGGCTGCGGAGCGGCGGTGCTGGCCGCTGGTTTCCCGAACCTCGGCATCGCCTTTGTCGGCGTCTCTCTCGCTTTCGGCCTAACGGTGCTGACGATGGCCTATGCCGTCGGGCATATCTCCGGCGGTCATTTCAACCCGGCGATCACCGTGGGCCTGTGGAGCGCGGGACGCTGTGCCACGGCAGACGTCGTTCCCTATATCCTCGCGCAAGTGATCGGGGCGATCGCCGCCGCCGCTGTCTTATGGCTTATTGCATCGAGCCAGCCCGGCTGGGTGCCGGGCGGTTTCGCCGCAAACGGCTACGGCGCACTCAGTCCCGGCAAATATGGTCTTGCCGGTTGCTTTCTGACCGAGGTGGTCATGACCTTCTTCTTCCTGTTCATCATCATCGGCACGACCTCGAAGGGCGCGGCTGCGGGGTTCGCGGGCATTCCGATCGGCCTCGGGCTGACGCTCATCCATCTCGTGTCTATCCCGGTCACGAATACCTCGGTCAACCCGGCGCGCAGTACGGGCCCCGCCCTGTTCGCGGGGGGTGAGTATGTGGCCCAGCTCTGGCTGTTCTGGATGGCCCCGATTATTGGCGCAGTCGTCGCCGGTCTGTTGGCGCGGTGGATGTACGAGCACGACGCGCTGATCGAAACCGTCGTCGTTGAGGAAAGGCGGATCGTCTGATCTGCCCGGCGCGATCGAGAACCAGAGCAAGGGCGATGCCCGTCACACGGCAGCAGCCGGACAATACGGATTACGTCTGGCTGGCGGGAAAATTTACCCCAGATTTCTACGTTGCTCGTAAAGGATGCAAGGTATGTCCCGGCGCGCAGAGGATGTGTAAAAGGACGGATTATCGCCGTGCTGTCGTTTGCGCGAGGGTTCACCATGGTCCGCATCTTGTTGGCCGATGATCATGACGTAGTCCGGCGCGGCCTCAAGGCGCTGCTGCAGGAACATGCAGAGTGGGAGATTTGCGGCGAGGCGCTGAGCGGGCGGCAAGCCGTCGATCTGGCGCGACAAATGCAGCCCGATATCGCCATCATCGATCTGATGATGCCCGATCTCAACGGGCTGGAGACGACACGCCGGATCCGCAACGCGTCACATGGAACGCAGGTGCTGATCTTCACGATGCACCACAACGAGAGCCTCATTCACGACGTCCTCGAGGCCGGCGCGCGCGGATATTTGCTGAAGACGGACGCAGAGCAGCAGATCGTCACAGCAGTCGAGGCGTTGCTACGCCGGCAGCCCTACTTCAGCGCGCAGGTGTCGGAGACGGTGTTGGAGGGGTTTTTGCGCTCTGGCCGGCAGGGGGACGCTGACGGGGCGGCCCTGCCGCGGCTGACGCCGCGCGAGCGTGAAGTCATTCAGCTACTCGCGGAGGGACACCGTAACAAGAAGATCGCGCAGATGCTCGGGATCAGCACCAAGACGGTCGAGACTCACCGCACGACCTTGATGCGCAAGATCGGCGTCAAATCGATTGTCGAGCTGGTGCGCTATTCGGTCCGCAACAATTTAACCGAGGCCTGATCTCACCTGGCTCGCCGGCTCGGGGTGATGAATGCGACAGCGCCGAGAAACGCTCTGCAGGCCGCCCGCCGCTCGCCCACGGTCAGGTTTGCGGGAACGGGACCGTTACTGCAACGGCCACGGAACCCTTCTCGATTCGCATTTCATCCGAGGCTGGCAATGGCACCGTCACGTGCACGGTAGTGCCTTGCGGGCCTGAACCAACCTGCAGGCACCCATCGAACTGATGCAGGCGCTCGCGCATGCCGGCGAGCCCAATGCCGATGGCCGGGACATCGACCAAATGTCTGCCAGACTCCGGCGCTTCCACAATGGAGATCGGCATTCCCTTGCCGTTGTCCCTGATCGTCAGCGCGATCATCGATCCCATCTCGGAAGATACGCCTAGATCCAGGCTGAGGTGCACCTCGGTAGCTTCGGAATGTCGGTGAACATTGGCCAGCGCTTCCTGCGCGACGCGAAACAGCGCTGCCTCGATATCGCCCGGCAAACGGCCGATATCGGACGTAATATTCAGGTGGACAGCAATTTCTGTTCGCTTGGAAAGGCTTTCGCAGAGCCAGCGCAATGCCGCCAGCAAGCCGGCCTCGTCGAGCATTGGCGGGTGCAGCAGATAGGACACGGTGCGGATCTCGCGCTGGCTCTGCTCGATCAACGCGCGGCTCTCCTCGAGCGCCGCCCGGGCCATCGGTTTCAGCTTCGGGCTCAGACGCAAGGCTTGCCCGATGCCGAGGGTCGCGCCGAGTAGGTTTTGCGCGGTCGCATCGTGCAATTCGCGCGCGATGCGCCGCTGCGCCTCGTCCTGCGACTTCAGGAGCTTGCCGGTAAGCCGGCGCAGACTGGCCTCGGTTACCTTCACCTCGCTGATGTCTTCGCAGGCGACAACGAGCCGTAGTTGCGGGCCGGAGCCGAAGCGCGTACAGCGCAGTTGAATCCAGGTTTCCTCGACGATATCGCTGGCGTATTCACAGCGAAACTCGCTGAGCTCCCCCTGAAGGACGCGGCGAATCCCGGATGCGACCTTCCGCTGATGCGGGCGGGAACGCTCGCATTGCTCGATGTAATTGGCGCCGATGAAATAATGCTCGCCGATGCGAGCCAGCAATTCCGCTGATTTGTTCCAGGTGGCGTTCACGGCAATGATCTCGCCGGTGCTGTCGAGTATCGCGACTTGGGCAGTCAGCGCATCGAGAGAGGATTGCAGCAGACGCTGGGTGCGGCGTACGGCCCGCTCCGCCGCTCTCTGCTCCGTAACGTCGTGGCAGAAGATGCTCACCCCACCCGCGGACGGATAGGCGCGGATTTCGCTCCACCGACCATCCGGCAAAGAGAATTCGCCGCGAACGGCCGCCCCGCTCTGTATCGCGTGGCGGACCCATTCCGCGTCGGGAGCGCGTTGCGTGGGGATATCCCAATATTTTCGACCGATCAATTCGCCCGGCGAATCATGGCCGCACCAAGCGGCTCCCTTTGCATTGATCGCGACGATCTCGCCGTCGCGGTCGAGCGTGTAGTAGCCGTCACTGACGCCGTCCAGCACGGTGCTCAGGCGATCGTTCGTCCGCCGCAATTCCTCGACCAGTGCGGCCAGGAGGATCGCCGGGACCGCGAGCACTGCGAGAAACAGCTGCACGGAAAGCACGCTGTGACCCGGCGGCAAGCCGGCAAACGGCGCGGCTCCGTGCATCGCGCGGAACAGCACCGCGACGGTGATGATCAGGATCGCCCCGCTCGCCCCGCTTGCGCCAAATCTGACGCTTGCGGCAAGGAGCAGCGGAACAGGAAGGTAAAACAGGGCTGGGAAGAAATTTTCGGTTGCCTTGGTCAGCGGAATTTCAAAGGCGACGGTGCAGCTGATGACGAGACCAGCCGCCAGAAGAGACGCCTCGATCAGCCGAGCACGGTTCGGCGCCCACCACTCCGGCCGCGACCCATTCCAGAACCAGCTCAGGAAGACTGGCGTCAGCGTGAGATTTCCGAGGGCGTTGCTGAGATACCATCGCCACCAGAATTGCCCATAATTCTCAAGATCGCCGTCCCCCAGAGTCGGCTCGAAACCGGCGGCAAACGCCACCATTGCCGGATTTACAATAACCACGAATAACAGGTACAGCGACGCGTTCCGCAGACTACAGAGCTGGGCGGGGCCGCACAGCAGCCGTGTCACGGCCAGCGCATTCAACAGCGCGACCGACATGTTGCAGCCAAAGGCGGCGAGAAGCTGCGGCAGCGGCATTGCCACGCCACGCTCCGCCAACACATGCGCCGGGAATGCGGCGGCGATGTAGAGCGGCCAGTGCCGCTGGGGCACGATAAGCAACGCGCAGAGCAGAACGACGTTGGGCGGCCAGAACGGTGCGAATTGCTGGGTCAGCGTCCCGATTGCGAACGCCGTCTGGGCCCCAAGATAATAAAAGATCGCGACAAGGAACGGCCCCAGCGCCAGCCAGAGCGGGCGGAACCGTCCCGAGGTCATCGGTTCCCAGATCGCGCTGATGGTCATTGTGCACCTCCTCCGCCGAGACGATCGCGCGGTAACACCAGCTTACCGAAGGTCGGACCCTCAACCTTTCCCAGGCAATCCTGCTTAGAAATCGGGATAATTCCCGAAATTGCGCGTCGATTTCATGACGCTTCGGCAAAAGCGTATCGCAGAACTGGTTCGAATCCCTGTAATCTGGAAGCATCCGCGCGCCGCGATGAGCGTAGGGGGGCCGGCGACGGTGCTGATCTGGCTCCCTGACATTGCTCGGCTCCAAGCCTATCCTAGCGAATCATACAAATTTCGCGAGCAAGCCCTCGCCTTGGATGCCCGCTCCGACGCGTACTCGCACCCGAGCCCAGCACCCGTATTTACTTTCGATAGAACAATATAACATGTTGCGTGCTTCTGTATCCGGTAAATCCCGTATAGAGATCAGCTGATCGGGCGCTTTCCTTACGCCCTGAATTGGCCACCTGTCGTGGGGCGCCGAGGATGCCAAAGCCAACCCAGCAGGCGTTGCGATTTTGATTGAGCAGTAATCCGGATGCCGAGGTGCCCTTCAGGCAGCCCACTGGCCGACGGAGAGGTAAAGTCCTGCGCTGTCACGTCTGCGCGGCAGCGCTTCAGCGGCTTTGGCTACAGTCCGCCGTATACTTCCTGCCGCGCTACGTGTCGTAGCACATAATCGCCCGAGCGAGCAGCAGCCGGCGGCTTTCAGGTCACCATATGGCCTGCGACCAATCCTCTTCGAAGCAATCGCTCGGGTCTGCCAACCGAGATGGCCTGCACGGATCAAATCGAGATCCGGTTTCGCGCCAAGCCAATCCTATCACCGATACTTCCAAGGTTCCGCAGTTGGCCGCGAAACCCGGAAGTTGGCGATCGACACGATCTAGATGGCGCGATCGATCATCTCAGGGTCCGCAAGTACGCTCGCCGAAACGCGTTGGCAGCTGATTGGTTAGGAGATGCGTCGCAGTAGCTAAGCGCCTGGGCCTCAGCGTCGGGGATCGCGCTTACATTAATCGTTCTGGCGCCAAGGCGCGACGCCTGATAGCCGATATAAAACAGCGACGCCGCGGCGCGATCGTCTTCCGGCAATTCGAGCAGTCTGGCGCACCTCACTGCCCTGATACTGACATAACGGTTAGCTGGCCGCGCCTCCGCGACCGGGGCAGGAGCCGGCGCCGCGACCGGAGCCGGCGGCGGTCCAGCGGCGACGCTGGGGTTCGTCGGCGGCGTTTGCACACAGGCGAACAGCAAGCCCGATAATAATACAACGCCGATTTTCCCGTTCATCACGCTGCTCCCGTCGTAAGAAGATTTGCTTTCGGCGCCAGCCTTAGTCGCGGGCGTGAAGTGACAACCGTCTCGCTATCAAATACGAGAATTTCGGCTGCTTTAATGACCTAGATCAATGGGTGCGAGGCAGTTCTCGCTGAAAATTCATTTGGTTCCAGGTTCTGCGCGCATCTTTCCGGATGAGCTCACATGAGACCGATCACGCGGACACCTGTGTTTCGAGCAGTCACGAGCCCGAACCAGAAATTTCAGGCCAAATTCAACCAGTGAGGCCGCAGCGATGACGAAGTGTCTGCTTTACATGGCGCCGATCGCCTTTATCGGGTTAATGGCTACGCAAGCCTCCGCCGCGCCGGCTGCCTTGAGCGGCAGCATCGCTCGCGCGATCGCCAGTGCGACCGCCGAACGGAGCGATGCGCCGCTGGTGCTCGTGCGCGGCGGTGGCGGCCGCGGCGGCGGTGGCGGCGCTCGC
>WNGI01008919.1_pt1 | contig 11081 bp, 7 predicted proteins | sample 5400621 | NCBI WGS metagenome assembly WNGI01 (sample SAMN13153374, study PRJNA577476) | soil metagenome | isolation source: 20 cm soil or saprolite under Garry oak tree replicate 1 | place: USA:California | collected 2016-06-15 | reverse complement strand
ATTCCCCCATAATCTCAAATTTCGTGAAAGGTAAGATTGTAGGCGCTGTTTCTGGATCGGCGAAGTCCATTCGAAGAGGGAGCTTGGGCTAAATCCTAAGCCACACCATTTCAAGCCGTTCGAGTATTTTGACCACACGAGATCCGAAATGCGAACCAATTTGCGGGAGTGGCAGCGTTTGCCAACTCGGGTCCGCTCTCCATGACCCGCAACGGCACGGCGCGCATGGTCAACGGCCAACTCGTTTCGGGGGATTTTTTCCAAACGCTGGGAGTGAAGCCTGTGGCGGGCCGTGTCCTGGAAATGAGTGACGATTCGCCGACGGCAGTTCCGGTAGCCGTGCTCAATTATGGATTCTGGCAGAGCGCGTTCGGCGGCAGTCGAGGACACAGTCAAGGATGCGGAGCGAGGTACGCGCGGAAATACGCCGAAACGCTAACTGCGAGGCAGGTCAGAAAGCTGGCGTCAAGATTTGCAAGTGTTTGGGCGGTTTACTGTCCCCGAGTGTCGAGGCTTATTGTTATCCACCCCGTTGCGAAACCGGCTACAAGTCTGTTGTGGTCTTTCCGCCTAAATGACCTCGAATCCTGACGACCTAACGGCACGAGAGGCCAGGTCCAACACAATCAAATTTCCTGCGGCTTCGAGTGTCATCTTGAAAATCCTCCCAACCAGCGGGAAACGCCATTTCTGGACCCGCCCTCAAAATCGAGCCTGCAGTCCTACATGATCATGATATGGACAGATTGCTTAAGGGGAGAAGAGCGCCTGCTTAAGTAGCAGGTTATATTGCCCGGCAACCCTCAACAGTATCCAATTGAAATGCATAAAGTTGGTGGACGTGGAGGGGTGACTCGAACCCGCGGCCCCCTGCTTGCAAATGGACTTGTCTTTGGTCCAGCTTTCAAGTTTCAGTGAACTCTGTCCGCAAGAAACAACCTCTTGAACAGCGCACACTGCTGTAGTAGGTTATAATACGCATGTAGTAGAGCGAAACAATGGCTGAACCCAGGTTAACCAAGCTGGAACTTCAGATCATGGAGGCCCTGTGGAGTCATGGCCAGGCCTCCATACGCGAGATTCAGGAAACTTTCCCAGAAAAACGCAGGCCAGCCTACACGACAATCCAGACTACCGTTTATCGCTTGGAAGCGAAAAAAGCAGTGCGCCGCATCAAGAAGGTCGGCAACTTTCACATTTTCGAACCAGCCATCTCCCGCAATGCTGCACAGCGCAGATTGGTCGAGGACCTCCTGGCGCTGTTCGGGGGGCGGGCACAACCCGTAATGGCGCACTTAATTGAATCCGGCAAACTCACCCTGGACGACGTAAAGGACGCCGAAAAAGTCCTCCGCAAGCTTGAGAGAAAGGACAAATCGAAATGATCTCTAGCAACCTGTCGGCGACGTGGCCCTCTCTCGTCCCAGCGTTTGGAAATCACCTATGGCAATCAACAGTATTCGTTATCGCCGCGGGTCTGTTGACGTTGGTGCTGCGACAAAATCATGCGCGATTTCGCTATTGGCTTTGGCTGGTAGCGTCCGTGAAATTCCTGATTCCTTTTTCGTTGCTCGTCGCCCTGGGAAGCTATCTCTCTGGGGCACACACCGTGGCGGGAACGAACGCTGCGTTCTACATTGCAGTCGAGGAGGTCAGCCAGCCCTTCACCCAGCCAACGATGCCTGTGATTCCTCAGATCGCTGCATCGACGGGTCTGACCCAACTGCTTCCCTTGTTTCTTGCAGTTGTGTGGCTCTGTGGATTCCTGGTCGTCATTTTCCATTGGTACTTCCGTTGGCGGCGCATTTCCGTAGCCATCCGAAAATCCGTGCCCTTACAGGAAGGGCGCGAAGTGCAAGCCCTGCGACGGCTGGAGCGTGCGACAGGTATGGGGAAGGCGACCGAGATGTTGCTGTCGCGGACGTCTCTGGAGCCAGGGGTGTTCGGCATAACCCGGCCTGTTTTGCTATGGCCCGAAGGAATCTCCGAACGCCTGGAAGATTCGCACCTCGAAGCCATTCTCGCGCACGAGCTGTGGCACGTACGCCGTCGCGACAATCTGGCCGCTGCGATCCACATGGTGGTCGAAGCCATCTTTTGGTTTCACCCATTGGTTTGGTGGTTGGGAGCGCGCCTCGTAGAAGAGCGAGAACGTGCCTGTGACGAGAAAGTCTTGGAATCGGGCAGCGATCGGCAGGTCTATGCGGAAAGTATTTTGAAGATTTGTGAGTTCTGCGTCGGCTCCCCACTGGCTTGCGTAACAGGAGTGACGGGTGCCGATCTCAAGAAAAGGATGGCTTATATCATGACAAGAAATCTTTCGCGTGAACTGGACTTCAGTAGGAAACTATTGCTCAGCGCTTCGGGGCTGTTGGCCCTCGCCGCGCCCATCGCGGTTGGCCTGCTGCACGTTACGCAGACCCGTGCTCAGTCGCAGGGTCAGAGCATCGCCGTCAGTGGGCCTGGGTTTGTGTCCGTTTCGATCAGACCAAACAAAACTGGTGAGCCTATGGCTGGGTTTAATGTCAAAGGTCTGATGACGGCTGCCCCGGCCGCCCAGTTCAAGCCCGACCGCTTTATGGCCACGAATTTTACGCTACGTGAACTCATTCGCCTGGCTTACGGAGTTCACGGGTCGCAGATCTTTGCAGGGCCAGGTTGGATCGATTCTGAAAAATACGATATAGAAGCGAAGGTGGGCAGCTCCTCAGTGGATGAGTTGGGCAAGCTTAGCCCCGATCGGCGCTACCTGGAGAATCAGGGCATGATCCAAGCCCTTCTGGCGGACCGCTTCAAGCTTACGCTGCACCACGAAACCAAAGAGATTCCAGCATACGTCCTGGTCATCGCGAAACATGGCGCCAAACTTCACGAAGCGAAACCTGGAGATACCTACCCTGATGGATTCAAAGACTTTCACGGTCACCCAGTAGGTGCGGGCCATTGGTTGGGACCGTGCAAGTTCGTAGGGCAAGGTGTTCCCGTCGCCGACTTGGCTCGGGATTTGTCGCAGGTACTGGACCGTGTTGTTTTGGATCAGACCGGACTCAACGGGGTCTACGACTTCACAGTGGACTGTCACGCCGCCTTTATGGAACGCGGCGAATCTCTTTTGGCGGTTTTGCCCGAACAGCTGGGGCTTGAATTGAAGCCGGAAACAGCTCCGGTCGAGGTTCTCGTCATCGATCATGCCGAGAACCCTGCTGAGTCGCAGGCCCAAAGCGCAATCCCGGCTGTGCCTGCTTTCGAAACCGCTTCGATCAAACCAAACAATGGCGAGCCTATGGCCGGGTTTGAGATCTCCGGGAAACCGTTCAACGCGATTATGTGGAAAGGCGACCGGCTAATGGCGACAAACTTCACGCTTCATGGTCTCCTTCGAGTGGCTTACGCAATTCAGGACGACCAGATCTCCGGAGGGCCAGACTGGCTGAACTTGGAGGGCTTCGATGTTGATGCGAAAATCGGAAAATCTACGATTGACGAGATGCAGAAGCGTGGCCGGGTTTATGGCGTCAGTGGACGGACGCTCATGTTCCAGGCACTTTTGTCCGATCGCTTTAAGCTCTCGTTTCACCGCGAAACCAGAGACCTTCCCGTGTTTGCGCTGGTCATCGCGCAGAACGGCCCCAAAATCCATCCGGCAAAACCGGGCGACACTTACCCCAACGGAGTCAAATGCTTTGGCGGCCGCCCTTGCGGAGGTCGTCAGCTCAATGAGACGGAAAGTAACAGAGTGGTCGGTCAAGGCATTCCTCTCTCTGACTTGGTGGAGTTGTTGTCGGAGAAGCTGCGCGGCCGTATCGTCGTCGATAAGACCGGACTTACCGGCGACTATGATTTCACGCTGCAATTGGCACCAGAGGAGAGCGAAGCGGCGATTTCCAAGGCGCTTGAGGAACAGCTTGGGCTGAGACTCGAGCCGCAAGAGGCTCCCATGGAGGTTCTCGTCATCGACCATGCCGAGAAGCCTTCGGGAAATTAGCATCGGGCGGGGATATTCGATGCGATAGCGACTGGTGTCGCGCCAGCCAGAAGACCTGCCCACTTCAGAAAGGCGGTCAGCTTACGGGAGATCGGAACTCCTAAGATTTCCGCCAAAATCGCGAAGAGGCTACGTCGCGAAGAGGCCTTTCTACCTAGACACGCGCCGCTGGGGTATAAACCAGCGAAAGAAGCTGCTCTGATTCGAGCAACGACCACGGTAGGATGGCCTGACACAATATCTACCTCTCGTCCACTTACTCAACGACACCACGACACCAGCCATTTCTATATCCCACGCAACTGACGTGCTCGGCGTGCGAACGCAGCTGCCACAAGGATTGCTGAGATGCCCAAATAGAGCCAAGCAAACCGGCTCGCAAGCCCACCACTTCCTCCACCCGTAAAATCGAACCCCGGCACACGGTTCAGCGGGCCGATATACCAAATGGCGGTGTAAAGACCTTCAAAGAATCTGCTCGTCCCGGTCCAAACCCCAAGAGCTAGCGCAAGTGATGGAATGAATAGCGCACCAGCGGCCCAGGCAAAAAGTGCTGCCCCCTGTCCGGCGAGACCCAGGCGCAGAGCAGTCCCGGCTCCTAGGAGCGCCGCGAGGAAAACACTCGCAAGCCAAGCCGCAGGAAGCTGCCGAGGCAAAACGCGAGGGCACGAAAAGAGAAGTTGCTGCGTACTGAAGCGCCCCTCTCGTGTGCCAAGTGCTGACCAGATCAAGATGGGCCAAATCCAAGCCGCGCTGAGAAGCAGGCCCCTGGATATCTCAAGCGGCACCGCTGCTTGAGCGACAACCAAACCAGCAGCCACTGCATACCACCACCAGCGATAACCTTTCACGGCCAACCGTAGCTCTGCCACGAAAATACGTGTGAAGTTGGAAGTACGCTCGCTATCACTCAGCGGCACAAGAGCAAAAGAAATGGTCGCCGGCGCTCCCATGGCACCGGGCAACTGGTGTGCTTCCGCTTCAGATGCTCCGCCCGTTTGTTTCGATTCTGTGACGGATTGCGCTCGCGTCCGCGCCGGATCGAATCGATCAAAGAACAATGCGCCTATCAGAATAAGACCGAACGCCACCCCCAACCAGGTAACCCGTAAGAGGACTTCACCGCTTGTCCAATCAATGCCCTCCCAGTGGAAGCCCGGAAAGACACGAACAGAACTGTCCGCAACCGTAAGAGAAAAGGCGTCTTCGTAACCGGGAATGGTGGCCCGAGCGGCTGGCACAACGCTCCGAAAGACCGTCCATAGACCGAAGGGGTCGAATCGGTGAGCATCAATAGCGCCAGGCAAACCAATGGTAAGGCCCCAGAGAAAAAACCAGGCGACATTGCCGAACCCGCCGCGAAGAATGCGCATCGTCTCAAACAAGAGGGCCAGAGCAGCCGTGAGTGCCAACGCTGGTAACGACAGTAGCAAGAAAGGTGAAAGAAGGGCCCAGGCATGAAACGCACGGTCCTCCGCCACGAGAAACTGCATAACGATTGCAGCTAAAGCAAGCACGACTAGCATTGAAGCGAGAACCGCAAAATTGCTGAGGAATTTTCCCAAGAGATACGCAGTTCGAGACAGAGGCGTCGAAGCAAGAATTTCACCGACACCCGTCTGACGGTCTCGCTCCACGGCATTCTTGACTATGTAGAACCCCACAAGAGAAAGAAACGTGGTCGTGATAAGAGACACCATCACACCGATCCACGCCGAGGTGTACACACCGCGATATTCGCCCAACCGCAACGAAATTTGTCCTGTTGCCGCCGCATAGCCAAGGTAAACCGCAAAGAGAAGTGTCACGAGAAAGCTGTGACGGCGGACTCGCTCAAGAAAATCTGCGCGACCGATTGCGTATATCGCGTAGAGTGTGCTCATGCGACAACCTCTCGCACTTCTTGACCAGAGCGATGAGCGGCAAGTGCGGCGAGATAGGCATCCTCCAGAGAAGGCTCCAGCGGCCGTGCGCCTGCTTTCGGCAGCTCATCGGCGATGACGCGAACGTGGACGCCGTCGCTTCGGTGTGCTGTATTGCTTACAAGATGCTGCTGCCGGAGCTGCGGAAGGGCATCGCTTGAGATCACGACCTCCCACACTTTTCCATTAATTGCCGCAAGAAGGGTTTCTGGTGCGCCGTAAGCGATGAGCTGTCCATGGGCAATCAAAGCGATCTGAGTAGCCACCGCTTCCACATCAGAGACGATATGCGTGGAAAGAATCACAATGCGCTCGCCGGAAAGCTCCGAGAGAAGATTGCGGAAACGGACGCGTTCTTCCGGGTCCAAACCCGCCGTAGGTTCATCAACGATCAGTAGCTTGGGATCATTTAAGAGGGCCTGGGCAATGCCGACGCGCTGACGCATTCCGCCTGAAAAACCACCCAGAAGCCGCCGCGCGGCATCCCTCAGATTTACGATGTCGAGCAAATCACGGATGCGCTTACGTGCATTCGCCGCGCGAATTCCTTTTACCGCTGCCAAATACTCCAGAAATTCGACGACGGTCAGGTTCGGATAAATTCCGAAGTCTTGCGGCAAATACCCAAGCACGTCACGAAGCGCATCCGGTTTATTCGCGATATCGGTGCCATTCCAAAGAACACCCCCGGATGTTGGTCTGGTGATCGTGGCGAGAATTCGCATTAGCGTGGACTTTCCGGCGCCGTTCGGACCCAGCAGGCCCAGGACGCCGGGCCGGAGGGTAAGCCCGAAGCTTCGCAGAGCTTGCACATTCCCTGGATACGTCTTGCTTACTTTTTCGACGTTGAGCTGCATGAGGTTGCGCCTCCGACCGCGACACAGCGACCGCACCTAGAGGATACGCGCGACGTCGGCAAAAAAGTTTGCCGCATTTTGGGTTCGCTTGGGATTCAATGAAAAGAACAGACGAGATTTTGCACCCACGTGGCGAAACTCTGCCAAAGCGACGTTCGCCCGATCGGCATTCGCACCTGCTGAAGCACAATCAGAAATATGCTGGCCCACAGCGTCGCGCGATGAACCCTTCCCGTGGACCACAGGTCGTAGCACATCAACAAGAGCAGAAGCGGGTAGCAACACATTTGCGCCACTCGGATATCCCACCACGCCACGGGGATGGGCCAACGGACAAAGGCGGCATCCAGAAGCGTGATCGTCGCGATCAGCATGAGTCGCTTGTGCGCAGCGCTATTGAACCGATTGCGGAAGCCAAAATAAATCAGCGTCGAGAAGACCAGCATGTCCGCGCTGGGAACTGCGTAAAAAGCCTTGACCCCTACTCCCGATTCGCCAGGCGCAAAGTGCCGTGCCAGGCTATCCGTGGCAGCCATGAGGCCGAGAATGACCATGAGACACGCTAAACCGAAACCGAACAACCCCACACGGCGATGTACCTCTACTCGGCCGCTGGCAATCAATGAGGTTTGCGCGATCAGTAAAAGAATCCAGAGGGAAAAAACTGCGCCGTGAATGTGGATGAGCAAGTTTGGCAACGGAGCACGAAACACCCCAGCGAGATAATAGGTACGCGCGAATCCGAGAAAAACCGTGGCGAGAATGAGCACAGCCACGCCGGGGAAAAAGAGATTGTCGGGGCGGGAACTGCCGTGGCGAATTGCGCCTGTTGCCATGTTCTCCCCCGAAACCAAGCGGATTGAGTATAAACGCTCCGCGCCTCGGAGAACGAGGGCATTATATTCACGCTTTAGCGTTTTCCGAACTCGGCTTGCGACGTGCCTTGCGCCTCTTACGAGCAAACGTGCCGTGATTCTTCTCCATTAAATCGCCAACGGTAGAGTCGAGATGTGGCGCAGTGGTTTCGGTGCAGCTTATCTGTTGCCGGCCCTTTCGTCCGCCGCGCGGACGGCTTCGTCCCGTTCGAGGAAATGCGTGTTACTCAGTGCTGCTCGCGCTCCGATCCCCTCGAACTCCGTTTCGGGATAGTTTCCGAGTTGACTACTCCGGCCTTTGGCCTTTTGGTGGGGCCTCCCAATAGTCACTTTGTTATCGCGGCAGGCAAGACCGTTCTATTCCTCACGTAATGTATTGGCTGGGTCGATCTTCGCAATTCTCAGGGTTGGCAGCGTTGTGGCCAGCAGCGTCACCAACACGAGGGTGAGCACCACGGTGCCCAGGGTTGGTGCATCGTAGACGCCTATTCCATAGAGCACGTTGCGCATCACTCGCAGCGCCCCCGCGCAAAGGACCAGTCCCAGAACAAGACCCAGTAGTGAGGCGCCAGCGCCGGAGCGGCCGATCTGCACCATGGCTTGTCCGACGGTCGAGCCGAGGGCCATGCGGATGCCGATCTCGCGTGTCCTCTGGGCGACCATGTTGGCCACCAGCGCGAAGATGCCGACTGCGCTCAGCAGCAACGCCAGCGCCGCCATGGCGCCGAGCAGCGCCACTTCGATTCGCTGGGTCGCGAGCGTCCGGGCCAGCAGATCCTTCATGCCGTAGAAGCCGGAGGCAGGCAGGTTCGGATTGGCACTGGCCAGCGCGCGTTGCATTCCGGCGGTCAATCCCTCGACCGGGCCTGCCGTGCGCACAACCCAGTCCGGCTGAATCCACACGTGCACCAGAGAGAGGAAATGGGCATTCACTTGCGCGGCAGGAACGTACATAGCCTGCTCGGTCATGAGCGGCGCGACCGGGTCCAAACCGGAGGAAATGGGTACATCAGCTACCTCGCCCACGATCAGCGTGTCTTTGTTGATGTATCGGCCCACAGGATTGGTTCCGCCATAGAATTTTCGGGCGAAGGCTTGGTTCACCACGGCCACGTGCTGCGCATTGGGGCCGTCTGCTTCCGTAAAGACGCGGCCCGCAAGCAAAGGCATTTTCAATGTGTCGAAGAATCCAGGCGTGACGTAGAACAGATCTGCCCCATCCTGGTGGCCGGCCTCTTTGCCGTCGCTGAGCTCGATCCAATCGTTAACCGCGCGCTCGTAAGGGAGGCTCAATCCGACCGCAGCATTCTGAACGCCGGGAATCTGTCGCATCGCAGCCGTGCTCTCGTCCAACAGCTTTCGGAAGGCTGCAGGGTCGTGATAGCGGACGTCGTCGAGCGAGGCCTTGGCGACTATTACACCTTCGGGATTGAACCCCGGCGGCAGCGTCTCCAAGTGGATCAGGCTGCGAATGAGCAGGCCGGAACTGGCCAGCAGCATGACAGTAAGGGCAACCTCGCCTGCAAGCAGCGTTTGCGCCGGGAGCATGCCGAACAGCACGCCCGTCAACACCGAGACGAACAGCGTGAAGGCCAGAACACGGCCGTCGAGGGGCACGCTCGCGACGGGAAGAAAGTGCTCCGGCAACATTAACAAGAGGGCGCGCAAGCCGAGAAGGCCCAGACCGACGCCAGTCGCTCCGCCCACCAGGGCCAGTAGCAGGTTTTCGATCCAGAATTGCTTCTGAATCTGCCAGCCTGAGGCCCCCAACGCCAGACGCGTGGCCACCTCCGAGGTGCGGCGCAGCATTCTCACCAGCGTCAACCCGGCCAGATTGGCACAGGCGATCAGCAGGATAAAGCCAGCAGCCAGCATCAGCGCCAATACCTGCGGACGCAGCGAGTCGGTCTCGCCTTTCTGCAGCGGTACCGAGTAGTAGGTTACGTGCGCGCTGGGGTTGTTCTTTTCAAAGCGCTGGGCACGGAGGGTCCAGGCACGGTTGATCTCGGCATTCGCCTCCTGCCAGGTCGCGTCAGGACGGAGGCGGGTAATGACGTCAAAGTTCGTTCCGCCGCCTTCACCCTCGCGGCTGGGCTGGAGTGGGGTGTACACGTCGGCGTTCAACGGAGTGATCGCATCCTGGGGGAGCACGCCGATGACCGTGTAGGGCTCGCTCCTGAGCAGGATGGCCCGCCCAAGGACGCTCTCGTCGGCGCCGAAAACGCTGCGCCACAAGCTGTAGCTGAGAATAGTGGCCTTGGGCCCGTGGGGACGGTCCTCGTCCTCAGAAAAATTGCGCCCGACGATGGGCTGAAGAGCCAGCACGTCGAGGTAGTGAGCGGAGATGCGCCCGTCATGCACGTACTGCACGTGCGAACCAGCTTGGAGGTTGATGCCCGAGGTGCCTCCCGAAACCGCGGAGATCAATGCGGGAACATTGTCGCGCAGCAGTTCCCACTTCTCACCGTCAATGCCCGTGCGTTCGTCGTGGGAGCGGGCACCGGTCACGCTCTCGTAAATCGTGCTCATCCGCTCCGGATGCGCATAGGGCAGGCTCTTCAGCATGAGCGCATTCACCAACGAGAAGATCGCTGTATTCGCGCCGATGGAGAGCGCCAGAGTGATAATGACCGTTACTGTAAATCCGGGATTACGCCATAGCTGCCGCGTGGCAAACCGGAGATGCTGGCTACTCTCCATAGACTGCCCTCCTTGCGGAAAAATCTATCAGGCAATCCTTCGCAAAAGTACGTCGATAGCTTGTCCTAAGTTTCCCTCCGGCTGGTTTTAGATATAAACATAATGTCCTCATGAGTGAAAGATCTTGCCGTTGAGAGGAACGGGTGCCGCGCCGGAATGCTGGACGGCAGGACGGCAGGCGGAGCCAGAAAAGTCCCGATCTGGGAAGTTGCTCCACTGACAGTCGATGAGCTACGTGCTGCAGTTGTTACGCTGTCACAATCCACGATTGACAAGAATCCGAGCCTTCGGCTCAATCGAATATCATAGTTCTCGAACAATAAACAAAACACGAAGGACGCTTTGAGGTTGTGCCTCGCAGCGCCCGTGCTTGGGGCGGTCAGATTTGAATTGACGACCTTCGGGTTGCCGTCGGCGTCCATCTAGTAAGGTCGTTTTTTGGATTCGCGGCAAGTCCAAGAAAAGGATGGCTCCCCGGGCAAGACTTGAACTTGCAACCCTTCGGTTAACAGCCGAAGTGGTTGAAATCCTAAATGCTTTATCGTGTGTCGCTTACCGGGAAACACGACCGATTTTCAGTCCCTCAGTTGGGCTACTTGGGCTACCATCTGGCTCGGCACCGAAGCGCCTCACCGGGCTGCGTCAATCCGCCTGTGTATGAGAGACGCAATAGAAAGCAGGTCTTCGGCGTCCTCCTTGCTCATGCACCATAGAAAGAGTCTCGAACTTCCCGGCCAACAAC
>WNGI01006896.1_pt1 | contig 11081 bp, 9 predicted proteins | sample 5400621 | NCBI WGS metagenome assembly WNGI01 (sample SAMN13153374, study PRJNA577476) | soil metagenome | isolation source: 20 cm soil or saprolite under Garry oak tree replicate 1 | place: USA:California | collected 2016-06-15 | reverse complement strand
ACCGAGGTCGGCTACGTCGGCCGCGACGTCGAGTCGATCATCCGCGACCTGACCGAGCTCGCCATCAACATGGTGCGCGAGGAGGAGAAGGAGAAGGTGCGGGTGCGCGCCCGCGAGCAGGCCGAGGAGCGGGTACTCGACCTGCTGCTTCCGCCGGTGCGCCCCGAGCGGCGCATCCACGCCGTCGGGAGCGAGCCCGAGCGCAAGGCGGCCACGCCCGAGGACTCCGCCACGCGCGAGAAGCTCCGCCGCATGCTGCGCGAGGGTAAGCTCGACGAGCGCCTGGTCGAGCTCGAGGTGACGAAGCCCGTCGGGCCCATGATCGAGGTGATGACGCCGCAGGGGATGGAGGAGATCGAGACCAACCTGAAGGAGATGCTGCAGAACCTGCTCCCCAAGAAGAGCAAGAAGACGCGCATGCGCGTCCCCGAGGCGCTGGAGACGCTGGCGCAGGAGGAGGCCGCGCGGCTGATCGACATGGAGGCGGCCACCAAGGAGGCCATCCGCCGCGTCGAGCAGTCCGGCATCGTCTTCATCGACGAGATCGACAAGATCGCGGGGCGCGAGGGCATGCACGGGCCCGACGTGTCGCGCGAGGGCGTGCAGCGCGACCTGCTGCCGATCGTCGAGGGCTCGACGGTCAACACCAAGCACGGCCCGGTGCGCACCGACCACGTCCTCTTCATCGCCTCGGGCGCCTTCCACATCGCGAAGCCGTCGGACCTGATCCCGGAGTTCCAGGGCCGCTTCCCGATCCGCGTCGAGCTGGACGCGCTCACGCAGGCCGACTTCATCCGCATCCTGACCGAGCCCGAGAACGCGCTCATCCGGCAGTACACGGCGCTGCTCGCGACCGAGCACGTGGCGCTCGTCTTCCGCGACGACGCGATCGCCGAGCTGGCGCGCATCGCAGCTCTGGTGAACGAGCGCACCGAGAACATCGGGGCGCGCCGCCTCCACACCGTGATGGAGCGGCTGCTCGACGAGATCTCGTTCGACGCGCCCGAGATGGGCGGGCGCGAGGTCGTGATCGACGCGGCCTACGTGCGCGAGCGGCTGAACCCGATCCTGCAGGACCAGGACCTCTCGCGCTACATCCTGTAGACGGCCGGGGGCCGCGGGCAAGTCGTCACCAACGCGGGGCCGCCGAGATCGCGGCGCTTCGCTGACGCTGCGCACGCGTTCTTGTCGTCGCCGTCCACCGTCTGCCTATCATGGAGGAGGTGATCGATGCCGCGGATCATGCCGGCGGGTGAGTTCAAGGCGAAGTGCCTGGAGGCCATGGACGAGGTGGCGTCCACGGGTGAAACGCCTCCCAGATCGCGACCGTAAACAAAGAAGATCTCGACGCCCTTGCCGGAACCGTTCCCCCGCGCCTCCTCGATAGCGTGAACGGCGGACTCCGCTGGTTCCTGGGCCACGATGCATGAGGTCATGGGCCGATAGCGGTCCTGTAGACGGCTCGGGGTGATCCGATGCCGCGGATCGTGCCCGCGGGGGTATCGACCACCGACACCGCGCGCGCCCGGCTGCAAAGGAAGCCGTAAGGCCGCTACTACGGGAAGCTGACGAACAGGTCGCTCAGGTCGGTGGCGTTCGCGGCGTCGCCCAGCATCGGGCTCACGCCGAAGATCTCCTCGACCGTGCGCAGCGTCGAGCTGTGGGTGTAGTGGATGGTGTTCTGGTACCCCCCGCCCTTGGCCTTGGGCGAGAGCACGATCATGCCGATCGAGCCGTTGGCGCTGTCGGCCTCGTCCCAGAGGATGAAGAGCGCGCCGTTGTTGGCGTAGGCCGGGGACGCGAGGATCTTGGGCACCTCCGTCGACAACCAGACGTCGCCCTGCAGCACGGGATCGTTCAGCGGGGCGCAGGAGTTGTGCATGTCGTCGCACCGGTTCGGCGTGATGAAGTTGTAGCGCGCCACCGTGTCGTTGATGAGGTCCGTCTGGAGCTCCGAGTAGGGGCGAACGTGCTGGATGCAGCGCGGCGCCTGGGCGTCGTTGCCTTGCGTGACGTCGTCGAAGTACACGAATGGGTCGTGGTTGACGTCGTACGAGCCGAAATTGGTGAGCGGACAGTCGGTGCCGCTGATGTTCTCCTGATAGGCCCGCCACGAGACCCCCGCCGCCTCGAGCAGGTCGACGAGGTGGCTGGTCGTGCTCTGGTGGTTGCTCGACGGGTACTGGTCGTCGAGGATGCCAAAGTTCGTGCCCGCCTCGAGCCAGAGGTAGTTGGGTAGGCTCGGGTGCAGGTGGGGCGGGCTGTAGTACTGCTCCGCGTGCGAGGCGAGCGGCAGCAGCGTGCGGTTGATGTACGGGGCCGACGGGCTGTTCGTGATGCTCGACCAGGCGTTGTTCTCCATCAGGATGAGGAACACCGTGCGGATGGGGCAGGCGCCGCTGCAGGTCCCCGGCCGCGTGGTCGTGCTGGTGGTCGTCGTGGTCTTGGTCGTCGAGGTCGTGGTTGGGCCCACGGTCGTGGTGGTCGTCTTCCCCTTGATCGTGGTGCTGGTCGTCGTCGTGGTGCTCGCCGCGGTGGAGACCGTGACCGTGGGATGAAAGGTGGCCAGCACCATAACCCAGTTGGTGGCCGTGCCGAGGGTCAGGCTCCCCTCCTGCGGGCCATCGCCGCTGGACAGGACGTCCTCGAGGTCGGCGGCAGCGCTCCCGTTCTGCACGTCGAGGACATACGGCACCATCTGGCTGCTGCCGGGAGTCGCGTTGCCCGGTTGGCCGCCGGTGAGGACGGCTGCCACGACCAGCTCGCCGGCGGGGACCGAGGCGGTCGGACCCACGCTGGCATACGTTCCGGCGCCTGCCGTCACCATGGCTTGGTCGAGCGCGTCCGCCGTGGCCACGCCACTGTAGGCCGCGACCGCTCCCTGGAGATATGCCGGAGCGGACGCCCGCACCGTGATCACGAGCCCTGAGGGCGCGGGGGCGGAGTTCTCCCGGTAGAAGAGGGCGATGTCGCCCGTTCCGCTCCACGTCGTCGAGACCGAGCGCGTCCAGGGACCATTGACGTTGTCCGAGACGTGCACCTCGCCCGAAGCGCCAAACTGGCCGACCCACCCGACCAGAAGATCGCCCGCCAAGACCGACTCGGACAGTCGGAGGGTGTACGACGGGAGGCGCGTGCCGGTCGAGGCTGCCGCTCCCTGGATGAATTCAGGGGCCTCGGCCGCCGTGGTGATCGTGAGGGGGGCCGACGGCGCTGAATGATCGTTCCCGCCGTCGAAGGCGTCGACCGCGTACGTGTAGGTCGTCACTGGCGCCACATTCTCGTCCACGAAGATCGTGGTGTCGGGCCGTGTCGTCCCGATGGCGGAACCGTCGCGATACACGGTATAGCCGGCGAGGTTGCCGCTCGACGGCGACCACGAGACGGCGACCCGCGTGGAGGACACGCTGGTGGCCTCGAGGCCGGTGGGGCTGGAGGGTGCGTGGGTCGGGGTGGCGGCACGGGGATAAAAGACGGCGCACACCGCGAACCAGTCGGTGGCGGAGGCAAGGGTGGCCGTGCCGTGCTGGCTGCCTTCGGCGCTCGACGTGATGTCCTCTTCGTAGGAGGATCCGTTCGGTGTCTCGGCACGACGCGTGTACGGTACGCCCTGGCTGCTTCCGGGCGTCACCGAGCCGGGAGAGCCGCCGGTCACCAGGGCTGCGAACACGAGCTCACCCGCACCCACCTCCGCGGTCGCACCGGTGTCGACGGCGGTTCCCACATCGCGCGCAGAGGCGATCTCGTCCAGCGAGCCAGCGAGGGCGACGCCCGAATAGTCGGCGACCGTTCCCTGCAGGTACGTGCCCGAGGAGACGGACACGGTGATCGTCATCCCGCGGGGCGCCGCCTGGCTGTTCTCGCGGTAGTAGAGTGCGATGTCGCCCGTGTCGCCCAGGAAGGTCAAGGATCCGGGCGCCCGCGTCCAGGTGCCGTTCACGTCGTCCGATACCCGCACCTGCTCGGGGGCATCGTACTGGGAAACCCATCCGACCAGCAGATCCCCCTGGGCAACTGGGCGGGTGAGTGTGACGGTGACCGTCGAGACCCGAGACCCAGTCGATAATGCCGCTCCCTGGACCCAGGTCGGGGTGGTCGAGCCGGCCACCGCCGTGCGTGGAAGTAGAACTCCGAGGGTGGCCAACACGGCAAGGCCGGCAGTGGACAGGCCCGATGGCGAATGTCTCATCGTGATTTCAAGGACGTTAACGATTGCCGCCCCGGCCCGCTCTCCCCTCCCTCTTGAGCCGCGCCTCACGCGTTACGGGCGCGTGTCCTCTCGGGCGAGCGCCGCTTCGTACAGGAACTCGGCTGCGATGAGCGAGCGGACGAACGATCGCACTGGGAACATCGGGGCGCGCCGCCTGCACACCGTGATGGAGCGGCTACTCGACGAGATCTCGTTCGACGCGCCCGAGATGGGCGGGGTTGCCAATGCCTCTCAGATCGCGACCGTAAACAAGGAAGATCTCGACGCCCTTGCCGGAACCGTTCCCCCGCGCGTGCTCGACAGGGTGAACGAGGGACTGCGCTGGTTCCTGGGCCTCGATGCATGAGGCGTAGAGGGATCGAGGGGTTCGCGGCGCACGCCGCGCTGGCACTGCGTCCTGGCCTGCACTACTTCCGCTTCCTGCCGCCCTTGACGCGCTGGTGACGGGACTTGCGTTCCTGCTTCTTGCGCGCCTTGTGCTTGAGCCTGGCGCGCAGGCGGGCGGTCGTCTTCTTCCTCTGGGCCATGGTGGCCGTCTCCTACTTGCGCCCGCTGGAATTGTCCACCGGATGGTCGGGCTGCGTCCCGCACGAATCATCACCCGCGGCGCCCGCGGCTGTCCCCTCCGGGCGCCGCGGACAGCATGCCGGCTCAGCGCGCTCTGACTTCCCAGGCGGGATCGACGATCGTGTCGCGGAGCTCCGAGAGCAAGCGCCGGTTGTCCAGGTACCGCCACGGGTGGAAGTCGCGCCGATGGTAGGCGGCAACCGCGCGCCATCGACCCCGCAGCATCCCGCCGCGCCCGAAGACAAAGCGGATGAGGCCCCGCCACGCGCGGACGTCCTGCGCCGCGCCGGCGCTGGCGAGGATGCGGTATGAGACCGCTGGGAGCGCGAGGGCGAGGAGGACGAGGGCGATCCACAGCCCCGCGACGCGGACGGCGTAGGTGGAGAGCCCATGGCCGCGTGCCGCATGGAACGCGTCGAAGAGCACCGCCTTGTGCTCCACCTCCTCGTAGCCGTGCCACCGGAACAGCCGGGCGATGCGGGGGTCGACGCCCGCGAGCAGCTCCGGCCGCGAGAGGATCGCGTTGCTGATCTCGCCGAGGAAGTGCTCGCCCGCCATGGCGACCGCGCTCCTGAGATCGCTCGAGGTCCAGTCGACGACCGCGAGCCATCGCAGCACGGAATCCGCCGAGGCGTCGACCGGCACGCCCCACCGAATGAGCAGCCGGTTGAACGCGGCGTGCATGCCGGCGTGGGCGGCCTCCTGGCGAAGGAAGGCCTCGACCTCGGCGCGCGGCGCCTCTGCGGCGATACGGGGCAGCAGGCGGCGGGCGTCGTCGATGAAGAAGCCCTCCACCACCGGCGCCATCGCCGAGAGCGCCTCGAGAAACGCCGTGGGCCCGATGCCGGCCGGGTGCCAGGCGCGCGGCAGCTCGTGCTCAAGGCCTTCGAAGTCGAAGCCGGGCTGCCGCGGCGTGACTCTGACGCCCAGCCTGCAGGTGGAGGTTTGATCCGACATGCGGTCGTCCATTTCGACCTTCTCCTAACCTAACTGCGTTTGCGCGACGACCCAAAACCATGGTCCAGATCGCGTCGATCGGTGTTGCCCGCTATAGAAGGACGGAGCCATGGGGGAATCCGACGACGAGGACTTCGCGGCGCTCTTCGCGGCGAGCGAAGGGAAGCGCCCCCGTGAGCGCCGTATCGCTGCGGGGGACGTCGTCCGCGGGCGCGTGATCGCCGTCGGCGCCACGGCGGCCTTCGTCGCCGTCGGGGACAAGGCCGAGGCGACGATCGAGCTCGGCGAGTTCCGCGACCCCGCGACGGGCGAAGTGCAGCTCCACGAGGGCGACGAGATCGAGGCGACGGTCGTCGACGACGGCACCCGCTCGGGGTCGATCGTTTTGAAGCGAGTCGCCGGCCGCGGCGGGCACGTCCCGGGCGAGCTCGAGCAAGCGTTCGCGCACGGGATCGCGATCGAGGGCCTCGTCAGCGGCGAGAACAAGGGTGGCTACGACGTGCAGATCGGGAGCGTGCGCGCCTTCTGCCCGGGATCGCAGATCGACCGAAGGCGGATCGAGGGCGCGCAGTACGTCGGACAGCGCCTCCGCTTCCGGATCACGAAGCTCGAGGCGGGGGGTCGCAACGTCGTCGTCTCGCGCCGGCAGCTCCTCGAGGAGGAGGCCACCGAGCAGGCTCGGCTGGTGTGGGCCGAGCTTCGCGTGGGCGCGGTCGTCGCGGGTACCGTCACGTCGCTCCGCGACTTCGGGGCGTTCGTCGATCTCGGGGGCGTCGATGGCCTGATCCACGTGAGCGAGCTCGGTTACGACCGGGCGTCCCACCCATCCGACATGCTGCAGGTGGGCCAGCGGGTCGAGGCGCAGGTCGTGAAGCTCGAGCCCGACCCGAAGGGTGGGCGTGGCCGCGTGGGGCTGTCCCTCCGCGCGCTCGCACCCGATCCGTGGGCGACGGCCGCGGAGCGCTTTCCGGTGGGAGCAAGTGTGTGCGGAAGGGTGCGACGGCTCGAGCAGTTCGGCGCGTTCGTGGAGCTCGCGCCCGGTATCGACGGGCTCGTGCACGTGTCGCGCCTCGCGCTCGATCGCCGCGTGTCGCATCCGCGGCAGATCGTGTCGATCGGGGACACCGTCGACGTCACGGTGGTCGAGCTCGATCTCGTGAAGCGGCGCATCGGCCTCTCGATGGTCGAGCGCGCGAAGCAGGCGAAGGAAGGGGCCGAGGCCGAGGAGCGCCGCGACACCGAGAAGGTGCTCGCCCAGTCGAGCGAGACGCCGAGCCTCGGGACGCTTGCCGATCTGCTTACGAAGTCGCCGAAGCCGAAGCCCTGAGATCAGCCCGGGCCGGGCGCGCACGTGGACGGCTCAAGGAGGCCTTGTTGTCTCACCCCGCCGCCTGAGCTACGGGTCCTCTCGCACCCCCATTCATCCCACAGCCCAACGAGGAGGAACCCCATGATCAAGCTGTACGGCGTGCCGCGCTCGCGCACGGCGAGAGCCATCTGGATGCTCGAGGAGCTGCAGATCCCCTACGAGAACGTGCCGGTGAGCTTCATCGAGGAGTCGCGGAAGCCCGCGTACATGAAGATCAACCCGAACGGGCACATCCCCGCGCTCCAGGACGGCGATCTGACGCTCTTCGAATCGCTCGCCATCAACCTCTACCTCGCCCGGAAGTACGACAAGGGTCTCTGGCCGAAGACCATCGAGGGCGAGGCGAAGGCGTACCAGTGGAGCATCTGGGCGATGACGGAGCTGGAGGAGCCGCTCCTCACCGTGCTCCTGAACCGAGCCTTCCTCCCCGAGACCCAGCGCGATGCGAAGAAGGCCGACGAGGCCGCGGAGCGCGTCAAGACGCCGCTCAAGGTGCTCGAGGGGCAGCTCACCGGGGACTACCTCGGCGGCAAGGACTTCACCGTGACCGATCTAAACGTTGCCTCGGTGCTCTCGTGGGCGCCGCTCGGGGGGCTCGACCTCAGCATCGCGCCGAAGAGTCAGGCTTGGCTCGGACGCTGTACCGCCCGCCCGGGTTACGCGCGGCTCATGACCAAGATGGGCTGACATGATCTGCCCGAACCCCGGGCGCCTCCAGGTGACGGTCGGCTTCCACAGCGCCGCGGCAGGAGACGGCGCGAACCGCTGCGCGACCCACCCTCCGGACGTCCGGCGCCGGGCGCCATGGGCGCCTGCGCACGCTACCAACCGGTAGCCCGATCTGGAACGCCGCCCCGCGCGCCGACGGCACGAGCGCGATCGTGCCCCCGTGGGCCACGATCAGCGCGCGCACGATGGCGAGGCCCAGGCCGGTGCCGCCCCGGTCGCGGGCGGTGGTGAAGAAGGGATCGTCACCGCCATGAGCTCGCGGCCGGCCGCGACGGCGGCCGGGTCGGCCGGCGGCGCGCTCTCGGGCGCCGCGGGCGGGCGCGGGCGCAAGGTGTCGAGCGCGAGGTCGAGCGTCGCCGCGCGCGGCTGCCAGCGCTACTCGGGGGGCAGCCACTCGGGCGCGGCGGGCACGCCGTTGTCGCCCGCGCGGGTCACAGCGGGGCGCGCCCGCGCGAGCGCCGCCCGGTACGCCGCCGCGAGGATGGCCGCCTGCCCGACCAGCTCGGACTCCGTCTGACGCACGAGCGCGCTCTCGTAGAGGCGGAGCACCGTCACGCCGCCGAGCGGCAGCGCGAGGATCATCAGGTACGAGGCCATCGACCGCGCCCGCGCGGCGGTCGGCGAGGACGCCAAGTACGACCTCGACGTGCGGTGAACGCCCGCTGCGTCGCTGCCTCGCGCTGATCGGGCACCCGACGCGCTTCGAGATCGAAGGCCGGCCGCGCGTTCGAGGCGCTCGGGCGCCCGACGCGCAGGACCGGCGGGTGTGCGCACGAAGCGCTCGCCCTCGGTGAGGTATCCATTTTTTTTGGCGAAACTTGCCCCTGTCACCCTCCTTTTGGCATACCGGCCACTGACTTCTCTTCACACGAACGAACGAGCATTCACGACTACTTCGCGGCATTCGCACCTTCTGTCTTGCTAATGATTTGAGCCTGCGCGGACGCAGGCCGTAGGCAAGTCAGGCCGCCGCCAAAGGGGGCCGAGTCGTCCCGCAGCCAGCGTCGACGTCCTCGGCGCCGCGCGACGGCTCGGGGGCGAGTGCCACGAACCGAGTCAGCCGACTGCCAGTCCCGCGTCCCACATCTGCCGCGCGCCCCATGCACCGCACGGGGCCTGGGGTGGAGCGATGGTCGCACGTGGTCACCGGCGAGCGGCCGTCCCGGAGTGCGGCTCGGGGAAGCTCGAGGAGGTTGAATAATGCGGCAACGTCCGAAGACTCTGGGATTCGCGTCACTGCTCACGGTAGGCGTCCTGATGGTCGGGGGCTGCGTGGTCGGGCCGGTCACGCCCCTTCACTACGCGCCCAACAACAACTTCAGTTCGAGCGGCTACTACGCGCCCCGCGCGGCGGGGTTCAACCTGGCAGACGTGAGTAGCGTCGGCGAGGTCAGGTCCCTACCGAGCGGCGTCAGGGCGCTCGTCTGGCTGGGGCAATGCAATGGCGCCGATTCGTCGTTCATCAATGCGGTACAGCCCTTCATCGGCGACCCGAGGGTGTTTGGCTTTTATTTGATGGACGAGCCGGACCCCACTGGCCAGTGGAACCCCCTTTGTCCGGCAGCCAATCTGAGGGCCGAGTCGGACTGGATCCACGCGCACGTACCCGGCGCCAAGACGTTCATCGTGATGATGAACTTCGACTCGTCCACGTCGCCGACGTACGCCAACACCTACAACCCCGGCAACTCGCACGTCGATCTGTACGGGATCGACCCCTATCCCTGCCGAACAGAAGCCGGCGGTTGCGACTACAGCATGATCCCCAAGGCCGTCGCCGCAGCGGAGGCGACGGGGATTCCAGCGGGCAGCATCGTGCCCGTCTATCAGACGTTCGGGGGTGGCGGTTGGTCGGACGACGGCGGCGGCCGATACATGCTGCCGACAGACAGCCAGGAACGACAGATCCTCTCCACCTGGGCGCAACTCGTTCCCCATCCCGCGTTCGACTATGCGTACTCCTGGGGTTCGCAGAATTCGGATCAGGCGCTGGAAAGCGCACAGGAGTTGCAGACGCTCTTCTTCGTCCACAACGCCGCGCTATAGCGGGGCAGGCGAAGCAGGTGGCCTTCGCGCTGCTCGCCCGGATTCCGATCCCGCTCGATTCGGATCGGCAGACGAAGCCGCAGGGCCTGCCCAAGGCGCACCCCTTCGGGGCGCCGGGCAGGCCCCCGCCACCTCCGTAGCTTCGGCCGACCCGACGCGCGGCCGGCAACCCGGTCCGGCGCCTGCCGGCCGGCGATCTCCCGCTCGATGAAGCGCGGCACCCCGACGCCGTCGGTGGCCGCGGCCGTCTCGACGAGGAAGCGCTCCAGGTGCGTGCCGACGACCTGGTAGGGCACCGTCCCCGCCGGCAACCGCGGCTATCAACGGCGAGCGCGCGTCGACAGGCGGCTTCCGCGGCATCACGCTCGTGGAGCGCCCGCGGTTGTGCCTCCGGGCAACGCGAGGCATAAGGCCCCCGTGAGCCCGGTCGAGAAGGCCGACGTCCTCCTCGAGGCCCTGCCCTACATCCGCCGCTTCGCGGGCAAGCTGCTGGTCATCAAGTACGGCGGCCACGCGATGGAGGACGAGGAGCTGAAGGATTCCTTCGCGCAGGACGTGGCCCTCATGAAGTACGTCGGCATGAACCCCGTGGTGGTGCACGGGGGCGGGCCGCAGATCGACTCGGCCCTCCAGAAGGCCGGCATCGAGCCGCGCTTCGTGCGCGGGCTCCGGGTCACGGACGCGGCCACCATGGACATCGTCGAGATGGTCCTGGTGGGCAAGATCAACAAGGAGATCGTGACGCTCTTGAACCGCCACGGAGGCAACGCGGTCGGCCTCTCGGGGAAGGACGGCGAGTTGGTGGTGGCGCGCAAGCTGAAGGGCAGCGACCTGGGCCGGGTCGGCGAGGTGGCGGGGGTGAACGCGCGCATCATCGACGCGCTCGCGGGGTTCATCCCGGTGATCGCGCCGGTGGCGGCCGATTCCGACGGCGTCACCTACAACATCAACGCGGACGTGGTGGCCGGCAAGGTGGCAGAGGCGCTGCGCGCGGAGAAGCTCATCCTGCTCACCGATGTCGAGGGCGTGAAGAGCCGCGACGGCGCGCTCATCGACACGCTCCCCGCCGACGTCGCCGCCGACATGGTCCGCGACGGCAGCATCGCGGGCGGCATGATCCCCAAGGTCGAGTGCTGCCTCGAGGCGATCCGCGGCGGAGTGAAGCAGGCGCACGTGATCGACGGCCGCGTGCGCCACGCCGTA
>WNGI01009684.1_pt1 | contig 11082 bp, 8 predicted proteins | sample 5400621 | NCBI WGS metagenome assembly WNGI01 (sample SAMN13153374, study PRJNA577476) | soil metagenome | isolation source: 20 cm soil or saprolite under Garry oak tree replicate 1 | place: USA:California | collected 2016-06-15 | reverse complement strand
TGCTGGTGAGGCATACTTGCTGCCGGCACCGATCGAGACCGGGCTATCAGGCGATGTTGCCATAGCAGCCGATGCCGGGCCCATCTGGCCGATGAAAAAGTGGGCTTATTATGACGAGCTGAAGCAGCGGCTTGAGAATCACGGTCTAACCGTAAATGTGCTGCCGCAACGGGCGTCATTGCTTGAACATTTGTCCGATGTCCGAAACCACTGCTGTCTGGTTGGGGGTGACAGTCTCCCAATGCATTTCGCCCTCGGAACGGGTAAGCGATGCGTCACTCTTTTTACCTGTACTAGCCCGTGGGAAATCTACGGCTATGGCGTGCAGAGAAAGATTGTTTCTCCACTTCTCGAGGAATTTTTTTACAAGCGCGGATACGATAAACGCGCGACAACGGCAATCACCCTGGATGAAGTGGAAGTCGCCGTGACGGAACAGCTCGGGGCTGTCCCCGCGATCGCTAATTCGGCTACTGTTAAGTGAACCAGATTACCCAAGCTTCTAACCTGCATCTGCCGTTGCCTTCCGAAGCAGAGCGTCAGTCCTCTGTTCTCACTACCCATTCACTGGCAACTCCGTTTTCCGACGTACGGCTTGCGATCCTGGAGGTGGCGCTACTGACGGGCGGTGGGGATAAGCCTTACGCGCTCGGCATGGCAACCGCACTGACCTCAGTAGGAATACGCGTTGATTTTATCGGCAGCGACGACCTGAACGTGTCCGAGGTGGTCAGCAATTCGCGAGTGAATTTTCTGAACTTGCGAGGGGATCAACGGGCGGAAGCAAGTCCGATGGCGAAGGCGTTAAGAGTCTTGAGCTACTACGTACGGCTCATTCGCTATGCGGCTACTGCAAAGCCGAAACTGTTCCACATCTTGTGGAATAACAAGTTCCAGTTCTTGGACTGCACGTTGTTGATGCTTTACTACAGGTTGCTCGGCAAAAAGATTGTCTTCACGGCGCACAACGTGAATGCGGGCAAACGGGATTTGAACGATTCCTGGCTGAACCGGCATTCGTTGAAAATCCAATACGAATTGTGCGACCACATTTTGGTTCACACCTATTCGATGAAAAGTGAGCTTGTAGCCGACTTTCGGATTCCGCAAGAGCAAGTCAGTGTGATCCCATTCGGAATTAACAACACAATACGGAACACCAGCCTCTCGACGGCGGAGGCAAAACGGCAGTTGGGCGTGGACAGTAGCGATAAAACGCTGCTCTTTTTTGGAAACATTGCGCCTTATAAAGGACTGGAGTATTTGACTGACGCTTTCACGGAACTCTTGAAGAAGGACGGACATTATCGTCTCATTATCGCAGGCAGGCCGAAGGGTGGCGAAGATTACTGGAAACAGATCCAGCATACTATCACACGCAACGGCGTGCGCGATCGAATCATTGAAAGAATCGAATATATTCCAGACGAGGAGACGGAAGTATACTTCAAAGCGGCCGATGTTCTGATTCTGCCATATAGCCGCGTGTTTCAGAGCGGCGTGCTTTTTCTTGGATATAAAAGCGAATTATTCCGCAATCTCGAAACCCGACGGGCGGAGATTAACGCCTACGCCAACGAGCGCTATTCCTGGAGCAAAGTCGCTATGATAACTGGCGCTACTTACTCAAGACTTCTGGCGTCTGATTTCTGACTTCTGACCTCTGACTTCTCATGGCACCTCTCGTTTCAATCCTAATTCCTGCTTACAACGCGGAGCGCTGGATCGCGGACACGATTAACTCAGCGCTCGCACAAACATGGCCGAGGAAAGAGATCATCGTGGTTGACGATGGTTCCGAAGATCAAACCCTTTGGGTGTCACGACAGTTCGCTTCAAAGAATGTCTCCGTTGTCACGCAAGAAAACCGCGGCGCGTCCGCAGCCAGAAACAAAGCATTCGAACTTTGCCAGGGAGATTACATTCAATGGCTGGATGCCGATGATCTCTTGGCACCAGACAAAATCGCGAAGCAGATGCGAGCAGCGGAAGAGTTTGAAAGCAAACGGACTCTGATCTCCTCCGCTTGGGCGCACTTCATTTACCGATCACATCGAGCCAAGTTTATCCCTACACCGCTCTGGTGCGATTTACTGCCAGTTGAATGGCTCTTGCGAAAAATGGGCCAGAACCTTCATATGCCACCCGCGACTTGGCTCGTGCCTCGCGAATTGACTCAAGCTGCCGGACCTTGGGACACCCGGCTATCTTTGGATGATGACGGGGAATATTTTTGCCGGGTCACCTTGGCGAGCGATGCTATCCGATTTGTGCCTGACGCGAGGGTGTTTTATCGCGTGTCAGGTTTCGGCAGTTTGAGTAGCATCGATGAATCAGAGAAGAAATTGGTATCGCAGTTCCTTTCAATGCAACTACACGTCGGTTATGTTCGCTCCTTGGAAGACAGTGAGCGGGTTCGAAAAGCATGTCTGAATTACTTGCAACGCCGGTTTCATCGGTTTTACCCAGAGCAGGTTGCTTTCGTTGAGCAACTGCAGCAACTAGCCGCATCCCTTGGCGGCCAATTAGAGATTCCACAGTTACCCTGGAAGTACTCCTGGATGCAAAAAGTCTTCGGTTGGAAGGCAGCGAAGCGGGCGCGGCAATATTATAACCGCTGCAAGTTGGCTGCCATAAGATTTTGGGATAAAATCTTGTTTCATGTGGAAGGGTCGAACCTTCAAATAGGACCGGCGAGATAAAAGTCCACCGGTTAAGGATTCATCAGTTAAAATGAACGTTGGAAATCTTCAGGAGCTTGCCAGTGGAATGTCATCTAATGGTTCGGCGGGTCAGCTGCTCCGGGCAAAGGAAGAAGACGACAATCAAGAGCACTTTAAAACAGACCATCTCCTGACAAACCTTAGGGGCGCACGGTCCGATGTTTCAAAGAGGAACTCATGAAAGAAAATACGACGGTGAAAAATGACAGCAAAGACTATAAGTATGTTTTTGTCTGCGGCCTGCCGCGAAGCGGAACCAGCATCCTCGGTCGGAATATTGCCCGAATGGACAACTGCACGGGTTTGCACGATACGGGCGTATGGGAAGATGAAGGGCGGTTTCTACAAAATGTTTACCCGACTGAAGGCGACTGCGGTGGTCCCGGCAGGTTTGGGTTCGACCCGCGGGCGCACCTAACCGAGACCTCGCCTCTGCTGACACGAGAGAACGCAGTGAAACTGCGGCAGAGCTGGGAACGATATTGGGACCAAAGTAAGGCCATCCGGGTGGAGAAAACTCCTGCGAACCTTCTAATGACACGGTTTCTGCAAGCGGCGTTTCCCAAGACGTACTTTGTAGTCATCAGACGACATCCGGTACCAGTGAGTATAGCCACCCACAAGTGGAAGGTGAGCATTACGTCCCTCCATAGCTTGTTTGAGCATTGGCTGCATTGCCATGAGCTTTTTGAGAAAGACAAGAAGTATTTGAATCACGTATACGAGCTGACCTATGAAGATTACATCCAAAATCCTGACAAATATCATCAGGAAATTGCCGCCTTCATTGGCACACGCGTGCCGGAGCCGCCGGAGCGTGAGAGATTCCGTTATGTTGCCCAATGGCGGAATCCAGGAGGTTTGCGTGTGCCGGAAGGAACGATGGAAGGAACGACCGGAACTTATAACAAAAAATATTTCGATCGGTGGTGCCATCTTCTGACAAGCTCCCCTTTCAAAGGGTACTACCGCTATATTGCTAGGAAGTATGAGTCGCGCTTTACATTGTACGGCTATTCCTTAAGAGAAGGCTTTGGTCTCAGCGAAAACGTCCAGGAGAAGATTAGCAGAGGGTCAGATGCCATGGGTGCTCTCTATTGTACCGGCGCTGATGTGTATGCGGCAACGTGGCGTGGGTCTATACGTTGCAAAAGGTGGCTTAGGCTAACATCGAAAGCGATCTTGCCGAAATTCATCATCACTGCGATCAGGCAAGCCCGTCAGAAGCGTATCTCGGCGAAGCCGGTAGAGATCGGTAGAGATTGTCCTGAATTAGTAAATCGTTAAGTAACTCACATGCTAACCAAAACGCTAACTTCCGAAGCAGTCGATGAAATAAAAGCCGTCGGTATTGAAGCGTCTGTTGCACGTTACGCACCGCGAGCACGCTTCGCAGCACTGGCTTCATTTTGGGCGATTGTCGCACAATTCGGTTTGATTGTCATGGTCGTCGATTATTGGCAGCTTGAGAGTCAGCTGCTAACACGACTCCTGTGGTTGGCATTTGGCGGCTTTATTATTCATCACTGGCTGCCAGTGCGATTTCGCCTTTCGCTGGGACACCGATTAATCGCAGACAAGTTGTACGAGCCACTTGTGCGGCTACTGTTTGCATCGCCGACCAAACAACAAGCCTCCCGTTTCCAAAAGCCGTAATGGCTAGAAGAATGACAGTGAAGCAAACCTACAGCAAACTCTCTCTTTGGCTACCGCAAGAGGTGTTAGCGCCCTAAAATTGTATGTTGACTGAAAGTCAAACTTCCAAGGAACTTGGTGAACCAACGATGGCCGCTGTTGAAGCGGCAACGCCGCCACGAGAGTCCTTGGGGCGGTACGCCATCGGACTTGCTCCATTCTTAGCAGTTGTTGTGCAATTTAGCTTGATTGTCTTGGTGGTCAATCAGTGGCAGTTGGAGAGTCTTTCTCTGTCACGGGTCATGCAGCTAGCGTTCGTCGGCTTCGTTATCCATCATTTCTTGCCGCTGCGATTTCGGCTTCCGTTCTTTGCAGGTCTGTCCCTTATGGCAGTTATGACAGGGGTCGGGCACCTTGGACCCAACGTAATAGCTGTCTGGATGCAGGGCAAAAGCTCGCTCAATGGCTTGCTCTACCATTTGGTTCCCGGTCTAACGTTGATCGGGATCGGCTTGGGTTTGATCGGAATCTGTCATCTCCCCATTCGATTTGGAGCGCGCGTCGGATTGGTGGCGGTCGCCGGCGCCGGGCTTGCTTTCTTGCGGGCGAATAGTCAGTGGTTTCCTGACGTTACCGAAATGTGGGTCATCCTTGGCTCGATGTTCATGTTCCGATTGATGGCTTATCTCTATGACCTGAAGCATCGCACCGCGCCTTTCAGCCCGTCACGCGCCATCTCATATTTCTTTCTGCTACCGAATGTTTGCTTCCCGTTGTTCCCGGTCGTGGATTACAAGACATTTTGCTCGACCTACTACAACGAGGATTGGCCGCGCATCTATCAAACCGGACTCAAGTGGATGTTCCGCGGAGTAATTCAGCTACTGTTATATCGGATCGTTTATCAGTTTGCGCCGCTAGACGTTTCCAAACTGTCCTCTGGGCTGGATGTAGCCGGATGCATGCTGGGAATGTACCTGCTGTACCTGCGTATCTCGGGAACGTTCCACCTGATTGTCGGTTTGTTGCACATGTTTGGTTTTAACTTGCCGGAAACACATCATCTCTATCTCTTAGCTTCGAGTTTCACCGATTTCTGGCGCCGTATTAATATCTACTGGAAAGACTTCGTGATGAAGCTCTTCTTTTACCCGACTCATTTCAAGTTGCGGAGGATGGGAACGCTGTGGGCGCTCTCGTTGGCTACACTGGTGACATTTCTCGCCACCTGGCTTCTGCACTCCTGGCAATGGTTCTGGATTCGGGGTACGCCGTTATTTAACTGGAAGGACTTCTCTTTCTGGATGATCCTCGGCGTGCTCGTGCTAGTCACCGCCATTTACGAGATGACTCGGGTCCGGAAACGAACTCTTAGACCGTCACGGGTGACTCTGCGGCAACGGCTGATACTGGGATTACAAGCGGCGGGAGTCTTTTCTTTGATGTGTATTCTCTGGGCTTACTGGTCAGCTCAGTCGTGGGCGGAGTTCGAAACTCTGGTCGATGCCGCTTCGCGACCAACATTTCGCGAAGTGATGATCGTTTTGGGCGCGCTGTTATTGATTTGCGTATGTGGCATGGTGTGGGGCTGGTCCAGCCGAGAAACATCCGAAGGACGTGGGACACAGGCAACCCGGGCGCCATTTTCCTTCTGGCCTTCGGCAGCCACAGTTGCAATAGGTGCGCTATGCCTTTTGACCGCACCCACCATTGCTACTCGGGCTTTTCCTGGCTTCAAGCCTGTGGTAGCACGGCTTCACGGGGACGTGCTGAATGCGCGCGACATGGCTCTACAGCGTCGCGGCTATTATGAGGAACTCGACGTCGCTCGGACGGATAATTGGCGATGGCAGGATGCTGAAGAGCCTGAGGGATGGCGTGAAGGTAACAAAGTGTTCTTCCGGACGCGGCATGATTTTCTACTCAAGGAAATCGTGCCGTCAGTCTCCGCAGTTATTGCGGGCGCGCCGATCACGTCGAACCACCTTGGTATGCGCGATCGTGAATATGAGAAGATTAAGCCGGCAAACACATATCGAATAGTGTTATTGGGGGCCTCGAACGACATGGGCTGGGGGGTGAAGAACGATCAGACCTACGAGAATCTTGTCGAAGACACGCTCAATTCTCGGGTGCCGGACGCTCGCTACTCGCGATACGAAATCCTAAATCTATCTGTTGCTGCCGATAGCATTCTTCAAAGGGTGCTGCGTCTGGAACAGGAAGGTTTTCAATTTCAGCCTGACGCGGCGATATTGTCGGTCACAGCAGCCGATGAGCAGTTTATCGCGTCACACATAAGAAAAGCTCTTATCCGGGGAATCGAAGCGTCTCCGGGTTATCGTGACGTTGTGCAATCAGTAATCCGCCGAGCGGGTGTCAATGGCAAAATGCCTGCCGTGATGATTGAGCGCCGCCTGCAACCATATGCAGCCGAGCTTTGCCAGTGGTCGCTCAATCGGTTCGCACAACAGTGCGCCCAGCGAGGAATTCGTCCGATAGTTATATATCGTCCGGCACCAGCGGATTTTTCTGGCCTGGAATCAGCCGCTCGCAGCAAAATGCTTGGTTTGGCCCGAGCTGCCGGGCTGGAAGTCCTTGATCTGTCTCCGGCCTTTGACTCAGTGCCGAAGCGCAACACGCTGATTCTGGGCAAATGGGACGATCATACTACGGCGCTTGGCCACCGGCTGCTTGCGAATAAGTTGTACGAAGGACTCGTGCCGTTACTCTTTGGTTCCCCGAGCAAACAACAAACATCGCGCCTGGAAAAGCCGTAACCAATTGGAATTGCGCCTAGCCGGCGCTTCTAATCAAGAATTCTTTATGAATCCGCAAGACATCAAAACGACAGTGAAGACATTCATACTTAGCGAATACTTACCAGGAGAGGACCCCGCGGCACTGACGGACACTACCGCGCTAATGACGACGGGCATCCTCGATTCCATCGCCGTGCTTAAAGTTGTGACGTTCCTGGAAAATCAGTTTGGGATCACAATCGAACCGCACGAAGCCGTAGTCGAAAACCTGAACACGATTTCGGATATCACCCGGCTTGTGAAGACGAAGAAGGCTTGATCCCTCGAATGCCTAAAGCAGTGCCTGAACTGTGCTTTCAGTAAGAACCTGCGGAAAGCAAGGAATCAGCGATAATTCTATCGGCACACTTTTGACGTCCTTTAGCGCCTAAAAGGGCAATCTTTACAACAGCTAATCAACAATGGTGACTACCACAGCATTGCATCACCTTTTCGACGTTTCAGCTTCACGGTTTCCAGATAACGTCGCCGTCGAGGAAGCCGAGAGCGGCAGCATGCGCTATAGTCAGCTGGCCTGCTTGTCGGATCGAGTGCGGGACCGCCTGCACGGGTTGGGGGTTGAACGTGGTGATCGTGTCGGCATCTGTATGCGAAAATCGGCTGATGCGGTCGCTTCGATATTTGGGATCATCAAAGCGGGTGCCGCGTACGTTCCCGCAGATCCGACAGCTCCCGCTTCGCGCAACGCGTTTATTTTTCATAACTGCGGCGTAAGCGTTCTCATCGTCGAGGCGCGGCTGGCGGAGGCGCTACGCTTAGAGTTTAGCCGAGTTGGCTTTGCTCCCGAAATGATTGTTCTCGAGGGGACCGGAGCTGGAGTTCCGCTTACCAAAGCTCTTGACCAACTGGACGTCCTCAGCCCGGCTCCCTCCACAGCCACCGTGGTTCCAAACTCATCGCACCTGGCCTACATCCTCTACACCTCGGGCTCAACGGGCTGGCCTAAAGGTGTTATGCTGTCGCACGGCAATGCCGCCTGCTTCATTGATTGGTGCTCCGACGTGCTTCAACCGAATGAAAACGATCGGTTTTCCTCGCACGCTCCGTTTCATTTCGATCTCTCGATTCTTGACATTTATGTGTCGCTCAAACACGGCGCTACACTCGTGCTGGTCGAGGAACAACTGGGTAAGGACCCCGCTCGGCTGGCACCGTGGATTGCTGAGAAGAAGATTACCGTTTGGTACTCCGCTCCCTCGATCTTGAGCCTGCTGGCGCAGTTTGGAAAACTAGAACAGCAGGATTATTCCTCGCTAAAAACTGTGTTATTCGCCGGCGAGGTCTTTCCGATCAAGTACCTCAAACTATTGAAGTCTTTGTGGCCGCATCCTCGATATCTCAACTTGTACGGTCCCACCGAGACCAACGTCTGCACCTTCTATGAGGTGCCGCAGCTGATTCCCGAGTCTCAAACTGAACCGGTTCCCATCGGTAAAGCGTGTCCATACTGCGCGTCGCTCGTGGTAGATGAGTCAGGCTCCGAGGTGGCGGTGGGAGCTCAGGGAGAATTATGCATCGCTGGACCGAGTGTAATGGAAGGGTACTGGAACCTACCGGAAAACACCGTCAAAGCGTTCCTGTCCCGGCGCGACGCCCGCTGGTATCGGACGGGCGACATTGTTGTCGAACTTCCAGATGGCAACTACAAATTCCTGGGGCGACGCGACCGTATGATCAAGAAGCGCGGGTACCGAATTGAACTCGGTGAGATCGAGGTGGCGTTGTATCGGCACCCGGCCATTAAAGAGGCGGCAGTATTAGCGTTTCCAGATGACGATGGTGTACCCATCAAGGCATTCATAAGTACGCGCGACGGATCGAAGTTGTCGGTTATCGAGCTGAAGAAATTCTGTTCCGAGAATCTGCCGCTCTATATGGTACCTGACCTCTTCTGCTCGCTCGAGTCGTTGCCGAAAACTTCGACGGACAAGATCGATTACCAGAAGCTCAAGAGTATGCAATGAGATGGGCTGGCGGGCGACAGCGTGGCCTTAGGCGAGATCGGCGAAATCATCGCTGATATCTTCGATTGGGAGTTAGTCATACTCACTTGCCATGGATTTTGAACTGACGCCTGAACAACAGACCTTACAGAGTGCGGCGATTGAATTCGCTCGCAAGGAGCTGAACAATAATATGATTGAGCGGGATGCCCAACAGGTCTTCTCACGTGATGGCTGGGAAAAATGCGCTGCTTTCGGAGTGCAAGGAATGCCGGTCCCCAATGAGTACGGTGGCCGTGGTGCTGATCCGATTACAACCATTGCCATGATGGAAGGCCTGGGTTACGGCGGCTCCGACCAAGGCTTGCTGTTCTCCATTAATGCTCACATGTGGACTAATTCCATCCCGCTACTCAAATACGGCACGGCGGAACAAAAGAAGAAATATCTTCCGGGATTGTGTGAGGGAAGGCTCATCGGCGCCAATGGTGCTAGCGAACCGAATGCTGGCTCGGATATCTTTTCAATGCAGACCCGCGTCAGGAGAGATGGCAGTGAATACGTTTTAAATGGCAGGAAAATTTTCGTGACCAATGCTCCAGTCGCGGATTTGTTCACGATCTACGCGACCCTTGACCCGGAACTCGGCGCCGCAGGTATCTGCGCGTTTATCGTCGAGAAAGGCACACGGGGACTTAGCGTCGGAAAAAAGAAAGACAAGATGGGACTGCGCACAGCACTCATGGCCGAACTGTTGCTTGAGGAGTGCCGCGTGCCGGGAACCGCCCTGCTTGGGCGAGAAGGTCGCGGGGTTGAGGTCTTCAATTGCTCGATGGCTTGGGAGCGAGCCTGTATCCTGGCCACCTGCCTTGGCACAATGCGACGCCAGCTCGAACGCTGCGTCAAACACGCTCGGAGGCGCAAGCAATTCGGGCAGGCGATCGGTAAGTTCCAATCAGTGGCCAACCGCATCGTTGATATGAAGCTTCGCTATGAAACGGCCAGGCTACTCATTTATAAGGTGGGCTGGTTAATGCAGAGTGGTACACGGTGGTGCAGGGTTCCTGACCGAGCTCGAACTCGAACGGGAAATGCGCGACTCGGTAGGCAGCACGCTGTACTCCGGCACTTCAGAGATTCAGCGGAATATTATCGCGCGAGGGCTGCGGCTCTGATCTCGACGCAACTCGTTCTCGGCTCCGCTGGTCTTCGGTTCACGTGAGAAAGCTACAGGACAGAATACGGGGATAGAAGGAAGAAGACGGAGGACCTGAAAATCTTGACTTTCCTTCGGCTCCATATCAACGATAGATGTAACTTCTTCTGGAATTACGAAATCAATCCTATGCCCCAGACAACTGCACTGGGTCTAATGCCTTCTTACGATAAGTCATCGCAAAAGCTCTGGGGAATCCTTAGGCGGAAGGAACGTTGGGCGTTGTCATGGCGCGGTTGGTTGCTTGTCACCTCGGTTGGTCTGGTGGCCGCTTATTTCGCGTTTTTGAATATTCATCCATTTCTTGCTGTAACGCATCGCGTGAATACAAACGTCCTCGTGGTCGAGGGATGGATACCACGATACGCCATTCGCAGAGGCGCGGAAGAGTTCAAGACTGGTTCCTACCAGCGCATCTTTACGACCGGCGGACCAGAGAATGGCAACGGCGGCTACACGAATGATTACAACACCTCGGCCAGCGTGGGCGCGGAGATGTTGAAAAAGTTTGGCGTTCCGGATGATCTCGTTCAGATGGTTCCCTCGCGGGTAATTGCCCGGGAGAGAACATACAGCTCAGCGGTCGCATTGCGATATTGGTTTCGCGAACACAACACACCCGTGCATAGTATCAACGTTTTGACCGAGGACGCCCACGCGCGGCGAACGCGCCTTCTCTATCAAGAAGCGTTCGGAAAGAACGTGGCAGTAGGTGTCATCGCGGTTTCTAATCCGGATTATGA
>WNGI01006408.1_pt1 | contig 11083 bp, 14 predicted proteins | sample 5400621 | NCBI WGS metagenome assembly WNGI01 (sample SAMN13153374, study PRJNA577476) | soil metagenome | isolation source: 20 cm soil or saprolite under Garry oak tree replicate 1 | place: USA:California | collected 2016-06-15 | reverse complement strand
TGTTTCGCCGCCTCAAGGATCGGCGCGGTCACTTTGGTCTCGCTGCGCACGATGAGCGCGTCGACGTCCACGACGCGCTGGACGAGGTCACCCTCTTTCAGACCGGCGGTCTGGCGGACCTCGCAGCGCGCGCGGAGCAACGCGAGACCCTCTTCGGCAAGAGGGTCCGCGACGTGAACGATGCTGCGGCGGTTAGCGACGAGTCGCGACCGCGTCGTTCGCCGACCTCGCGGTCGACGAGCTGCGGGCCGCGGGCCGCGACGTCTGCTGCTGGCTCTCCGCGTACGCGCGAAGCGCCGCGGTCATTGCCACGCCCGGCTCCACGGGTTGGTTGAGGTCCCGCAACGTGAGCTCGAGCGCGCTGAAGAACGCGACGATGTCCTGGAGCGTCACGAAGCCCAGGTGGGCGACGCGGACGAGCTGCCCTTCCATCTTGCCTTGACCGCCGGCCACGATCGTGTCGTGGTCATCGCGGAGGAGGCGGATGAGATTGCGGGCGTCGACGCGTGCCGGGGGACGGAACGCCGTCACCGCCGGAGAGGCGTAGCGCTCGTCGGCGAAGAGCTGAAGGTTGACGGCCTGAAGGCCGCGCCGCGTCGCGCGGGCAAGATCGCGGTGCCGGCGGATGATCGCCTCGAGGCCTTCCTCGGCCATCAGGCGAAGCGATTCCTGCAGCGCGATGAACACGGTCACAGCTGGAGTCGCAGGTGTCTGCGCCTTCTCGAGCGACGCCTTGTACGTGGCGAGGTCGAAGTACGCCTTTGGCAAGTTCGACTTCTCGTACGCCTTCCACGCGCGCGGACTCATCGTGACCATGGCGACACCGGGAGGGGCGCCCCACGCCTTCTGCGACGCGGTGACGCAGACGTCGATGCCCCATTCGTCGATCTCGAGCTCGGTGCATCCGGCGCCGGAGACGCTGTCAACGAGGAAGAGCTTGCCGGAATCACGGACGACCGCCGCGATGTCCTTCATTGGGTTCAGGACCCCGGTCGATGTCTCGTTGTGGGTGATGAGAACTGCCTTCGCGGCGTCCTTGCCCTTCTCTTTGGCGAGCTCATCGCGGACGAGATCGGGGTCGACGGCGCGACCGTACGGAACGTCAACGCGCCGTGCGTCGACGCCATAGGCCTTGCAGATCGCGGCGAAGCGCTCGCCGAACGCGCCGCAGCTGAAGACGAGTGCCTTATCGCCGGACGAGAGCGTGTTCGCGATGGCGGCCTCGAGACCCCCCGAGCCGGACGCGCTGAGGAGCAGTACGTCGTGCTCGGTGCGGAGGAAATCCTGCAACGCGCGCGTCAGGGCCGCGAGCAACGCGGCAAACTCCGGGCCGCGGTGGTTTATCAGCGGCCTCGCCGACGCGGCGAGCACCGCCTGAGGAACGAACGTGGGACCAGGGATGCGGAGGTTCTGCGGACGGTACATTGAGCGCCCTCCCGGTGTTGATGATGCCAGCCGCTCATCGCGGCCACAAGGCGAAAGTCAGACATGGCTGAACCGAAGTTCGCCCCGTCCATCCTCTCCGCGGACTTTGCCCGCCTCGCCGAGGCCGTCATCGCGGTCGAGCGCGCCGGCGCGGACTGGGTCCACGTCGACGTGATGGACGGTCATTTCGTGCCGAACCTCACGTTTGGGCCAAAGATGGTCGCGGACCTGCGCAAAGCGACGCGTCTGCCCCTCGACGTCCACTTGATGATCGAGCGGCCGGAGGAGTGGGTGGATCGCTACGCCAACGCCGGCGCGACATACCTGACCATCCACGTCGAGGCAACGCGGGATGTACCGGGCACGCTCGCCGCGATCCGCGGCCGGGGTGTCCGGCCGGGGCTGACGCTGAATCCCGAGACTGCCGTCGACGCCGTCATGCCCTATCTCGGCTCGGTTGACCTGGCACTGGTGATGAGCGTTCACCCCGGTTTTGGCGGGCAGACGTTCATCGAGAGCGCGCTCGACAAGGTCCGGGCGATCCGCGAGGCGCTCGACGAGCGGAAGCTCGCGGCCGAGCTCGAGGTCGATGGCGGAGTGAAGCCTGACAACTGCGCTCGCGTTGTCGCCGCCGGGGCGACGGTGCTCGTCGCCGGTTCAGCCATATTCGAGGACTCGGCCGGCCCTGCTGCGGCGCTCCGAAAGTTCAAGCACGCCATACGCCGTTAGACCAAATGAAATTCGGCGCGCAATCCCGATTCGTGCGTTGATACTCCGGATGAGCTCGAATCCGCGGGTGGCTGTGGCAGCGCTCGTGCGTCAACGGGCTTCAGTCATCGTTCCCCGGGTCATCTCCGACGCCACGGCGGATCGGCAGCGAAGCGACAGCCTCGAGCTGCAGCGTCGCCTCACGGCGTATCTCGAGCGACGTTTGCCGCTCTGGGTCCAGGCGCTCGAGGCCGATGACATGGAGCGCCCGGCTGCGGTCATGCGTCTCCTGCGCGGCGACGCCGAGGCCGGCGAAGACATTCCACCGGTGGTCCTCCTCGGAACGATCGCGATCGGCTACCGGCTCATCGAGTCCGAGATCCGCGAGCGCGCGTCGGAGTACGGATTTTCCGCCCAGGCGCTCTGGGCGGAGATGGATCTGCTGCGGCGGACGGTGGGGGAGATGCGACGCCAGCAGGGGGACGGCGAGAGCGTCGCCTAGGCTAGCTAATCGGCGTCGCCAAGGCCCAGCTCCGTGAGACGCGAATCGCTGATTCCGAAATGGTGCGCGACCTCGTGCACGACCGTGTCGCGGACGATCTCGGCTTGGCGTCGCGGCGACGCCGTGATCCTTTCGATGGGCCCGCGAAAGATGCAGATACGGTCGGGGAGGTAGGGCTCCTGCGCGCCGCGCTGGGTGAGTGGGACTCCTTCGTACAGACCGAGGAGCGTGCCCCCTCGCGGAAGCTGCTCTGGCGCGGGCTCATCTTCGATCACGATCTCGAGATTGCGGATGCGCTCACGGAACTCCGAGGGCAGCTCGTCCAAAGCGTTGCGCACCAGGCGCGCGAAGCGCGCGCGGCGCAGGTCCGACTTTACCAAGGCAGGGGAAGTATCCCCTGCACCCCTCTCCGCTCGCCGCGTTAGCGGCGAGCTCAACGCTCAGGCGGCGCATGCCAAACGCACGCGGGCGAGGGCTCGCGCGCGAAGGCGGCAGACGCCTGACTCGGATAGACCGATCTCGCCGCCGATCTCACGCAAGGTCAGGCCGCGCCCGTAAGACAGGACGAGCACTCGGCGCTCGATCGGCGTGAGGTCGCGAAGCGCGCTTGCGACGAGCGGCCAGCGCTCGTCCTGACGCCCCGGAGCAGGTCGCACCTCGGCCACGTCCCCGATGCGATCGAGCGAGACCTCGACGTACGGCGGGGTCGCCGCCGGCGCGACCGTGCCCTCCTCGCTGGCCCGCTGCGCCGCCCGAAAGGCTCTGCGCGCGCTGCGTGTCAGCGGATCACGCTCGCGCAGTGCGTCCAGGATCTGCCCGCGAACACGCCGCGCCGCGTATGCCCCGAACGACGCGCCGCGGTCTCCCCGGTACCGGCGAGCCGCCTGGACCAGGCCAACGAGGCCCGACGCGATGAGGTCCTCACGATCCGCCCCTCGGCAGCGCGGGTCGATCGATCGTGAGGCGACCGCCCGTGCGAATTGCAGGTGCGCGATGATGCGGTCATCTCCAAGAGGAACAGCCGGATCGGCCATGTGCACCTCCCCTGCGGCGCGGACCGTAGTCAGGCCCTCATCCGGTGTCAATAGCCGATTGACAAAGTTGTCCACCAAAGCCGAGGGTTTTTACCGCCGCTATCGCTATCCCGATTGGCTCGAGAGCCATAGCCGGGTCGTCGGCGCCATCGCCGAGGCGCTCGTGGCCGCAAGACGGCGAGGAGCTCCCGAGATCGACGCCGAAGCCGTCGTCCTCGCGGCATACCTGCACGACATCGGACGGAGCCCGCTGCTCGCCGGCGATCCGCGGGACCACAACATCCTCTCGGGGCTCGTCCTTGCCGCGGAGGGCCTCGACGCCTGCGTCGAGCCATCACGGCGGCATGCCATCTACACGGTGCTCGATCCGGTCCTCGCGCCGCGCAACGCGGCCGAGAAGCTCGTCTACGTCGCGGACCGGCGTGGTGGTCAGACCGTAGAGCCGCTCGAGGAACGTGCCCGCGAGACGGCGCGCCGGAACCCGAAGTACGCGGCCGAGATCGCGCGCGCGATCCCGCCTGCAAAGGCCGTCGAGCGCGAGGTCTTCGCCGATGTGTCGTTCGGACCGGACGAGCTTTCGGAGAAGGTGCGGTGATCGACCGAGAGCGCCTCGAGCGCCGGATGGCCGCGCTCGCGCGGATCGGTAGCCGGGATACGGCCGTATCGCGTCTTGGTCTCTCGGCCGACGAGCAGCGGGCGCGCGATCTCGTCGGCGAGTGGCTATCCAAAAGAGGCGCAGAGGTGCGGCGCGACGCCGCCGCGAATCTCTTCGCGCGATTCGGCGGCGAAGGCGAGGTCATTCTCGTGGGGTCGCATCTGGACTCGGTGCCGGAAGGCGGCCGGTTCGACGGCGCGCTCGGCGTCCTCTGCGCGGTCGAGGCGGTCGAGTCGCTCGTCGATGCGCACGTGCGCCTGCGCCGCCCGGTCGAGGTCGTGGCGTGGGCCGATGAGGAGGGTGCGCGGTTCGGTGTGGGCCTCTTCGGGTCCGCGGCGATGTTCGGTCGCCTCGCGTCCGGCATCGGGGATCGTCGCGACCGGGATGGTGTGTCGATCGCCGAGGCCCTGCGCTCGCTCGGTGAGCGTGGAGACCCCACGGCGGCGCGGCGCGATCCGGCCGAGCTCGCGGCATATCTCGAGCTGCACATTGAGCAGGGGCCGCGCCTCGAGCGAGCCGGCGTGCCGCTCGGTGTCGTGAGCGACATCGTCGGCATCTACCACGCACGCGTGACAATCCGAGGCCGTGCCGATCACGCCGGCGCCACGGTCATGACCGCCCGGGCCGATGCCCTCGCGGCTGCGTCCGAGATCGTGCTCGCGGTAGAGCGCATCGCGCGCGCGCGTCCCGATTCGGTCGGCACGGTGGGGGAGGTCGCGGTCCGGCCGGGCGCGAAAAACGTCGTTCCAGGCGAGTGTGTCTTCTCTCTGGACCTCCGCGCGGCGCGGGATCACGATGGCCTCGTGCGCGAGGTGCTCGCTTCCGTGACCAGCATCGCGGGCTCGCGCGGCGTGGAGGCGTCCGTGGACGAGCTCGCGCGGGTTCCCGTCACCTCGCTCGATCGGAAGATCCGCGACGTCCTCAAGCGGGCGACGAGGAGCGTCGGCGTCGACGCGCCGGAGCTTGTGAGCGGCGCCGGCCACGACGCGCAGAACCCCGCGCTCTCGGGCGTGCCGACGGGCATGATCTTCGTGCGTTCGACCGGGGGATCGCACACTCCGCGTGAGTTCGCCTCGGTCGACGACGCAGCGCTCGGCACGCAAGCGCTCGCGAACGCGATCAGGGAGCTCGCGTCGTGACCGAGCCGACCGCCTGCGTCTTTTGCCGGATCGTCGAAGGCCACGAGCAGGCCAGCTTCGTGGCGCAGGGCGCCGACGTTCTTGCGTTCCTCGATCTTCATCCGATCACCGAGGGCCATACGCTGATCGTTCCCCGAAAGCACGCGGCGTCGATCGGCGACGTCGACGAGGTCGCGGCCGTGGCGATGTGGTCGCTCGCGCGGCGGATCGCCGCCGCACTCCGGACGTCCGGCCTCCGCTGCGAGGCGATCAACGTCTTCGTCGCCGACGGCGCGGCCGCCGGCCAGGAGGTCTTTCACTCCCACCTCCACGTGATCCCGCGCTGGCAGGGCGACGGTTTCCGGATCGAGTTCCCACCGCACTACGGCGCGGCCGCCCCACGCAAGGCGCTCGACGAGATCGCGGGACGGCTCCGAAAACGTTTGACCTAAGCGGTTTGTCGTCACCAGCGGACGATGACGGCGTGGAATGAGTCGCGGCCGACGACAGAAAAGGTCGCCTGGCCGCACCACTCCCCTTCATTAACTCGGGCGTCGACGATGACTTTCGCCGTGATCGGCTCGATTGCGCTCAGCGTTTTGTCGCCTACCCTGCGACGGAATCGATCCGCGCGGACGGCGAAGCCCACTGGCCGTAAAGCGTTACGTCCAGATGACGCACACCACTTCCCCGCACCTGGAAGAAACTCAGGCCCGATCTGACGTCAATGCCAACCATTTCCAGACAACCCATATCGTTCGCGCCGCCGCACCAGACGATTGGGAGGGTCGGAGAGCGAGTCGCAAGTAGCAGTCACTCTTGGTGCGCACACGGGGGAGTCCAGACTCAGGGCAAGCGAACTACTTAACGTTAACGCTCAGTGTCGCGGCTGCTCAGCTAACTCGCCACGCGGGTGAGAGTGGTTCGAAGCTCTACAGCGGATCGAGCGCGGCACTCGGGCTGGCAAGCCTGCCACGCACAGGACTGCCGGACAGCCTGCCAACGCGCCAGCGCCCTACACCGGTGGCGAGGCAGCGTGGCTCTCCCTTGCGGGAAATAATTTGGGGAATACTGTCCTCGCCCAAGTCGGCTGGGCGAAGACGCCCCAGAATCCGCCACATATATACGACCCCGTGTGGTTCTATCAATGGACCTATGAGAATGGAACTTATGCCGATGCCCAGTACTACAACGTCACCGTCCTCTATCCACCTACGCACTACACGTACCAGGTCACCACGACGGGCGGTGCCGGCGGGATCTACTACAACTTTTTCGCCGGGGGAACCTATCTCGGTAGCTCCATCGAGCTCTTTTGGAACAAACAAGGCCATCAGGCATATTCGGAGGTCCATAACTTCAGAGGAGACCAACTCCCTGGCGACGGCACCGCTCATGTCACGTTCGATTCCGTCCAGTGGTCTCCCGACCAGGTCAGCTGGTACGGATCCGCATTGAGCTACGAAAAGGGCACGCCGGTCGTGCCGGGACAGCCGAGCCGGGACGAGTACCCGAACTTCTTCGACGAGATCAGCTGGCTAGATGGGAGCAATTTCGAAACATGGGATACGAGGTGTCCATGAAGATTCGTGTAGTGCGCATGCTCTTCGTCGCGATCTTCCCCGCGCTGGTGGCCACGGGTTGCGCAGTTGCGGCGGCATCGCAACCGGCACCAATCGCGGTTGGTCATGTCGGCAGCGCGGAGGCCGTGGCGCAAGCCGCTGCGCCCCTTGCTGAATGCCAACGCCCAGATGCAGTGCTGGGTGCGACTCCGACAGCCGCAGCGGTCGATCGCGGGCAGGCGGAAACGGCTGCCGGCGCGATAGGCGTAAGGGGCCGCGCGGACATTGCTCTGCTGACAACCGTGACGCTGGGTCCGGTCGGAGGTTCGGTGCCGACTGCCGCGAACGCGCTGCGTGACGGTAACTCCCAATCGTCGCGAGGCCGGCATGGGTGATGGTCTTCCGCAATCAAAGCGTCAGAACCCCGACGGGCTACTGGCCTGGGGCCTTGTCGAGGCCGGCTCCGCCGCAGACCGTCCTTGCTGCGATCGTTGATGCACAGAGCGGAACTTTCTTGCGTGGCTGGGGATGCGACCGCGGGTCCACGAGGTAGTGCCGTAGCGATCGCGATACGACAGAAGGCTCGCCATTCTGGCGAGCCTTCTTTGACTTCGTTTGACCCAATTTCGTCATCTGGTGCGAGGCAACAGGAAGCGGAATAACAACCGTGCTGCTGTCGCCCACCCCAAGTAGCGATAACACGAGGGCACGACGGAAGTAGGGGCCGCACCTGGCACTCCTATCCGAACGTCGAGTTTACCAGTTGACGTAAACTGGCGACCGTGGCGACGGCGGCGCCCGCGAGCTACCGAATCGGCAAGCTTTCCGCGAAGGTCGGGCTGACCGAGCGGACCATCCGCTATTACGAGGAGCGCGGTCTCCTCGAATCGGTGAAGCGGCTCGACGGCGGCCAGCGCGTGTACACCGACGACGACGTCCGCCGGCTCAAATTCATTCAGAAGCTCAAAGTGCTCGGTCTCTCCCTTGCGGAGATGCAGGAGCTCGAAACGCTCTACGGTCGCCATCACACCAATGCCAAAGTGCTTCCGCGGCTGATCGAATTGCTCGACTCCCACCTCGTCACGGTGAGCGAGCGCCTGAGCGAGCTCGCGGCGCTGCGTGACGAGATTCGCGCATACCGCCACCACGTGACGAAGCGCCTGGAGGAAGCGAAGTGAGCGCGATGATCCTCGGCGCTGCGCGGACTCCGATCGGCGCCTTCCTCGGCGGCCTGGCGCCAATCTCGGCCCCACAGCTCGGGTCGATCGCGATCAAGTGCGCGCTCGAGCGCGCCGGCATCAAGCCCGACCAGGTCGACGAGGTGTTCATGGGAAACGTCGTGCAGGCGGGCGTCGGCCAGGCGCCGGCGCGGCAAGCTTCTCTTGGCGCCGGGATACCGAACTCCGTCCCGTGCACGACGATCAACAAGGTCTGCGGGTCGGGCCTGAAGGCGGTCATGCTCGCGGCGTCGCAGATCGCCGCGGGTGAGGCGCGCCTCGTCGTTGCGGGCGGGATGGAGTCCATGTCGAACGCGCCATACCTCGCGCGCGGTCTCCGCGCGGGCCTCCCGCTCGGCGAGCACAAGCTCGAAGACGCGAATCTGATCGACGGCCTGATGGACGCGTACGGTCACGGGCACATGGGCCTCGGGGCCGAGCTGGTCGCGGAGCAATGCGGCCTCGGCCGCGAGGAGCAGGACCGGTTCGCGCTCTCCTCGTACGAGAAAGCGATCCGCGCGCAGCGCGAGGGCGCGTTCGATAACGAGATCGTCGCCGTCGAGGTCCCGGGACGGAAGGGCGCGGTCACCCTCATCGCAAGGGATCAGACGCCGCGCGAGACGAGCCTCGACGCGCTCGCGAAGCTTCAGCCCGCGTTCAAGGTGGGCGGCACGATCACGGCGGGCAACGCCTCGAAGCTGAACGACGGGGGCGCGGCGGTGATCGTCGCCTCAGCGGAGCGCGCGGGCGAGCTCGGCGCGAAGCCCATCGCGCGGATCGTTGCGCAGGCGCAGTTCGCGCACGAGCCCGAGCGCTTCCTCGCCGCGCCGAAGGGCGCGATCGAGCGCTGCCTCGAAAAGGCCGGGTGGAAGATCGGCGACGTCGACCTCTTCGAGGTGAACGAGGCCTTCAGCGGAATCGAGTGCGTGCGGCGCGAGCTCGACATCCCCGAGGCCAAGTTCAACGTCAACGGTGGCGCGGTCGCCCTCGGTCATCCCATCGGCGCGTCCGGCGCGCGACTGCTCGTGACGCTGCTCTACGCGCTGCGAGCGCGCGCGAAGCGGCGTGGCATCGCGTCGCTCTGTCTCGGCGGCGGAGAGGCCGTCGCGCTTGCAGTCGAGCTCGCGTGACGCGCCCTTCGGCTCTCACCAACGTGTTTGGGTTCAGCGAGGATCGCGAGCAGGTTGCGCGATTCTTCGAAGAACTTCTCGGCCTTCGCCGTCAGCCGAAGCGTGACGACTCGGTCTGGTTCGAGCCGGCGGACGGTGCGACGTTGACGGTGCACGATCGGGAGGACGAGCCGGAGGTGCCCGGTTTCTTGCCCTGGTTCCACGTCGATGACCTGGCCGCAACGTTCGACCGGGCGCGAGCCAGAGGCGCGAACGTCGGAGAGATTCGCGACGGCTACTTCTTTGCGCGGGATCCGGACGGTCGGCTCTTCGGAGTCCGAAAGTGGTGACGACCGCCGCCGACACCGGGTTCGATCTGACGCTCACCGAGGAACAGGAGCTCGCCCAGCGCGCGGCCCGCGACTTCGCGACCGAGAAGATCCTGCCGCGCGCGGCCGAGATCGACGATCAGGGCAAGCTCCCGCCCGAGCTGCTTCGCGAGATGGCCGGACTCGGATTCATGGGCACCTACGTTCCCGAGCGGTACGGTGGCTCCGGCCTCGACGCGGTCTCGTACGTTCTGATCCTCGAGGAGATCAACCGCGCATGCGCGTCGACGGGCGTGATGCTCTGCTCACATGTTTCGCTCGCGGTCGATCCGATCCTGCACCACGGGAGCGACGCGCAGAAGGAGAAGTACCTGCCGAAGCTCGCGCGCGGCGAGTGGATCGGCTGCTTCGCCCTCTCCGAACCAGCGTCAGGCAGCGATGCCGCCGCGATGCGGACCGCCGCACGACGGGACGGCAACAGCTGGATCTTGAACGGCACAAAGAACTTCATCACGAACGGATCGCTCGCCAACGTCGCGATCGTCTTCGCGCAAACGAATCCGGCGCAGAAGCACAAGGGCATCGCGGCGTTCATCGTCGAGAAGGGCACGCCCGGGTTCTCAGTCGGCAAGCTCGAGAAAAAGCTCGGGATCCGTGGATCGGACACGGCACAGCTCATCTTCCAAGATGCGCGGGTGCCCGCGGCGAGTCTGCTGGGCGAGGCGGACGAGGGATTCCGCATCGCCCTCTCGACCCTCGATGGCGGCCGCATTTCGATCGCGGCCCAGGCGGTCGGGATCGCGCGCGCGTGCCTCGAGGACTCCCTCGCGTACGCCAAGCAGCGTGAAGCCTTCGGAAAGAAGGTCGCCGATTTCCAGGCGATCCAGTGGATGCTGGCGGACATGGCCACCGAGATCGAGGATGCTGGCGGACATGGCCACCGAGATCGACGCGGCGCGCCTTTTGACCTGGCGTGCCGCGGCATTGAAGGACGCGGGAGAAGACCACATCCTCGCCGCCGCAGAGGCGAAGCTTTTCGCGAGTGACGTCGCCGTCAAGGCCGCGCGCGACTGCGTGCAGATCTTCGGGGGCTACGGATATCTGAAAGACTTCCCCGCCGAGCGCCACTATCGCGACGCGAAGATCACGGAGATCTACGAAGGGACCAGCGAGATCATGAAGCTCGTCATCGCCGAAGAGATCCTCAAGGAATGACGCGAGCGACGAGTGGCTTTGCCCTGAGGAGCGAGACAACCAGCCATGAGCGTGTCTCCGCGCGAAGCGCGAGATTGAGCAAATGACGCGAGCGACGAGTGGCTTTGCCCTGAGGAGCGAGACAACCAGCCATGAGCGTGTCTCCGCGCGAAGCGCGAGATTGAGCAAAGAGTGATCGCGCCGACCGGCGGGGGCATCATCACCGGGCT
>WNGI01020863.1_pt1 | contig 11084 bp, 11 predicted proteins | sample 5400621 | NCBI WGS metagenome assembly WNGI01 (sample SAMN13153374, study PRJNA577476) | soil metagenome | isolation source: 20 cm soil or saprolite under Garry oak tree replicate 1 | place: USA:California | collected 2016-06-15 | reverse complement strand
CGATGATCGCTACAACATTGTGTTTGGCGACCTGTTCGAGTAGCGGCGCCATGGGGAATCGCTTGCCGGCGCGGCGCGTGAGGGTAGTGAGCGGTTGGGCGAGCGTCTGCGTCTCGTCGGAGAGGGCGAGGCCGATCCGGCGCTCGCCCCAATCGACGGCGAGAAGCCTGCCTTTCACCCTTGTGACATCGTCTGGAAGAATTCCGCGTTCGTTTTCGTGCGCTTGAGCCGCTCGAGCAGAAACTCGATCGCTTCGACCGGCGGCATGTCGGACAGAAAGTTGCGCAACAGATAGACCTTGTTGAGCTCTTCCTTGGTCAGGAGCAGTTCTTCCTTACGAGTGCTTGCACGTCGATCGACGGGAACGTACGCCGTTCGGCGATGCGCCGGTCGAGGATGACCTCGGAGTTACCGGTACCCTTGAACTCCTCGAAAATAACCTCGTCCATACGCGAGCCGGTATCGATCAGCGCGGTTGCCAGAATCGTGAGCGAACCGCCGCCCTCGATGTTGCGCGCGGCGCCGAAGAAGCGCTTGGGCTTCTGGAGGGCGTTGGCGTCGACACCGCCCGACAGAATCTTGCCCGAATGCGGCACCACGACGTTGTGGGCCCGGCCCAGGCGCGTGATCGAGTCGAGCAGGATCACGACGTCCTTGCCGTGCTCGACCAGGCGCTTCGCCTTCTCGATCACCATGTCGGCGACCTGGACGTGCCGGTCCGCCGGCTCGTCGAACGTGGACGACACGACCTCCACGTTCGGCCCCTTCACGTTCTCCTCCATATCGGTCACCTCTTCGGGCCGCTCGTCGATCAGCAGCACGATCAGGTAGACCTCAGGATGATTTTCGATGATGGAGTTGGCGAGCTTCTGCATCAGGATGGTCTTGCCGGCCTTGGGCGGCGACACGATCAGGCCGCGCTGCCCCTTGCCGATCGGCGACAGAATGTCCAGCACCCGCATCGACAGGTCGCCGTCTTTCCGCTCGAGCTTGAGCTGCTGCTCGGGATAGCGTGGGCGCAGGTTGTCGAATGCGACGCGGTGCTTGGCCTTCTCCGGCTCTTCGCCATTGACGACTTCGACTTTCAGCAGCGCGAGGTAGCGCTCGCCTTCCTTCGGCGGCCGCACCTGGCCCGTGATCGTGTCGCCGGTGCGAAGATCGAACCGCTTGATCTGGCTCGGCGAGACGTAGATGTCGTCGGGACCGTACAGGTAGTTCCAGTCGGCGCTGCGGAGGAACCCGTAGCCTTCCGGCAGGATTTCGAGCACGCCCTCGCCGCGGAGAACGGTGTCGGAATCGAGGAGTGATTGCTCGATGCGGAAAATGAGATCCTGCTTGCGGAGCCCAGAGTAGTTGGTGATGTTCAGGCTCTCGGCCATCGCGTGTAGTTCTGCGACGGACTTTCTCTTTAATTCGGCGATATCCACGTGTGCTTCAGCTCCGTTTGGCGCTACGGCGGGGGAAACCCCGGGATGGGGATTGGTCCTGGTTGAAAATGGAAACTTGGGATTTTGGCGGTGTGCGAACGCTCAAGTATAGTACGCGGCAGTGACCCTCACAAGGTTTCTGCTGGCGTGGCGCACCACGCCCCTCCACGACCGCGAAGTTGTTGACGCACTTGTAGATCCGGCCCACGCCGCACCCTCGGCGGATCTCGCCGCGACTCTCAGCCAATGGCCAGGGACTTACTACTGGTCCACCGAGCGCGATGGGCGTCATCTCGTCCTCACGCGACCCATCATCAAACCGCGCGAACGGTGGCTGTTGCACGGGTTGCTGTTTGCGGCGACGCTGTTCCTGACCACGATGTCCGGCGCTCTGATCGCGAACGCGCTCCCTCCCGATCTCGGCGTGCTCTACAATCCGGCCGCTTGGGATCTCGCGTTCTTTCGTGGCTGGGCAGCGGGGTTTTCATTCTCGCTCCCCCTCCTCGCCATCCTCCTGTGTCACGAGATGGGTCACTATCTGACCGCGCGCCAGTACCAGGTGAATGTGTCGCCGCCTCATTTCCTTCCGGGACCGCCGCCGCCCGTGGGAATCGGGACGCTCGGTGCCTTCATTCGGCTCCGCACGATTCTGAACGACCGCCGGCAGCTGCTCGACATCGGCGCGGCGGGACCGGTCGCCGGTTTCGTCGTCGCGCTCCCCGTGCTCTGGATCGGACTCGTGCATAGCCACGCGCCGGCGGAGCCGGTCGCGGCGGGAATGCAGGTTACGATCGGGTGGGGGGTCTGGGCGCTCGGGGACTCGGTTGTGACGCTGCTGCTCCGCCAGCTCACGCACACCGCGGGACCGGTGGCGCTGAGCCCGATGGCCTTCGCGGGATGGTTGGGGATGTTCGTCACCATGCTCAACCTGTTGCCGATCGCCCAGCTCGATGGCGGGCACATTCTCTACGCCGCGTTCCCCCGGGCCCAACGGCACGTCGCCCGATTCTTTTTCGTGCTCGTCCTCCTGCTCGGGTTCCTGTCGAAGAGCTGGTTCGTGTGGGCGTTTGTCGTGCTCATTCTGTCCCGCGGTCAGTTTGGCCATCCCCCCGTACTTGATGCGTACCGTCCCCTGCCCAGGTCGCGGATCTGGCTACTCGTGGCCAGTCTCGTACTTTTCGTGCTCACCTTCGCGCCGGCACCAAGCTAAGAGAGGCTCCATGGCAGACTATCAACTACGTCCCCTCTCCATCGGTGAGATCCTGGACGGCGCGCTCGTCCTGCTGCGGCGCCACTTCACACTCGTGCTGGGCATCGCGGTCGTGTGCGAGGGCATCCCCACGGCAATGGATGTCTACATCGATCTGACGGGTGGCGGGTCCCAGAATCCCGGCTTGAGCCTGCTGGACCGGTTGCTGACACTCGTGGGGAGCGTGCTCGTGACCGGTGCGACGGTGCGCGTCGTGTCGGAGGCCTACCTCGGCCGGACGCCCCTGTTCGGCGACGCGATGCGCTTCGCGGGCAGCAGGTTCGGGACGATTCTCGGCGCGAACATCATGAGCGGGTTCCTGACGGTTCTGGCCACGTTGGCGCTCGTCATCCCCGGGATTGTCGTGGCGTGCGGCTACTCCGTCGCCGCGGAAGCGGCCGCTCTGGAGTCGGGGTCGGCTGGCGAGGCATTGCGACGCTCCTGGGACTTGACGAAGGGCTTCAGGTGGAAGGCGCTGGCGTTGGGGGTCGTCTCGATCGGTCTGATCCTCGTCGTGTACCTCGGTGCCGGAGTGCTGGGTGGAATCCTCGGAGCGATTATGGGCGGACTGGACACGGTCCTGGCGGTGTTCGCTGCGTGTGTGTCGTTGCTCATCTATCCGGTGATTTCCTGCGTCTTCACCCTCTTCTACTACGACCTGCGGGTCCGCAAGGAGGGCTTCGACCTCGAGATGTTGAGTCGCCAGCTGGGCCTGTAGCTGGAGCCGACAGCCAATAGCCCATTGCATAACTCCTAGCCATTTATAATGTTGTTTCAAACCAGCCCCTGGATCGGCATGCCTGCCCAACCTGCCCGATACACGCCAGCCGCTGCACCCGATACGGTCGTCCACGACCTGCCTCCGATTCGCTTTGACGGACAACCCATAGACATCCGACTCTCTCTGCGCCGCACCGAAGACGGTATCTGGCGTGGCCGCATCATGTTCGGTGCCGAGGGAACGGAGCTCGAGCGCTCCAGCGCGGAGATCTTCTGCGCGAGCTCGGAGCAGGATCTGTGGCAATCGGTGCGCGACCTGCGGGACCACCACCTGCGGGACTTGTACCGCTCGTTGTTGTGATGGCTGATCTGAAGGCGATGGCCAAGCTGCGCCACGACCTTTCCAACCCCCTATCGGCGATACTCGCCGAGACTCAGCTGCTGCTCCTCGCGCCGGAGAAGTACGACGAGGAGACGCTGACCGGGCTCAAGCAGATCGAGGACCTGGCGCGCAAGATGCGGCAGATGCTGCAAAGCCCAGAGTGAGCCGGCGGCATCGCCCACGCTTCGCCCCCTCCACGGCGTGGTGGCCACCGCGCCGCCTCCGCATCGCCTTCCTTATTAGACGTTCTTCAGTTGGACATTCTCTCGTTGGACATTGGACATTTGCCCCGCGAAGCGGGCGCAGGTGACGCGTGTCATAGCGGTTCCGGTTAGACACCAGTAGCTTACCCCCCCTTCATTCGGCGGGAGTCCCCGACGTTGTTTGGTCGCAGGTCCCTGCTCTTGAGTCTGAGCGGTTTGGTCGCGGCCTGCGCAGGCGGGCCACGGCCTAGATCCGTTACGCCCGCCGAAATCCCCACCCTCAAAGCCCAGGCCACACAGCAACCTCGAAACGCCCAGATCCGCTTCCGGCTCGCTGCCGCTCTCATGACGGCGGGGCAGTGCGATAGCGCCGTCGTGGTGGCAAACGCCGGGCAGATGCTGGCGCCGGGCGACGCCCTCGGCCCCATGGTCGTCGGCGGCTGCCAGGAAAAAGGCGGCCGCTACGATCTCGCGTTCGCCACCTATACCGACTTCGCCAACAAGTATCCGCAGGCGCGGGGCGTCGCCGCGGTCCGTGCACTGGCGCAGCTGGCGCTCCGGACGCAGGCGACCCAGACCGCGAAGCTCGCGCTAGAGCGCGAGTCGACGCTGACCAGTCTGGCCCCCGAGCCCTCGACAATAGCCGTGCTGCCGATGACGATCGCGGGCGACTCGAGTCTGCAGCCCCTCTCGCGTGGCTTGGCTGAGCTGATGCTGTCCGATCTGGCAATGATCCGGAGCCTCCGGCTGCTGGAGCGCATTCAAGTCGGCGCGCTGCTCGACGAGCTGAAGCTCGGACAAGGCGGGCGCGCGGATCCCAGCACCGCCGCGCGGGTCGGGCGTTTGCTGCGCGCGGAGCGGATGGTCCAGGGCGTCGCCGCGATTACGGAGAACGGCCCCGTCCGCATGTCGGCGACGGTGGTGCGCGGCGATGGCGAGGTGCGCGCGGGCGCGCAGGCGAACGGCACATTCAAGCAGCTGCTCGATCTCGAGAAGCAGCTCGTGTTCGGTCTCACGACCGAGCTTGGAATTCAGCTCACGGAAGCCGAGCGGCAACGCATCATGCGGCAGGGTCCCAAAAACCTGGCGGCGTTCCTGGCATACAGTCAGGGATTGGATGCGATGGATGGGGCCGATTATCGAGCGGCGGCCGGCGCGTTCGCCGCCGCGGCTCGTTCTGATCCGTCCTTCCAGGCGGCTCGAGAGCATCAGCAGGCGGCCGAAGCGGCACCGGCGGTGCAGGCGTCACCCGGCGATGTCGTGACCGTGGTTGAGGCGGTCTCACGCATCACGGCGCCGCCGCAACCTGCGTCGGTTGGCGCGCTGCACCAGGGCACCACGGACGTCTCTCAGACGATCAGCGATGTGACCGGCCAGAACGGCCTGACCAGCACTCTGAGTCATCCGACTCAAGAGAGCCAGGGCGTCACGAATGTCGTCCAAACCTTCGGCGTGATCCGGATCATCTTCAGGCTGCCATGACCCGCCGGCGGGAATTCTTGCTGGTCGCGATGATCGGCGTCATCCCGCCTTGCCGAGCCGTCGCGCAGACCGGGACCACCGCACGAACCGGTGCGTTTTTCGAATCGTACAGCATCGGCAGCGGCCTCGGGTTCCGCCGGATCAGCGAATTCACCATTCCGATCAGCGTTACACAGCGGTTCGGCGATCGCCTGGCGATCGATGTCGGGACGGCATTCACGCGCGCATCGGCGGACGTGGGGGGCAACACGATCGATCACTCCGGGTTGGTCGACACCGATCTCCGCGCGACGATTGGCGTGATTCCGGGGCGTCTCGTGTTCAATCTCGTCGGCACGATTCCGACGGGAGCCACCGCCGTCACCGATACCACCGTTCCGCTGTTCGGTGCGACCGCGACCGACCTACTCGGATTCACGACGCCGAATTTCGGATCGGGCGGGGGTGTGTCGGCGGGATTTGCATCCGCGTTCAAGATGGGTTCCGACTGGGCGATTGGGGCGGGAGCGAGTTACCGCTACGCCGCGAGCTACACGCCGCTGAGCGATGGCAAGACGCTGACGCCGGGCGGCGAGATTCGCGCGCGCTTCGGAATCGAAGGGCCGTTCGGAGGAGGGAAGTATTTCCGCGGTGCCCTCGTCTACACGACGACGGGCGACAACGAGATCGAGGGCGGGACGCAGAGCACCATCGGCGACCGGATCCTTGCGTATGGCGCGACGAGCCTGCCGCTCGGCCGGTCTCAACTCTCCCTCTACGGGTGGGAAATGCGGCGCCTGCGCGCGCGCCCCAGCACCTTGCCTGTCCCGCCCGGCAATGTCCTGGCCCTCGGCGCGCGCCTCGAGCGCCCACTACCGCGCCGGGCGCCAAGATGGAGCTGCTGGGCTATCTCTTCCGGACCGGCAGTGACCTGCGGTATCGGCTGAGCGATCGGGCGACGGGCGTGCTCCAGGCCCAGTTCGCGTTCGGTGCGCTGCAGTCCCCCGACCACACACGGGTTTCGATCCTCGGTCCACGTGTCGGCGCGCTGATCGAGTGGACGCGGTGACTGTCCAACGCGACGATCAACATCATCCGAAACTGGATCTTGCAGGGGGCCTTGCAGAATTGATGTAGGCGTACCCGTTGGCGAGATACAGCACGAGCAGCGCGGCCGTCGCCGCGCTCACGCCGTACTTCCAAATCGCCGGCGCGGCCGACGTGGACAGCAGGCCTTCGATCGTGCCGGCAATCGCGAGCAGCGTCACGACCGCGCCGATCATCCGCGCCGCGATCCGTCCTTCCACGACGAGCGCATCTCGGCGCGTGCGGTCGCCCGGCGCGATGATCGCTTTGGCCAGTCGGAAGCCCGCTCCCGCCGAGATGAAAATCGCGGTGAGCTCGAGCACGCCGTGGCCCAGCACGAAGGTCAGCAGGTAGTTCATCGCCTGGTAGTTCTTGAACAGCCCCAGGACGAGTCCCAGCATCATGCCATTGGTGAACAAGAGCCAGGCAGTCAGCAGGCCGCCTGTCAAACCACCCACGAACGTCCCGAATGAGACGGTGATGTTGTTCGTAATGATCCACGCCGCGGTTTGCGGTCGATCTTCCTTGCTGGTCTCGGCGTACCCTCGGCCTTCCGCTTGGTTCTCCGCCGCCGCCTCGGCGCGCGCCACCATGCCGGGCGACAGCAGCTCTTCCGCCAGCGCGGGCCGTTCGCGAATCATCACGTAGCCGACGACGGCGGGAACCGAGAACAAGAGGAAGGCGAGGAGCACGTAGCGCCACGACTGCACGACGGCGGCGGGAAAGTCGCGCAGAATGTAGTGCGGCAGCGGCGTGCGCTGCTTGCCGCGGGCGCGGTACAACGCATTATGCCCCGCGGTGACGACCCGCTCCAAGTACGCGATGACGCGCGGATCTACCTGATAGGTGCGGGCGCGCGCGAGATCGGCGGCCACTTCACGGTACTGGGCTGCGAAAGCGGGGATTTCCCCCGGCGCCAACGCCCCCACGCCAGACCGCTCCATGCGGAGCGCCGTCGTCCGAAACGTCTCCCAGCCCGCCCGTTTCTTCTGCACGAAGCGCTCGGCGGGGACGGTGATGCGGCCGGCCGCACCGGCTTTGGCGCGTGGCGCAAACCGGCTGCGGCGCTTGCGCTGCTCCTCGGCGAAGACGGTCACGAGATAGCCCTGCAGGTCCGCGTTGCGCCGCGGGATGCGTGGCTCGAACCGGCGCACCAGGTCGGTCGTGATCCGCACCTGCACCTCAGGCGCCAGATCGTTGATCCGGCCCAGGAATCGATCCAGCAGGCGGAACTCTTCCTCCGACAGCTCCGGCGGGCCGGCCTCGAGGGGCTCGGCGACCGTTTCCTCGGTCGGTAGGGAGGCGCCCAGACTCCAGTCGGTGGGGTGATCGCGCACCACGATCGTGCCGGCGGCCATGTCCCCCGGCCGCTTGTTGCTCGGGTGCAGGAACATCGAAATCAGGGCGGGGGCGAACGGAACCGGGAAGTAACAGTCGATGAAACGGACGAGATTCCGCACGACCGCGGCCGACGGGGTGATCGACCGGCCGGTATCCATCACGACGCGGATGCCGAGCGCCTGTTTGCCGGGGGTTCGGCCGCCGTTCAGCGCCTCGAACAGCGTGAAATACCCCCACAGGAAGCAGAACGTGAGGATGATCATCCCCGCGTTCAGCCAGCCCCGTATCTCGGAAGCGGAGCTCACGCTCCCGATGATCGCCCCGCCGCCGATCCAAAGCGCCAACAGTCCCAGGACCAGGAGCAGCAGGTCGAGCAGTCCCGCGGCCAGGCGTGATCCGACCCCCGCCAACTCGAACTGGACGTCCACATGCTCCGGCGTCTCGATGCCGTGGTGCTGCCGGAGATCCAGGTCTCGCGCGGAAGCGGTCATGTCCTCATCTTACCGCGTGTCCCCTCGCGGAGCGACCCATTAATACCAACCTCAGGCCCATGCGGCTGGGCGAGATTCTCGACGGGAGTTTCAACATTTACCGGCGTCACTTCGGCCTGTTCATGCGGCTGAGTCTGATCCTGGTATGGCTCCCAACCGCAGCCGGCATTTACCTGAATCTGCGGTTCACCAACAGTCCCTTCGAGCTCCTCAATCTGCTCGAGCAGAACATCGCCGGCAGCATCGGGCTCTTCCTCCTGGTGCTGGTCGTCTGGACCGCCTGCAGCCTGCTCCTCAAGGCCGGAACGATTCGCGTGATTTCCGATTCGTATCTGGGCCACGAGCCGGAGCTGGGCGCGTCGCTGCGCTTCGGCACGGAGAAGATCGTCCCGCTGCTGCTCGTGGCGATCAGCAAAACGCTGCTGCTTTTCCTCCTGTATATCGCGGCAGCACTTGTGGTAGGGTTGCTCTTTTTCGTGGGGAGAATGATCAGCGCCGGGCTCGGCGGATTGATGATTTTCGCGGGGGCCATCGCCGCACTATGGCTCGTGACCTGGGTCCTGTGTGCCTACGCGATGACGACTCCCGTCGTCGTGCTCGAAGACTTGTCCAGCTCGTTCGACGCCTTCGGGCGCTCCTGGGAGCTGACGCGCGGCGCGCGCGGGAAGGTCGCCGGCACGATCGTGGTCACGTGGCTGATTTCTCAATTCCTGCCGCAGATGGTGATCGGCGCCGTCAGTGGCGCGCTGGGAGTCGCGGGCAACCAATCCTTCCAGCCCGTCTTCGTCGTGTTCGCGTCGCTGCTCGGAATCGTGCTGGCGCCGATCCTGCCCTGCGCCCTGACGCTGCTGTACTACGATCTGCGCGTGCGGCGTGAGGCGTTCGACCTTCAAGTGCTGAGCGAGCAGCTGGGGACGGGGACACACTGAACGAAGCCTTGCTTCAGGTCCCGGCCGACTCACTGCGGCACGTGATCGGTCAGGTTTTCGCGCGCCCCGAGTATCAGTGGGTCGAGCGACGGCGGGTGGTGTCCTGGCTGGCGCGGCAATGGCATAACCTCATCGAGTGGCTCAATCGCCTCTCCGCGCAGCATCCCGTCGGCTTCGACATCGGTCTGGCGCTCGTGGTTGTCGCCCTGGTCGCGCTGCTGGTGCACATGGGGTACGTCATGTGGCGGATCGTGCGCCCGGCGGCGCGGACCGGCCAAACCAAGACCCCTGTCGGGGCACGAGTGGTCGCTGATGCCGCTGCGCACCTCGCCTATGCCGAGGAGCTGGCCCGCGCCGGTCGCTACGCCGAAGCGCTCGGGCATCGTTTCCTCGCGCTCGTCCTCGAGCTCGACCGGCGGAAAGCGCTGCGCTTCCACGCCTCCAAGACGCCAGCCGAGTACGTCGGGGAAGCGCGGCTGACCGATCGGGGGCGCGCATCGCTCGCCAGTCTCGTCGCGCAGCTGTACCGCCACCTGTTCGGGGCGGTGCCGTGCGACTCCGGCGAGTACGAATCGTTCGGCGACGTGGCACAGGAGCTCGCGCGAGGGCAGTATGTCGTACCGGCTTGAAATCGGTACCGCGCTGCTTCTCGCCGTCGCCATCGCGATCGGCATCTGGGCGGCGAATCGGCAGTCCCGGACGCCTGATCTCGACTTTCGTACGTCGACGTATCTGAACGGCGCGCGCGGCAGCAAGGCGCTGTACGATGTGCTCATCCGCCTGGGCCGGCCGTCGGAGCGGCGTCGTACGCCGCTTACTACGCTCGCGACGGAACGGGCGCACCGCCCAGCCATTCTCGTGTTGGTCCACCCGATCATCGACCTGGAAGATGACGAGCTGGAGCAAGTCACGCGCTACGTACGCGCGGGCGGCGCGGTGGTGGCGGTGGGCGACGGCGCCGGCGTCACGGCCTGCACGGGATGGCGCACGCAGTCGGGCGGTATCGGCAACGCCGACACCGTCGGCGTCCGGTCGTTGGAGATGGAGGCGCGGCTCCCCCCCACCGAGCTGGTGCTGACGGCACGCAAAGCGGTGACGTCAGGCCGCGCCCGCCTCGAGAAGCTGAGAAAAGGCTCGGCGGAAGATTCGGAGCCGGATGTCTGCAACACCCTCCTGCCGTTCGCCGTCGACACGGTCGTCGTCGCGGTGAACAATCGCCCGGCGATCCTGCGTCTGCGGTATCGCGGCGGCGGCACAATTACCCTCGTCGCCGATCCGAAGTGGTTCACGAACCGCGTGTGGCGCGATACGGACGTTCCGATCGCTCTTTTGCCGCTGCTCACGCCGCGGCGAGAACGCCCCGGCAGGGTCGTGTGGGACGAGTATCACCAGGGATTCGGGTCCGGGAATCAGGGATCGTTCTCCGGCCGCACCTTGAGCTGGCTCCGCGGTAACCCGGCGGGGTGGGCGATCCTGCAGCTCATCGCCGTCGCTCTCGCCTGGCTCGCAATGACCGCGGTGCGCTTCGGCCCAGCATTGTCGGTGATCGAACGGCGGCGCCGCTCTCCGCTCGAGCATCTGGAAGCGCTCGGCGCCGGCCTCGAGAGCGCGGCCGACACCGACACCGCGGTCGAGCGGCTGGCGCTCGGACTGCGCCGGCGCTTGAGCCGGGCCGGCCATGTAGGCGATGGCAACCTGGTGCCGTGGCTCGAAAGCCTCGAGCTGGCGATGCGCGGCCCGCAGGGTCGCGCCGCCGCTCGTCGCTTGTACCATCTGCTCACTGCGCGCGTTCGCG
>WNGI01012698.1_pt1 | contig 11084 bp, 9 predicted proteins | sample 5400621 | NCBI WGS metagenome assembly WNGI01 (sample SAMN13153374, study PRJNA577476) | soil metagenome | isolation source: 20 cm soil or saprolite under Garry oak tree replicate 1 | place: USA:California | collected 2016-06-15 | reverse complement strand
CGACCCTAGCGTTGGCGGTGATGCGCCCGATCATCGCGCTCGTGCTCCTCGCGACCGCTGTCGTCGCGTGCGCGCCGGCGCAGCGCGACGATGCCGCCGCCCAGCCATCGCTCACGACCGCCGCGGCGCCGGACGCGACCGCGTCGCCGGAGCCGTCGTCCACACTCGCGCCGGCGGCCTCGCCCAAGCCCGACTCCCCGACAGCAAGCGTCGAGACGCCCGCGGTCATCGTCGCGCCGGCCTTCCCGATCAGCCCATCGCTGATCCTTCAGTCGGTGGCCAGCAACGACGACCACGAGGGTCGGATCCGGGTCGGCCTCGAGCGGTACCTCGACGCCCTCGACCGCTTCCGCGACTCCGGCGGCAAGGATCCCTCGCAGCTCGGAGCGATCAGCGGCCGGTTCCGTGACGCGGTCGTCGCCGGCATCGGCGCTTCGAACGACGGAGTGAAACGGAAGTTCGCGGTGGGCTCCATCCACGTCGATCGCGTCCTGGTGAAGCCGTGGGGAACGCGCGCCGTCGCCGAGGTCACGGCGACGATCGTGGACAAGGCGGTCGACGGCTCCGCCCCGGACCAGACCGAGACCGGCCGCCTCCGGCTGGTCGGCGACAGCCCGATGGTCGTCGACGCCTGGGACGCGGCGAACGGGCGCTGGTTCAACGGACCGCAGACGGTGGTCGTCGACGGCGTCCGCCAGCAGACCGCCGACGCGATCGGCTTCCTGCTCCGCGAGGAGAGCTGGGTCCCCGGATCGGCCGTCGAGTCCTTTGGGATGCATGGCGACACGCCCTACGCGACGGGCCACAAGGCGTATCTCGCCTCCTTCGACCGTTCGAATACGTCGTCGCGCACGTTCGCGAACGTGACGGCGACCATCGAGCGGTACGACACGTTCCGCGATACGAACGGGGTCTCCCCGGTGCCGGACGGTCTGGCCACGGTCCAGATCCGGGCGACGCTGCTCACCACGAACGCGGGCGGCACCACCCTGCGCGAGCCGTTCGTTCGACGTGTCGTCGTGCTCTTCGGGAATTGGATGCCGATGGTGGTCGACGAGCAGATCACGCCGGGGGTCTGGGTTTCCGGAGGTGACCTCGCGCTCACGATCGAAGATCGGAACTTTGCCTGATGAGCCCGCTGCCGGCGGTCGCCGGCCCGAGGTAACGCGAGCGTAACGGCACGCAATCCGCCAGGCTAAAGGCGACGTGGACACGACGATCCACGAGTTCACGAGCGAGGTCGCGGACGAGGACGGTCACCTCTACGCCGCGCGCGCGGTCGGGCGTCCCCGCGAGGACGGCACCTGGATCGGATGGTTCGAGTTCCAGCCGCGCGGCGGGCGCGGGATCGTGCGCCGCACCGACGCGGAGACGACGCAGCCGAACCTCGAGTCGCTGCGCTACTGGGCGAGCGGGATCGAGCCGGTCTACCTCGAGGGGGCGCTCGAGCGCGCCATCGCGCGCTCGGACTCGGCGGCATCCTCGAGATAGACCACCGCGTCATAGCCGAGGTGCTTGAAGAGCCGGTTCTGCGCGACGAGAAGTCGCAGCGGGCCGCTCCCGTCGCTGCTGTACCGGTGGACGGTGTTCTGGGGCACGTACACGAGGTCCCCCGCCGAGAAGTGCCATCGCGACGGCCGGATGGCGACGCGCGCCTGGTAGCGCTCGCCGATCTCGGCCTCGACGTCCCATTGCTCGCTCTCGCCCGTCCCCGCGAGCACGTACGCGACCTCGTCCGCCATGTGCCAGTGCTTCGCCGATCGCTTTCCGGGCATGATCTCCTGCTCGTACACGTCCACCGAGGTCGTGCGGACGTCGGTTTGACGCGGTGAGCTGATCACCCGGATCCGTCCGTCCGGGGTGTCCTCCCAACGCGTGTCGCCGGACTTCACGACCTTGCGCTTCGCGGTCTGGCCCGGTGTCCAGAGCGCGGACCAGTCGCGCGGCGCCTCGTACTGTTCGGCGTGATCCATCGGTTTGCTGCGGCCCTGCTGGATCATCCCGAGGTGCATCCACGTCGCCTTCGCCTTGATGACGAGCGCCAGGGCCCGCTCGGTCTTGCTCGCGTTGTAATGGCGGTGAACCGAGTCGGTGTGGACGATCACGAAATCGTCCTTCTCCCAGTCGTAGCGGTTGCCGTCGTGGATCTCGTACCCCTTGCCTTCGAGGATGTAGAACGTCGCCTCGTTCTGATGGCCGTGCCCATGGTTCGAGCCCCCGGGACGCAGCTCGACGAAGTGGACCTGGAGCGACTGGGTGAGGAAGGGCTCGTCCCCCGGGCCGAGGATCCACCAGGTACGCGAGAGGCCTTCGTCGGAATCGCCGGAGTGGCCGACGGACGCGTCGTCGGTGACGGTGCCGGCCCTGCGGACGCGCGGCGCGGAACGCTGGCGCCGGCGGAGATCGGAGAGGCCGTATCCCTCTGAGGTGATGCCGCGGAGAAAGACGCGGCCCTCTTCGTCGGCCATGAACACCCCGATTTCAATGATCTGAGCGGACCGTCGAATGGTATAACCTTTGGCCGCCGCCGCGGGCGGGCGACGGCGCGGAGGTGGCGGTGATGCGCAGACTCTCACGCGCACTCGTTCCGATCGCACTCGTAGCGATCGTCATCGCGGCGTGCGGCAGCGGGACGACGGCCACGCCAAGCCAGCCGGTCGCATCCGGCGCGAGCGCGGCGCCCGAGCCCATCAAGATCAAGGCTTCCTACGGAAACGTTTCGCCGGCGAACCTCGCGCCCTTCTTCGCGAAGGAGATGGGCATCTTCAGCAAGCACGGGCTCGACGTCGATCTCTCGCTCATCGACGGCGGCTCGCCCTCGGCCGCGGCGCTCATCTCGGGTCAGGTGCAATTCGCGAACTTCGGCGGGACGGAGACGATGAGCGGCGTCGCGGCCGGCTCCGACATGGTCGCGGTCGCGCTGTTCGTCCCGGTCACGCCGTGGCAGCTGCTCGCCAAGACCGACTACAAGACGCCCGCCGACCTCAAAGGCAAGGTCGTCGGGCTCGCGTCGAAGGGCGGCTCCAGCGAGGTCGCCGCGGACCTCTCGCTGCAGCGGCTCGGGCTCGATCCCCAGAAGGACGTCACGAAGCAGGCGTTCGGCTCCGTCGCGAACCTCACGAAGGGCATGCTCGGCGGCGCCGCGTACGCCGGTCCGGGCCACCCGCCGGACACGGTCCTCCTGCTCAAGCAGGGCTTCAAGGTCGTGGTGGACCTCGCCGCGGAAAAGATCCCGGCGACGGACAACTGCACGATCGTGCGCCGCTCCTACCTCACCGCGAACCGTCAGACGGTCCAGGCGTTCATCGACGCCGAGATCGAGGCGATCGCCGCCGCGAAGAAAGACAAGCCCGGAACGGTCAAGGTCATGGCGAAGCTCCTGAACGTCGACGACCAGGACGCCCTCTCGCAGGCCTATGACTTCTACGTCACGCAGATCATGCCGACGTACCCGCACCTCGATCGCGCGGCGTTCGACTACACGAAGCAAACGCTCGTGGCGACGAACCCGACGGTGAAGGATCTCGACGTGACCAGGGCGATCGACGACTCGTTCGTGCAGGACGCAGAGAAGCGCGGGGTCGGGACCAAATAGCGGCGCAGCAGCGCTACGGCTCCGATGTCATCGTCGATCTGCTTCGGGCCTTCGGGATCGAGTATGTCGCGCTGAATCCGGGCGCGTCCTATCGCGGCCTCCATGACTCGCTCGTCAACTACGGCGGGAACAAACCGGAGATCATCCTCTGCACGCACGAGGAGATCGCCGTGTCGATCGCGCACGGCTACGCGAAGGCCACCGGCCGGCCGATGGCCGCCGCGGTGCACGACGTCGTCGGGCTCCTCCACGCGACGATGACCATCTACTACGCGCACGTCGACCGCGCCCCGGTCCTCGTCCTCGGAGCGACAGGGCCCGTCGACCGGACGAAGCGGCGGCCGCATATCGATTGGATCCACACCGCGCAGGTGAACGCGAACGCGGTCCGCGACTACACGAAGTGGGACGACCAGCCCGCGACGGTGCCCGACTTCCCCGCCTCGTTCGCGCGCGCCTACCGCATGGCGACGACCGAGCCTGCCGGTCCGGTGTACGTGTGTTACGACGCCGGGCTGCAGGAGGAGAAGCTCGATCGCCCGATCGACGTGTCGGCCGTCGCCGCGGGCGCACGGCCCAGCCCCGCGCAGGCCGATCCGGCCGCCATCGCGCGCGCCGCCGAGCTCCTCGCCCATGCCGAACGCCCGGTCATCCTGACCGAGTTCACCGGCCGTCACGCCGAGGCGGTCGGCGAGCTCATCGGGCTCGCCGAGGAGACCGCCGCCGCGGTGATCGATCTCGGCGGCCGGGTGAGCTTCCCGAACCGCCATCCGCAGAATCTCACCGGCGGCGACGCGCTCGCGGACGCCGATCTCGTGCTGGCGCTCGATGTCGCCGACCTTTCGCGGCCGCTGAACGAGCTCGATCGGCTAACGAACGAGACGCGCTCGCGCGTCCGGTCGGGCACGCCGATCGTGGACATCGGCCTCTCCGAGCTCCGGCAGAGCCAGTGGGCCGAGGACCTTGGCGAGTTCCAGCCGGTCACCCTCTCGATCGTCGCCGACACGCGGCTCGCGCTTCCGGCCCTTCGCGCCGCCGTGCGCGAGCGCGGGACGCGCGATCGGAGCGTCCGCTGCGCCGAGCTCCGGCGCGCGCACGAGGCGATCGGGGCGCGGTGGGAAAAGGAGGCGCGCGAGGATTGGGACGCCTCGCCACTCACGGCGCCACGGCTCGCGTCGGAGATCTGGTCCGTCATCAAGGGCGAGGACTGGATCCTCACCTCGAACACGCTGGAGGACTGGGCCCTCCGCCTCTGGGACGTCGATGGTCCCCATCGGCACGCCGGGCGCTCGTCCGGCACGGCGACGCAGATCGGGACCTCGATCGGGGTCGCGCTCGCGTATCGCGGCACCGAACGGCTCGTCGTCGACATCCAGCCCGACGGCGACCTGCTGTACGACCCGGGCGCGCTCTGGACCGCCGCGCGGCACCGCATCCCGCTCCTCGTGGTCATGTACAACAACCGCGCCTACTACAACGACTGGGAGCATCAGCTGCGCGTCGCGCAGCACCGCGGGACGCCGAAAGAGAACGCGCGGGTCGGACAGGAGATCGACGACCCCGCGCCGGACTTCGCGATGCTGGCGCGCTCATTCGGCTGGCACGCCGAAGGTCCGATCGTCGAGCCCGCGAAGGTGCGGCCCGCGCTCGAGCGCGCGCTCGCGGTCGTCCGCACGGAAAAGCGGCCTGCCCTCGTCGACACGGTCGTCCGACACAGAGAAGAAAAGCGTTTCCGCTAGGAGGAGATATGCGCCAGCTCATCAGCCTGGTCACGATCGCCTGCGTCGTCCTCGCCGCGTGCGGCGGTGCGACGACGCCACCCACCCCGACGGTCGCGGAATCGGCCGCCGCGTCAGCGACGCCCGTGACACCGATCGCCGTGAAGGTCGCGTACACGAACCTCACCGGCGACAGCCTTCCGATCTGGACGGCCATGGACGCGGGGATCTTCACGAAGAACGGGCTTACCGTCGACCTGCAGTCGATCAACGGCGGTGCCCAGGGGATGGCCGCACTCCTCGCGAGCGGGGTCGAGATCATCGGCGTCGGCGGCGCCGAGGCGCTCTCGGCGACAGCGAGTGGCGGAAAGATCACGGTGACCGCCGTGCTCACGCCGGTGTTCCCGTATCACCTCATGGCCGCGCCCGAGATCAAGACGGCGCAGGATCTCAAAGGCAAGAAGATCGGCATCTCGAATCCCGGCGGCTCGTCCGACATCGCGACGCGCAAGGCGTTGAAGGCGCTCGGGCTCGACCCTGACAAAGACGTCACGCTGATCCCGCTGAGCTCCCACGCGCAGCGAACTGCCGCGCTGTTCGCGGGCTCGATCCAGGCGGCCGTCGACGATCCGCCGAACACCGCGGAGCTCATCGACAAGGGGTTCCACAGCATCTACGACCTCGCGGGCCAGAAGCTCGCCACGGCGCAGACGGGCATCGTGGTGCAGAGCTCGTTCGTCTCATCGAAGAAGGAAGTGATGCAGCGATTCATCGACTCCGTCGTCGAGGCGAACGCCTGGATGAGGAAGAACAAGCCGCAGACCGTCACGATCATGCGCAAGTACTTCAACGCGCCGCCGACACAGAAGGGCTTCGAGGAGGCGGTCGACTTCTACCTCGCCGAGGCGCTGGCGGCGCTTCCCTACCCGAAGCCGGAGCTCTTCGCGGCCGCGCAGGAGACGCTCGCCGCGTCGAACGCGGCCGTGAAATCGGTCGACGTGAAGACGATGGTCGACGAGTCGTTCGTGAAGAGCGCCGCGGACCGCGGCGTCGACAAGCGGTAACGGCGGCGCGGGCGCGGCTCCCATAGAGTCGCGGCTGCGATGAGCCTCCGCGACGTCCCGACGATCGCGTCCGCGCGTCCGGCCTCGGCGGAGTGGGGCTCGGACGTCGCGGCCGAGATGCTGCGGCGGCTTCGCGTCCCGTACATCGCGCTCATGCCGGGGGCGTCGTTTCGTGGGCTCCACGACAGCATCGTCAACTACCTCTCCAACGACGGGCCGTCGCTGATCCTCTGCAACCACGAAGAGGTCGCGGTGGCCGTCGCCCACGGCTACGCGAAGCTCACCGGGCGCGCGATGGCCGCGGCGGTCCACAGCACGGTCGGGCTCATGCACGCGACGATGACCATCTTCTGCGCGTGGTGCGACCGGGTCCCGGTCCTCGTTCTCGGTGGGACCGGGCCGATGGACGCGACCGCGCGGCGGCCCTGGATCGACTGGATCCACACCGCGCACGCGCAGGGCGAGCTCGTTCGCGACTTCACGAAGTGGGAGGATCAGCCCGCGAGCGTGGCGGCGATGCCCGGCTCCCTTCTGCGGGCATGGCAGCTCGCGCACCTCGAGCCCCGCGGACCCGTCTACGTCTGTCTCGACCAGGGACTGCAGGAGGAGCGCCTCGCGGCGCCCGTCGCCATGCCCGATCTTGCGAACGTCGTGCCGCCGAGCGCGCCGGCGCCGGACCCTGACGCGGTCGATCGCGCGGCGAGGCTCCTCGTCGAGGCCGAGCGCCCGCTGCTGCTCCTCGGGCGCTCGAGCGCGAGCGACGCCGCCTGGGCGGACACGGTCGCGCTCGCGGAGCTCCTCGGCGCCGCGGTCACCACCGACCGCTCCGGCCCGACCTCGTTTCCGACGGACCACCCGCTCCACCAGGGCATGTGGCGCTCGCAGTCACACGACGCGGCGGTGGCGGAGATCGGCGACGCCGACGTGATCCTCGCCGTGGACCGTCTCGATGTCGCGGGGGCGCTTCGGTCGCGGGTGGGCCGACCGGTCCACCTGGTGAACGTCTCGCTCGAGTCCTACGCGACGCGCTCCTGGTCGGCCGACTACCAGGAGGTCGTTCTCGCTGAGATCGCGATCACCGCGAGCGCCGACCCGACGATCGCGGCCCTCCGCTCCGCCGTGGAACGGCTGCTCGCGGATGCGCCGAACGCGCGCCGGAGGGCCGAAGACCGCGCGAAGGTCGTCGGCCGCCGCTCGCGCGAGCGCCGCGCGGCCTGGACCGCCGAGAACGACGCGCGGCGCGACAGCTCCCCGGTCCACCTCGCGCGCGCGCTCGGCGAGCTGCGCGCCGCGCTCGGACGGCGGGCGGACGACGCGATCGTGGCGCAGGCGCCGCTCGGTCCCTGGCCGACGACCGCGTGGGAGTTCACTCGCCCGCATGCTCACCTTGGCCACGACGGCGGCGCCGGAGTCGGCTCGGGCCCGGGGATAGCGGTCGGGGCGGCCACCGTGGTCGCGGTCATCGGCGACGGCGAGCTCCTCGCCGCTCCGACCGCCCTCTGGACGGCCGCGCACCACGCGATCCCGATCCTGTTCGTGATCGCGAACAACCAGAGCTACTTCAACGACGAGGAGCACCAAGAGCGGGTCGCTCGCGCGCGCCTCCGGCCGGTGGAGAATCGCTGGGTCGGCCAGCGGATGGACACCCCGGCGGTGGACTTCGCGAGCCTCGCGCGCGATCTCGGCGTCACGGGCATCGGTCCGGTGAGCGAGCCGTCGGCGCTCGCCGGCGCGATGCGCCAGGCCGTCGCGGCTGTCGACGAAGGCGGCCCGGCCCTGGTGGACGTCCGGATCGTCCCGCGGTAGCCCCCTAGGGGCAGCTCCCGGCGAACGACGTGTCGGCGAACTGCTCGAAGGTGATCGGACCGCTCACGAGCTTGTAGTCGAGCGCGATCTTCATCTCGGAGTCGAAGCCCGCTTTGCTCACGCATCCCGTGCCGAACCCGCCCTTGACGTGCTCGACGACCTTCGCGACGAGCGCCGTGTCAAAGCCCTGGAACTGCTGCGCCGCCTGCGTGTTGCCCATGATGAGACTGGCGATCGCGCTCGGGCTGTTCGCGCGGATGAAGTCGAGGCCCTTCTTCTGCACGTTCACCATCCGCTTCACCAGATCGGGCTTCGCGGCGATGACGTCCTCGCGGGTGACCAGGCCGAGGGCGTCCGCCTTCTCGGAGCCGAGCTGCTCCCTGGCCGTTCCCGGCGCGTACGCGTCGAGGACGTAGTACCCGACGTTGTCGGCGATCACCTTCGTCCCGATCGGCTCGAACGACGCGATCGCGTCGACGCGGCCGGACTGCAGCGCCGTGTAGAAGACGGCGTTGTCGCCGCCGAGCGAGACGAGTTCGACGTCCTTGTCGGGATCGAGACCCGCCTTCCTCAGGTAGACGTTCGCGAGCGCCCACGTGCCCGAGCCCGGTGTGGTGAAGCCGATCTTCTTTCCTTTGAGGTCCTTGACGGCCTTCACTTGATCCTTGAGGGCCGTCCGCGCGATGAGGCCGAAGATCTCCTGGTCGTGCACCTGCACGACCATCTTGAACGGCGAACCGGCAAGCCGCGCGATCGGGACGTGCACGAAGGCATAGAGACCGAAGTCGTACTGCTTGGCGATCATCCCCTGCCGGAGCGTGCCGCTCGACCCGATGACGAACTCCGCGAGCTCGATGTTCTCCTCGGCGAAGTAGCCCTTGGCGATGGCGACGAGCGTGGGCAGGTTGAGCTCCGTCGAATTGATGCCGGTGAGCGTCACCTTGTCGGCGGGCGGCTTCGGCGTGGCCGCGGCCGAGGTGCCGGATGCGGACGGCGCCGAGCTTGCCGCGGGCGCCGCCTGTCCGCACGCGGCCAGCAGCATCGCGATGCCCAGGAGCGGTCCGGATGCGCGTCGCATGTGGTTCCCCCCTACGTGCCGAGCGTCGCGGAGGGGCGCCAGCGCAGCAGTCTCGCCTCCACCCGCTTGGCGATCTCCACCAGCGTGACCGCGAAGACCATGAGGATCAGGAGTATGAGATAGACGCGCTTGGTATCGAGCAGGCCTGCCGCGATGTTGAGCCGGTAGCCCAGGCCGGCGGACGCCCCGACGAACTCGCCGACGACGGCGCCGGTGAGCGCGAAGCTCACGCTCGTCCGGAGGGCCGCGAAGATCCAGCTGAATACCGACGGGAGCACGACGAAGCGGGCGAGGTGCGCGCGGCTCCCGCCCATCACCTGCACCGCCTTCACCAGCTCCGGATCGACCGAGCGGATGCCGAGATACGTGTTGAAGAAGACGACGAAGAACACCGTGAAGAAGCTGAGCGCGATCTTCGACGCGATCCCGAGCCCGAAGAGCGGCAGGAGGATCGGCGCGACCGCGATCCGCGGGAGCGAGTTGAGCGAAACGAGCACGGGCTCGACGACCTCCGAGGTGCCGCGGAGGTACGCGAGACCCAGGCCGAGCGCCGCGCCGCCGATGATGCCGAGCACGAGCCCGACCATCGCTTCGGTGAGGGTCGTCGAGAGGTCCCGCCAGAGCAGGCCCGACTGCGCGTAGGGGCCCAGCTCGCCGAGTGCGCTCGATGGGCGTGCGAGGATCGCCGGGCTCACGAGGACGATCCCCAGGCCGAACCCGCCGGTCACCGCCTCCCACAGCACGAAGATCGCGACGATGAGCGCCGCGCGGCGAATGGCGAGCGACCAGGTGCGGCTCACGCGTTCGTTTCGGTCGCGAGCCGGAACTCGTCGCGAAGCGCCTGCCAGATGGTGGTCTCGAGCCGGGCGAACTCCGCCGAGCCGCGGAGCGCGAAGGCGTCGCGCGGGTAGGGCAGGTCGATCGCGTGGACCGCCTTCACCCGCCCGGGCCGCCGCGACATGACGATAACGCGCTGCGCGAGCACGATCGCCTCGGCGAGGTCGTGCGTGACGAAGAGGATCGTGCGCGGCGTCTCCTGCCAGATCTTGAGGAGCTCCGCCTGGAGCACCATGCGGTTCTGCGCGTCAAGCGCGCCGAACGGCTCGTCCATCAGGATCGTCTGCGGTTCGTAGGCGAGCGTCCGGACGAGCGATGCACGCTGCCGCATCCCGCCTGAGACCTGGTGCGGGTAGTAGTGCTCGAACCCGGCGAGCCCGGCCATCGCGATGAGCTCACGTGCGCGCGCGAGGCGCCGCTCCTTCGCGATGCCCCGGATCGCCAGGCCGAGCTGGGTGTTCTCGAGGAGCGTCTGCCACGGCAGCAGGGCGTCCCGCTGGAACACGTAGCCGAGGTTCGCGTCGCGGCGTGTTCGCTCCCGGTGACCGGCGCCGTCGATCTCGATCCGGCCGGTGACCTCGCAGATCGCCGGATCGAGGAGATCCGCGATCGCGTTGAGCAGCGTCGATTTCCCGCATCCGCTCGGCCCGACGATCGCGACGAACTCGCCGCGCGCGACGTCGAGCGAGACGTCGCTCACCGCTTCCACGCTCGCGCGGAAGCGGATGGTCACCCGATCAAGGGAAACGCTCATGCCGGGGTCAATCCTCGGCCGAGCCGATGACCTCGCGCATCACTTCGTCGGGTCGGGTGAGCTCCGCCCAGATCTTCTCGGCCGTGATCGGCAAGCTCCACACGCGGACGCCGACGGCGTCTTGGACCGCGTTCGCGACCGCCGCGCCGACGGCCGGATTCGCGAGCTCGCCGACGGACTTCGCCCCGAAGGGCCCCGGCCCGGGGTCGCCCGTGATGAGCTCGACCTGAAG
>WNGI01018550.1_pt1 | contig 11085 bp, 11 predicted proteins | sample 5400621 | NCBI WGS metagenome assembly WNGI01 (sample SAMN13153374, study PRJNA577476) | soil metagenome | isolation source: 20 cm soil or saprolite under Garry oak tree replicate 1 | place: USA:California | collected 2016-06-15 | reverse complement strand
GCTATGGCCAGAGCAATTAGGGATATCAGAAGCCCTATGGTCCCTATCGCCAATGCGGGAGCTGTAGCCTGATTGACAGTTTGCAATTGCCCTACGCTGCTGAAATTGGCCATGTAAGGCAAGAAGCCAGTCGATAAAATGAAGATGCTTATACAAACACATACTATCGCCATTCCACCCAGTAAGTATCGATTCATTTTTCGGACACAAGTCAATTAGCAAACGTTTCCTATAAATTCTGGGTCGGACCTTTGGTTGACTAGTAATTCTCAAATACAAAAGACGGCGGATCATTGTGAAGATGAAAAAGACAAAACGACTCAAGGCATGGTGGGCGAAACTCTCCCCCAATCAACGAAGAGGCATGTACTTTCTCCTGATGATCGCAGCAATTGCGGTGGCGTTCGAAATGGCAATGTACAGGCTTCCTCTATACATTCCTGACACGGCAATATCGCAGATCGTCACCGTCTATATTCTGGTTAATGTGGGATTGCTCGTTGCAGTATCGCACGTACAACAGCAAGAGACTCGCACCTTGACCCTGGGCTTGAACCTACTAGGACTGGTTGTGTCCCTCTTTACTTTCGTCTCTGCAACCATTCAAACCGGGTTCAAAGTGCTCTCAACAGACTATGTGACCTGGGACTTTCAAATAGCTACTGGACTACTCTTGTGGACCATTGAGGGCTATACAGCGGGATTACTGCTTGGCAAATCACCAAAAAGGGTCTCAAGAAGGAACCCCCGAAAGATGATCCAACCGTACGGTTGGAAACAGTTCAACTAGCTTCTCCTCAACCCAGTACTCAGCGTCTCGGCCGTTTCTTAGAGTTCAATGCGCAGACGGTGCCATGGGACCTTTCAAAGGTTCGAAGTGTATTCTTTTGCAATCTGATGAGGGCAATTCTGCGAACAACACAGGTTTCCATGTCATACAACATACTCTCCATGATGGAGCTTAGCAAGCTCGTCAGGCTTCAGAGCGAAGATATTGGTTCCACGTCTTATGTAATAGATCCCAGACTTCGTGTTTTGATAAATTGTCTTTCTATTCCAAGGTGGAACTACAACTAGCAAAACGGAAGAGCCCATTACTTTGCGCTCAACAATCTGTATTGCTGGCGATGACGACATCGTGTTTCTAACTGAATTATGGACGCGCTGGTCGAAATCAGATCTTCTAGTGTCGGCACCAATTATGGTCCCGGTATCGTCGACTCCGTAGAAGATGATGCCACCGTTCTTCGTATGAGAAAATCCAGCGATCTCTCTCGTGATTTTATCCGTCTCCACTCCTGGAGCTTTGAATTCATAGACCTGACTTTCTCCTTCCTTGCAAATGTCGAGAATCTCACTCTCCGAAGGAACGGGTGTTTCAGGGACTCGGGCGATTCTCGGGCCTCTTTCAGCTGGCTTCTTCACCAACTTCCTAGTGTCAGCGATACTTTCAAAATATGAAACCGGAATATGCCTGATCACTGGGTTCTTCTCGAAAACTGAGTAGCCCTGTTTTTGAACCGATTTCCCCCTGGCATCCTTTTTCTCTTGAATTAGCTCCATATCCCTGATTTTTCCCAAATCCCTGTCGACATTATGCAGGTCCCTGCGCACTTTCGTTGCAATGTCTTTTGTCGACCGAAGGCCGTTTACAAGCTCGAAAATTCGAAGTCTGGATCCAGCGCCAACAAAAATCATCCGTCCGCGGATAATCAGTTCCTGAAGATCAACCATCTAATTCTCTGCCGTTTTGGGTAGCAATTTTCGAACTGGAAACATTCGACGAAAGTCTCCCCCATCCATTTCAAGGAGATCAGCCAAGGCCTTACCTGCTATCCCTTGATTTAATAATTGAAGCACCAACAATCTCTTTATCATTTGGAGTTCTTTTAGTTCCTTCTCATCCAATTGTCTTCACCTCTGAGGTGGACTCTTTCTTCGCCCTTCGCTAGGTTCGGGATACATGTCCGTTATCCTCTTGTCCGAGATTCCAACGATTTTAGCAAGGTCCTTGACGCTCGGCTTTCGATTAAGTAGAATTCCCACGAGCAGATTCTCTATGATTTCGAGATGTTCGTCAATTTTCTTGACCTTCTTAGGCATCTGGCTTCTTCCTTGGAAATCTCGTGTACTTTGGATTCAACATATGGCTTATTGCGGATTGATCTTTTGCACCGAGGGCCTTCGCTATTTTGTCCTGATCTACCTTATTGCTCATTAACAAGAGCACCAACAGTTTCTTTATGTTTCTCAGTTCAATTAGTTCATCGCTCATCATAGTAAGTTTTGTCCTTTGCCGCGATTCATAAGATATTCGCATTTGGAACCATTCAACTCAAGTACGTTTCAGGCACTTGGAAGTCAGTTCTTCGTTTGTTCGACCCAATCACGGAAGTATACCTTCAATCTCGTGATGTCATTCTCTGCTAGAGGGTTATTGTGAGCCACAACGTTTCTTGAAATCTCGATTTCCTCGATTCTCTGCTGTACCCACTCCAAAGGACGCTTCAGACCAGGAAACTTGTCTCTGAAATCACGCTCGTTTGATACGATTATCGATCTAAGATCGTCAATGTCAACATAGAATATGGGATGTTGCCCTCTCTTCCTATGCCAACGATTTCTCCCCTCTTTTTCTAGTCGGTCTTCCGCTTTAGATTGAATCGGGTTTCCGACTCTCTGCTTCCACCAGTCTTCGCCATACTTCTCTTTCATTCGTTCAATGATGAAATATCGCACGGAATTCTCAAAAAGATAGAGATAGGGGTAAATTCCCAGCATCTTTCTTGCGTCTTGTAGAATCTGACCAGGGAGCCCTGGGTTTGGAATGTTTAGCTCGTCCGAAAATTTGACAATTGCAGGGGCTTTTCGTACTACAAATTTGACCTTGCCGCTCGACTGTTTCGCTACTCTCCTAACTTCAGCGTCTATGTCGATCCCCCGAAGTTCTTTTGTTTGTCTGAACCTTCCCTGTTTTCCTTTGACTAGGCCCCAACTGCTCGCTTTGTTCAGGGTACTTGAGACATAAGTAGAATCAGCGCCGACTTCTTTGGCAACGTCCTCATAATGTCTTTCTTTTCTTACTGCTTTGATTATCTCGACCCTCTTTGGAGAGTTGGCACAAAGTTTGATCAAATTCTCAATGAGCGGATTTATTTCGGGACTCATATGGTCCGCCTTATCGAGGTAGAATGTCTTGCTTTCCCAGGTTCACGCTCAAGGACGAGTTCAGAAAGCATGCCCTTCCGAATTCCGGCAAATCTCTATAACTTTTCGATATTTGGTCGAGGATCCTCCTTGGGCAAAACCGGCGATGAGAATTTGTAAAAGTCGAATTCTTTTTTCGATGGCCTTCCCATCGCCAAGCTCTTCGCTCATCTAGCTTTGTTGCCCTTCCGTCTCTTGTCCAGCTTTTCTTTCAGCCTCTTGTTCTCAGCAGCACGTACATAGGAAGGAATTTGATTCCCTTCGACTCCCAAGATACTGCCGGCATCTGTTTGCGAAAGACCCGCGTCTTGAAGAACGAGTATTTGATCCCCAATGTTTACCCCCTCGTTCTTGCGCTGATAGTCAAGAATGAGTCTCAGTAACGCGTCGAGTCTTGAAGCTACCTCGCGCGATTCGTCTTGCTTCGAAACTATTCCTCCTTTCTAACAAGCTTCCCGATGGGAAATCTATTCCTTAGTGTCTTTGAGTTTCCTCCGACTACCTCAGCGATTGCTTCATGACTAACTCCTGACTTCAGAAGCATAAGGATCACGAGGTCTCTCAAAGTTTCGAATTGCTCTTTGTCCATATCTAGCCGACCGGTCAACTATGCTTTAAGCCTTGAAAATCAGCTTCAAACGGGATTGCATCATAGTTAGGTTGAGGTAGTTTATGAGTGATTACTTTCACTGTTAAGAACGAATATAAGGTGAATGGGACGGCCTTACTTAGGACAAGATGGTGGAAAGGATTGCCTGAGAAACAAGCTGAAGGTATGGAATCCTCCCAGTCCAGGAGACTCGACGCGATCATAAGGCTCCTTTTGGAAGAACAAGTAAAGAGTGGCAAGCTACAAAGGGGAGATCATGTTTTGATTCTGGATTCCGTAGGGCTGTCATCGTCTGAAATCGGCAGAATCCTTGGTCAGCAATCAAAGGACATTTCAAGCTGGCTTAAGAGACTGAAACAGAAACCGAAAGGTAAGGTACGATCATAAGGTTAAGGCGTCATTCGACCAATTCTCACGAAAGTGAGGCTGACTGTCTTCTATGATGGACCGTACTGTGGACCTGTAAAAATCTGATAAACAGTGCATGCTGTAATTCTTCTCTGGACAAGTCTTCTTGCTTACAAGGGATTATTGCGATCTTGTTGGTCGGGGCCGTGGGGGCTTCAAGCGTAGCCTCGTATTATTAGCAATTGAATATGAAGGTCAGTCAGAATTCAGATCTTGGATACAGGTCCTAGGAATCCTTTGTCGCTCAGTTTCGCTTCGGTGTCGGATTCATAGGAGCAAGGTAGCTCAACTCCAAAGATGTCGAGTCAGCGGAGCGACTGGCGCGAACGGCTACGACCACAGCCGACTTCTACTTCTCGCTGGAGTCTAGACCGTTGCTCGTGTTTGTCGACGGCCGGGTCCACCTCGGGAAAGCCCAGACAACGAAGGACGAGGAGCTACGATCACTATTACGGAAGAGAGGATACAGAGTCCTCGAACTAAGCTACGTCGGTTACTCGGACAAGAAAAGAAACGAGCTGTACGAGGAGATCCGAAACAGTCTGTCCAAGATAGCCTACTAGACTTGGGGTCAAAACCTACCCGTGTGCCGAGAGAGGTAACCGAAAGCTCGATTTAACATCTCGACAGACCCCAAAGCCCTAACTAGTCCAGGCCGCCCAAGATCTTCCCCTATGGAGCCGGAGAACTTCACATTTGTTGGGTTTGCCATGCTCTTACTCGGCTTTGCTCTGGTTGTGCTCGGGGGCTTTCTGTTCGGGCAGGTCTATTTCTGTGCGCTCAATTCCTCGACGTGCCCGCTCTCGGCTTCGGACGCGGCAGCTCGGATAGGATATTCCGTACCACTCTTGTTGTTCGGTAGCACGCTGATTGTCCCCGGCGCTATATTCACAGCAGCAGGACACCTCAGCGAACACCTTCGACCCTCTCAAATCCCCGAAGAAGAGTCCGAGGTTGAATTAGCTAGACCGCTGAGGGTATGCGTGAAGTGTGGTCGCCAGGTCGATCCTTCAGCAAGCTACTGTCAGAACTGCGGAAATCAGCTATCCAAGTCATGATTGACTAGTTGCCTTCATGGCTAGAACACCATTTCCTATCGAGAAGCAAAACGAGCTTGAGGGGTCCTCGCATGCGTCTGCGTGTGGTTTGGCGCTCGAGAATCAGAATCCTTGAGGGAGAACCGATGAGACCCATTTTCCACCGGCAGACCCTTCATCTTATTCTCGTTATGCTGACCTGTCCAGAGAAACTTGTCGGGCAGTTTGAGGGATAGGTAGTTGGAATACAGTATGACGAGATCGCCAGATTTGAATCTCCTCCATGAGTGATCGTGTAGGTCTGGATGTTCGGCGGATTCCCGTATGATACATCGTTGCTAACGCCGTAGCATGATGCGAAGTTGGGACAGACCGTCAAACTATCAGAGGTTAACACCTTTACTTCTATGACCCATCCGTAATTCAATACAAAACTGAAGGATACGGTCGGCCAGCTTTGTGGGCATGAGTCGGGATTTGAAGTCACATAGGAATAGCACGTGAAGCTTTCATTCAGAATCGGGGTCGAAAACGTTGCTACTGGCTGTCGGTACGCGAGGTATTGCACAGACACAAAACCAACGACCGCAATAATCCCAACTGTGATACCTATGATGGCAACTATCCTCGTCACATTTCTATTCGGCCTTTGTTGACCCTCCATTAGACCTCCACCTTTCTTCTCATGTCTTCTTCGTAGAGTCTAACTAATCTTGCGGGGCGAAAGCGGGGGACTCATGAGGAATAGAGTGAAGAAAGCTTATTCGCGCATCTTCTAGTCAACGCGAATGGGAAATTGTCCGACGAAACGCTTGCTGTGAAAATGGTGGCTGGGAATTGCGCCCCGCTACTAAAAGTGCAAATTATTTCGGCATAAGCCGGTCTGTCCGAGAATACAGACGTGGGAGAGGGAGGGGAATCGTCGGGGAAACTATTGCGGCTGGATCCCTATTTCAGATAGGCGTTCGAGCACGTTCTCTGTTACCCTTTTTTCGGGCTTGGAAAAGATATCTACGTCAAGGTGACTGTGAACGTGTATTCGCGGATGTCGCTGGACTGGCTCTCGATGAGCCGTAGATTGTACGTGTCGTTCTGAACTAGTTGGAGTCCTTGACTGGTCGTGTTCTCCGAAATCATTCCGAGAGCGCCTTGGTCAATTGTCAGGTTGAGAGGATAGGAGGCCACAAGTCCTCCATTGGCGCTCTGAATGTAGATGTTTGATATTGCGGCGGTCCCGGGTCCAATGTCTCTAAGCCATACGGTCAGCAGGTTGCTCTGTTGGAAGCTGAAATGGTCTATCGTTAGTTGTCCGTATCCTGTCCAATTGTTTCCTGTGCCGTATGCTGCGTCGTAGGCGTAGTTGCCTGCTGAGAGTGCAATCACTGTCAGTGCTAAGATTCCTAGGATTCTTCGTGCGCCTAGATGGATCTTCGCTCGTTGGACGGTGTTAAGTCTCCGGAGCCAGTATGGCAGGCCGACGTAACCTGCCGTCGTGTAGAAGAGAATATCGCCGACGAAGAATATCCAGCCGTAGTAGGTCCCGTTCGCCTGGACACAGGGCGGAGGACAGCTGGCGAGGGAGGTCTTCCAGACAAGTGGAAAGCCATAGTTCTGGCCCGAAAATCCTCCTGGGCTGAAGAACTGTCCCGAGGACAAGAAACCCGTTGCTAGAGCGATAGCCGACCCGAAAAGGGCGGCGAATAGAACACTTCTCGGTCCCAGAATGGCGACTCGTTCGATTATCTGAGGAGCAAGCCTGTAACCCACGAAGACCACTGCATAGCCGACCAGACCGAAAAAGGCGATATCAGCTGCAAAGAATAGCAGGTTGTCGAATTCCTCAGCGCAGACCAGGCCCCCGTTGATATTTGTGCATCCGCCGATTTTCCATTGAAATGGAAATCCCCAGCCTGAAAGCGAGCCAATTGAAGCACTAGCCAGGGTCGAGAGAAACGCAGCAGCAATGATAGGAACGAGATAGAAGAGTAGGACGCTCAGTCTCATCTTCGAACTAGCCTCAATCCAGCCTTAGTCTGGACATAGTCTAGGAGCATTGTAGGGTCTAGGAACTCTGTCTTGGGACAAAGAGATAGCGTAACCGACCTCTACAGTCTCGGTTCTAAGTCACAACAGTCCGGGTCAGAATGCAGGCAACGTACCATTTACGGTCACCAAACCTGTTACCAATCGAGTAATGTCAATTGCAGTTGAGTCTCGTGACGTAAGCCTCGTGTTTGGGAAGATCTGATAGGGAGCAGTTACGACGTTTCGGTCCGTGTCTCTTGATTGCAGATGATATTTGATTCTCCTACCTCCAGTCCTTTTATCGTCCGGTTTCATCAGAATGGCATGCAGGATAAAGCCCCCCGAAAAGATTCACAGCCTTCCAGCACCATGAGAAACTGGGTCATGGCCACTCTGCTAGCATTGGTTGTAGCTGTCAGTGCCGGCGTGGGGTACGGCGTGGGGTACTTCGTCGGGTCAACAAGCCAATCCAGTACGGGCCGCTGTACGCCCGTGGGAAGCATAGGTGGTTCCATCCCAGCGGGAGTCGACGTCACTGTCTCCTATCAGAGTGATTGGAGATTGGCAATTGCTGAATTCGCGTCGAACCAGACAAGAGCGAGTACATTGGATTCGGTATGTAGTTATGAAGGGAGTGGAGACACATCCTTCTACGTTTCAATCGCCAACTATCAAGGTTGGAACACGGTCATTGCTTCGGCCCACAAATTCGGAGGAGCGGGGGGAACATTGACAGTGACTGTCATGTTCGGCGGGTCGAGTAGTACGAATAGTACGACTTCGGCTTACGGTACGGCTACGGTTTCGTTCTCATTTCTTGAGTGAAGGTGTGCTAGCCTTCCAACCTCGCGAAAAACTGGCTTCAAATCCTGTTGACAGAGTAATCGTTCTCTATACTCATGGTGTGAGACGGTGACGATCATCTGGAAGCTTAGACTTCTCAATTGGTACGACAACAGATGATGCTCGTGATCTGCATATCTATCATGGCCCATGCCTGATGGGATTGTGTAGAAGCAGATGGCCCGCCCTCGCATCGTTCTTCTCCTCATAATTCTTGTAGGCATGGGCGTTATCATCACTTACTGCTCGGTATTTCTTCCGCCCACAACGATCACGATCAATCCTGGCGGCTCAGGGTCTTCCGACTATGGCTTCCCACTACCATGGAAGGTGAACAACGCCCTGTATTGTTCTCCATTTTATCCACAAGCCTGTCCCTCGCCGATCTATTCCTCCGACTATGACTGGATCGCGTTTGCCGGCGACATCCTCTTCTACGCCTTACTAGGATATTGCTTGTTTGTCGGCTACAGTCGATTGTCGGGACGAAAGCTAGCTGGTTGAAGGGCGCCTAGAAGGCCCCGTTCCCCTCTCTGACGCAAGACTTGACAATTCGAGTAACAAGGGCCAACGGCAGAGGCTTCCCCAGCGGAAACCTTACGGACCCCATGGCCGATTTGTATCCGGACGATTCCTTCTTGAACGTAGCTATTCCTTGGGCCAGGGAATAGCAACTTTCTAGTTTGAGGATCGCAGACTTTCGTTTTGGATTCGAAACTGTCTCGGTATGACCTATTGGTTCTCGGGTTAACTACTTGACTGCCTCGAGACTTCCTAGTCTAGCGACAGCCCTTGTCGCGTGAACTGTCGGTTCGAGAAAGCTACAAGTTGCCTATTTCTAAAAGGAATGCCCTCTCTTCTCTGAGGACTTCGTCTACCTGTTCAAGGAATGGAGAGTCAAGAACGGGTAAACTTTCGGATTGCATTCCCTTTCAACCACTCTTTAATCTCGTCCTGCGCATAAAAATCCTCCCTTACTCCGGTAAGGATTTTTGGGTCCGGAATCACGCTGGGATGTTGGCCGTTTGTCCTCAAAAAAGGATATAGTGGCGACGTACGCTGTCCTTCGAACGCCGCTGGCAAAGGCGTGTGCCCTAACTAATTCCGTCAGAAGTACTGCTGCCTTGTCATATAAATCACCTGATTCCGCCTTCACTTTTTTGAGAGCAGCAATGAGCAGCGGTCTAGAAAGAACGTGATGACTGTCGGCTTTCTTTGATCGTATCTCGATGAGTGCTCTTTTATTGGTCTCAATGAGTTCGTCAACTGTCGGATAGATTATTGGAGCCAATGTCTTTGCCTAACTGATGCAGGCATGGTTGGGTTGGCTCAAGTGCTTTGCTGGTTCTTGGTCTTGTCCTCAATAGGAGTCAGAATTACTTCTGTTTTCCATTCCCGCCGAAACTCGTACCATTCCATACTTCCGGCTTCAATCCCTGTCATCATTCACGGTTACCAAACCCGGGGACCAATCGAGAACCGTCAATTGCAGTCGGGTCTCGTGATGCAAACCGTGTGTTTGGAAGGATCTCATGAAGAGCAGCCGCAACGTTTTCGTTCTGTGTCCCTTGATTGCAGATGATCCTCATCATCGACCCGATCTTGCCTAGGAATAGCCTTGGAAACGGCTGAGGGTCCATGACGATGTATAGGCCGGCGAGAGATTCATGATCGGTGATACGGACGGGTTGAGCGGTCCATGTCAAAATCTGGCCAGGAAAAGAGCCTCTAGAAAATTAGGGTATGTTGACGAGCCTCGTGACGCAGAACTGCTTTTCCTTATTTCCGGTTCTAGGCTAACAAGCGTCCCAGGGCGTAGAACGAGCTATGCGTCTTTCACTACGGTCTGGGCTTGTTCGTGCATGAACTGGAGTAGATAGTAGGGTCCGCCTGCGCCCTTTCCTGTTGCGCCGCTGCCCTTCCAGCCGCCAAAAGGCTGCGCCCCGGGCCATGCTCCGGTTGTTGCTCCTCCTTTCCGGTTTGCGTAGACTACGCCGAACCGTATCTTCTCGAAGAACTCGTTCTGCTCTCCCTTATCCTTTGTAAACACCCCCGCTGTCAATCCAAACTCCGTCTTGTTCGCCTTCTCTAACGCCTCATCCAGAGACGAGACCTCGTCAACAGCTACCAGTGGCACAAACAGCTCCTCCTTCAACAGACGGTGATCCGGAGGAAGACCATACACAACAGTAGGCGTAACATAGTAGCCCTTCGGAAGCGACATCTTCGGAACCTCCCCACCAACCAGGATCTTACCCTCCTTCCTGGCCTGCTCAACAGCCCGCTGATACTTCCTGAAAGCAGTCTCATCAATCACCGGACCCACAAACGTCGACTTCTGCCGCGGATCACCGACCACCGCAACCTTCTCAACCTTCGATTTCAAGATCTTCAAGAAATCCTCCCGGACACCACGTTCAACATAGACCCTCGACGTCGCGCTGCACTTCTGACCATCATAGCCAAACGCCGACCTAACCACTCCCTCTGCTGCCTTGTCGAGATCCGCCTTCGAAGTCACGATCGCCGGATTCTTACTGCCCATCTCAGCAATGAACGGCTTCGGATACGGCTGCTTCAAAACAAAATCCCTGTAGAGCTGCATGCCAACATCCCTCGAACCAGTAAACGCAATTCCAGCCACCATCGGATTACCAGCGAACTCGGCCCCGAAAGCGCTACCCGGACCAGTAACGTAGTTGATGACGCCCGCAGGAATACCAGCCTCGACAAGAGCCTCATACAGTTTCAGACCGGTGAACGGAGCCTCACTGGTCGGCTTGAAGACCACCGTATTACCCGCGATCAAAGCGCCAGCGATCATCGTCGTCGCTAGCGACAATGGAAAGTTGAACGGCGAAATGACCGCCCAGGCACCGTACGGTCGCAGGACGCTCTTACTGTCCTCACCAGGAACAATGCGCTCCATCGGCCTGACATAGCCCTCATTCTCCT
>WNGI01021469.1_pt2 | contig 11086 bp, 8 predicted proteins | sample 5400621 | NCBI WGS metagenome assembly WNGI01 (sample SAMN13153374, study PRJNA577476) | soil metagenome | isolation source: 20 cm soil or saprolite under Garry oak tree replicate 1 | place: USA:California | collected 2016-06-15 | reverse complement strand
TCAGCCATACGGGCAACTTCGGCTGGAGGGTTTCCTCAGGTGAGAACCTGGTCGGACAATACTCTTAAAATCTTCCAATACGACCGAACGACGCAACCCATTTACCCTGCGAAGAATTGAGGCACAGTAATGACCTCCCAAGACACGCTCACCGTATTCGTCATTGATGACGATGCGGCGGTGCGTGCGTCGATCCAGGGCCTGCTGAAGTCGGTGGATTTGCGGTCCGAGGCCTTCGCGACGACGCGAGAGTTCCTACGCAGCAAACGGCCGGACGGACCAAGCTGCCTCATCCTGGATGTGAGACTTCCTGGAGTCAACGGTCTGGACTTTCAGCGTGAGTTGGCTGACGCGGACATCCGCATTCCCATCATCTTCATCACCGGTCATGGAGATATCCCGATGACGGTGAAGGCCATGAAGGCCGGTGCGGTGGAGTTCCTGACCAAGCCTTTCCGCGATCAGGACTTGCTGGATGCGGTCCACCAGGCTCTCGAGCGCGACCGCATGGTGCGCCAACAGCAGAGTGACCTTGCTGAGTTGCGCAAGCATTACGAGTCGCTGACCACGCGTGAGCGAGAGGTTATGGGTCTAGTGGTTTCGGGCATGCTCAACAAGCAAATAGCTTCCGAGCTTGGTACAAGCGAAATCACCGTGAAGATCCACCGCGGGAACGTGATGCGAAAGATGGAGGCTGAATCACTGGCGGAATTAGTCAGAATGGCGACAAAGCTTTAGCGTCCTGCGAGAAGTAGCTGGAAGCCGCCCGGTTGCGCAAGAGAGTTGTCCGTTGGCAGTCCTCCCGTTTTAGATGTCGGTCCCTCAAGGACCATCACTCAAGCTATAAGCTGCCCTTACTGATCAGGATGGTATTAGCGACCCTATACCAAAGCATGATTGTGCCGTCGTTGATGACGGACTAGGCTGTTGGTATGGCCATGCAAAGGAAGAGCAACCAAGTGACGATCGTTGATGATGATGACCTGATGCGCAGCGCATTGCAGGGCCTGCTGAAGGCTGTCGGATTGCCGTCGCGAGCATTCGCGTCGGCGGAGGAATTTTTGAACTCTGGCCAACAGCATCAGACTGCATGTCTGATCGCCGATATCCGAATGGCGGGAATCTCCGGTCTGGAATTGCAGGCAAGGCTGAACGCTGAGCATTGCAGGATCCCGACCATCTTCATCACAGCACACGGCGACGCGCAAATGCGGATGCAGGCGTTGAGAGCAGGCGCAGTGGAGTTCCTGGCAAAACCGTTCGACGACGAAGCTCTGGTTGAGAGTGTTCGAGCGGCTCTAGAGAGTTGAACGCGAGGGGACACACACGCGGCACAGGAGGGTCTCTGTGGGAGCTTTCGAAAAATTCGAGAGTGGTGATCAAGTTTCTTACGAGCGCAAATTCGAGCAACTCATAGGCAATAGCCCTGCTCTGGAAGCCGTACTGCAACAGGTCGAGCGTGTCGCCCCTATGGACTCTACCGTTCTTATCCAGGGAGAAACCGGTACAGGCAAGGAGCTGATCGCTCGCGCGATTCACAACATCAGCTCGCGGTGCGGACGCCCGTTTGTGAAACTCAATTGCGCTGCCATTCCACTGGATTTGCTGGAAAGTGAGATCTTTGGCCACGAGAGAGGCGCCTTCACCGGAGCCATCGCGCAAAGGATTGGCCGCTTTGAGCTGGCTGACAAAGGCACACTCTTTCTGGACGAGGTGGGCGATATTCCGTTGGCACTGCAGCCTAAACTGCTGCGAATACTGCAGGAGCAGGAGTTCGAGCGCTTGGGCAGCGTCCGGACTCACCAAGTGGACGTTCGCCTGGTGGCTGCAACGAACCGGGATCTGACGGAGATGGTGAAGCGGGGCGAATTTCGGAGCGACCTCTACTACCGTCTGAATGTGTTTCCGATCCTGCTGCCGCCGCTGCGTGCGCGCCGCGAAGACATTCCGGCCCTGGTGACGCATTTTGTTGAGCTTTTTGGCCGCCGGATGGGTAAGCAAATCAAACATGTTCCTCCGGAGATAATGTCTGCGCTCAGCTCACACCCGTGGCCTGGGAACATCCGCGAGTTGCAGAATTTGATCGAACGTGCCGTGATTCTTTCTAACTTTGGAGTGCTTCCCAATCCTTTACCGACTGCAGCGTCTCAGGGTGTCATCATCCCTCCGACTGTAACCACTCTGAGGGAATCCGAACGCACTCTGATTCTGCACACGCTTCAAGGAGCCGGTTGGGTGATCGGCGGCCCGAAAGGGGCAGCCGCTAAACTTGGCCTGAAGCGTACTACTCTGATCTGCAAGATGCAGAAGCTGGGGATTTTTCGGCCTTCTTTCCAAGGCAGCCAGGATGTGATTTGGCCTGCACCGCAGGAGCCGCCGCCGCTGCCTTCATAATTCGTGACGCCCTGGGGAACAATCTCGTTCCAGTTATGTGACTTCCAGTTGAGGAAGGCGGCATCTATGGTTCGCCTTGGTTCTATGTGGGGTCATCATCAGGCCCCGCGGCTTATGGACACCATCCTGAAACTCAAGTCCAAGGTCATTAACCCCGATGTTCTGGTAGGGTAAAAGGTCATTCCGAGCGAGGCCACATGGGGTTGAACCTGGGAGTAGCCGTAGGTCACGATGGCGCTCTCTACGTTACAGAGGACTGTTCCCGCCGCGCTGGCGCGTGACCTACACCGGGACCGTAGAGAGAACCTAAGAAAAAACAAAACCTGGACTTAACGGCAGAGGCGTGACCTGCGATCCGACCTTTTCGCCGGGCAGAAATGACCCATATGAGCGCTCTTACGGCTACTCCGGGTCGTTTCCGGGATCGCGGGAATTGTCCAGTCTCAGATACAAGCGCAGCGCGCCACCATGAAGTCCCTGGAGTTGCAAAGGCAACTCTCCGCAGCGCACCTGCGGGTATTCCCTTGGTAGCGGCGGCGCCTTCTGCTTTTGTGCGAGTTGGAGGCTGCGGTTCATACAGACCCAACTTTCAAAGCAATGGCGTCCCCTCTCGAATCTCGTCGGACGCACGCTTCAAAACCTTTTCACCTTGCTTTATATTTCCGCGGATCGCGACTTCTTCTCCAAAGGCTGCCCCCTTGCGAACATCGACCCAATGAGCATGTCCGTTGACTGAAGTGATCACGAAGGTACGTTCCGTTGTGGAGACAACACTCGTCGATGGCACCAGCAGGAGCGGCTCGGCCGAACTTACAGGCCAATCGACTGTCGGATACATGCCAGGAGCCAAAGTGCCGTCCTTGTTGTACGCGTCGAGTTCTACCATCATCGTCCGGCTCTGCGGGTCGAGAGCGCTGGAGATTCTGGCGATCTTCCCTGTATATGTCTTGCCCGGTTGCGCCGCGGTGTGGAAGGTGACGGACGCACCGCGTACCACGTGGCCAACGTAGGTCTCCGGCACTGGAACTGTCAGACGAAGATGCCCTGTCTGCTGGAGTTTGAGCAAAGGCATGTGAGCATTCGCCTGGACCAGCATCCCAGGATGAACAAACCGGTCGGTGATAGTACCGTCGAAGGGCGCTGTGACACGGAGATAACCCTCTGTCTCCTGAGTCGCACGCAATCTCTCCTGGGCTGCGTGTGTGGCCGCCTTTCTGCTTTCAACGAGCGACCTCGCGGCATCCCGTTGCTTCTCTGCCTGCACAAGCTCGTTGCCTGCGATCGCTCCCGGAGTTTTCGATGCTTCCTGGAGACGTGTAAAGGTGCTTTCAACGGCTGCAAACTGCGCCTCTGCCTGGCTTTGATCGGCTTCTGCCTGATGAAGAGTCGACTCGGCGGCGGCGGTCTGCGCCTTCAGCTCAGGCGCGGAGAGTTCGACCAACAATTGGCCACGCCGCACATTGCTGCCTCGGTCCACGAGCACACCCTCGATATAGCCGGGGACGCGGGCCTCGATATCAGCCTGCAGAAAGGGGGCTAGCTCCGCTGGCAAAGAAATGGTTCGTGATGGATTCCGGCTTTCCACCGTCGCGAACTCTACGTGCGCGGGAGCCTGCGCTACGGCTGGCAGGCAGAAGGCAAATGTTACGAGGGCAATTCTCTTAGGGCTGTACATAGTAGCGGCTCTCGGGGTCCAAAGGGTTCAGTGAATTCGAAGTGACAGAGGCGCGTCGCTGCAGAAGCGCGTAGATCGCCGGCAGAACCGCCAGTGTTGTGAAAGTCGAGAAGATGAGGCCGCCGATCACGGCGCGACCGAGAGGCGCGGCTTGTGCTCCGCCTTCTCCGAAGCCGATGGCCATCGGAATCATGCCGCAGACCATGGCTGTTGCAGTCATGAGAATCGCGCGCAGACGACCAATCGCGCCTGTGCGTACGGCAGCTTCTGCACCTTCGACGTGGCGAGCTTGCTCAGCAAAGCTCACCAGGAGGATGGAGTTAGCGACCGAGATCCCAACTGCCATGATCGCTCCCATAAATGACTGGATGTTAAGCGTAGTTCCGGTAAGGAGCAGCATCAGCACTACGCCGCAGAGCACGCCCGGTATGGTGCTCAAGATGGCCAGCGGCAGTCGTAACGACTGAAAGTTCGCCATGAGAAGGAGAAAGATGGATGCGATCGCGAGCAGAAGGCCTATTCTCAGTCCGGAGATCGTCTCCTCGAGAGCAGGAATCTCTCCTCGAACCGTCACCGTAGATCCCTTGGGTGGTGGTGCCGCGATGTTCTTGAGCGCAGCCTGAATCTTCTTCTGTGCCTCACCCAGAGTTATGCCGTGTAGATTGGCTGTCAGACTCACGACGCGCTGACCGCTCAGGCGCTCGATCATCTCCGGCATGGTGCTGTATTGCAGGTTTGCGACCTGATCGAGCTGAGGTTGCGACAGCCCATCGCGCATCAATGGAAGAGATGACAAAGCCGGTAGTCCTTGCGCACGATTTGGCGGGATCTGCACCTGAATCTGGAAGGCGTTACCTGTGCGAGGATCGCGCCAGTAGTTTGGCGCAGTGAAGCGCGAAGAACCCGTTGCCGGAACCAGGGAGGCGGTGACATCAGCCATGGTGAGGCCAAACTGCCCCGCATACTGACGGTCGATGTTCACCTCGACCGTCGGATACTTCTGCGGCTGCACCACAGAGATATCGCGCAGAAAGCTTAGCTTGTGAAGCTCCGTCTCTATCTTGGCGAGATAGTCATAGTTCTGATCGAGGTCGACTCCCTGCACATCGATCTGCACCGGAGTTGGTGAACCGAAGCTCATTACCTGCGAGATGATGTCACCTGCCTCGAACGAGAGCTTCAGGTTAGGCAGCTGTTTGCTGAAGGCGGCTCGCAGGTCTTCGCGCAGGCGCTCGTCATCTGGATGTCCAGGCCGAAGCTGCACTTGCACCAACGCTTCCTCTGGTCCGCTGGTGAAGAGATGAATCAGGTTTACCGGGTAGCTCGATGGCTGCACCCCAACGTAGTCGGACGTAATCTCGACATTTTGCTTGCCTATGGTTTTGCCGATGAGGTCGAGTGCATGTAGAACCATGGGCTCGGTCTCTTCGATGCGCGTTCCGATGGGTGCCTTGAGGCGCATTCGCAATACCGGGCCGTTAGAGTCTGGAAATATCTCCGTCCCCAGACGCGGCGCTGCAATAAGCAAGATGATCGCCGATACAGCGAAATAGCTGAGGATCACGGGCCATCTGCGTCTCAGAACGATCGTCAGGATACGCTCATAGCGGGTCCTCAGTCGTCCGAAGGCGCCTTCCATCTCCTCTCGCCGATGCGACTCCTTCATCATCCAGGTGGCGAAGACGGGAACCAGGGAACTGGAGAGCAGATAGGAGGCGATCATCGCGAAACCAACTGCGAGCGAGAGGGGAACAAACAGTTGCCGTCCAACCCCGCTCATGAAGAAGGATGGAACAAAGACGGCAAGGACGCACAGCATCGAGAGCAGACGTGCAATCACTGTCCGTTTGCAGGCTTCAAGGATCGCCTTCGCACGAGAAGCGCCTGGAAGTAATTGCGTGTGAATATTCTCAATCTCCACCGTCGCCTCGTCTACGAGTACGCCTACGGCAAGCGCTAGTCCTCCGAGCGTCATAATGTTGATGGTCTGGCCGGTGAGCAGGACAGCCGCGGCGAGAGCAAATGGGATATTCGCAACCACGATGAGCGCGCCTCGCCAGTCCCGGAGGAAAAGCAGTACGACGAGTCCCGTCAGAACAGCGCCCAGAAGCGCTTCCCGGACCAGGCCGCTGATAGCGTTCGATACGTATCCGGACTGGTCGAAGGCGAGCTGTACATCCACGTCGTCGGGAATGGCCTTCTTGAATACTGGCAACGCTGCCTTCACAGCGCTTATGACAGCGAGGGTGGAGGCGTCCGAGCGCTTCGTTACCGGTATGTAGACAGTGCGCCGGCCATCGACATGGGCGTAAGCCGTCACGATATCGGTTCCGTTCTCCACTGCTCCGATATCGCGAAGATAGACGCTCGTGCCCGATCCGGGATGGACCGGCGTGTTCATCAGGTCGCTTAGCTCCGGCCCAAGCGTTGCATTGGTGCGTACGATGCGGTTCAGGGAGCCGTCATATAGATTTCCGGATGGCGCTACGACCGTGCCGCTGCTCACGGCGGAGATGGCCTGCTCGGGGGAGATGCGGTACTGTTTCAGCTTGTCTGGATCGAGTGTGACAACGATGGTCCGTTGATTGCCTCCGAAGGGAGGAGGTGCAGAGACGCCGGGCAAGGTCGCGAATAGCGGCCTCACCTGATTGAGGGCGAAGTTCTGTAGTTCGCCCTGGGTATGAGCAGAACTTGTAAAGAGGAGCAAGCCGACCGCTACGCTCCCTGGATCAAAGCGCGTGATGAATGGAGGAACTGTGCCGGGAGGCATGAAGGCCCGGGCTCGAGTGACGTAGCCAACCGTCTCCGCCATAGCCTGTTGCATGTTGGTGCCTTCGCGAAAGGTCAGCTTCATCAGCGCGGCGCCTTGAATGCTCTTGCTATCGACCGCCTGGATGCCCGTGATGTAGAGGAAGTGGTACTCGTAGTAGTAGGTGAGGAAGCCTTCCATCTGCGCGGGAGTCATGCCGCCATACGGCTGCGCAACATAGATGACGGGGTTGCCCACCTGCGGGAAGATATCCGTGCGCATTCGACCTAATGACATGATGAAGCCAGCCAGGATCGCGATCAACGCAACGATGACAGCAAGAGGTCGGGTTAGAGCTGCTAGAACAAGACGCATCGTTTCCTTTACCTGGGACTCACTTGGTGACGGCTTGCAGGAAAGGTTGAATGTCCCCGCGAGCCGCTTCAATTTGAAGAAGAGCGCGCCATACATTCAGACGCGCGATGGAGTCATCGATCTCGGCCTGAACTACAAGCCGCTGTGCCTGTGCCACATCATCGATCGGCGCAAGGCCCGCCTGATAACGAGCCTTCGCCTGATCGAAGGCCATTCGTGCCGACCTCACTTCAACGGGTGTATTTGCCGCGACCTCTCGCGCCGCGTGCAAGGTTGCCTTGGCTCTTGCAAATTGCTCCTGCAATACCTTGTCTGCAAGTTGCTCGCTCGCTTTGTTCGCCCGGAGCGTTGCCGACTGGGCAGCTTCGCGAGCGTGGATGCTGGCGAAGTCCATGAACGGAAATGTAATGTTCACTCCGGCAGCGTAGTTCTGCACGTTAGGGGCAAGCCCGTTTGCTCCAGCGAGACGTTGTCCAGTGGTCTCAGCGCCTGTACCGCGAGCATACCCCGCAGCCTCTACGTTAAATTGTGGCACCCAACTACGTTCCGTCGCATGAAGCTGCGCAGCAGACTGCGCCACCGTCGCCCTCTGCTCTTCCATTACAGGATGATTTGTGCTTTGGAACGGTAGGTCTTCCTCTCCAGCTGGAGGTAACTCATTCAATAATCGAGCGGTATCGAGAGTGGTTCCGGCGTTGTCCGCACGCGGCAGAAACTTCGCCAACGTGGCCCTTTCTGTCTCTCCGGCTTGCTCGGCGTAGATAAGCTGGGTCTTGGCCATCGCACGTTCCGCCTCGATTCGCGATTGGTCGGCACCTGGCCGTAGCTCGGCGGAGGCTAACGCATGGATGCTTTGCAGCAGAACGTCCCAATTTTCTACTGCTGCTGCCGCCGCCTTCTCTGTCTGCCCTGCTGCGATCAGAGTCAGAAAAGCATCAGCTGCAGCCGTTGCTACTTCAAGTTGACTCCTCTGCGAAGTTGCGTCCGCCTTGTCTCTGCCAGCGCGAGCTGCCTCTAAATTGGCGTGGCGCAGGCCGAAATCAAAGGGTTGCCAGCTGACGAGCAAACCTGTTGCACTGCCCCATACGGAGCCACCGTTATTGGTGCCAATTACGGGGCCGGACATCGAAGGAAGGGTGCTCTGTGGAAGCATGGTCCCGAAAATGTTATTGCGGGTTGCACGGTTGACTTGCACCAGTCCATCTGCGCGCGGAAGGTAAGCCGTTCGCGCAAGCCGGATGTTGGCCGCGGAAGCGTTGAGCTCTTCCTGAGTGACGTGGATCAACGGATAATCGCGCAGCGCCGACTGCACCACCTCCGTTATGGTTATTGCGCCAACAGAGACGGGTGAGGTCTGACTTTCGCTGGTTTGTGCAGTTATCACCGATGCTGCTCCAAAAAGCGCGACCGAGCAAAGAAGCGCTCGTGCGCGGCTGCGTCGGCTAGCCTGTGCGCGCTGGATCATAGTTTCAAACTCCCCGCAAATACTGTAACATTCGCGTGTAATGAATATTACATCACATAGAGAGCCCGCGCCTTGGCTGCTGCTGATCTTCAGCCTGCCCGCGAAGAGAGGCAGCGAGAGGGTAGGGATATGGAGAAAGCTCCAGAAGTATGGGACGCTCGCGTTGCGCAACTCCGGCTATGTGTTGCCGAATACGCCAGCGAATCAAGAAAGGTTCGAGTGGCTGGCTACGGCGATACGGGGATTCAAAGGGGAGGCCTCAGTGCTTCAGGTCCAGGCGATCGATGACCCTCCGTCCGACATACTCAAGGAACAGTTCCGCGAAGAGCGCAAACCCGACTACACGGCGCTCATCCGGGAGCTTCAGCAACTCAAACTATCCACTCAGGGATTCTCGACGCAATTAGCACGACTGAAACGGCGGTTTGAAGAGATTGTAGAGATCGACTTTTTCGAGTGCCCGCTCAAGGCAAAAGCCGAAGAAGCCATCTACAAGGCGGAACATCCGGTGACCACTCACGAGCGAGCCGGGAAGGGTAGGGTATCCAAGATGGAATATCAAAACCGTGCCTGGATCACACGTCCAGGGCCAGGAATCGATCGCGTCTCTTCTGCCTGGCTTATCAAACGATACATCGATTCCAAAGCCTCCTTCCTCTTTGACAGTAATCCAAATATCCATCCTGAAGCTGTGCCGTTCGATATGTATCAGGCAGGTGGCTTCGGCCATGAGAGCGAGAAATGCACGTTTGAAACTCTTTGTGCCCGCTTCGGTCTCGCGGACAAGAAGGTGCGACTGATCGGGCAGGCTATCCACGATGCCGACCTCGATGACGAGAAGTTCGGTCGCACCGAGGGCATCACCATCAACCAGATTCTGAAGGGATGGGCCAAGCAAGGCATCCCAGACGACGAACTGCTGGACCGAGGGATGGACCTGATCGAAGCGCTCTATCACTCGATCGCGTAGCAAACGGAGGAAATGATGATAGGGCGAAACGTGTTGTCAGCCGCTGTGTGTTTGCTCATCTGTAGTTGTATGGCGGAGATGAGGATGGTGGTCGCGTCGAGGGCTTGGAGCGGAACGGCGAGGTCGGAGCCTGGTGGAAAAGGCTCGGCCAGAAAATGCCGCAAAAAAATGTGTTGCACAAAATTATTTCTGTGTTACGTTCTGATAATTCATCAGTGAACACGGTTCTGTTTACAGCAGACCGTTTACAGCAGACCGCGTCGTGCGGTTGCAACATACTCTCCTGAGTAACTCGTGAGCCTCGGTATGCCGAGTCGAAGCGAGATTTACTTCCATAGTAAGAGCTGTGGCTTGGGTGTTTTTCGACTTTAAGAGATATCAAGCTGGCTAACTCCCAGCGTGTTGAACTGACTCCAGTCTTGTGCTACCCGCTTTAAACTCCTAGATTTCTGTCTCTTGCGTTGTAAATAACGTGTAGCTGCAATATTGGCATCCGGACAAGGGCGACGCCCCTCCCCTTTATACGAGAACCATGGCGGTTTAGTTCCCTGATTGTGACGAAGTGTTCAAGTTTTGTGACGAAAGTCCTCTTTTATCTCGAATTCACGCCACAAAGAGTTTCCTAAGTGGCTTACCAAGAATGCCGGGGTCGTCAAGCCGGAGAAATAGAGATTCAGAAACGTTTCGAAGGAGACCAATGATGCGGCTTATTTCACGTTTTCTGCCGTGGACGGTAGCGATAACCATGCTTTTGGCTTTTGCGTTTTTGAACGTGGGACATGCCTTCGGGCAAGGCACCAGCGCCGGCACGGTCGTCGGCACTGTCACGGACGCAACGGGCGCAATTATCCCTGGCACGATCATCACCTTGACCGAAGTTACGACGAAGACAACTCGTAAGACGGTCAGCAACGAGAGCGGCCAGTTCGTTGTTGTGGGTGTTTCGCCGGGCATTTATGACATCTCCGCAACGAATGCCGGATTTTCGACCAATGTCATCTCAGGCGTGGTTGTAAGCGTTGGCACACAAACGACGGCGAACTTCAAAATGACCGTCGGCTCCCAAGTCACCACCGTCGAGGTGCAGGCCTCGAACGCCGACCTGCAAACAATGAATGCCTCCACCGGTACGACCGTCGACCCTGCCATGGTTGACTCACTTCCCGCCGTTGGTCGGGACGTGGCCACCTTCGCCACCATGCAGCCTGGCGTCACCCCCGGCGGCAACGTCGCGGGTACCACCGCGGATCAGGCAACCTTTCAACTCGATGGTGGCAGCAACTCCAGCGATATGGACGGCACGCAGGCCGGCTACACCAGCAATAACGTCAACTCCAGCATTGGCGGCTTCTTCTCCAACGCTGTCGGTCCCGGGGGCGTGGTGCCGATGCCGCAGGACAGCGTTGAGGAGTTCAAGGTCTCCACCACCGGCCAGACGGCAGACTTCAACAACTCTTC
>WNGI01027288.1_pt1 | contig 11087 bp, 6 predicted proteins | sample 5400621 | NCBI WGS metagenome assembly WNGI01 (sample SAMN13153374, study PRJNA577476) | soil metagenome | isolation source: 20 cm soil or saprolite under Garry oak tree replicate 1 | place: USA:California | collected 2016-06-15 | reverse complement strand
ACGGCAGCCGCGGAACGGCAGCCGCGGAACGGCAGCCGGGAGACGGCAGCCGGGAGACGGCAGCCGGGAGACGGCAAGAACCGAATGGGGATGAACGCCGGAGAAGACCCGGCATTGGAGGACAGCACACATGGCTCGAGCCACGGGTGATCCGATCCCGGTCATGAACGGCGCGGAGACGCACTCATCCGCGTCGGCATCGGAGGTCGGTTCGGCGGTAGGCTCGGTTTCGAAGGGACGGGTGACGGCGAAGGTGAGCAACACGAAGACCCAGGGCAGGACCTCGAACGGGACGCCCACCCACGCAGGCCGACTCAGCGGCCCCTACGGCGCCAGCTTCGATGGCTCGGGCGCGAAAGGCCTCAGTTTCGAGCGGCGCTGGACCAGGCCCGACGTCCACCCCTACGACGAAATCCAGTGGGAGACGCGGACCGCGAGCATCGGCAACGAGTCGGGCAAGACCGTCTTCGAGCAGAAGGACGTCGAGGTCCCCGTCTTTTGGAGCCAGCTCGCCACCAACGTCGTGGTCAGCAAGTACTTCCGCGGCCACGTCGGTACGCCGGAGCGCGAGAACAGCGTCAGGCAGCTCATCGACCGCGTCGTCAACACGATCGCCGCGTGGGCGGACACCCAGCACTACTTCGCGACGGAAGAAGACCTGCGCGCCTTCCAGGCCGAGCTGACCCATCTCCTGGTCCACCAGAAGATGGCCTTCAACTCGCCGGTCTGGTTCAACGTCGGCATCGAGGCCAAGCCCCAGTGCTCGGCCTGCTTCATCAACTCGGTCCAGGACAACATGGGCTCGATCATGGACCTCGCCAAGACGGAGGCCATGCTCTTCAAGTTCGGCTCCGGCGCCGGCTCGAACCTGTCGACCATCCGGAGCTCGAAGGAGCGCATGTCGGGCGGCGGCATCGCCTCCGGCCCGGTGAGCTTCATGAAAGGCTACGACGCGTTCGCCGGCGTGATCAAGTCGGGCGGCAAGACCCGCCGCGCGGCCAAGATGGTCATCCTCGACGCCGGCCATCCGGACATCGTCGACTTCATCGACTCCAAGCTCAACGAGGAGAAGAAGGCCTGGGCGCTGATCGAGCAGGGTTATGACCCGAGCTTCACCGGCGAGGCCTACGGCTCGGTCTACTTCCAGAACGCCAACCACTCGGTGCGCGTGACCGACGAGTTCATGCAGGACGTCGTCAACGACCGGACCTGGACGACCCACTCGGTGACCACCGGGGAGCCGGTCGAGACCTACAAGGCGGCGGACCTCTTCCGGAAGATGGCCGAGGCGGCCTGGGTGTGCGGCGATCCCGGCATCCAGTACGACACCACGATCAACGACTGGCATACCTCGGCCAACACGGACCGCATCTACGCCAGCAACCCGTGCTCGGAATACATGTTCCTGAACGACACGGCGTGCAACCTCGCCTCGCTCAACCTCATGAAGTTCGTCAAGGACGACGGCGAGTTCGACGTCGAGGCCTACCGCTACGCGGCCAAGCTGACGATCACCGCTCAGGAGATCCTGGTCGACAACGCCAGCTACCCGACGCCCAGGATCGAGGAGAACTCCCATAGGTGCGGCGGCCACCGCGATCATGCACGGCGAGGCCTACAAGCAGTCTGCCGCCATCGCGCGCGACCACGGCGGCCCCTTCATCGAGTACGCCAAGAACGAGAAGCCGTTCCTGCGGGTCGTGGCCAAACACCGCGACGCCGCCTACAAGATCCCGAAGGAGGGTGTTCCGGCCGACATGCTCGAGGCCTCGCGGAAGGTCTTCGATGAGGCACTCGGGCTCGGCCGGGAGTACGGCTTCCGCAACGCACAGGTGACGGTGCTCGCGCCCACGGGCACGATCGCCTTCATGATGGACTGCGACACGACCGGCATCGAGCCGGACATCGCGCTCATCAAGTACAAGAAGCTGGTCGGCGAGGGCTTCCTCAAGATCGTCAACCAGACCGTCCCGGGCGCACTCAAGAAGCTCGGCTACAGCCCGCGCGAAGTCGAGGAAATCGTCCGGTACGTCAACGACCGCGAGACGATCGAAGGCGCCCCGAATCTCAAGCCTGAGCACCTGCCCGTATTCGATTGCGCCTTCAAGCCGGTCAACGGCGAGCGCTCGATCCAGTACATGGGCCACGTCCGGATGATGGCCGCGGTCCAGCCGTTCATCTCCGGCGCCATCAGCAAGACAGTCAACATGCCGGAGGCGGCGACCGCCGAAGAGATCGAACAGGTCTACCTGGAGGGGTGGAAGCTCGGGCTCAAGGCAATCGCCATCTATCGAGACGGCAGCAAGCGCAGCCAGCCGCTCTCGACCGGCAAGAAGAAGGACGAAGGCGCAGCCGACTCGGCCGTGGTTGCTGAGCTCCGGGCCCAGCTCGCCGCCGCCCAGGCGGAGGCATCGAAGCCCCACCGGCAGCGCCTTCCTTCCGAGCGCACCGCGGTTACCCACAAGTTCGAGATCGCCGGCCACGAGGGCTACATCACGGTCGGCCTGTACGAGGACGGCCGGCCAGGCGAGATCTTCCTGAAGATGGCCAAGGAGGGCTCGACCGTTTCGGGCCTCATGGACAGCTTTGCGACCACCGTGTCCGTGGCGCTCCAGTACGGCGTGCCGCTGCGCGACCTGATCAACAAATTCGCACACGTCCGGTTCGAGCCGTCCGGCTTCACCGGCAACCAGGAGATCCCGATCGCCAAGTCGATCGTGGACTACATCTTCCGCTGGCTCGGGTCGCGCTTCCTGGATCCCGACGACCGGGCGCAGCTCGGCTTGATCGACCGCTCGGCGGTCGTGGTCGACGAACCCCCACGGGCGTTTTCTGCTGCTTCCGCCATCGAGGCGAAGGCCGAGGAAGGCCCATCCGCCATCGACGAGGCCGTCGAAGGTCGCACAGCAATCGACGCGGCGGCCTCGTCGCCAGCACCCGAATCCCCTGCGGCTCCGGAGCCTCCGGCTGAGACCCCGCAAGCCACGGCGGTGGCGTCTCCGGAGTCGCCTCCTCCTGCTCCGGGGGCGTCCACCGTCACACCGCTGGCCGAAACGCGCGAGGAGATCGCGATCGTGTCGACCAACGGCTCGGCGAACGGCCACTCCAACGGCAACGGCAAGTCGAATGGCATCTCCGCCAACCTCGGCACAATCGGCATGTCGACTGGCCCCAAGGTCGGCTTTCAGCAGCAGGCTGACGCTCCCTCGTGCGCCGACTGCGGCTCGATCATGGTCCGCAACGGCAGCTGCTACAAGTGCCTCAACTGCGGCTCAACCAGCGGCTGCAGCTAAGGCTGCCGCCCTCAACTCGGCCGGTGTCGCTCTTTGCGGGAATACCCCACAGGAGTATTGACTTACCTCTTGCCAGAATCGGCCGTAATCGCTAGAATATGGATCGACAGGCGTGTCAAGAGTTGACACGCCGTTACGTGTGTCCGGTCTGGCGCGGGATCGGGGGTGCGGCCGGTCGGGCTTTCGGGTGCGGGCGGCACCAATTTCCAATACGAGCGTGTTCTGCCTGCATGTGCGCGGTGTAGGCGGCCCAGAGAACGGCTATACGGAGTGAACTTGATCCAGGTAATTGACCCAGCGACCGATCCTATCGAGGAGCCGACGACCGGCGACCTCGAGTCCGTGCTTGCCGACGAGGCGGCCGAGGCGGCCGAGATCGCCAAGGCGCCCGAGGGGGCACTCGACCAGGCGGCCGACGTGATTGCGCGTCCCGCCAAGAAAATCCAACCAATCACTGATCCCGACGCGGACGAGCCGGAGATCCCCGAAGAGGTCGAAGCCGACACCGAGGACTCGGTGCGGCTGTACCTGCGGGAGATCTCGCGCGTGCCGCTGCTCACGGCCGAGGAGGAAGTCGTCCTCGCCAAGGGCATAGAGCTTGGACTGCAGATCCAGGACGAGCCCTGGAAGGCGATCCTGAGCCTCCACGAGTGGACGCTACACGACACCGAATCCAAGACACGCACGGCCAAGACGCAGTACGTCCTGCCGTTCGGGACCGAGGCGCATCGGATCGTCAAGGCGGCTCTCGCCGACGAGGGCGCGGGCGAGCTTCTCATGACGGCACCGAAGTTCGGGCTGACGGCTGCCCACGACGAGGCGAAGGACTACACGCGGGAGATCCTCGCGCGGGCGGTGACCCTGCGCATGGTCTACAACGAGCAGCTCGACATCGAGTCGTTCACCAACCTACTGGACTGGGTCAGCCTCGCGTTCGGGGGCGCCAAGGCCGAGGTCCGCGAGATCAAGCCCTTGCGGGCGATGTACGACTGGGCGCGCAACGAGGTCGCGCTCCCGGCGCTTCAGCGCTGGATCGAGTCGGGTCGTGAGAAGAAGCTCCTGGCGGCGATGGGCTACCAGGGCGAGGGCGAAGGGGTGCTGGTCGCGCTCGGGCGTCGATCCCGCGAGCACCTGACATCGGCAAACCTTCGGCTGGTCGTATCGAACGCCAAGAAGTACATGAACCGCGGCATGCCGCTGCTGGACCTGGTCCAGGAGGGCAACGCGGGCCTGATGCGGGCGGTCGACAAGTTCGAGTACGAGCGAGGCTTCAAGTTCTCGACGTATGCGACCTGGTGGATCCGCCAGGCGATCCAGCGAGGGCTGGCGGACCAGTCGCGGACCATCCGCATCCCCGTCCACATGGTGGAGACGATGAGCCGGATCGCGCGCGTCACGCGCGACCTGACCGGAGAGTTCGGCCGGCAGCCGACGCACGAGGAAATCTCCGAGGTCCTCTCGCGGGATCCCAAGACCGCGCTCACGCCTGAGCGGGTCGAGGAGATCCAGCGACTGGGCCGCGACCCGATATCCCTCGAGTCGCCGGTCGGCGAGGAGGAGGACAGCGAGCTGGGCACGCTGCTGCCCGACCCGAATGCCATCTCCCCGCTCGATGCGGTCACCGACCAGATGCTGAAGGAGCAGCTGCAGCGAGTGCTCGACAGCCTCGATGGCCGAGAGCAGCGCGTGCTGCGCCTGCGGTTCGGGCTCGACGACGGGCACGCCCGGACGCTCGAGGAGGTCGGACGAGAGTTCGGCCTGACGCGGGAGCGCATCCGCCAGATCGAGTCGCTGGCGCTGCGCAAGCTGCGCCACCCCTCGCGGAGCCGAAAGCTACGGGAGTTCGCAGCGTAAAGCTGCCGCCCAGCGCGAAAAGCAAAAGGGCCCGGCCAATAGGTCGGGCCCTTTGGATTCCGGTCGCCCACGACTACGGGAAGGTGAAGGATTCGACGAGCTGGTCGATGGCCTTGGCCTGATCCGAGTCGTACTTGAACCAATTGACATTCACGGCGAGGAGCTTCCCTTCGCCCATGTCGAAGACGTAGCGCCACGTCTCCACACCCTGGAAGGTCCAACCGAGGTCCTGGCCAGGAGTGTGATCGGGCAGGTTCCTGCAGCTGGACTTCCCGGTGACATCCATCTTGAACCCGTTGTGTCCACCTATCTCGAAGGGATCCTGGAAGACCATCATCCGCATGTTCGATGTCAACAGCCACTTCTGGTATTCGTAGAGCGTCTTGAGGGGCGCCCGGAGGGCAGAGCCTTCATCGCATGGATCGACAGGTACGGGCGAATTGAACGTGATCGACATGGTGAAGCCCTCGTCCCTGCTGCCGAGGTTGAACTTGTAGGGTTGGTCGCTGGTCGAAAATCGAGCCCGCCCAAGGCCGGCCGGCGCCGTGAATTTGATCCCGGGAGCCACATCGTCGGCCAGGTAGACGAAGCCGGGAGTCGGAACGCCGACGGCGTATCGACGCCACGTCGAGAGCGTCAACGCAGATCGTCGCGATGCGCAGGTATCCCCGGCAGCTCTGAGCGTGAGCTCGAAGCGGTCACGGGTGAGCGACCAGGAATAGCCACCCGTATCGCGACACGAGCCCGTCGGTCCGAAATTGATGATGTTCGATGCGATCGACTTGACGCCCCCCAGCGATATGGGAATCGCACCCGCATCCGGACCGGCGAGGCCTGCGTCGATCGCAAGGTCGAGCTGATAGCGGCCAGCGGGCAGGCCACTGGCGGCGGTCAGGTTCGACGTCCAGCTTCCAATCAGGGGGATCGAAAGAGTTCCGTCGAACGCCGATGCCGGAGGCGGGCTCGGGGGCGTAGGCGGACGAGTGCCCCCGGCGAGGGTGAACGCGATGCCAGTCGCTGTCGCAATGACGGCGGCGACGGCGAGCAGTCGCAGCGAGGCGGGCATCCTGGACACACTCCGCGGCAGACGGATGGCCGGCCGCTGTGGCGTTCGATTGATCTCGGAGAGCGCCTCGTCGATCACCCGATCGGGGATCGTCTCAGGTCCCTCGGCCAGGAAGGCGTCGAGGACGCGGTCGAAGTCAGTCTTTGCCGTCATGACGCTCGCCCTCCGACAGCGACGGGCACCCGCTCGTCGGCCTCGAGAGCCGCGCGCATGGCCCGATGGGCGTAGTGGAGCCTGGAGCGAGCCGTGCCGGCCGGTATGCCGAGCGTTTCCGCGATCTCGGCCGGTTCCAGCCCCAGGTAGTGATGCATGACGAGAATCGCCCGCTGCTCGGGTGGCAGCCGCCGGAATCCGCGTTCGAGCTGGTCCCGGTGGGCCACCGCGAGCGTGTTGTCCGGGACAGCCGGTCCGTCGATCGGCAGGAAACGGACGTTCGCGCTCCAGGCGCGCATTCGGCGGGCCTCGCGGTAGCAGGCATGAACCAGGAGCCGCTGCAGCCAGGCGTCGAAGAGATCCGGATCTCGGAGCCGCCGCAGCTCGCGCCAGGCGATCACCAGCGCCTGCTGAACGGCATCCTCGGATCGGGTGACATCCCGGAGAATTCGATTCGCGATGGCGAAGAGCCTGTCCCCGCGCGAACGAGCCAGGATGGCAAACGCCTCCCGGTCGCCCTGTTGTCCAGCGTTCAAGAATCGAGCCCGGAACCCGCGCCGCCTCCCGTCTGGACGCGAATCTAGACGGCAAGATCCTCGGCAGGCACCGGAGGTGACTCGGCGGTTCGGTCCTGAACGGTTGCAGCGGGCCGGCGGGCCAGAAGGGCGTCGAGCTTGGCGAGGTACGGTTTGGCGCCGACTCGAGTGAAGATCATCCGAGCCTTGTCGCTCGCTGCGCGAACATCCGGTATCGAGGGATCGAGCACGGTAGCCATGTCGATCCCGCACATGGCCAAATCCCATTCCTGATCGATCGCTTCCCAGGCTCGGACTGCTTCGCGGTACAAGGCGAGGGCCTCGGTCGTTCGGCCCTCGAGTGCGGCCAACCCCGCGACGAGGGTCGCGGTCTGGGCCCGAGGCACTGCTTGCCGGCCGGTAGGAGTGGCTTCAATATTCGCTATGGAGCCCCTGAGGCCTTCAGGGTCGCGATTCCACAACGCCATCCGACCCAGGTAATAGGTCGGGATGGGATCGGCCGGGTCGATCAAGAGGACCCTCTCCCCGTAAACACTGATTTCGTTGAAGTCGCCCGACGCGACGCCGTGCATGACGTGTGCCCAGGCGGCCATGAACCTGGGTTGAGGGTTGCTCATTTCTGCCACCGCGGCGTCGACAGCGGCCAGGCCCGCATCGGAGCCCTCTCCGCGAGCGAACCGGAACCATAAAGACACCGCGAGTGCGGACACCCGGTCGTTCTCCTCGAGGTCTTCGCTCAGGAGCTCGTCCAATACTCGAAGCTCGCTGTCCCAGTCGGCAGCGAATCCGAAAGCTGTCATCGCATTCGCGCTCCGAAGCCAGCGGGACATCTGCTGATCGCCGACGCGCTCGGCGAGACCGAGGGCCGCCCGTCCTGCGTCCCAGGAGGCTCTTGGCTCGTCGGCCCAGACGGAAGCCCCGAGGTTGTTGGTAGCCCGCAGCTCCAGGCTGGCCAGCCCGGCGAGCCGCGCGAGATCGATCGCGGCACGCATCAGCGCGACGGCCTCGCGAATCCTTCCCACCCCGGAAATCGAGGACGCGCGGTTCACCATGGCCTCGGCGACGACGTCGTCGAGCCGAAGGGGCTCGGCGAGCGCGAGCGCCTGGTCTGCGGCTGCCGCGCCTTCCGCGTAGCGACTGAGCCGCATGTAGACGCGGCCCAAGCTGGAAAGCAAGCGGGCCCGCGCCTCCGGGCTGACCTTGCCCTCTGACGCCTTCAACGCATCCTCGAGCAGGCCGAGGCTGGCCTCAAGATCACTGCCATCGATCATCGCCGCCGCGAGGACGGTGGTCGCGCGCGCCGCGGCATCCGCGTCGCCACTCGCCTGGTAGATCTCCACCGCCCGGCGGGCAAGGGCTTCGCCGCGCGAATAGTGGGCGGCCGTGGTCGCCGAGACCGCGGCCCGCTCCAGGAGCGCAGCCTGGTCGGCGGGCGCTGCAGCTACGTCGATCGCCTGCTCCAGGAAGGCCACCGCCTGGTCGTGGGCACCCAGGGCTGCTGCCCGTTCCGCGGCTGCCGCGAGCGCAATCCTGGCCTGGCCTGCCAGCGCGTCGGCCTCCTCGCCTTCCGGGGCGTTGGCATGCGCCGCGAGATAGTGCCCCGCGAGAGCGCCAGCCAGTTCGTCCGTACCCAATCCCTCGAAAAAACGGGCAGCGGCCAGGTGCCGCACCTTCCGGTCGCGTTTCGCGAGCGTGTTGTAAGCAACCTCGCGGATCAGAGCCTGGACGAAGGCGAATTGCCCGCGTTCCGGGCTCCGCGGATCCGCCTGGAGGGTGAGCAGCTCGCGACGGGCAAGGCTTCGGAGCCGGGGTTCGAGCTCGGACTCGGGGACGCCCGCAACCGCGCTCAGGCCGGCCGTGGTGAAGGACTGCCCGAGCACGGCTGCGTCCTGGACCAGGGCTCGGTCGGCCGGGTCGAGGGCATCGAGGCGTGCGGCGATCAGCGCCGTCAGCGTCTCGGGAATCGCGAGGCCGCCAAGGTCCCCGGTCGGTACGTACGCATCTCCCTGGAGGGTGAGACGCCCCTCGGCGACGAGCATCCGCACGGTCTCGACCGCGTACAGAGGGATTCCGCCGGCACGCTCGACTATCGTCCGGATGGCGGCTTCCGGGAGTCCGGGGACAAGGCCCGCGAGGAGTTCGCGCATTGCCGGTTCCGGCAGTGGCTCCAGGTAGATCGAGACGAAATTGCGTTTGCCGGCGCCCCAGTTCGACCGCTTCTCCAGCAACTCGGGCCTTGCCAGCGTGACGACATAGATCGGAAGTCCCCGACTCCAGTCCAGGAGGTGATCGATGAAGTCGAGCAGGCCGGAGTCGGCGAAATGCAGGTCTTCGAAGATCATCACCACAGGCGACTCGGCGGCCAGACGCTCGAAGAACGTCCGCCACGCCGCGAACAACTGCTCCGACCCGGCCCCCGACTCGAGGCCGAGCAGCGTCAGCAGCGCCGGCTCGATCCAGGCGCGCTCGTCTGCGTCTGGGACGTGCTGGGCGAGCGCCTCTGTCACCTTCGCTCGCGTCGTGGCTTCGTCGTCGGTCTCGAGCAGGCCGCACCGGCCGCGGACCATCTCGCCAAGGGCCCAGAAGCTGATGCCTTCGCCGTATGCCGGCGATCGGCCGTCGTGCCACCAGACGTTTTCGACGAGGCCGTCGATGTACTTCAGGAATTCCCAGGCCAGCCGGCTCTTGCCGATGCCGGCGGGCCCGACGACGGACACCAGCCGGAGGCGGCTTTCGCGACCGGTCGCGTGGAACAGGTCCTTGAGCATGCGCAGCTCGTCGTCGCGGCCGACGAACGGCGCCTCGATGGCGTCGCTCCGGTTGCGGCCGCCGCGTTCTGCCACGACGCGCATTGCGCGCCAGGCCGGCACGGGGCTGGTCTTGCCCTTCAGGATCTGGTCGCCGACCGGCTCGAAGGCAATCGCCTGGGCCGCCGCGCGCTGCGTAGTCTCGCCGACCAGGACAGCCCCGGGGGGTGCCACTGACTGGAGGCGGGCTGCGGTGTTGACCAGGTCGCCGGCGACCATCCCCTCGTTCGTCGCGCCGACAGTGACGGCCGCCTGACCTGTCAGCACACCGGCTCGGGCCTGGATCGTCGGGCCGAGGCCCCGAACGCTGTCGACGAGCTCCAGGCCGGCTCGGACGGCGCGTTCGGCGTCGTCCTCCCGTGCGATCGGCGCTCCCCAGACCGCCATCACGGCGTCGCCGATGAACTTCTCGACCGTGCCCCCGTAGCGCCCGATCACGTCGCTGGCGAGGTCGAAGTAGCTCGACAGCGTCTCGCGGACTTCCTCCGCGTCGCGCTCCTCCGCGAACGGGGTGAAGCCGACGAGGTCGGCGAACAAGACCGAAACCAACTTCCGCTCGGCTTCGTGGGCAGGTGCGGCGCGCGGCGAGCCAGCGCGTGGCCCGTCGCCGGAGGCCCCGGCCGCGGCGTCAGCGGCGGCCGGGCGGTCGCCGCCGGAAAGGGCGGTTCCGCAATCCCCGCAGAACCGCTTGCCGGGCGGATTCCAGGCCCCGCAATTCGGACAGTCGGATGCGAGCGAGGTGCCGCAGTCGCCGCAGAACCGCTTCTCGCCCGGATTCTCCGCACCGCAGTTGGGGCAGATCATTCCGCTCCTAGTCGTCCGGCCGTTGGAGTGACGTGCAGTGAGCGTAGCGGAAAGCCGGTGGGCGAGCGATCCCCCTCGAGAAATCACGTTTCCGCGGCCAATCGTCGGCGTTACGTTGCAGATGTCTTGAAACCCGGTGATTTGGGACCAATGCCTGATTGACAGCGCCTCGCCGGAACTGATGCTGCGCGCCGTGGATCGTAATTGCGATCGACTAAGCCCCCTCCGGCGAGTCACAGACGCCGGCGCCCAGGGCGTGCTCGCGCTGCTCGATTCGGGCGAGGAGGTGCTGCTCGCCCTGACCGGTATTCGCGGGGCCGTCGTGGTCACCGGTTCGCGGCTCATCCTCGTCCAGTTCAGGCCCCGCATCGATGGGGGGAGCGTTGGCCTTCGGTCCGTGCCGTTTGCGAAGGTTCGCGACTACAGGCTCGGTCCGTCGAAGCGTGGCGGTGTCTTCTACGCGACGGTCGGTGACCGGCCGGGCGATCGGATGTCGCTCATCTACCGACGCGACGGCCTGCCAGATGCCGCGGACCTGGACGCGCTCCTGCGCGTGCTGATGCGGCGGGAAAGC
>WNGI01021655.1_pt1 | contig 11088 bp, 6 predicted proteins | sample 5400621 | NCBI WGS metagenome assembly WNGI01 (sample SAMN13153374, study PRJNA577476) | soil metagenome | isolation source: 20 cm soil or saprolite under Garry oak tree replicate 1 | place: USA:California | collected 2016-06-15 | reverse complement strand
TGCACTTTGTTCAGCAGATCGTTATGCATCCACGCTGCATTGCGGGCCTCAACGGGGGACTGTCCGCTGCCGATCTTGAGCGGAAGCGCGGCGAGGACCGCGTTCGGGATCGTGAACTTGCCGAGACGGATGCCGCCGGGATCCCACCCCCACTTCCCTCCGTCGGCGGTGGTCTTCGTCCAATCGCCCGGCTGGCGTCCAGGATGCTCCGCCGCATACTTGGCCGAATCGAAGTAAACGCCAAACGCAGCCTGGACCGCCGAATCGGCGAGTTGCGCCTGGCTACGCGGCGCGGGCTGATAGGGCGCGGCTGCGAGCGGGATGCGCGGATCGGGAGCAGCCGGCTCGACGCCTGTCGCGATACCTGCCCGCGCCCCCCCTTTCCCATCATCCTTACCCGAGATCGCACCGACACTGCTGTCGCGGCTCGGTATCGGCGGCACCACGCTAGGGATAACTGTCGGCGGAGCCGTTACCGCCCTCATCGCCGCGCGGCAGAGCCACATACTGCAACCGCTCGGGAGTGTGGTCGCGATCTCGCCGTAAGCCGATGAGCTGCCCCAGTGGATAATGGAAGGTGATGGTCGCGAGCGCGATGATGACGAAGACGTGAATCACGATCGAGAGGAGCAGCGACCCGCCGCCCCGCTTTCGCATCGTGAGATTCAGCTTCTCGCGCTTTGGCTTCACGCAACCCCCGCCGTCAGATTGGCCAACACCTTCGCCGCACGACGCGCCGCTTCGGCGATGCGTTCAGGCGCGGTAATGAAGGATACGCGAAAGAACCCTTCTCCGCCTGCCCCAAATGCGGAGCCAGGCATGATGACTACCCCCTCGTCCTCCAAAAGTCGCTCGGCGAAGAGTCCGCTAGGTACGTCCTCGGGTAATCGCACCCAGAGGTACATCGTCGCCCGCGGAATATCGCAGACGAAACCAGCCTTGCGGAAGGACCGAACCGCGGCGTCGCGCCGCTCCTTGAAGACCGCGACGTTGCGGGGGACGAACTCAGCCCAACTCTCGAGAGCGGCCACTCCAGCGGCTTGAATGGCCATGAATTGACCCGTGTCGACGAACGACTTCACCTTCGCGAGCGTGGCGCAGATCTCCGGATTCGCTACTGCCCAGCCGCAGCGCCAGCCGGTCATGTTGTAGGTCTTCGACAGCGAGTGGAACTCGATCGCGATCTCGCGCGCACCATCGATCTCGAAAATGCTTGGCGGCACGTAACCGTCGAACGCAAGCTCCGAATAGGCGTTGTCGTAAACCAGCAGCATGTCGAGATCGCGGCAGCGGGCAACGACGTCCTCGAGATAGTCGAGCGGCGCGATGGCAGCCGTTGGATTGTTGGGATAGTTCAGGTACAGAATCCGCGCGCGCGACAGAATGTCGCTCGGGATTTCGTCGAGATCGACTAAGAAATCTGTGCGTGGCCGAAGGGCGTACCGATATGGCTTCGCACCGGCGAATAGGGTCCCTCCCTGATACGCGTTGTAGCCCGGCTCCGGTACGATGGTGTACGTGTCTGGTTCGGCGTACGCGAGGGCGAGGTGCGAGATGCCCTCCTTGGAGCCGATCAGCGGCACGACCTCGGTGAGAGGGTTCACCGGATAGCCGAACCGTTTCTCCATCCACGAGCTCACTGCCTCGCGAAACGGCACGAGGCCGAGACCAAAGCCGTAGCGACTCATCGGCGGCTTCCGCGCGGCGTCGTTGAGAGCCGTGAACACGGGGGCAGGCGGGTCCAGATCGGCGTCCCCCGCGCCAAGATCGATGACGTCGAGGCCGCGCTCGAGCAGCTCGCGCTTGCGCTGGGGGATCTTCGCGAGCGGATACTCGGGCAGCGTCTTGAATCGCTCGGCTTGTTTGGGCACTAGGCTCTTGCTTTCACAGGATTGCGAACGCGGCTTACTCCGACGATTTCGACTTCCACTTCGTCTCCGGGCTTCAACACTCCGACGCCCGCCGGCGATCCGGTGGCTACCACGTCACCCGGTTCGAGCGTCATGACATTCGAGACATAGGCGAGCAGATCGGGTATTGCGAACAGCATGTCGGATGCGGATCCGTTTTGGCGCTCCACGCCATTCACTCTTGTAATTACTCTCAGCGAAGAGAGATCGTTTGGAACGCTGCCGGGCTCGCCGATCGGGCAAAAGGTATCGAAGCCTTTTGCACGCGTCCATTGCGAGTCGGCACGCTGTAGATCGCGCGCTGTGACATCGTTGACGGCAACAATCCCGCGAATGCCTGCGACCGCCTGTTGTGGTGACACTCGGCGAAGTGTCTTCCCTATGAGCACGCCTATCTCACCTTCGTGCTCGACCTGCTTCGACTGCGATGGCAGCTCGATCGCGTCGCCCGACGCGATCACGCTCGAGGGCGGCTTGAGAAAGACCAAGGGCTCCTTCGGCGGCTCATTTCCCAACTCCTTCGCGTGGTCTAGATAATTGCGTCCGATGCAGACGATCTTGGACGGGCGAGGCAGCGCCATGTTCAATGTCTCCGGCGGGCGAATAGAAGTTGCGAACGTCTTCGACGATCTCGTCCCACGGTCCAATTTTGCGTCGTGCTCCGGGCAGTCCATCCAACAACCCACGCCCGTAAGCTTTCGTCACGATGCGTGGATCGGCGATCACGACCACGCCACGGTCGGTGCCGCTGCGAATGAGGCGGCCGAAACCCTGCTTGAGACGCAGCGCCGCATGCGGCAACATGTATTCGACGAACGCGTCGCCGCCACTCGCGACGATCGCTTCGCAGTGTGCGGCAGTCACCGGTTCTGTCGGAACGCGAAACGGCAGCTTGGCGAGCATCAAAGCGCGGAGCGCCTCGCCCGGTACGTCGACACCTTCCCAGAAGGACGCGGTACCGAGGAGAACGGCCCGGCCGGACTCACGGAAGCGGGCGAGCAATGCATCTCGTCCATCCTCGCCATGCACGAGCAACGGCCAGCGACGCTCGGCGCCGCGGGCGCGGAGCTCGGAGGCCATCGCTCTCACATCGCGGTGGCTGGTGAACAAGACGAACATGCCGCCGTCGGCAGCATGAGCAAGGTCGATGGCCATGCGCACGGCGGCCTGCGCATGAGCGGCGGGATCGACGTTAGGCGCAGCGATATCGGTAGCGATCGCAAGGAGCGCCTGCTCGCGATATCGAAAGGGCGACGGAAAGAGCCCCGTCCGTGGCTCGACATCCGGCTCAGTGAGGCCGAGGCGGCGGGCAAGAAAGCCAAAGTCCGCCGGGGGCGCGCTCGCGCCGTCTCGTAAGGCATTCCTGTTGCGCGATCCGGCGGCGAGTGTTGCGCTGGTCACAATCGTCGTCGCGTTCCGCTTGAAGAGATCCTCACGGAGGATGGGGGCGAGGTCGAGCGGCACCGTCGTGACCGCGGCCGAGCGTTCACGTCCGCGCGCTTCGATCCAGCGCACCGAGGCGTCGCCCTTCGGCGGGTCGAGGGCTTGATGGAGAGCGTCGCAGGCGAGCTGCAGGCGCCGCGTCACGGCGCGCAGTTCGTTGAGGAGCGGGGCGAGCTGCTCGTCCAATCGCGTGCTGCCCTCGATGCGCTCCCTAACGAGTTGCAATCCCTGGTGCAGTAACTCGATCTCGCCAAGCGTGTCGTCCAGCGCGCGACGGAGACCGCGTGACCATATCGGATCGTCGGCGAAACGATCGGTGAGTCGCAGAACGGACTGTCCCGATTCATTGAGCCAGATCTCGAGCAGATCGAACAACAAGGAGCTCTTGTCGCGAACGGCATGGACCGCCGGGGCAAGGCGGGCATGTACGAGATCGAGGCTGGCCGTGCTCAGGAGATCGTCGCTCGTCGAGAGGCGGGAGACCAGGGCTGGGAGGAGGCCCCTTCCCCGCTTATCGAGCCTGTTGAATAAACGCTGAAGTGACCGTCGCGTCGCGGTCATACCCAAATGTGCCGCGGCGGAATCTTCCAGGTGGTGGCCTTCATCGATGATCAGTCGCGTGTATGCCGGCAGCACTGCTGCCTCTTCCCAATTGTTCGAGGCGCGCCGCACGGCGACGTCGGACATGAGAAGGTGGTGATTGACGACGATCACGTCTGCCTGTGCCGCCTCGCGACGTGCCTTGTACAGGAAGCACTTGTCATACAACGGACACTTGAGGCGCATGCACAGGTCGGGCTCTGCGGACACCTCGTCCCACAGCTCTGGACGCGGCGGCGTCGGCAGATCGCTGAGCGAGCCGTCGGTCGTACGCTCGGACCACTGGACAATGGAGTCCAGCTCGTCGCGCAGACCGTCGTCGAGGAGCGTGGCGCCCGCCGAACGCGCCTGGTCGAGTCGTTGCAGACACAGATAATTGCGCCAGCCCTTGAGAAGCGCGAAGCGAACGCGTTGATCGGCGAGCGCCTTCTCGAGAAAGGGCAGATCCTTGCCGACCAGTTGCTCCTGCAAATTGATCGTGTTCGTCGAAACGACGGTGCGCTCACCATTCGCCGCCGCCCAGCGCAGAGCGGGAATCAAATAGCCAAGGGATTTGCCGACGCCCGTGCCAGCCTCGAAGAGTCCGATCCCGCCGTCGTTGAAGAGTCGCGCGACCTCACTCGCCATCGCGCGCTGGCCCGCCCGATCCTCGTACCTCGTTAGGTGCGTGGCGATGGGGCCGTCCGGACCAAGATCCCGATCGATCGCCGTCTCGTCGAGCCGTTTCTCCTCGCGCAGACGCGGCACCTCGACGACGACATACAGCTCCGACGCCACATTGTCGACGATGCCGAAGCCGATGCCGTCGTCGTGAATGCGGGCCGCGATCTCGAGATCCTGCTCGGACGGTTCGAGCATGCCCGACGGATGGTTGTGGACGAGCATCTCGCCACGCTGCGCGAAGCCGGGCAGCGCCAGCACCTTCCCCACATCGCCCCGCGCGACGACGCGGGCGGACTGCACGACCCCGTCGTCGTCCACCGCGCAAACGAAGCAGACCTCGCGGCCGTGGGCGAGGCGAATGGCGGCTTTGATGGCCTGCGCTGCTTTGGCGGAGAGTCGGTCGCTCGGCACGACACAATATACCGAACAAACGCCGTTACGCCCAGTTTGTCATCCTGAGCGAAGCGAAGGATGACATTAGGTCTTTAGCGGCTTTTTCTTGGCGGCGGGGAAGAGAACGTTGTTCAGGATCAGCCGATACCCGGGGGAATTCTTGTGCAGCGACAGATCCGTCGGCGCGTTGCCGATGGCGTGCTGCGGATCCTCGGGATCGTGGCCGCCATAATACGTCCACGTTCCCTTCCCGTAGTCGCCGTGGATGTACTTCACCCACGGCGCACCCGGCTCCTCGGCGAGTATGACGTCACCGGGCTTGAGCACGGTGCGCGTGAAGCTGGTCGTGACGCCATAGAAGTCGTTCACCACCGAGCGGTGGTCCTGCACGAGCATCGACGGCACCGGATCGAACTTCGCCGAGAAGTTGAACAGTGTGAACGTCCCGAGTGGCTGGCGGCGACCGGGAACGTTGACCTGGTGACCATCGATGTCACTCATCGAATTGACGAACGGCGAATGCTCGAGGTGTGCGTCGCGGAAGGCGAAGCTCCGCTTCCAGTCCATCTTGCGATCGGCGTCGTCGTCCATCGGCGTGCCGTCGATGTAGGCAGACGCCAAATCGACGTCGTGGCCGGCCATTGCCAGCTCCACCGTCTCTGTCGCTCCACACATCGCGAACAAGAATCCGCCCCGTTCGACGAACTGTCTGATCTTTTCCGCGACGTCCTTCTTGAGTGCTGGAACGTTGGCGAAGCCGAGGCGCTTCGCGGCGGTGAGATTCTGCTGCATCAGCTCGATGAACCAGGGCGCCTCACGATACGTGAGATAGAACTTGTTCAACTGCCCGGTGAAGTCCTCATGATGCAGGTGCAGCCATTCGAACTTCGACAGCTCGCCGCGCTCGATCTCGTCGTCGTAGATGCGCGTGTAATCGATGCCGGCATACTTGAGGGCGAGCGTCACCGCGTCGTCCCACGGGAGCGCTTCGGGGGGCGAATAGACGGCGATCTTCGGCGCCTTCTCGAGCGGCACCGTTTCCATGTTGCTGTTCGCGATCTCACTGCGGATGGCGCCGAGCTGGGCGTCGTCGATCACTTCGATCGTCACGCCGGTGAGGGCGGCGCGCTTGCGCATCTCGGGCGTGTCGGGTAGCAGAAACGCGCCGCCACGGTAGTTGAGTAACCACTCACCACTCAGGCCGTCCTTGAGCGCGTTATAGGTGATGCCGTATGCCTTCAGGTGATCCTGCTGCGCGTCGTCCATCGGCACGAGCAGGCGTTGGCCGCGCGCTGGCCTCGCGCCGCCAATCGCCAGGAGCAGCATCAGCAGCGCGCGGTCCAACGATAAGAATCTGCTCATGTCGTCCCTGGAATCCCGGCGCGCGCCAGGTCCAGCTCGCGACGCGCTTGCGGCACCAGCGCGCTCTGCGGATAGGTCAGAATGAGATGCTCGAGCCGCGCGACCGCAGCGCGCGTGCCCACTCGAGCTCGGCCGATGGCGCCTCCGGCGTCGTGCCTTGTTGTTCGACGATGCGCTTCCACAGCGCGATGGCTTGCGCGTCATCCTTGAGTGCCGTGCGCAACTGCGCGGCGGTGGACAGCAGGATCGACGCCGCGTCGCCGCTCGCTTGGCGCTCGGCCGCCTCCGCGAACGCGGTTGCCGCGCCGGTGCTGTCGTTGCGAGCCAGCATGAGAAACGCCCTGCCTAACGCGGGGGCGCTGTCGGTGTGAATCCGGGCGACGATCGCGAGCGCGCTCGCCAGCTCCGGTGTCGTCTCCGTGCTCGTACGGAGAAGCACGCGGGCGGTGCGTAAGTTTCCCTCGTAGAGAGCGAGCCACCCCGCCGCATCGCTCGAGTCGCCCTCGGTACCGGCACTGGCGAGGGACGCCCGGGCCCGCGCCATGTCACCGCTCCGCACCCAGCCGAGCGCCACCGCGCGCGTGAGCACCGTCCGCGTGCCCGGCGTAAACCACTTATCGAATCGGTCGACCAATCGCTCGGCGGCTGCCGGCCGGCCGACCATCGCCAGCGCGCGCGCTTGGAGCGGTACCGTTGTCCGTGCCGCGCGCGCCGAGTCACCGATCGGACGGTCGACCGGCAGTAATGAGAGAGCTGTCGCCGGATCGGCGGCGCGCACGGCGGCGTTGGCGGCGCGCAGGGTCGCGTCCGGCGTGCGCCGCCACCGCAGTGCCGCGACGAGGGCGTCGCGCGCCAATGGCCAGCGCTCCTCGCTCTCGGCACGCGTCGCAAAGTCGGTCCACGCCGCGGCGCTCAAACTGTCTGCGGGCAAATCCTTGAGCGCGCTCCAACCGTCGAATGGCGAGCCCCAGCTCATCTCCAGACCGGCGAGCGCGCGACGTGACGCGACGTCGACCGGCGGACCGAGCAACACGTGCCTAACGGCTGTACGCGTACCGACGGGTGTCGGCATCAATGCGTAGATGGCTGCCTGTTCCAGATAGGGAGACGGCGCGAGCGCGAGCCGCCATGCTTGCGCCGATTCCTCCCACAATCCCATCGCCGCCCGCAGCTGCGCGATTTCGAGCTGGAGATCCTGCGTCGACCCGAGCGCTTGGCGGGCGAGGCGAATGACACTGTCGGCGGACGCGGTGAGCCCACGTTGCAGGAGCAGCCGCGCGTACTCCCGATATGGTGACGGATCACCGGGGACGTCTTTGACCCAACGGTCGATCGCCACGCGTAATTGGTCCTCGCGGCCGAGCGACTGCAACGTGCGTAGTTGGACGCTGCGATAGACGGTCTCGCGCGGACTGCGCCGGATGAGCGTGTCGAGTGGCGCCAGCAGCGAGTCACTCCACCCGAGCTCCGCGTACACGCGCTCGAGACCGAGGAGGGCGCTCACCGCGCTCGACGTATTCAGCGCCGTCCGAAAGAGCGGCGCGGCGTCCTTGTACTTCCCCGCGCTCTCGAGCTCGAGAGCCTTGTAGAAGGCGGTGGTGTCTTCTAGGCGTTGAGCGTGGAGCGTTGAGCGTGGAGCGATAGCGGCGGTACACGTAACGAGGAAGAGTAGTCCCCGCCTAACGCTCAACGCTCTACGCACAACCCTCCACGCTCTACGGCTTTTCATTGATTCGCTTGAAGTACTCGAGGATCGCCCGGCGCTCATCGGCGGTCAAACCGCGCAGCTCGTTCCAGTTCGGCTCGCGGAACTTCGTGCCGTTCTTACCGGTCGCGTCGGTGTTCGTCGGCGTGAACTGTTCGTCCCCCTTCGCCGACTTCGCTTCGCGCTTGTTGCTGTCCTCGCGCTCATCCTTCTCGAGCGAACGGCCCGCGTCGAGGAGACGCCGGAAGAGCTGCTGCTGCCGGGCGAGCGTCGTACCGTCGATGCGTCCTCCCTCGAGCGCTTCGGCGAGCTGACGCGCTTCCTTCGCGAGCTGCGCCGCGCGATCGCCACCGGCGCCTTCGCCCATTTCGTCGAGCTGCTGCGCGACGCTCCGCTGCTGCCGCGCCAGGGCCCGTGCGGTCGCCTGCATCTCGGACGACATCTGACCACCAGGCATCGGCATGAGGCCCTGCGCCTGGGCGTTGATCGAGCCTTGCTTCTTCGCCATTTCCTGCAACTGCTGCAACATCTCCGCAAAGCCGGACGCGGACGACGCGGTGTTGACCCGCTCTCGGTCCCGCGCCAGCGACGCCGCGGCGCGGTTCAGCGACTCGGCGGCCTCGCCTAACGAATTCGCCGCCTGAGAGGCGCCGCGCTGTTCCGACATCTGCTGGGTCGCCTGCCCGACCTTTTGCTGCGCCTCGGACATCGCGCGCTGCGATCGTCCGGAAAGCAGCGACGATTTCTGCCCCGCCTTCTGCATCCGCTGTGCGGCTTCGTCGACGCCCTGCTTCACGGCGCTCTGCTGGCCGCGCAACTGATCCGGCTTCGCGTCGCCAGAGCGCGCCTTCTGCTCCATGGCGCCCTCTTCTCGCGCCATCTGCAACAGTTCCTGAATGGTTTGATCGAGATCCCCCGTCAGCTCCTTCTTCCACTCGGAAACCTGCGCGTCGCGCGCGTCCTGCATTGCCTGCGCCGCCTGCTCCATCTGCGAGGCGGCGTCGCGCGCCTTGTCCTCGATGCCGCCTGGCTGTCCCTGTTGCCCCTTCTGACTCTGTTGTCCCTGCTGGCCGCGTTGGCCTTGGCCATTCGGCGACTGTTGCCCGCTTTGCGATTGATTGCTCTGCTGACCTTGAGCGCGTTGACCCTGCGCTCCGGGTTGTGCTTGCGCGTTCTGCTGGTCTTGGGCACGCTGGCCCGCTGCCTCTTTCATTTTTTCAGCCGACGCTTCGCTGTGTTGCCGCGCCTGGTCGGCCTTCTTCGCGCCGGGATCGGCCTTCTCGCGGGCGAGCCGGTCTTCGAGCTTCTTCATCTCGTCGCTGAGCCGGTCCGAGCGGCCGGCGAGCTGGCGCGCTTGATTCCGTTGGGCGTCGTTAGGTTTGTCGCCCGCCGTGTTCGCGCTGTCGGCAAGCTTCCGCTCGCGATCGGCGATGTCCTTCGCCTCGTCTTTGAGCGTCTGCATCGCGCCCTCGAATGCGGCGCGCTTGAGCATCTCCGCGCTCTTCTCGAGCTGCTCGCGCAGTCGCTGTTGCATCGCGGCGAGGTCTTTCATGGCCTGACGAGCCTGATCGCCGGAGAGCTGCTGCGCCGCGCCCTCGAGCTTTTTCATCTGCTCCATGAGCTCCGGTGTCAGCGCCTGACGAAGGAGCTCCTGTGCGTCGCGCAGCTGACGCGCCAGACTGCTATCCAGAGCCCCCGCCTGCTTGAGCTGTTGTTCCAGAGCCGCCGCCTGCTGCTCGAGGTTCTTCACGCGCTCGGCGAGCGCGCGCTGCTCCTTGGCGACCGCACGCGCCTGTTCGGCGGCTTCGTAACTCATCGAGCCGTGCTGCCCACCGTTTGCTTTGGAGTCGGCGGAGGCTGCGGGTTCGCCGCTCTTCGCGCTATTGGCGCGCTGGCCCCGATCCTTCGACGCGTCATCGGTCCGTTGCTGCAGCGATCGCTGCGCGGACGCAGTGGCTTGTGCCTCGCGCACCGCCGAATCGGCGGCATCGCGAGCCATGGCGCGACGCTCCTCCATCGTCGGGATCTTGAGCAGCAGCTCGCGACTCTCGCCCTTCTGCGCCCATGGCGAGTTGTCGGTCGCGATCACCTTGACGTGCAGTGCGTCGCCGGGCTGCAGATCACGCGGCGCCAAATCCAAAATCGCCGAGCCGTTCCAAACGGTCGACTGTGCGGTAGCGATCGCTTGCACGATCATCGGCTGCGTGGCGCCGTCGCGCTGCTTCCAGCTCTGCATCTCGACGCGGGCGATGCCGTGATCATCCGTCGCCGTTAGGCGGAGCGGCACGCGATCGCCGCCGGCGACGAGCGTATCGGCCGCGGGCGAGACGAGCTCCACGCGCGGCGCCGAATCAGGCACGACCTCGAGCTCGAGCGGCAGTGGCACGTCGGCGATCGGACCTAACGAACCGATCGCGCTCCAGCTCCATTTCGCCGTCTGCGTGGCGATGAAGCGTCCCGTGAACGCGTGGCCGTTCGGGTGCAATGCGATCGCCTGCTTCGGCCCGAGCAGTTGGATGCCGCGCAATTCCGTGGAGGCGCGGCCGGACACATCGACGATCGTGCCCTGCGGTACGCGCGCCGGCTCGCCGACGGGAAGCCCTTCGGGGGCGCGTCCGAGATACGACGGATACGTCGCGCGCATCGAGATCGCCCCGACAAAGGGACGGTCCGTCACCCTAACGACTGCGGTATCCGTCGACGCGCGGCCATCGGACACGACGAGCGTGAGCGCCCCGCGCATTGCGCCGAGGTGCGCTTGCGCGACGCCATCGCGTGATACCGGCACGGTGGTCGTCCGCCACCCTTCGCCCGTTGTGCGCTGGCTGAGCGTAACCTGCGAGCGACCACGGGCGGAGATCTCCACCGTCAGCTCCTCGCCACGCATCACCCGCGGCGGCAGGCCGCGGAACTCGAGCTTCGAGAGCAGCGTGCCCTTCCATGCCTTGACCGGCAGGAGGAGGGCAAGCAACCCGTCACCGAAGAGTGGCGTCAGAGCGGCGAGAAGCGCGA
>WNGI01005904.1_pt1 | contig 11088 bp, 9 predicted proteins | sample 5400621 | NCBI WGS metagenome assembly WNGI01 (sample SAMN13153374, study PRJNA577476) | soil metagenome | isolation source: 20 cm soil or saprolite under Garry oak tree replicate 1 | place: USA:California | collected 2016-06-15 | reverse complement strand
TGGGGTGTCCCTGTTGCACTCGGTCCGGACGTCAACACCGCGGCGGCCGAGGCAGGTGCGGAGTTCTTGCAGAGCGCCGAGGATGGCGCGGCGAACCTCTATTTCAATCGAGCGCCCCCAGGGGGGACCGCAGATCTGTGCGCTGTGGCGATCACGCGGGACGGCGAAACGCGTGGACCCGCCGTGGTGATTTCCGAGCTCAATGACCCGATTGCCACCGATCAAGGTCCAACACTGCGCTCGGATGGCAGGGAGATCTTCTTCTTCTCAACCCGACCCGGCGGGATCGGGGGGGCGGATCTCTGGACATCCACCCGGCGCAGCGTTCACGATCCCTGGACGCCCCCGGTGAACGTGGGGGCTCCGCTCAACTCGACGGCCGCCGAACAGCAGCCCAGCCTTTCGAGCGGCGGCTTGACGCTGCTTTTCGCATCGAGTCGTGGCGGCGGTTTTGGTGGTACGGATATCTGGATGTCGACGCGTTCGCGAGGTGCGCAGTAGCTCAGCCTTTGCGCCGCCGCGCGGCCATCGTGAGCGCCTGAAAGCGGGGATCATCGCGGATCGAGTCGAAGACTTGGTCGAACAGAACACCGAGCAGCCAGGCGGATCGATCGCGGTAGGCCGACTCGAGCCATGAGAAGGCCCGATCCCGGTCACCAAGATTGGCGTAGCCTCCGGCAATAGTCGTGGCATCGACATACCTGCGGCCCCGCTCGCGCATGAGCTCGCCGACGCGGCGGCGCGCGTCTGCGGGTCGCCCCAGTCTTGCGAGAATGTCAGGGGGGGTGCTGCCGGCGAGCCCAAACTCTCTGAGCGCCTCAGCCGATCGACCCGTGAGGAACAGTGCGTAGCCCAATAAGTAGTGCGCGGTCTGCGCGTGTGGATCGATTCTAAGTGTGTTCTGGAGCTGCTGAATCGGTTGGTCGTACCTACGCGCGGCGAGCAACCAGTTGCCCATGATGATCCCGGCTCCGGAGGACAACGGATCGAGCGATTGCGCATTCTTCAGCGACGCGAAGGCCGAATCTCAGTGGCCCATAAATCCCAGCAGGGCGCCGTAGTAGATGTAGGCCGTGCTCCCGCTCGGGTTCAACGCGATGGCTCGTTCGAGGTGGTGTCGTCCATCAACGATCGTTGCGCAGGCGTTCGAGCGCGCGTCTCGACTCGGCAACGTAGGGGAGGAGCACGGAATCTGCGTGCTGCCACATACCAGCGACATAACGGTAGTCATCGATCGCTTCAGACCGATGACCCATTCGCTCTGAGAGGCGCGCGCGCTCGAGCCGCCACATGACCGCCAGCGGTCCGATGTCCCATATCGTTGGCGTGGGTGAAAACCAGCGCGAGGCCTCATCGAGCCGACCAGTTGCCACGAGCAAACGTGCTAGGGAGAAGCGATATATCGCGCATGAAGAACAGATTGTATCCGGCATCGCTAACAGGATGCGAAGCGCGGACGCCGTGTCACTGCGGACCAACGCCGAGTGCGCGTTTGCAAGCACCGTGTAGTACGCCGTGGACTTTGCCGCGTCGTCTCCCAATGAGACTCGATGAGAGTCCGATCGAACAGCAATTCGGCGCAGTAGCGTTGTGTCTTGTCGAGCGACAACCCACCAAGGAGTACCCCAATCGTCGACGCGCTCCAAAGGAGTTGATGAACGACGAATCAACGCGGCGATCGAATCAGAAGGTTCTCCACCGAGAGCGGCGATTTCGCCAGGTAAGCCCACCCCGGGGTACCTGATCTCCTGCTGGGATACAATGTGCCACGCGTCGCCGAGATGCCCTCGCGCAGCGAGCAGCTGAGCAAGTGCCATAGGCGTGCTGTAGTCTGTAATACTGATCTCGCTTTTTTGCGCTGTGCGCACGATGTGCTGCGCAACCGCTACGCCGGTCTCGTTCGCATCGGGAAGCTCCGCAAAGGCGTACAACACCTGTACCTGCACCCACACAGGCGCCGTCTGCAACGACGACAGCGTCGCGGCCTCGTTTGGATGATCCAGAACCGTCAGCAACAGCTCGCACGTGGTTCGGCCAAAACCTAACGGAGCGGTCTGCAGGCATCCGCCCAAGCGCCGCCTGGCTGCGCTGGAATCTCCGAGCGTGACTGAAATTATAGCGGACGTGGCGAGCGCGTCTACGTTCAAGGAGTCGAGTGCGATGGCATGTTCGAACAGACGACGAATGTTCTGAGCGGAGAACGAGTGAGTCGGTTTCCATATGGCGAGGGACCTCGCAAGGGCGACGTTTCCGTACAGGTCCCAGATCTCGGCGTCGTCTTCGTAACGCTTTGCAAGACCATCCAGAATCGCTAGCATGTGCTGCGAGGATTCATTCCCAGAGCGCGCGAGCGCAGCAATTGAATCAAGGAGCAACAACAGACTATCACGCGCTCCCAATTGCTTGTTGTTTCGAATCGCGCGGCGAAGTAGGGCATCCGTGAGATTGTCGTTGTGTAACTGGAGAAACCAGATTGTCGAAGACAACTTGTACAAGGCCGGTGCAAAATTAGTGTCCAGCCGCACGGCTTCGTCGTACGCGATTCGCGCGTTCGGCAGGTCAAGGCGACGATAGAATTCTTCCCCGCGTAGGAACGCTTTGATGGCGGGAAGAGAACGTGAGCCGATGCTGGCGTACACGAGGGGCCCCGGTGACCCAGCACGCCGCATTCCCCGCAGCAGGGCGACAGTCGCGGAATCCATCAGGCGATCGAATCGCGACTCCTGGTCGGACGCGCTGATTTCGGTGCGAATCGTGTTCGTTCGCACATCGCGCATGATCATGACGAGGCGAAGCGAATCATGGCCGGCGCGCGCGAGACTGCCGTCGACGACGAGCCCTGCGCCCAGTCCTCGGGCCAGCTCCACCGGATCTGCATCCGGAGTTGCGCGCGTCTTCCTTGCGATAACGGACGCAGGCACGGTGCGAATTGGGCCGGCGCCGTCGAGCGTACGGGATAGCCAATCGACGGTATTCATTCGCCATTGCGCCAAGCCGCTGTCGTTCACAGTGATGGGCGCAATGACCAGCTTCTGCGGGTCCAACGCGACGGGGGCCGAACCACGACGGATGGATAGCGCGACCGCAGCCACCGCGACGAGAGCCACAGAAGCCACCATCGCGATCTTGCGACGTTTGCTGTAGGGGCGTGCCGTCGCGCCGCTCAGCGAGGCTCGCTCGAGCGCTGCGACGAATGCTCCTGCCGTCGGATAGCGATCGGCAGGTGTCTTCTGGAGTGCGGTCTCGATCGCATGCTGCATGTCAGACGTCACCGTCTTCCGCACCAGGGTCAGATCGGGAGTTGGCGCGGCCGCATGCTTCGCCACCACGGCGCGCCGATCCGGTCCCGTGAACGGCGGCTCGCCGGCAAGCATCTCGTAGACGACACAGCCGAGCGCGTAGACATCACTGCGGCCGTCGATGGCCTGCCCGGCATCGGCTTGTTCGGGGCTCATGTAGCATGGCGTCCCGATCACCATACCCGTCTGCGTGAGCTTCTTCCGCTCGGCTTCCACCAGCCGTGCCACACCAAAGTCGGCAACGAACGCCCCCTCGGTCTCGAGAAGGATGTTCTCCGGTTTGATATCGCGATGCACGATCCCATGCGCATGGGCGTAATCGAGCGCGCCGGCGACATCTTTGGCGACCGCGATCGTGTCGGTGATGCTGAGCGGGCCGGATCCCTCGAGGCGCTCACGCAACGAGCCGCCCTCGAAGTGCTGCATGATATAGTAGAGGAGGCCCGCGGCTTCCCCCCGGTCATGGACGGGGACAATCCGCGAGTGATGGAGCTGCGCCGTCATCTCGATCTCGCGAAGAAAACGCTCGGCCGTAATCGCATCCGAGATTTCTGGCTGGAGTACCTTCACCGCGACTTGCCGCTGGAGCGAGTGATCGAAGGCAAGGTACACGCGGGCCATCCCACCCTGGCCGAGCTCCCGGACAATCGTATAGCGGGGTCCTAGCGCCTGGATCAGCGCCGGCGGAATCAGCGACGTCTGTTGCGCGAGATCCTGCAGTACGGGCCGGACATACGTCTCGATTGGATCGCGCAGGAATCCGTCCGGGGCATCCGGGAAGTCCCGGTCCATCGGCGTCATCTGACTATGGCTCCGCTCGATCGCGCAGGGCGTGATAGAGAAATGCCCGCGCCTTCGACCAATCGCGCCGGACGGTCCGTGCCGTCATCCCGAGGATTTCAGCCGTCTCCTCTTCGGTATAACCAGCGAAGAATCGGCATTCGACGACGCTACTGAGCCGTTCGTCCGTCTCCGCGAGACGCGCGAGCGCCTCATCGAGCGCCAGCAGTTCGTCAGCACGCTCGGCGCCGGCAAGGCGAACGGCGTCGCGAGAGCCATCGCTGGTGGTCGCGTCGGATGAGTCGTAGTGGAGAGCGTTGCGAAAATGCCGGTGTCGCCGAGCGTAATCGACCAGGATGCGACGCATCGCACGAGCAGAAAGCGCGAAGAACTGTGCTTTGTCTTCCCACCGCACCTCACGCTGCGACGCGAGTCGGAGATACGTCTCATGCACCAGCGCAGTCGTCGACAGCGTGTGGCCCGGACGCTCGAGGGCCAGCTTGCCGTGCGCCGCTCGGCGTAGCTCTCCATGGACGAGCGACCACAGGTGATCCAACGCGGCGCGCTGGGCGTCGGCGCCCTGCGGTGCCTGCATTGGTTGTGTGGGATCGAGGTTCGACGGTGGCGGCGAGCGCGATGCCATGTGCCGGCCTTAGTGAGGAGATGACTCGTAGCGACACAGCCCACAAGAGCATGTCCGCTTTCCGGAAGCTCGTGCGCGTCTAGGAGTGCCGCCTCAGGGATCGAACGTACGGTTTTGCAACCTGGGCGGCAAGCATGTCCCAGTCCTCTTGGGGGTCAGCATGGTCAGGACTTGCAGACATCTCAGCGTTCTTGCCTTGCTGATGCTCGTTGCGAGCTGCGATGCACATCAAGCGCTCGCACCAGACCTTCAGGGCGCGGCCGCAGCCATGCTTGGCTCATGGCAGTACGTCAGTCCTCGACGGCCGAGTGATCCACCCGTGCTCGGTGTGGGCGTCCTCGTCGCTTTGACGATCGACGCGGCGGAGGACTCGAGTTTCCGCGGATCGGTCGACTCGTGGATCGTCGGGGACGTGGGACTCCGGCCGGACACGTTCGGGCCCGTGACGGGCACGATCGGATCGCGCGGCCAAGTGACGGTCGTCATTTCATATCGAGAGGATGGCCGACCACCCGTTGAGCTGACCGGCGCGGTCGTGACGGACACATTCACGGTCGAGCGATCGGCATGCGGTAGTGAGCCAGGGCCCTTCGTCTCTGGCAGCAAATTCGTCCGGCTCACCGATCAACACTAAGGAGCTGCTCATGCATCGCGGATTGAGAGAACTCTGCGTTCTCGCTTTGCTGGTTTTCGTGGTGAGCTGCGATGAACATCAGCCCCTCGCACCGGATGCGAGCGGATCGCTGGCAGGCGCCGCGGCGAGTCAGAAGGGGCCGTCCGCTCTCACCATCGGTGCCTTGCCTGGCCAGCTGGATCTGTGGTGGCTGGACAACTCCCCCAACGAGACGGGGTTCGAGGTACTCCGCTCGACTACGGGAGCGAACGGCGCGTTCGCCACGATGGCCACCACCCCCGCGAATGGGACAACGTACTCCGACACCGGGCTCGATCCCGCGCAGGAGTACTGCTACAAGGTGCAGGCGGTAGCGCAAAAGCGAATCATCGGTGTGTCCAACACCGTCTGTGCAACGCCGCTGCGGCTGCAGCCGAACGCCGCGTCGAACGTCGACGCCTTCTTGAACGGCGTCGCGACGGTGTGGGTCACATGGACCGACAACTCGTTCAATGAGGATGGGTTCCGGGTGGCGCGTGGGCCGAGCAAGGATGGACCCTTCAGCACGATCGCGACGCTGGGCGCGGAAAGGACGACCTTCGCCGATGGCTCCCCCATCGCGAATCACGAGGAGGTGTGCTACGAGGTAGTGGCCTTCAACAAAAACGGGGGCGCCGAACCGTCCAACATCGACTGCACCGCCTTCCCCGATGCACCGACGGAGCTGAAGGCGGTGACGGTGGACGGGCAGACGATCGACCTGGAGTGGCTGGACAACTCGAGCTTTGAGGACGGCTATGAGCTGTGGCGTTGCTGCCAGGGTGGCTGGTGGGTTGCGACGATGCTCCCGGCGAACGCCACGCGCTATCGCGACGTGGGACTCACCCCGAATATGCCATACACCTATCTCCTGCGCGCAAAAAAGGACCAGGGCTACTCGGCGATGTCCGACGCCGCCAGTGCCAGCACGGTTGTCACCGCTCCACCCCCGCCCACCAGCGTGCGGGCGTCCCCGAGCTCGAGCAGCAGCGATTCCGTGACGTGGACGGTTTCCATCGCGATCGAGGACGGGTTCCGCGTCGAGCGTTCGACGGACGGTCAGGCGAGCTGGACCGTCGTCGCGGTGACGGGAGCGGGCGAAAGTTACGTGGAGGACGCAGAGCGCGCGGCGGAGGAAGAGGTGTGTTATCGCGTCGTCGCGTTCAACGGGTTCGGGGAGTCCGGCCCGTCTCCCGTCGCATGCACGGCCCCCTCGCTCGCACCCACGGACGGCTTCGCCACGACGGTGGACCAGCAGACGACCGACCTCACGTGGACCGACAACTCGGTCGTCGAGACCGGGTACGTTGTCGGCTACTTCTACTTCGACGATTACACCTGGATGTGGCTCTTCCAGGACATCGCGCAGCTCCCTGCGAACTCCACTACCTACCGACTGACTGGTTTCTCGGCGGATTTGACCTACGCCGTCGCGGCCACGAGGGATGGCGGGCACTCTGACTTTGCCGGGTTCGGCGTCGTCACGGGCACGGCACGCGCAATGGCTCCACGCGCGACGGGAACGCAACCCGCGCATCTCATTCGCACGCCTCGACCGCACCCCTAACCCTGGAGATGCTTCATGGGACACACTACATCGCGTTTCTTCTCGTTGGCAGTTGTCGCGCTGGCTCTGCAGGGGTGCAACGACAGTCCCGCGCCCGTCGAACTCGCTGGCGATGAGATGCTCGCTGCGAGCGTGGCCGCCCAGCACACCGGCCGCCACATCGTGCTGTTCGCGGCCAAGCGCGTACCCGCGGACTTCCAGGAACGCGTCGAGCGCCTCGGCGGCAGTGTCGAAGCGTCGCTCGACAGTATTGGTATCAGCATCGTGGTCGGTGTGTCTGACGTAGCCGCCGCAGCACTCGCAAGCGACGGCGACGTGCAAGCGGTCGAGCCGGACGGTGTCATGTTAGTTGAAGGCGATATCGCCGACGACTTGGACGCGTTCACACAGTCGGACGGACCGTCCGCTGCGCTCCGCGCGACCGTTGAGGACGACGCGTCAGCGGCGTCTCCGAGCTCGCCCGCTCTGGCCCCCTTCTACGCGCGGCAATGGAACATGCGCGCGATCCACGCCGATGAGGCGTGGGCCGCCGGTTACCGCGGCTCTCGAACGGTGCGTGTCGGGATCATGGGAGGCGTCGACTACCTGCACCCGGACCTCGAGGGGCTCGTGGATCTGGATGCTTCGGTCTCCTTCGTGCCCGGAGACAACGCCGCTCTCGCGGCACGGGGGCGGCTGCCCTTCGGGGATCTGTTCTGGCACGGCACTGCCGAAGCGTCGATCATCGCGACCAATGCGAAGGTGGTCGCGGGCATCAATCGCGAGGTGACGTTCATCGCCATAAAGATTGAGGACAGCACCGGGGCGGTTCCGGCCGGCGCGTTTCTCACGGGAATCGCGTACGCTGCGGATGTCGGAGTGGACATCATGGTGATGCCGGGAACGAAGTTCGACAAGAGTCAGAATCCCGGACGCGTTGCCATGTTCGAGCGAGCGTTCGCTTATGCGTTCCGCCATGGGGTTCTGCTTGTCGGCGGTGCGGGGGACGACGGTCTCGATACTGATCACGATGGCGACCTGGTTCGCCTGTGTCAGCTCAACAACGGAATTTGCGCGTCGGCGACGGGTCCGACGTCCGCGGCCGGCGTGAACGGGCCGTGGGAGAACGTGGACGCGATGGCGCCATACGCCGGCTACGGCCGGTCCATCGTCGACGTCGCCTCACCCGGCGGTACGCGCAACGACTTCACTCGCGTGTGGCTTCCCTGCACGTCCACCCCGTCGGCGGGCACCAGGACACCATCGGGATGTCGGAACAAGTCAGTTCCCCTGCTGAACCGCGTGCAGGAGGGAGTCGGCATCAGTTGGAGTGCGCCGCACGTTGTTGGACTCGCCGCGCTGCTCAAGGCCGCGCATCCGATGTGGGGACCGGCCCAACTTCGTGCGGCCGTCCTTCAGTCCGCGGATGACCTCGGCCAGCCCGGAACCGATCCGTATTACGGCAGGGGACGCATCAACGTCGCCCGCGCGCTCGGGCTCATTCAATAGGGGCGGAGGGTGCTTCGACAATCAGACCGGTCGAAACAATTCGGCCAGCTCGAGTGTGAAGGGCTGGCCGGCGCCCACCGGACGCCACATTAGGCGCTCCGTCTCGATCGTGGGAAGGTCCGCACCCGGCGTCCACACCTCGACGCGCTGCTCCTCAGCGTCCACGATCCAGTACAATGGGACTCCAGCCTCCTGGTAGCGGCGCCGCTTCGTGAACCGGTCGGCGCGCGCCGTCGACGGACTCAGCACCTCGATCACCAACAGCAGCGACCGGAGACGCGTCCAGTCACCAGTCCGCGCTTCATTGGGAGGGATGACGAACACGTCAGGCTGCACGAGCACGTCCCGACGCGCCCAGGAAATGTCGGCTGGCGATGCGAGCACGATGCCGACCGGCTCCTCTGCCAGATAGTTGCCGAGCGCGACGCTCGCCCGTGCTGCCAGCAACTGGTGATTCAGCCGAGGGGCCGGTGTCACTAACAGCTCGCCGTGGACGACTTCGTAGCGATTGCCGTCGTCGGGAAGTTGGCGGACCATCTCGGCAGTCCAATAGATCGGCGCGGCCATGCCCATAGTATCGGCTCCTCGGCGCAGGGTGAGCAAGGGAGCGGCATGCCCGAGCATGATGCCCGGTCGCCGGATCGTCGTCATCGTTTTGATGTCGGTGGGGTCAAAAGACTGCGGCGATCCGGACCTCGATTAACGCTTCCTGCCTTTGCGCCCACGTGTCCGCCGGGCCTCGGCGAGCTTCCAGAACTGCTGCTCTCCGATGATGGTGATCCGGTGCCCCAACGCCGCCAGGCGCCGGACCTCCATCAGCTTCGTCACAGCATCCTTGCCGGCGATCTGCAGCTGATTGGGCCGCCCGCGCACGAGCACATCGGTCGTCAGTCCGGGCTTCGATTGACCGACTGAGCAATCGGTGGCATGACGTCCGTCTGACGATCTATATGTCACCGCAAGGGTTGGTCGGTCTCGCGGGACGTTTCCGCACGCGCGGTCTGTTCCCACGGTTGCACTGAGCAACGTCCAGGGCTATATCCAGCCGCACTCTCTCGAGGGGCCGGCCTTGGATCCTTGGGTGGCCGAGCTCCGGCGCGGCGGCGTAGACGCCGCGTGGGATCTGTTTCTCGACCAGTATCGCCGCCTCATCTTCGCCGCCATCCGCCACTACGCCCAGGACTATGATGACGTAATGGATGTGTTCGCGCACGTGTGTGAATCTCTGCGCGACGCGGATCTCAAGCGCCTGCACAGCTACTTCGATCGGCCGTCGCACAGCGCGCGCTTCTCCACCTGGCTCGTTACTGTCGTTCGCAATCTCACCGTCGACTGGTTTCGCCATCGTGATGGTCGCCGGCGCCTCTCGACGGTCGCCGTGGAGCTGCCGCCGCTGCGGCGCCGCATCTTCGAGTTCCTCTTCATTAATAAGCGAAGTCATGTCGAATCCTACGAGCTGCTCAAGAGCTCCGAGGGGTTCGATCTCACCTTCGGTCAGTTCCTCGCCGAAGTCAGTGCCACCTATCGCGCGGTCGCGTCCGGGCGGCGCGGGCGGATCCTGCGCGAGCTCGGGGGGCCGGCGCCGCAAGTGGAAGACGTCGAGGATGAGGAGGTCAGCGCGAGCGAACGGCGCGACGACCTAGAGGACGCTCTGAGCTGCCTCAGTCCTGAGGAGCGCGTGGCCGTCGAGTTGTTCGTCGTGGAAGAAATGCCAGCCGACGCGGTGGCGAAGGTGGTCGGTTGGCCGAATGCCAAGGCTGTTTACAACCATGTGTATCGCGCTCTCGCGGTGATGCGTGCACGGCTGAGCACTCTGGACGGCGTTGGCCGTCCTACGTTGGGCAGGATATGAGCGATTTCGACCATCTCGATCGCCTGCGCGGCTACTTCCACACGCGCGAGACTCCCATCGCGAAGCCCGAGTGCCTGGATGAACACACCGTGGCGGCGCTGGCGGAGGGCACCCTCGATGCCGCAGCGCGAGGTCGTGCACTGGCGCACGTTGCCACGTGCGCGCTGTGTCGCCGGGCGGTCGCGTCGGTTGCGGAAGCGCTCGCCGATGGGCCCATCACCCACGAGATCGAGATCGTCGAGGGACGGCGGCGCCGGCGCGGACCAATCCTGTGGATTGCTGTGCCATTGGCGGCTGCGGCGACCGTCCTCGTGCTGCTTTGGTCTCCCGCGGCTGACCGCTTCCCTGGGCACCGGGGACCGCCGACATCCGCGATGACGCCTATTCTGCGTTCGCCCGTTGGCGCCGTGGCGGCCGTGAGCGATCTGCGCTGGAGCCACGTCGCCGGAGCGGATCGCTATCGCGTGACCGTCTTCGACGCGACTGGTGGTGTGGTGTTCGCGATGGAGGCAACGGACACCGTCGCCCTATTTCCCGATTCCATCGCGCTCGTCCCTGGTGCGTCGTATCTGTGGAAGGTCGATGCGCGCACCGGGTTTGATCGGTGGGCCGCATCGGAGCTGGCAGCGTTTAGGGTCGCGGGACCGCAGCGGCGATGATACTCGCCGGGTTTGGATGTCTGCTCGCCGTCCTGCAATCGCCTGCTTCCGATTCCCTCCGACTGCTCGCCATCCGCTTGCCTCCATCTTCACTCGTCCTCGAAGTGCGCGAGCGGCCACTGTCGGTGCGGGACGCGGTCAACGAGTC
>WNGI01005902.1_pt1 | contig 11088 bp, 5 predicted proteins | sample 5400621 | NCBI WGS metagenome assembly WNGI01 (sample SAMN13153374, study PRJNA577476) | soil metagenome | isolation source: 20 cm soil or saprolite under Garry oak tree replicate 1 | place: USA:California | collected 2016-06-15 | reverse complement strand
CGCCCTGCTTCCCTCGTTCTTCCCTCTGCATTCTTCCTTGCTACGCACTCCGCATTTGCTGGATCAGATTTTCGGCGATATGAGTTCTGTTCTCTACCTAGGAGTCCACTTTATTATCGCGACATGGAACGCCGCCTAACCGCCATCCTTGCCGCCGACGTCGTTGGATACAGCCGCCTCATGGGTGCGAACGAGTCTGGCACACTCGCGGCACTAGACACGCTGCGGGGCGATTTCATTAATCCCAAAATCAGCGAGCATCAGGGGCGAATCGTCAAACTGACGGGCGACGGAATGTTGGTGGAGTTTCCGAGCGTCGTTAGCGCGGTCGCCTGCGCCACCGAGCTGCAGCGTGGTATACGTAATCGAAACGCCGGCGTGCCGAGAGATCACCGCATCGAATTCCGCATGGCCGTTAATGTTGGCGATGTGATTGTCCAAGGGGAGGATATCTTTGGCGATGGTGTCAATGTGGCCGCTCGCTTGGAGCGCATTGCCGCGCCGGGCGGGATAACGATCTCCGGACCAGTCCGTGATCACATTGGCAACCGGCTCGACCTCGCTTTCGAGGATATGGGGGAGCAGACCCTAAAGAACATCGAGAGGCCGATTCGCGTTTACCGCGTCTGTCTAGATAATCCTGCTGCTCCGGGGACCAAGAACCAAAAGGCAGCGCAACACGAACAGGAAAAACCGGCAATTGCCGTCCTGCCCTTCAACAACATGAGTGGTGACCCGGAACAGGAATACTTTAGTGACGGCATTACTGAGGACATCATTACCGACCTGTCAAAAGTGTCCGGACTTTTGGTCATCGCCCGCAACACCGCGTTTACCTATAAGGGGAAGGCCGTAAAGGTGCAGCAGGTGGCTCAGGAGCTCGGGGTTCCTTTCATTCTGGAAGGAAGCGTGCGCAAGGCCGGGGCGCGGGTGCGGGTTACCGCACAACTCATCAGCAGCGAGACGGGCGCTCATGTTTGGGCCGACCGTTATGATCGCGATCTAACCGACATCTTCGCCATCCAGGACGAAATCACTCACGCCATTGTCGATCAGTTAAAGGTGAAGCTGCTGCCACAGGAGAAGAAGTCGATCAAGCAAACGCGCACCGACAATGTCGAAGCGTACACTCTTTATCTCAGGGGTCGCCAGTTCATGGAGCGTCGGTCGAAGGCCTACTATCAATTAGCGCGGCAGATGTTCGCCGAGGCCGCAAAATTGGACCCGCTTTATGCACGAGCTTACGCGGGAATCGCCGACTGCGATTCTTTCCTATACCTGCACTACCATGTGGAAGACGTCGCGATCGAGGACATTCTAGCCACCAGTGCGAAGGCGCTGGCTCTGGATAGCGGGCTGGCCGAAGCCCACGCCTCGCGAGGGCTCGCCCTCTCGCTTGAGCAACGATACGACCAGGCTACCGCGGAATTCGAACAGGCAATCGCTCTCAATCCTAATTCGTTCGAAGGTCATTACTTCTATGGCCGCGCATGCTTCACGCAGGGCAAACTGGAGCGGGCAGCCGCACTTTTCGAGCGCGTTGCGGAAATCAAGCCGGACGACTACCAAGCACTGATCCTGTTGATCCAGATTTATCGGTCGCTTGGCCGCGATGCGGAGACAAAAAGTGCCGCGCGAAGGGGTGTCGAACGGGCAGAGAAAGACCTCATTCTTCACCCCGACAATCCGAGGTCGGCTTACCTCGGCGCTGCTGCCCTCGTCACTCTTGGCGACAACGACCGTGCCAGGGAATGGTTATCCAGAGCATTGGCGATCGATCCTCACGATATTTGGACTCAGTACAATGCGGCCTGCATTTATACGAACCTAGGCGACATAGAGCGGGCTCTCGATTTGCTGGAACGTGTGCTTCCGCACGCGGGTCACGAGTTGAAACACGGATGGATCAAGCACGACTCCGATCTTGACCCCCTGCGAAACCACCCTCGGTATCAGAAGATACTCGAATTGATCGGCTAAGTACAAACGAACTGTTTGATTCATAACGCGCACCGTCTAGAGGCTAACCCCACTCCCCTTTCCGAAATCCGCGATCGCGATTGGCGCAAATATATGAAGGCCCGCCCGAACAGCTACGCTACGATAGGCGTGAGAGTTAAGATAACCAGAAACGCGTGCGTTCCCCCGTTAACCGATCACTGATCACCGATCACCGCACTGGTCAGCGCACTTTTCCCCCTTGTCGCGCCGTAGCCTTGGCGAAGGTGGATCCTCCTTCTTAATTCTTCCTTCAACCTTCTTCGTTTCCAATTTCTGAGCGCTGCCCACTTCTTCCTTTTTAATTCTTACTTCATCCTTTCTTCTGCTTCTGCTATTCTCTGCGCTTCATGCAGAAACCCGATGGATCAAGCCACGCACAATAAAATCGTCTCGTTCATTTGGGGAATCGCAGACGATGTGCTTCGCGATCTTTTTAAACGCGGCAAGTACCCCGATGTAATCCTGCCGATGTGCGTGCTGCGCCGTCTGGATGCGGTGCTCGAGCAGACCAAGAACGCGGTACTCGAAACAAAGAAGATCTTAGACAATGCGGGCATAACGGAACAACGCGCCGCGCTTTGCGATGCCGCGAAGCAGGCCTTCTACAACACTTCAAAGTTCACACTCCGCGATCTAAAAGCCCGGGCGAGTCAACAGCAACTGAAAGCCGATTTTGAAGACTATCTCAATGGCTTCTCAGAAAACGTTCAGGACATCCTAGAGAACTTCAAATTCCGGAACCAAATCCCGACGCTTTCTAAATCGGACTCGTTAGGGACACTAATTGGAAAATTTCTTGATCCCGACATCAATCTAAGTCCGGAACCGGTCCTCAATGCAGACGGAAGCATCAAGCATCCGGGCCTCGACAATCACTCCATGGGAACGGTGTTCGAGGAACTCGTTCGCCGATTCAACGAGGAGAACAACGAAGAAGCGGGCGAGCACTGGACTCCGCGCGATGCCGTGAAGTTGATGTCTAACCTTATCTTCCGGCCGATTGCCGACCAGATTCAATCCGGCGCTTATCTTCTCTACGATGGCGCTCTCGGAACCGGCGGCATGCTGACGGTGGCAGAAGAGACGCTCCAGACTCTCGCGAAAGAGCGCAACAAACAGGTGACCACCCATCTGTTTGGTCAAGAGATCAATCCGGAGACGTACGCCATCTGTAAAGCGGACATGATTCTAAAGGGCGAAGGCGAGACCGCCGATCACATCGTTGGCGGCGCGGAGTGGTCAACGCTATTGCACGATGCCTTTCCGGCGAAGGAATTCGACTTCATGCTTTCCAACCCTCCATACGGAAAGAGTTGGAAGAAAGATCTCGAACAGATGGGCGGCAAAGAGGAGATGCGCGATCCACGGTTCAAGATCACGCACAAAGACGAGGTTTTATCGCTAGTCACTCGTTCCAGTGACGGGCAGATGCTTTTTCTTGCGAATCTGGTTAGCAAGATGAATCACAGTTCCGCATTGGGGAGTCGAATTGCTGAAGTTCACAATGGCTCCTCGTTGTTCACCGGGGATGCCGGACAAGGTGAAAGCAACATTCGTCGGTGGATCATAGAGAACGACTGGCTAGAAGCAATCGTCGCTTTGCCTTTGAACCTTTTCTACAACACCGGCATTGCCACCTATGTTTGGGTCCTCTCCAATCGCAAAACTGAACAGCGCCGCGGCCGGGTTCAGTTAATCGACGCAACGCAATGGTTCAAACCGCTCCGCAAAAACCTTGGCAAGAAAAATTGCGAACTCTCCGGCGACGATATTCAGCGTATTTGCGAGACTCACTCCGCCTTCACTGAGACAGAACAATCGAAAATCTTCCCGAATGAGCATTTCGGCTACTGGAAGGTAACGGTCGAACGCCCGCTACGCTTACACAGTCAGCTTACGATCAAAGCAATTGGATCACTGCGCTTCGCCTCAGGTGACGAAGAGATTCGCGCCAGGCTTCACGACGAGATCGGCGAACCGGTATTCGAAAGCTTCGACACAGTGAAGCCACGCGTCGAGGCACTGCTCCTTGATTGGAGCACCGAAAACGAGGGCGAGGAAGACAATGGCGATCCCGACCTTCCGAAGAAAACCTTGTCGGAAAAGAAACGAAAAAAGCTTCTTGATGCCAAGACTTGGGAGAGAGATGCGCGATTATACGCGGGAGCAATCGCGCTGAGACAACATCTCGGTGATCGCTTATTCGAAGACTACAATGTCTTTCGCGACAAAGCCGAAGCCTCGCTGAGAGATCTCGGTCACAAACTCAGCGCCGCTGAACAAAAGATTCTCTTCCGAGCTGTAAGTTGGCGCGTCGAGACGGCGCCGCCTGTTATCGCGAAGACGCATAAGAAAGGAAAAGTAAAGGTCGATCCGCTTCGCGGCCGTTACGAATCCGAAGTCGATGACGCGAACTGCATCGTCGAATTCGAACCGGACAGTGAGCTTCGCGATACCGAGCAGGTGCCACTCTTGGAGCAAGGTGGCATCGAAGCGTTCATCCGCCGCGAAGTCTTACCATACGCGCCAGACGCTTGGATTGACGAATCCGCCACGAAGATTGGTTACGAGATCTCCTTCACACGCCATTTTTACAAACCACAGCCGCTTCGCACGCTCGAAGAAATCAGCGCCGACATCCTCGCGCTGGAAAAGGAAACAGAAGGGCTTCTAAGCGAAATCACAACAAGAGCACGTTAACCCATGGCCAAATCATCCAAGCTCTACGTGATGATTTCGAGTCGATGCCTCGACCCGTTTCCAATCGGACAAACCGCAACAAATCTTTCTGACATCCGGAGAAGTCTCAAAGCGGATATCGAAGCAATGACCATTGCGGAGAAGAAGGGGTTTGAGGTTTGGATTAACGAGGAAAACCCTCCGCAAGGTGGGAGATGGGACTCGTGGGATGTCTGTATCGAAGCGGTTAAAGAATGCGACATTCTCCTCGCAGTCAGCAATGGTAATGCCGGCTGGGCGAACGCCGCTGGGGACCTCGGAATCTGTCATGCGGAACTGATGACGGGACTTTCAATCGCTCCAGCCAAGGTTCGTTTAATTGCTCTCGACAACATTCCCATCATGAACAATCCGGATGGTACTCGCAACCGTCGGTTTCAAGATTACGTGGCGAAGCAGAGCCTGTTTCGGGGCGGCACAGTTAAGACCGTAGATGAATTGAAAAGCCGCGTGAAAGGGGCGCTCTACGACGCTGTGCTTCGTCTCGCTCAGGCCGGCGTGCGAGAGGCTTCAGTAGGAAAATTTCACAGCGGCGAGGCGTTGGATTGGTCACGTCTCGACTTCGTTGCGCGGCAGGCACAAATGGTCCGCGTGCTGCGCGATGCGCTTCTAGCTCGCAAAGGTTCATTGCAGAATGCGGGTAAGGTCTTCGTTCGAATGAACGGACATGAAATCCTCTGCGAACCACACGCAATACCCGCTGCGCTTAGCGTCGGACCCGCTCGCGAATTGGTGGGGCAACCGTTCCTCCACGATCATCTGCTCGCTCCAGCCCTCAGCGGTAAGCGCGGTGGGCCGTTGCATATAATTGCGTGCCATAAAACGGCTACGGAAACTCAGGCGGCAACGCTCCTTGGCTTTCCCGATGCCACGTTGGTCAGCGGTCCGTTCGGAGTCTTTGTTGCCGATCCGATCCAGAAGGTTCAATTCGCCTTCATTACTAATTGCCGGGATGAGGCCAACACACGCCATGGACTCCAACGATTCCTCGAATGGTTGGACCAAAGCGGTGAGGAGGTTCTGCTGGCAGATCGCGCTCTCGCACGCGCAAGAATCGTTTGCGCAATTGCGAGGGAGGCGAAGCCATGATCGACAGCCTTAAGCCGTACCCGCAGTACAGAGATTCTGATCTGCCGTGGCTTGAGAAATTTCCAGCGCATTGGGAATTGATTCCAAATCGTGCCCTCATGTTCGAACGACGGAAAGTCGTTGGGAAAAACGCAGCTGATTACACGCTTCTTTCCTTAACACTTGGCGGAATCATTCCGCGCGATATGGAAAAACCGAAAGGCAAATTTCCGGCGCAATTCAATACTTACAAAGTCGTCAAGGGTGACGATCTCGTATTCTGCCTGTTTGATATTGACGAAACTCCACGCGGAGTTGGGCATTCTCAGCTTAACGGAATGATCACTGGAGCCTACGACGTTTTCAGTCCACGACCTCGCGTAAATCCTCGTTATCTTTTCCTCTACTACCTTTTCATCGACGAGGGCAAACGCTTGAGGCCTCTTTACAAAGGCCTACGCAAGACAATCCAACGGGGAACTTTCGCAAGTCTCAAGACACCTTGTCCGCCGCGCGACGAGCAGGACGCCATTGTGCGTTTTCTCGACTACGCGACCGGGCGGATTGAGCGGGCGATTCGGGCGAAAAAGAAGCTGATTGCGCTGCTCAATGAGCAAAAGCGGGTCATCATCCACCGCGCGGTTAGCCGCGGTCTCAGTCTCGACGTCCCACTTAAACCATCCGGCATTCCCTGGCTCGGCGACATACCGCAGCACTGGGAGGTACGAAGACTTAAATCGGTAGGAAAAACGAATATCGGCCTTACCTACTCGCCATCAGAATTGATTGAGGCTGGGGGCGTGCTCGTACTTCGCGCGTGCAATATCAAGAACGGAGAGATCGTAAGTAGCGACGATGTCTTTGTGAAAAAAGCAATACCAGAGGCCTTGCTTACAAAGCGAGAAGACATTCTCATATGCGCGAGAAGCGGCAGCCGAAGCTTGGTTGGAAAGTCGGCTCTCATACCGCCTGCTTTTGAGAATGTTACTTTCGGAGCGTTCATGACGATATTTCGAAGCAGCATCAATGACTTTGTGTTTTGGGTGCTAAATTCCAATCTTTTTAACTATGTGATGGCGCAGTTTGAGACTTCGACCATCAACCAGCTAACCCAACGTGACTTAAATACGATTTCAATTCCTATCCCACCCCGAAAAGAACAACGCGAGATCGTGAGGTATATTGAAGAACGAATAGTGCAGAGCAATACCGCCGTCGCCCGTGCCGAGCGTGAGATTGCGCTATTGCAGGAGTACCGCACACGGCTGACGGCAGATATCGTGACAGGCAAGGCGGACGTGCGCGAAGTCGTCCGTCATTTACCAGCTGAATACATCGAAGCAGCGGACGATGCAGAAATAGAGGAGACCCCGGAACCTGAGCTTGAACCGGCGGAGGCATGAGCACTGATATCTCAGAAAAGGGTCTCGAAACGCTAATCATGCGTCATATGACTGGCGAAGATGGCTTCTCGTTTTCTACCAATTGGTTCGTCGCGGAATCGCCATCATCGAAAGGCAACGGTTGGCTTGCAGGAAACCCAAAGGATTTTGACAAGGCGCAAGCTGTCGACCTAGCTCAGCTATTCACCTTCTTGCGCGCAACCCAATCGCAGGAGTTCAAGAAGCTTGGCATCACCGACTACAAAGACAGTAAAGATATTGCCCGTCTAAAATTTCTGACGCGCCTTAGCAACGAGATCGGTAAGCGCGGCGTGATCGATGTGTTACGGCACGGCGTTCAGCATGGACAAGCGGCGCTCAACCTCTTTTATGGAACCCCTTCGCCAGAAAACGAAAAATCTAAGAAGTTATTCGCGAGGAATCGCTTCAGTGTGACGCGCCAGCTCCGATACAGCCTCGATGAAACCAAGCGGGCGCTCGATCTCTGCCTTTTCATCAACGGGTTGCCAATCGCGACCTTCGAACTAAAAAACAGTCTCACCAAACAAACGGTCGAAGATGCGGTTGAACAATATCGCCGTGACCGTGACCCGCGCGAGCTGCTGTTTCAGTTCGGACGCTGCATCGTTCATCTCGCCGTGGACGATGCGGAGATGCAGATGTGCACGAAGTTGGAGGGCAAAGCATCATGGTTCCTCCCCTTAAATAAAGGATGGAACGACGGCGCCGGGAATCCTCCAAATCCGAACGGCCTTAAGACCGATTATCTTTGGAAGGAGCTGTTTGCCCCTACAGGCCTCACGAACATCATCGAGAACTATGCGCAAACCGTAGGAATCGAGAAAAAGAAGAAGGACCCCCGAACAGGTCGCATAACTATCCGCAAGGAACGCGTACAGATTTTCCCGCGTTATCACCAGCTCGATGTTGTGCGAAAACTCCTGGCCGATCTCTCGGTGAACGGCGTGGGGAAGAGATATCTGATTCAGCACTCGGCCGGGAGTGGAAAATCCAATTCAATCGCCTGGCTGGCGCATCAGCTGATCGCGCTGCGCAAAGACGGCAAGGCGCTTTTCGATTCGATCGTTGTTATCACGGACCGACGAATTCTCGATCAACAGATCCGTGAAACGATCAAACAGTTTGCGCAAGTTGGATCGACAATCGGCGATGTTAAGGAGGGCGCGAGCGTTTCGAAGACCGAGCAACTGCGGAAATTTCTGAGCGAAGGAAAGAAAATCATTATCTCCACGATTCAAACCTTCCCGTTCGTCTTGGATGTAATCGGGGATGAGCATCGAGGCGGCAACTTTGCCATCGTGATCGACGAGGCGCATTCGAGCCAGGGCGGAAAGACGGCTGCAGCGCTAAGCGAAGCGCTCGGCGATCCGGAAGATGCGATCAACGACGCACTGCAAAAGCGGATGGACGCGCGCAAAATGTTGAAAAACGCGAGCTACTTCGCGTTCACTGCCACACCAAAAAATAAGACGCTGGAAATGTTCGGCGATCCGATGCCGCCAGATGCCGAGGGAAAAATCAAACACGACCCTTTTCACAGCTACACCATGAAGCAAGCCATCCAGGAAGATTTCATCCTTGATGTTCTTAAGAGTTACACGCCGGTTGATAGCTACTATAAATTGGTCAAGACCATTGAAGCGGACCCGGAATTCGACACAAAGAAGGCGAAAAAGAAGTTACGCCGCTATGTCGAAAGCCACGACCATGCAATCCGCCTCAAAGCGGAGATCATGGTAGATCATTTTCACGAGCAAGTAATCGCCCTGAAGAAGATCGGCGGTCGCGCGCGGGCAATGGTCGTGTGTGACGGTGTCCAACGAGCGATTCAGTATTTTCATCACTTTCGCGAATATCTGCAGGAATGAAAAAGCCCATATCAACCAATCGTGGCATTTTCTGGTGACCACGAATACGGCGGAGCGAAGGTTAGCGAATCTTCGCTGAACGGTTTCCCGAGCATAGCTATTGCCGACAGGATTCAAGAAGATCCTTACCGATTTCTAATCTGTGCCGACAAGTTTCAGACTGGTTATGATGAGCCGCTCCTTCACACCATGTATGTCGACAAGCATTTATCCGGCATCAAAGCCGTTCAAACGCTTTCCCGGTTGAATCGAGCGCGCCCGCAAAAGCATGACGTTTTCGTTCTCGATTTCATGAACAACTCCGCGACGATCACCGAAGCCTTCTCAGACTATTACCGCACGACGATTCTCAGTGAGGAAACAGATCCGAACAAGCTTCATGACCTAAAAACGGCGCTCGACGCGAGGGAGGTCTATGTGACCGAGCAGATCGAGAAGCTTGTCACATCATATCTGCAAGGTGCTGACCGAGACGCGCTTGATCCGATTCTTGATGAATGCGTCGCGACTTACAAAATGCATTTGGACGAAGACGGGCAGGTAGACTTCAAGGGCAAAGCAAAAGCATTTATTCGCACGTACGATTTTCTGGCGTCGATTCTGCCCTATACCAACGCGGATTGGGAAAAATTGTCGATCTTCTTGAACTTTCTCGTCCCGAAGCTTCCGGCGCCAGAAGAAGACGATCTTTCCAAAGGAATTTTGGAAACGATCGACATGGATAGCTATCGCGTAGAAAAGAAGGCTGCGATCAAGATTCTCTTGCCTGACGAAAATCGACAGATCGAACCTGTTCCGGTTAGCGGCGGCGGCAGGAAGGCGGAGCCAGAACTCGATAAGCTTAGCAATATCCTGAATACCTTTAACGAGCAGTTTGGAACGCTGTTCACAGATGCAGATCGCGTCGCAAAGCGAATCAAAGACGACATTGCACCGAAAGTCGCCGCCGATCCTGCCTATCGAAATGCAAAAAGGAACACGCCAGACGCAGCTCGCATCGAATTGGATGCTGCTCTCATGCGCGTAATCAGTCCACTATTGCGCGATGACACAGAGTTCTATAAGCAGTTCGTCCAAAACGAGGCCTTCAGGCGCTTCGTGACCGACACCGTTCAGCGCCTAACGGCCGATGATGATGTCGCAGCTTAAGCAGGTTGGAACGAATTTGGAAACCTTCTGGCTCAAAGACGAGTCGCTCGAAGGCAGCACCAATCTCGCTGGAATTTTCCAGCATGCCCGGCTTCCCTAGACGCACTCACAATTTCGGCGCCTCCCGCCGTAAAGCTGGCAGCCGCTACTTGCGCGCAGCCAGCGCTAGACCCCGACATCATCGCCGCCGAAATTGATTGACTCGACCTCCCCAGTTCTCGGACTCCGCCTGTGCTTTGGCACATCTATGTCGCACTGCTTCCCGCCGGCTCCATTCACGAATTCCCAATTGCTCACGCTTCGGGCTTGACTCTTTCGCTCCCGCTCCCTCGCCCTCTCGGGTCTTCCCATCTATGTCGCGGCTGCCCAGCTCGCTCCATTCCCGTCCCTGTCGTCCGCTCCCGCGATTTCCATTGATTCGCTCGTTCCCACGAAGCTCAGTCGCCCCGGCGACCTTGACCGTCCATCTCGCTCGTTCCCACGGCTCGATTGTCGAAGACCTCCAAGGCGCCCTCCCCCAAGCTGAGCCGGGCGGAATCTCCTAACGAACCGAGGTTAGTTGCTGTTTGGCAGCGTTCCCCTACTTCTTTCTCGGCGCCGCCTTGGCGGCTGAGGCCTGTTGCTCTTTCTTCTGAACCGCGCTGTTGGCTTTCGCCTTTTGCTGTGCCTTGTTCTTCTGATTCGCTTTCGGAGATTTGTCACCCATGATGAGAAAGGCTCGTCTTGCAATCCGTAAAGTCAACGTGGCGTTGGACAGCCCAGGCTATTACTTCGGTACCGGTCGCAGCCTGATTCCTTCTTCGCACCTTTTCGTTAGCGGAAGAATATCAAGTAAACGA
>WNGI01005900.1_pt1 | contig 11090 bp, 7 predicted proteins | sample 5400621 | NCBI WGS metagenome assembly WNGI01 (sample SAMN13153374, study PRJNA577476) | soil metagenome | isolation source: 20 cm soil or saprolite under Garry oak tree replicate 1 | place: USA:California | collected 2016-06-15 | reverse complement strand
TCGTCGTCGTAGCTCATCACCCAGAAGGGCCCGGCAATCGTCTGCGCGTCGAGGGCGATGACCAGCTCGCGTTCCTGGCCGGGGTCGTAGCGGCGGCTGACGGGCCGGCCGAGCCGGGCCGTCGCCTTCCAGTGCACGCGCCGGGGCGGGTCGCCGTGCTGGTACGGGCGAATGCCGGCGAACAGCGTGGGCTCCTCGTACAGGCCGTGCCGGGCTCGCGCCGTCCCGGGGAGCTGGCTCGTGGGAGTCTCGGCGCGGACCGGGAGACTGCGCGGGACGACCCGGTAGCGGAGCGGGAGCGGACGCTCGTCTCCGGGGGTGCCCTGGCCGAACAGGTCCCCGACCTGCATCTGCACGCTGCGGAAGTCGTAGATCCCGCGACGCTCGGCAATGATCCGGAACCGTCGCGTCACGCGCTGGAACCAGCTCACGGTCCAGGTTGTGCGCAGGATCCCGAAGGCGGGTAGCTCGGAGGCGCCGAGCGGGCGATTCGCGATGGCCGCGTCGATGGTCAGCAGGTCCTCGACCAGGAGCCACGGCAGCGGCAGGCGCTTGCGATTTCGCACCACGAGCTCGAGCCCGATCTCCTCGCCGATCACCGCCCGTGTCGCGTCGAGGTGTCGCTCGTAGGTCAGCCGACGGAGCCCGAAGCGGGTCCACAGCGTGCGCAGCAGCCACACCAGCTCGACGACGACGCCCACTGCGATGAGTCCTGGGGCGCGGAGGACCGTTCCGACGAGGAGCAGGAGCAACCCGGCTCCGCCGCCAATCATGGGGCTTCCGTCCCTTTAGCCCCGTCGAGCGGCGGAGCATCCACCGCAGCCAGGAGCCCGGCGATGACCGCCTCGACGGTCACGCCGCGCAGCAGGCGGTCGAGGTCAAGCAGCACGCGGTGTCCGAGGACCGCCTCTGTGACCCCTTTCACGTCGTCGGGAAGAACGAAGTCCCGGCCGTCCAGGTAGGCGGAGGCCTGGCTGGCGCGATAGAGGGCAACGCTCGCTCGCGGGCTCGCCCCCAGGCGCAGCTCCGGCAGCTCACGGCTGGCCTGCACAAGTGCCACGAGGTATTCCTCGACCGGATCGGCGACGGCGACGGTGCGAACGGCCTCGCGCATCGCCAGCAGGGCGGATGCGTCGACGATCGGCTCAATCGCCGAGAGAGGCTCGGCAGCGGTCTGGTACCGGCTCGCGATCCGCCGCTCGTCCTGCCGGTCCGGGTAGCCAAGCCGCAGGCGCACCAGGAACCGGTCGAGCTGCGCCTCCGGCAGGGCGAAGGTACCTTCGAGCTCGATCGGGTTCTGCGTGGCCAGCACGAGGAATGGCTGCGGAAGGGGTCGCGTCTCGCCCTCGATCGAGACCTGCGCTTCCTGCATCGCTTCGAGCAGCGCCGATTGGGTCCGTGGCGTGGCGCGGTTGATCTCGTCGAAGAGGAGGACGTTGGTGAAGATCGGCCCGGGCACGAAGCGGAAATGATCGCCCTCGAGGAGGCTGGAGCCCAGAACGTCGCCGGGCAGCAGATCGGGCGTGCCCTGCACGCGCGCGAAGGTCAGGCCCAAGGCGCGGCTGAAGGCTCGCGTGAGCAGGGTCTTGCCGACGCCCGGCACGTCCTCGACCAGCGCGTGGCCATTGGCCAGCAGGGCGATCGCGAGCAGGCGGACCGGCTCATCGCTCACGACCGCGGCAGTGCTGACAGCCTCGCGCAGCTCGCGCCAGAACCGCCTCCCCTCGAGGCTGCGCGGTCCGTCGCGCATCAGCGCCAAGCCGCGGCGGCGATGGGGACGCTGATGCTGCTCTTATTCGTGGCCGCCTGGGATTGGGCCATCGGCATTGTCCACCAGCACCTCGCTTACGCGGTGATGACCTTCGGACTGGCGGGTGGTGGGTGCCGGCAAATAATACGGGAACCTCGGACCGAAAAGCGCGCGCGTGCGAGATCACGGTAGAGCGACAGCACACGGCGGCGAAGCGGCGGACGCATTCGATGTGGTGCTGCCATCGTTGCCCGGCTACGGGTTCTCAGAGAAACCTCGGCGACCGGCTGGGACCCAGTCCACATCGCGGATGCCTGGATCACGCTGATGCGGCGCCTCCGCGTATCCCGTCCTAGGCGACCGTAGGCCCGGGCCTATTGGGAACGTTCACGGTAGAGGCGGACTCCCAGCCACACGAGCCACGGCACGTAGAGCCCGAGCAATCCGACGATCACGAAGTCGAGCGGACCTGCGAGATCGCCCACTGATCGTCCGGTGACGGCGCTTCGGGCCGCCGAGAGCAAGGAGCCGATGCCGGCCACCACTCCGAGGATGCCGAACATCCGGTTCTCGGCAGTGGTGAGCCATCCCACCCCGATCAGCCATACGCCGAGGCCGATGAGCTCCAACGTCCCCCACAGCGTGAGCGTGACCATGTTGGCGAAGGCGGCAAATGTGACCCGGGCGGCTGCTGACCCATCCTCGACCAGCGGTGGTCCGACCGTCGCAAACACCGTCCCGCCAAGGCTGCCCAGCAGCACGTAGGCCAGACCGCCGAACGTCAGCAGGCCGATGAGGTCCGGCGCGCGGTCGCTGAGTCGCCGATGCAGATACACCACGATTGGCGCTATGGGCAGATATGCGAGCAGATCGGCCAGACCGGCCCAGCGCAGGGTCGTTGAAGCGTTTCGATCTCCAACGATCGATGGCAGATCCGCGAGCCGTCCGACGTCGAACCGATATGCGGCCATGAAGATCACGAGCGCCACCAGCGGCATCCCAGCGGCAGCCCAGCAGAACAGGGCCACGACGCGTGGCGTCAGGTGCCGATCCATTGCCTGCCCTCCCGATTCAATCGTAGAGGGTGGTTGTCCTCCCGACGAGGCCCTTGTACGAGGTTGTCGGGTGGAAGGTCGGCCTCCAGGGAACGATGACCCGGCAGCTCGTTCGGAATCCGAACTTCCGGGACCCTGAACTGTCGGGATGACGAGCAGAAAATCGGTGTTGGGGACACCCAGCCGGCTCGTATCCGCCCCTACCGAGGAGCAATCCGGCTGACCCACAGCATCAATGCGGCAATAACCGCACACAGGCCGAAGAGGAGCAGACCAGCTGGGCGAACTCCAAGCATCGCGTCCGTCCCGCCGGCGATGACGGCGAAGAAGCATTGGCCCCAGAGCGAGTGCAGCCCAGCTGCCCCAATTCTCCGCACCCAGTCCTGATCTCGGTTGTAGATCGCGATTCCCGCAACGGCAACGCACCCGTTTTGTCACAGAGCCCTTCGGAGGGCTCTGGCTTGGAGCAAGGTCCTCCGCAGCGACATTTCCGATGCCACTCAAGGCGCGGATAATCGCCAACAGCACCAACCTGGATGCCGACCCGTATGTGGCGCGGAGCTTCGACGCGAATTCGACAGTCGCGGTGAGGAAGGATTCTCGGATGACGAGAAAAGTCACGGCCAATCTGTACATGACCATCGATGGACGGGGCGAATTCCCAAAGTACCCAGGATACGACCTCCCCGCGGGGAATCGGGACGATCCGGACGAGTTTTTCCGGAGGATGTGGACCGATCGCTACTCCGACGTCACGACCGTCGTCATGGGCCGTCGCTCGTTCACGGGCCACCGGCGGGTGCATTCGCTCAAGGCGCGGAAGCCAGACGCCCCGAAGTTCCTCCTCGACTACTCGCGCTTCCTCGAACGGGTCGAGAAGGTCTGTCTATCCCACCGGCTGAAGCACCTCAACTGGGCGAACTCCCGGTTGATGAGTGGCGACCTTGCGAAGATCGTGGCAAGTCTGAAGCGAGAGGAGGGTGGGAACATCATCCTCGAAGGCGGACCTCGGCTCATCCACGAGGTGATACGCCGCAATCTGGCCGACGACTACTGGTTCCTCATAATGCCCGTCGTGTTCGGACGAGGACCGCGCTACTGGTTCCCGATGACTGCTCAAACGAACCTGAAGCTCCTATCGGCGACGAACATGCCGTACGGTGAACTCGTCCTTCACTACGAGGCTCGTCAGGGAAAGGCCGCAACCGGAACCGGCTGATCCCGACGCCGAGTGCGGGCATCCTCATCGCGGCGTACGTCTTCGTCATTGCCACCTAACGCCGCATGATCACCTAGCAAGGCGTTTCCCGGGTTGGCGGCAACGTCGCGAGGCTCTATTTACTGACGGGGTGCAACTCGCTGTCGCTCTTGAACCAACCCCGTCAATCAAGGTGGGGGGTAGTAGTTAGGAGCCGCCAAAGTTGCCGCGCGGGGGGCCGAGAACTGAACCTGGATCTCCAGCGTGGGTGCGGGTGGCGGAGGCCGCCCGGTCTCTAGGGTGTCGCGGTCGGCGTCTATTAAAGCCAGTGGTGTCGGTCGGGTGCCGGTGACAGGCTCAGTCGATGCCACCGGCCGTCTCCACCGCGAAGAGCTGCCACTCTCCCGGGACGCCCTTGAGCTCATGACGACCACGGTCATGGAGAGCCAGCTCCTGGCCCGATAGCGCTTCGCGCATCGTGTCCGAAACGAGGATCTCGCCAGCACCGCCTTCGGCCATGACGCGGGCAGCTGTATGCACGGCCAGACCGCTGACCTCCTCGCCCCGCATCTCGACCTCGCCGAGGTGGAGGCCGGTTCGGGTCTCCAGGCCAAGTTGGCGCAGCGCAAGGCGGATCGCCAGGGCGCACCGCAAGCCGTCCATTGGTCGCGAAAAGGTCGCGAAGAAGGCGTCTCCGGCAGTGTTGATCTCGCGACCACCGAACCGGGTTAGCTCGCGCCGGACTGCCGCGCGGTAGCGACCCAGCAGCGCACGCCAGCGCTCATCGCCGAGATCCACGATCGCCTGGGTGGAACCGACGATGTCGGTAAACAGCAATATCAGCCTGGCCCGCCCCGGGAGCAGCCGGTCAACAATCGGCCGCACACGGCGCCGGACGGGTCCCAACCCTAAAGCCGTTCCGAAACCGAGGGCGCCAGAGACGAGATCCGATCGCTGCCCCGTGAACGTTGTGAGGGCCAGGTCAGCAACGAAGAAGACTGTGGCCAGGATGACCGTCACCGCCCCATACACCACCGTCCGGTTGACGATGAGATCGATGTCGTACAGCCGATACCGCAGGATGGCGAACCCAAATGACGCCGGCAGCGCAACCCCGAAGCTCAGGACGGTGACGAGCGTCGGGATCCACGGGTTGCGATCCATGAACCGAGCGAAGATCAAGCTGAGCCCAAACATCGCGACGTTGGCTGCAACCGATACGGCGACCGCATAGGTCACCCATTTGAGCTGGAGTCGGGTATCACCTGTTGCTCGCCGCATGCGGATCACGACGGATGCGCCCGCGAGCACGAGGATGCCCAGCCCGAGCAGGTAGGCGCCGAAGCCGATCGGCCCATACAGCACACCGGCGAAGGCAGGCAGGCCCACCGGATTCCTAATTGGCGGTAGCCCGTTCAACACGATCGGGGAGGGATCGAGGATGGTGAGCAGCAGCACGAGGGCAGTGACCGCGAGGCCAAGCCAGGCCACCGATCGCCAGCGCGGCGAGAGGAACCGCCCGTCGGGGATGAGCAACAGTGCGATGGAGGCCATCCCCGCGGGATAGATCAGCTCGCCCACCCAGTTGCCCAGCCACGCAGCCCACGCGACGAACGGAGCCCCTGGGTGAACGAGCGTGCCGTAACGCGCGTACTGCTGCGTCCCGCCGGGGAGCGCTTGCACGAGCGCATTGATGAGCAGGAGCCAACCAAGCGGGTTCCGCGGCAAGCGCGAGGCAATCAGCCCGCCCACCACCACGAAGCTCAGCGGCAGGACGAGCTCGATCGGGTTTGCCTCGTCGAGGCTGTGGATGGTGCCCAGGTTCATGACGACCAGCCAAGCGGTCGCCGCCACGATCGCGAGCGTGATGCTCGCGATCGCCTCTACAAGCGTCGTTGCCGTTCTTCGGGTCAACCCGCACTCCGTCTCTGGGGCGATGCACCCAGAGCTGCGAGCGTCACGTGCCTGAACTCACAAGCCGGACGCCGTCTGCTATGGCGTCGGCTCTTGTGCTGGCTGCCGCGTCTTTTGGGAAATTGACTGAGGTGGCAGCAGGTGCGCAAATTTGCGAAGTAGGTCCTGACAGGGAGTAAGGGATGCGACAGTTTGTCACCTCAAAAGATGGCACGAGAATCGCCTACGAAACAGGTGGCGATGGACAGGCGGCGCTGATCGTCCTCGGCGCTCTGAACTCAAGAAAGTCCGGAAGCAAGTTAGCCAAGCTTCTCGCAGCCAAGGTCACGGCCGTGACCTATGACCGACGGGGACGCGGCGACAGCTCAGACTCCGCGTCATATACGCCCGAACGTGAAGTCGAGGATATTGCGGCGCTTATGGATGCGGTTGGGGGACCGGTCTGCCTCTATGGACATTCTTCAGGTGCTGCACTTGCGATTGCGGCGGCAGTCAAGCTACGCCAGCAGGTCACGAAACTGGCTGTTTACGAAGCGCCCTACTCGCTGGACAGCCATGCACGCAAGGCTGCTAAGGAGTACTACGCAGCGCTCAAGAAGGCGCTCTCATCTGGGCACAACGGCGATGCCGTCGCCCTGTTTGTCCGATCTGTCGGGGTGTCTGACAAACAGATTCAGGCCATGAGACAAATGCCGATGTGGAAAGGGCTGGAGAAGCTGGCCCCAACGCTGATATATGACAGCCAAGTCCTGGGAGAGGGGCACGCTCTGCCGGCGGCCCTCCTATCGCGTGTCAGGACGCCAACACTTGTCATGCACGGCGGTGCCGGATCTCCTGCGATGCGGGATGCGGCCAGGGCGATCAGCGAAGCCATTCCCAAAGCAGAACTTCGCACTCTCGCCCGCCAAACTCATGGTGTGAGCCCAAAGGTCCTCGCACCGGTACTGGAAGAGTTCTTTGTCTCAGCTTGAGGGTGACCGCCTTGTGAATGCGATTACGGCGGACAGTAGCAACCCAAGCACGACCCGCTGAGTTGCGGGATCGCTCTCGGGTGCTCCATCGTCTGCACGGTATGTCGCCGCGGCTGCTTTACCTTCGCTGATTCCCTCTTGCTCGGCGCTTCGCGAGGGCTTCCACCGCCGCCAGCCACAGCTCGAGCGTAAGCCGATCGGCCTCGCCGCCCGTGATCCAGCTCGATTGGCCACCAGCCGCGACCTGCGACGAGCCAGACCTATCGATTGGGCCACCGGCAATCGAGGTCCCCGCGTTCTCCATAGGCCGTCCTCGCGCCGCTCCAGCATAGATGGCGCGGTGGAGGGCCGGGCCTAGCAGTATGCCCGTCGAGACTTGCAGGAGCGGCACAGCGGTCTGTGGCCCGAACCCCGCCCGGGCGAGGATGTCGAGGATCCGCTCGCTGACCTGGCGCGCCGCCGAGGAATCGAAGGGTCGCGACAGCAGAAACGGTGCAGCCGGGTGAGCTGTGATGACCGCGAGGTACCGCTCGCCGATGCGCCGAAGGGCCTTCTGCCACTTCGAGCTGGACATCTCGTCGGAGGCCTGAATCTCGGACACGAGCCGATCGGCCATCAGGTCGAGCAGCTCGTCCTTATCGCGGACGTAGTGGTAGAGGGCCATGGGGGTGACCCCCAGCCGTGGGGCCAGTTGGCGCAGGCTGACCGCTTCGATCCCGGCCTCGTCGGCCATGCGCATCGCCTCGTCGACGACGCGGACGGTTGTGAGCGCCCGTCCGGGCTTGACACGATCGGCCATCAGGACTAAGTATACGCCGTATACCACTATACGCCGTATATCGGCGTCGAAGGGAGGTCCCATGAGCCGGAGACAGATCATTGGGGCGGGCTGGATCGGGGCTGCCGCGATCTCCGTCGTGATCACGCTCGTGTTCCGCACCGACTCTGGCCAGGGCGGCCAGGTCGTTGGGACCATCGCGCTGGCCGCGTTCGGGGGCATCGTGGGCCTGTTGCTCCTGGTACGCCCCGTCGAGCCGGCCGTCTGGCTGTCCGTCGCAGGCGGCCTGGTCTGGTTCGTCGTCTATGCGTGGCTCGTCCTCGTCCAGGCCGGCGAGGTCGAGGCCTGGGTGACCGACGCCTTCCTCGCGCTGCTCGGAGCTGTCCTGGCCGTTGGATCCTGGACGGCGCGTGGCCAGGTGGCGGCCGAGGGCGCCTGAGGTGCGCGGACCTGTGCGGGAGGAAAACAGGGAGTTCTAATTCCGCAGCGGCAGGCTTCCCATTTTGACCCCGCCCGGTGGAACCGCACTGGCGTCGCCGCAGGGCTACTGCCGTTCGCCCTGAAACTGAGACGTCTCGTACTTCGGCGATGGCGGCCGGTCTCGCGGACCACCCTTGGACACGCGAGGAGATGGCCGACCTGCTCGACTAGGCTGCTACGCTCCCCCGCGTGAGGCTCTCCAGAAACGCCTTGACGCTTGGCGTGGCGTTGGTGGTAAACGTCCTGCTGGTCATCCTCTTGACTCCACTCGGCTTCGAGAGCCGCCCAGCAACCGATTTGAAGACCGTTGGCTACATAGCGATCGGTACTATTTTTACAGGTCTCTTCCTGGACTTGGCGTCAATCGTCTTGCTCTTCAGCAGAGTTAGATTGGCTTCGAGTTTGGCGATCATCGGCTCGATCCTCTTCTTCTTTCCCATTTTCGGAGACCGAATTGGGTCCTTCTTCTCAGTGCCTACCCCTCCTGCAATTGACATCCTCGAATACGTCTTCTTTGTCGTACTACTCGTAACTCTCTTCCTAGCCTCGAAGGTCTACAGGGAGAGCAATCCCTCTCCCAGTTGACGAATTCAGGGAGGTCCACCTCGCAGGTCGGCTGAGGAGCATGCGCGCTACGGCGCCTGTTCTAGCCAAACTAGAGACACCAGGGAGATCCGCCTCGCAGGCCGGCTGAGGAGCCTGTCCCGCTTCGGCGCCTGTTCAAGTCAAACTGAGAGACACCCCCAGGGTGCGGGCATCGAACAGAAGCGGACATTGGGGGGAGGCCCTGAACAAACCACCGGAAGGGACCGATGCCTGAGACACAACCTTGGACCCCCGGTTCAGCTGGCGCTATCGACCGGCAAGCATGACCCTGAGCTGTACGAGCCCGCTGGAGTCGAACGAATAGCCCGATCCGTCCTTCGCAAAGACCGGAGACGGCCAGAAGGCCTTGTTTGAGAACTGGTACGGGCCTTTGGGGGCGCTCGGGTCGTCGTAGATGCCACCCAGGAGCCGGCCGTGCGTGTCGAAGACCTGCAACGTGCTGGGTGCGTAGTGGAAGACGTAGACGTTGCCCCGCGCGTCGACGCTGGGCTCACCGCTGGCGCCGTAATCCTGGCCGGCGGGCCCCCAGTGGCCGGCGTAGCTCCCGGTTAGCGGATCGATGAGCACGCCTTCGCCGGTCGCGTCGACGATCCCCAGGAATCCTCCATGCGGCAAGAACACGAAATCGTGTATCCCACGCCCCGGGGGAGGGAGGCGGTGCCAGATGAGCTGCCCACTCGGCCCGAACTTGTTCATCGTCCCCTCGACGTCGTCGAGGGTGTAGAGGCTGCCGTCCGGCCCAACCGTGCAGAACAGCACGAACCCGAGCGTGCCGACGCCGATCTGGCGAATGAGCCTGCCGTCGGGCGTGAACTCCTCGACGCGCTGGTTTCCTCGTTCGCCGACGTAGAGGTCGCCGTTGCGGGCAATCGCGATGCAACCGCTCGGACCGTTATCGTCGCTGCCGGTAACATCGAGCTGGCCGGCCCCCGAGCCGTATCGGCCCCATGACCTGACCGGGACTCCCGTCGTCGGGTCAAGCGCCGTGACCTGTGGGTTCGAGAAGTCGGCTTTGGCGTGCAGGACATAGAGCAGGCCGTCCGGCGCGAGTGCCATGGCGGCGGGAATCTGAATGCCCGTCTGGAACCACGGATGGGTTGCGGTCACCCTGAATGGGTCGGGCAGCGCCGGTGTGGGGGATGCGGCAGGCGAACTGGTGGGAGCTGCCAGGCGCGCCACCAGCGCCGGTTCCGCCCAGGCACGCAGAACCTGCGCTTCGTCGTCGACCTGGTACGCGATCCCGCCGGTGACGACCGGCACTCCGCTACCCGGATCACTCGGCGCGGTCTCCCAGAGCTTCGCGCCATCGGTCGCCCGCAGCCCGACCAGGGGTGCTTCGATCGGCTGCACGTAGAGCATCCCCGTCGCGTAAGAAGGAGGCAGGGCCGTCGCCCGGATGCCTGTGGCGTGCCATACCACTTTGTATCCGGCGCCCTCGTCCTGAAGCGCGTAGAGGCCGTCGCCATCGGTGCCGACGTACAAAGTCTTGCCGACCACCGCACCCGGCGTGACCTGGTTGCCGCTGGCGATCGAGAAGCGCGGCGCCCAGCGGTTCTTGCCGGTCGTGCGGTCGAGCGCCGCAAGCTCACTGTGCGAGCCCTGTGAGCCGACGTAGATGGTGTCGCCGGCGAGGATCGGTCCGGTCAGCGCGCTGCCCCCCGTGTCGTAGTGCCACAGCTCGGTTTGGTCCACGAGGCGGACCGCATGCAGCACGCCGCCGTCGCGGATGTACGCGGTGTCGTCGGTCACGAACGGGACGTGGACTGCCCCGCTGGGGGGTCCAGTCCACGACCAGCGCCGGCCGCCGGACGCCGGGTCGAGGCCGTAGGCGTGGCCGTCGGTCGAGCCGACCCAGACCAGCCCGTCGCCCACCAGCGGGCTGATGCCGGCGTTCGGGAGCGCAACGCTCCAGCGCTGCGTGCCGGTCGCGATGTCGAGCGCGTGGAGGCTGCCGCCGAGGTCGGCCGCGAACACGACTCCGTCGGCCGCCCCGGCCGACCCGGCGAAGCCGACCCTGCCGGCCGCCGTCCAGCGTGCTGCTCCGATCCGGGCGTCGAACGCGTGCAGACCGTTCGCGTCGCCCACGATGACCGTGCCGGCGACCACGATCGGCGTGAAGTTAGCCGCCTTGCCGAGGCGCTGCTGCCAGGCGATGGCAGGCTGGCAGACTGGTCCAGGTCCAGGGTAGACGGACGTCCGCTGGGCATTGGCTCGGTAGAACGGCACATCGCCGACTGGAGGCAGTGTCGTGGGTGGGCTCACGATCGGGCGGGAGGTTGAGGGTGCCGCGGTCGACCGACCGCAGGAGCCGCCGGCGGCCGGCGTGCCCGATGGCGGG
>WNGI01005897.1_pt1 | contig 11092 bp, 8 predicted proteins | sample 5400621 | NCBI WGS metagenome assembly WNGI01 (sample SAMN13153374, study PRJNA577476) | soil metagenome | isolation source: 20 cm soil or saprolite under Garry oak tree replicate 1 | place: USA:California | collected 2016-06-15 | reverse complement strand
CTGACGAGGAAGAACGTGCTTCTTTTATCAGCATTAGAGTTGCGGTCTGTGCCGCGACCTCGGACAGTCTTACGAGTATTGAGTGTACATAGAAGCGAGATTGCGTAAACTATGGCTCGTCAGCATGTGCAATGTTACGTCCTCAGGAACGTACCTTTTCCCAAACAAAAGTATGAAGCTACAAAATAGTCGGTATTTAGTTCCAAGTTATACTTTTCAAGTGGATCAGCAGCTGGAAATGCCCGAAGCAACTGACGTACCAGAAGTACTGTAGTTAGGCTGATAGCGCTGGAAGGGGGCACGTTATCGCAACAGCATCGCAATTGGCCGTGATTCTCACCTTGTTAAGGCACCTGTGTTGACAGCATATATCGTAAGAGTATTGATTAAGCCATCGGATCTGGTATGGAGGTCAGCTGAATTTGTCTCTGATGAAGCCTGTTTGTCATACGTCTTATGCCCAGTGCGCATCTTGTGGAGAAAATAGCACAGCGCCGACGCAGTAACGACATCTGTGAAGACACCGGTTGCCAAGGCAGCTGTCCCATACATCTGTAGTCGATCATCATGTCAGTCCGCAGCAATTCCTTCCATGGTCCGAATATTACCCTAATGTTATCCACCTCCAAAAACGAAGTCAAGGCGAATCTGTGAAAAAGTCAATATCACAAGTTCAAAGTAGCGCTATCTGTCCAACCCACGTTTTAATCGTGAATACTAAGGTTCAATTCGCAGTCAATTGAGTGAGAAGATGGAACGGAGCATTGTTTCGTACCGACAGCAAGAACTATGGAAAAAGCCCTTAGTCGCCAACATTCGCGTCTAGCCTGGACTCCTTACCAAATGTGGATACTATAAGACTTAGCTGTGACAGTTCATTAGATACAAATATGAAACGAGTATCCCGTCCTTACTATGGTTCCTGTGATGATCATATTGTGGTCGCTGACTGCATCATACGAGTTTAAGCTAGATCAGCTAGATCAGTAAGGGGTAGTGGGCTTCTCACATCTCCAGACGCGCATTGCGAAACATCTTTTATTCGCTTATTAGTGCTAGTTGACAAGAGCGCACATCAACGCCACTCACATCTTCACAATCATGCCGACGAATGACTAATGCATTTTTTGTAAATGGGAATGGCCCATATTGCGCAGAACTTACACCGACGAGAATTTGAATCTGGGGTGGAAATTCGAATCATGGGTTAATCGAAGATAAGAGTTTGCGCTTGAACTTACCACGAGCGACCTGAACAATTGATGTTATTATACATGCTCGTTCATGAATGTACAGATAAACACACCAGACAATTTTTCTAGAAATGAGCGCTATTATATTGCCGAAATCCCTTTGCGATTTCCGTCATAACTTTCGCTGCGACGACGGATATGTTCGACTTACGATATTACATAGGTATACGCGCCATGACCAATCACAATTTGGTCGAAAAGCTCCAGCAGCCTGATAAGAATGTATGAATATTGCTTGCTCTAACTTTTAAGCGTTACGAACCATAACGATACTACCTAAGATACACGTTATTATGAAAGCCAAAAGTAAGGAACGACTGTTCTTACTAGTGTCTTGTACGCGTGCACGTCATTTGGAAAGCGCCGAAAGTACGTATAGGCTTGCATTGACAGAACACCAAAAATGACACATGATAGGCTGAATCCAACGAACAGAGGACCAAGCGTGCTGTTCAGAGCAACACCCAAAGAGAGCGACATTGCTGTCGGCGGCTACTGGATTTCCACCAGCTGAAGATGGGTGGGGAAGTGGTCGGTGGGGAAGATGGGTGAAATGGTGGGCTATGTTCCTGTGGTAGCTGCTGATTTGGGGTCATGGTCATTGGACGTATAGATATGAAATCTGTTTTGGTAGGGTCGATCATATTAATAGAACTCTGCCGTCAGAATTCTTCCGACTACCTCGCCACGGCGGCGAAAAAATCAATGGCCGCATAGCCGTTGAATCCGACATTCTAGATCACTTAAAGTTATCCTCAGTCATTGGTATCCTCAATCGTTGTCGCAGAGCAAATAGGCCAAGAGGCGTACCTTCCCAATCTCACAGTACGGCACATATCAGCGCTCAACTTGGTCCATATGTTCAACTTTGTATTTTCGCGATTTACGTGAGTACGTATGGATTACAAACACGGGGGTCGTGGGACCTGTTATGCAGAGCCTCCCTGACAGGTGTCAATCGGTCAGCTCATCATTGAGTCGCTCGCTGACTACCGAAAAGTGGCGCCTGAGCCTTACCCAACGATACCTGGGTAGATTTCATTCGTGCTGAGTCTGTAGGGAGGCTATCCATGGCTCAGAGTCTGGATAAGTGTCGATTCAGGGGCCGACCCAATGAGGCTGGCCGGTCGGCATGCGTTCGGCGGTCCGGGAGAATGTGAGATCGTGCGTGACGACGGTTGTGGTGGATTGCATTTGCCGCTTGCGTGTGAGTAAGTCTATCGCTTTGTCATTACCAGAACCGTGACGATCAGCGTCGTTCCACCGTCTCCATACTATCACGCGGCCGCTGTGTCTATTGAATCCCGTCGCAACACATGTATAGCGCTTTACTTTTTTTTTTTGTGTTATCTTCGTACTACTCTCAGTTACCCCGCTGACCGAAACTCTTAAACGGAAATGCGATTGGTGTGTCCGGAATTGGTGGGAGCAATTCTCAAGGCGTCTTTTGTCAAGTTTCACAAAACCCAGAGGAAACTACAGACCCTGGAACTGCGGACGAGCAGGTTCACTACAGAAACCTGTCCTCACTTCCGGCTTTGCCGTGGAAAAGAATGTGCTTTTGGGCCTTGGCAGTTTCTGCCTATCAAACGATACTTGTTCTACTTGACTTATCGATGAATGCTGACAGTTTTCTCGAATGTTTATTCTCTATGTGGACCAGAAAAGCATGAACACACTGTTCTAATATGCGACGATGCAGATGGCGACGCATATAGTTAGTAGTTACATTGGGAGCCAAAGCCGCGGGTTGCATGTGAGCTTCCGAATTCTACGCAAACCCTGTCCTACAAAACTTATGTCACCTGGAGTTGGAGCGGAACGGGAACAATAAAGCGAATGCCAACAGATTCGAACGATTCGGACAGTTCGAGCAATTCGAGTCTTCGGGCAATCCGAATCAACCGCGCTAACTGCAATTGGCTAAATGCTGCAATCTATCAAAAGCTTCCCCTTCCGTTTGCAAATGTATATGGATAGAGTAGTCTACTGACTGACAATGGCGGTTTGCGCATTAAGGACGTGTATCTGTGCCATCGCGCTTGTTCTGACACCTCTTTGCAAGCCATGAGCACAAAGCGAGTTAGATTTAGAAATAATCCAATTCTCCAAGTGCGTCGTCTGATGCCGACGACACCCCAGACGTGTGACGTGACACATTCACGTGAAGATACGTCACGCGCCGCCTACTGTAGCGTCGACTCGCGGACCAACATGGGCATAAAAGGTCTCACCGCCCTGCTCTCCGAGCATGCACCAGCCTGCATTAAAGAGCACGACATCAAGACGCTCTTCGGTCGCAAAGTTGCGATAGATGCTTCCATGTCAATCTACCAATTCCTCATCGCCGTGCGCCAGAAGGACGGCGAGCTGCTCACCAACGAAGCTGGAGAGATCACCAGTCATCTGATGGGGCTCTTCTACAGAACAATCAGAATCGTTGAAAACGGGATCAAGCCGGCGTACGTGTTTGACGGGAAACCGCCAGAGTTGAAGAAGGGGGTGGTGAGTCTATGTCTGGTTTTCCTATAGTAGCAAACCCTGACGCGCGTCGCGTCTCGTAGCTCTCAAAACGGTTTGAAAGGCGGGAAGAGGCGAAGGAAGGTGGCGAAGAAGCGAAAGAAATTGGGACGGCGGAGGACGTTGACAGGTTTTCAAGGCGGACGGTCAAAGTGACGAGTCAGCATAATGAAGAGTGTCGAAGACTACTTTCATTAATGGGAATCCCTGTCGTCATTGTGCGTTTCATCCGGTCACACATCTCTCGCTCTTATGTCGTTCTAGGCGCCTTCCGAGGCCGAAGCTCAGTGCGCAGAACTAGCAAGAGGTGGAAAGGTACGTGCAACGGCAATCGTCGCGTTCAATATGACTCATAGTGTATGCTAGGTATATGCAGCCGGCTCGGAGGATATGGATACCCTCACTTTCAACGCGCCTATCCTGTTCAGACACTTGACGTTTTCCGAGGCCAAGAAACAACCTATTAGTGAGATCAACCTCCAGCTTGCTCTCAAGGGCCTAGACATGGACATGAGCCAAGTACGTTGACTGTCTCTATATATTTCTGTCGTACTGACGCGACTAGTTCATCGACTTATGCATACTGCTCGGATGTGATTACCTCGAACCAATCAAGGGTGTCGGCCCAAAGTCTGCGTTTAAGCTTCTACGAGAACATGGAACGCTTGATGATGTCGTGGGACATCTTCGTGCAAAGTATGTCGGGTGTTCCAATCTTGTGTCAAATTAACTAATGCGGCATATAGAGCTGCACAGAAAGCGGCTGCGGCTGAAGAGGAATCCGAGCCAGAGGAAATGATAGAGGATCAGCCGGCTCCAACATCTGATTTTGAAGTTCCTGACCATGTCGATGACGAAGCGGAGGAAGGCGCGGACGCAGATAAGGAGGAAAAGCACTCGGAAGATGAAGAGGAGGAGCAGAGCAAGAAATCGAAAGCGAAGGCTAAATCGGGTGTCAAGGGAAAGGGAAAATCGAAAAAAGGTGGAAAGGCTGCAGAGGACGAGACGGGGGCGAAGCCAAAGCCGAAAAAGGCTAAGGCTAAGGGTGGAGTCCAAATTCCCGAACATTGGCCTTGGGAGGAAGCCAAGAAGCTGTTCGAAAAACCCGACGTACTGCCTGCGGACCAGGTTGAGGTGCGACATCCTTGTATCCTATGGCGCAGTGATATTCACATTTATTTAGCTTGAATGGAAAAATCCCGACGTGGAAGGTCTTGTTGAATTCCTGGTGAAACAAAAGGGATTCAAGTATGTGTCTATTCCCTATTCCGTTCAGTGGCTTATGAATCACTTAGCGAGGAACGGGTACGAAAGGGAGCTGAAAAACTTCAAAAGTTCCTGCACTCCAAGCAACAAGGTCGGCTTGATGGATTCTTCTCTGTCAAAGCCAAAGAACCTGCGGCCCCAAAGGCCAAGGGCAAGAAAGAAGACATGAAGGGTAAAGCAGGTGTGAAGCGAAAGGTGCATAATTTCTTTTCACCATTCAACGTGTCGCCTTAACTAATACCATAGGGGGGTGAAAAGGAAGAAGGTACAGGAAAGAAGGTGAGAAAGCAGTAATCTTGTGTTGATCCCATGATTCTCGTAGCTTTCTTTGATTTTTTACTGTATAATGTTGTATTATCATTGGTGATATGCTGCACATCAGCAAACTGTTGTTCAAGTCCCTTGCTCTATAAGTACCATATAGTGTGATAATTGTCCCCAAGTTGGAAGAGGGACCATGGGTAATCCTTGATGTGATACAAAGTTGTTCAATTATTTATCAGTGTGACTCTGTGAAAGTAGAACCAGTGCACAAAACAGTGGAGGGAAACATCATGTAATGCACTTCCAAGCAAAGCTTATCAAGAACCTATCAACATACATATTGTACACTGGGAAAGGGCAGAAAGAAAAAGGACTAGTATGGCATATGTTGACATCTGTCTGCAAACTGCTAGAAATTATGGACCATAGACATGAAAACAGTTACTCAACCACATACCACTATCAGAGTTGTGCTATCAGATCATAAAGGAATCCAGGTAGATCTTGATGGTTAGAAGGCAAAGACACTGAAGCAATGCAAGTCTTCAGTTTCTCCATATAGCCTTCCCTTTTGAACTGATCCAAAGCATCCCTGATTAATGGCTCAAATGGCTGGGTTTTCTGAAACAGCAGCCTAGAAATGATTGATTTCTTAGCTGGCTTCACTCTCCAAAATGAGAGTTTTGCAATGATATTCATTGCTTAAAATATCAGTCCCTTTGAGATGTAAATGAAAAGGTATGCACTACCAGCTAAAATTTGACAAGAAGTAGGCTAGTTACAGAAGCATCAATTGACAATTGCCATATATGATCATGCAAGAAGGGAGCAGTCTTACATTTGCTGAGGATATTTGTGATTTTCCAAACAAAGATTGAAGTTGAGGCTAATGATGGAAATGCGAAGTCACCAAATTTGACTTGGTAGTGGACCTACAAACTAAATTGGAGAGTAGTATGTATGTTAGTTATGCATCACAGATGTAGGAAGTGTCCTACAGTTGCTGAGACTCCAAACAATGAAAGGAGTTCAGGCTGATCACAGGAAGATTGAAATCTCAAGTGCAGTATGGTGGTAGACATACAATCTAATATTGGATTAGATGGTTATGTGTTGATACTTTGTAGTATTTCTCACCTAGCAGAAATGAACTATGAGAGAAAGGTATGGGAAATTTAAAATTATATCATTGTACAATCTATGAATACATGGATGATTGTCAATGTAGCACAGAAAATAGATTTTCATTTACTTCCTGTCAAATATATATATCAAAGTGCAACATTCTGGATGAAATTTCAATTTCACTTACTCTCTGTGTTCATGGGTGAAAGGCCATGCAAAAAGAAATGAGTACTGCCACTCACTTTCTGTTGTTCATAGAAAAACAAATGCTAAGAGTGTCAGGTGATAAAGGCCTGCTGTCACGCACAACCTAATCATAATAATGAGATAGAACTGGAAGAAGTGTTGTTACTTACAAACTATTGACCATAAGAGGTGACATGAGACTGTTAAACAGATGGACAATCATGATGGTGATACTCACTTGCTGTTGTTCATGAAATGTGATGGGGTAAGTTGCTAACCATAAAGGACATACATAGTAGTAAACTGACTTGCTATTACATAGTTGTAGGATGTGTTAAAAAAAGGCCACCAAATGCAATGGTGACACTCACTCTCTGTTGGTTATAAATATGATTGATATTCATTGCAAATGAATGTAAAAATCCACTCACTTTCTATTTGTTATATGTAGATGTAAGATAACATTTGTTGCAACACTCTGTTTCAAGAAACTACTAAATCACTTACATTCTATTATACATGATGTCAGATGTCATAAAATGTTCACAAAGAGAATGTAACTCACTCTCTGTTGGTTAAGAGGAGTTTTGATTATGATAGCTTGGTTTTGGATACAAGAAAAATCACTTACTTCCTGTTGATCATCAATCATCAGGATTGTTTATAATTCCAAGTTTAGACAAGCATAACATCACTCACATGCTATGGGTCATGTGTTAGCCATATTATGGAGGTGATGACTTGGAGATGGTGGTCAGGAAAATGCAAATGCAATATCACTCACAGTCTGTTTACAACAGAGTGAGAGATAAAGAAAAAATGCAGTATTGAGGCTTACTGTCTTTTAGCCATAGGATGAAATGCAATGAGACTGTGATGAAGAAAAAACAAAGTATCACTCACTACCTGTTCATCATGGGATGAAATGCCATAAAAATGCATGGTAAAAAAAGCAGTACTCACTGTCTGTTGGTCATGGGATGAAATGCAATGAGACTGCATGGTAAAGAAAAAAAAGTAGTACTCACTGTCTGTTGGCCATGGGATGAAATGCAATGAGACTGCCTGGCAAAGAAAAAAAAAGCATTGTCACTCACGTGCTGTTGATCATGGGATGAAATGCAATGAGACTGCATGGTAAAGAAAGAAAATGTAGTGTCATTCACATTCTGTTGGTTATGGGATGAAATGCAATGAGACTGCATGGTAAAGAAAGAAAATGCAGTGTCACTCACATACTGTTGATCGTGGGATGAAGTGCAATGAGACTGCATGGTAAAGAAAGAAAACGCAGTCTGCTCACTCCCTTTTCAATGGTCATGGGATGAAATACAATGAGACTGCATGGTAAAGAAAGAAAATGCAGTGTCACTCACATACTGTTTGTCATGGGATGAAATGCAATGAGACTGCATGGTAAAGAAAACAAATGTAGTGTCACTCACTCCCTGTTGGTCATAAAATGAAATGCAATGAGACTGCATGGTAAAGAAAGAAAATGCAGTCTGCTCACTCCCTGTTTGTCATGGGATGAAATGCAATGAGGCTGCATGGTAAAGAAAGAAAATGCAGTGCCACTCACAAACTGTTGGTCATGGGATGAAATGCAATGGGACTGCATGGTAAAGAAAGAAAACACAGTGTCACTCACAAACTGTTTGTCATGGGATGAAATGCAATGAGACTGCATGATAAAGAAAGAAAATGCAGTGTAACTCACATACTGTTGGTCATGGGATGAAATGCAATGAGACTGCATGGTAGAAAGAAAATGCAGTGTCACTCACACACTGTTTGCCATGGGATGAAATGCAATGAGACTGCATGGTAAAGAAAGAAAATGCAGTGTCACTCACATTCTGTTGGTCATGGGATGAAATGTAATGAGACTGCATGGTAAAGAAAGAAAATACAGTGTCACTCACATACTGTTGGTCATGGGATGAAATGCAATGAGTGCATCATAAAGAAAAAACATGCAGTGTCACTCACTGCCTGTTGGTCATGGAATGAAATGCAATGAGACTGCATGGTAAAGGAAACAAATGTAGTGTTACTTGCTCCCTGTTGGTGAAGGTATGAGACATAATAAGTTTGTCAGGCTGCACCAAGTGTTTCACCATGCACTCACTGTTTGACAGGAAAGCACATTAATCAGTTTGATTAGCCAAAAGGCAACAACACAAACTTCCTGTTGTTAAGATAACCACATTTAGTATAATACAATAAATAATGAAATTGCTCACTCTGTTGTTTTGTCTATATTAGGACAGAATTCCAAAAACAGAGGTGCAATATTGGCACTCACTTCCTATTGGTCATTGATGGACTGTAATTGAGGCACAAACATTTCCACTCACTGTCTGCCCAGCATGCAATACTGAGACAACTTCCATTTCAATTTTTTATGCAATTTCACTCACTCCCTGTGGTATTTTGAGATGGCCACAAAATGAGATACAGTGTAACTTACAGCCTGTTGGCCACAGTTTGAGACAAGACAAGACTCTTTGCCACAGTGAATGCACCATTGCTCACAGTCTGTAGTGGCCATATGATGATTTGAGATGCAAAAACACAATATCACATACTTTCTATTAGTATATACCATGGTGACACTTCTTGCAATTGGGAATTTACCATCACTTACATCCTGTATCACAGGAGATTCATGACATGTGACCTCCTAGACAAAAAGAGTTGTCACTCACTGCCTGTTGATTATGGGATGAGATACAAATTAATTGCCCCAGAGAAGTGTTTAAATTACTTTCTGTTTATCAGATGACATATAATGAAATTGTCACAAAGATGTGCACTATCACTTACATGCTATTGCCCATTGTAATATTTTCTGGATATAGGGTAGCATCACTCACAAACTATTTGCCTTGAGATCAAAAGTGATTAAAGATCTGAAATCACTTGCCCACTGTTGTCAAAGTATCAGATATACTGCAAAAAGTTTTCTGTCTTACTCACATCAATATCATTGTGTTTCTTGATACAACAGAAAATATTAAACATGATGGGTAATTAAAGTCAACATACATCATCCTTATTCATTTAGTTAATGCAATCATGAAAGAAAAATAACTTGTGATACTCACATTGACCTTGAATTTTCCAATAATTTGGTATTTCACATCTTTTTGGAATATGCTTACTTCTCTGGCAATCTGATTTCAACTTAGTTTTCCCATACCAATGTGAGCCTTGTTTCATAAGCACCCAGTAATGTGGAAACTTGCTGAGTACTATGATAAAGGCCGCTTCCAATGAGGTTTCCTCTCGTTTCAAGACATGTCTGGGCATTCAACATTTTATTAAAAGCAATAAGAAAATTAGTGTGATACTCACTCAAGTCCAGATTTAACACAAAGGTTAAGATTGTTCATTTGTGTTGAGACAAACAGTTCTTGTAGACTGGCATCATCAATTGCATAAGCTGTCTTCTCACTCAATTCAGGACAGTCATTTTCTGGTATATCCATATCTAGTAAATGTGATATCTCTGTCAAAGCAGGGAATAGCTTTATTCTCACCTTCCAATCTCACATAGCCCTTTGGTGGATATTGAGTATTCATGACTTTAGGAAGATAAGATTTCTGAAAAGTGATTTCAGCATTCTTCCTGGCCATATCCCACTTAGCTCCATCATCCTGAATGTCATTCAATTTTCCAGATTCTTGGATGACTTGACCATCAAATTTGGTGAATACAACCACTAAAGGAACTGTGGAGGTAATAGCTAACTTCCAGTACAGTCAAAATATTGATTGGATTCATTTACCTTTTCCTGTCCCTTTATCAAAGAAATCCAGTTCTGAAGGCAATATGGGGCGAGGACTGTCCATAGGCATACAGTACCTGTTGGAATCTAGGTTAGTCATTCATTCAAAACACAAAGACATGAATACCAAATTGCATGCAACTGATCTTTGAGCTCAACTGCAACAGACCTCTTTTTAATGAAATCCCAAACAACCTCTAACTCCTCCCTTGCACCAGACTCAAAACCTTGAGAGTCATGGAAGATAAAGTTGCTCCCTTCATATGTAATCTGATGTTCAATATCATGAATGCCTCTCTTGTTACATATGTATGTCATGGCAAGTACACCTTTATTGATTGATTTAGCTCACCTCAATTGATGGAATTGCATGGGTCTTATCAGGTGTTAGTTGTTTATCTGAAAGTTCTGAGGATTTCAAGTCAATTGTGTTTTGGTGTCAAACTTACTCTCTTCATCATACACAGTGATTGGCTTTGTTCCTCTTGCTACCCCACAAACCTTCTCAAGGATTGTAGTCTTGCCAGAATTAGCTCTTCCTATGACAAGAATACGAAAGTGGGGGCATCTGAATTGCTCCCTGCGAACAGAAACATCTTCAACATGTGCACCTGTCCGAATGTAAACATCAAATTTTGATCAAGTTGAATGGTCATGTCCTTGACATACTACCAAAAGTATGAG
>WNGI01005896.1_pt1 | contig 11092 bp, 8 predicted proteins | sample 5400621 | NCBI WGS metagenome assembly WNGI01 (sample SAMN13153374, study PRJNA577476) | soil metagenome | isolation source: 20 cm soil or saprolite under Garry oak tree replicate 1 | place: USA:California | collected 2016-06-15 | reverse complement strand
AGCCGCTCGATTGAGTCGCTCATACTTCCCCAGCCCCTTGGGTATTCTCCCGAATGACGGCCATGCCCCGCTAGCTCAGTGGATAGAGCATCTGCCTTCTAAGCAGAGGGTCGGGGGTTCGAATCCCTCGCGGGGCACCTCGCCTTAAGGCCGGATGCCTGACCGGGGGACGGTTCGTGAACCAAACGCACAGCCGATAGCAACTTGAGCTAATTAGCTGAGACCCAACACACAAAAAGCGACCCTGAGCGGGCCTTGCCAATGCTCCGGCGTTCTGCTGCGATCGCAGGAAAAGGCGTCCCACTGACGTTGTAACAGCCCTATGAGGCCGACGCTGCGAGGCCGAACGGGGGACGGGGTCCGCGCTTTCAGGCGCCCCCGCATCCGTGCCGTGGCGACCATCGTTGCTCTCGCAAGCTGTTTTTCTGCTTTCGCTCTGCTGATCGCGAGGCCGGACGCAGTCGCCGCGTCACCCGACCACCCGTCGAGAGGCCACCAGCGCACTGCTCCAACTCCAACACCATCTTCATCACCGGCGCCCACGTCGTCACCGTCTCCCTCACCGACACCGACGCCATCGCCAACCGCCACAGGATTCGTGTCACGCAGTGGAACCTCACTCATGCTCAACGGGCAGCCGTACAGGTTTACGGGCGTAAACGCTTATGAGGCCGCGACCGACTGGGACGTCAACGCTGGATGCGGTCAGATGCTCACCGACCAGGACATGGCGAACCTTTTCGTCAACAGCCTCCACTCAGGACAGGTCGTGCGGTTCTGGGCGTTTCAAGCGCTCGCCACGAACAACAAGACAAAACTGCGAGACTGGACAGGTATCGATCGGGTGATCAATGCCGCCGCGGCATACGGCGTCAACGTCATTCCGGCGCTCAGCGCCCAGACCGGAGGCTGCGACGACAACCACTGGAAGGACGTGTCGTGGTACTCGGGCGGGTACATGAACGTTTACGACGACCTCAACCAATGGCCTGCCAGTACTCCGGAATCCTACTGGCAGTACATGCATGAGTTCCTGAACCGCTACAGCTCCAACCCGGCGATTGCGATGATCGAGCTCGTCAGCGAGCCCAACCCGACCGATCCCGGCTACGTCTGCGTCAACGAGACTGACGCAAGGAACGCACTCCGGTCGTTCTTCGACACTGTGGGCGGCGAGGCCAAGAAAGTCGATCCCTACCACCTGCTCGAGTCGGGTCAGCAAGGGGTCGGGCAGTGCGGTCAGCAGGATCAAGGATGCACATCATCGACGTGGACCAGCTGCACGACGCTCGATTACCAATACGTGGTTCAGAGCGTCGGTGTCGACGTTGCCAGCTACCACGACTACGGTGCCGACACCACGGCTCTTCCGGGATCCCTGGCCGAAAGTATTCCGCAGGCGGCGGCAGCCGGCAAACCGCTGGTGGTCGGAGAGGGTGGAATGAATGCGCAGGTGAACGTGGGCGGCTGCATGACGTTGAGCGACAGGGCCAACAACCTCAGCGTCAAATTGGCCGGCCAATTCGCGGCCGGGGTAAGCGGCGTGGTTATCTGGGATTGGATCCCCGGCGCGGGCGGCTCGACCTGCACCTATGACATCGTGGCGGGCGACCCCGTACTCCAAATCCTGCAGCAGTACGGCTGAGGGAGGTCGGATCAGGGCTGCGACGTGAGGGAGTAAAGCCTCCAATTCGTGCCAAGGTCGCTGACGTCGTCGAACTCTCGCACCAAGGTGGCGATGCCGCCGCCGTCGTCGTAAAGGTGGGGATAAGCTCGGTTGAGCGCATCCAGCGATCCAAGCTGTCGGTCTGGAGGAACCAGCAGGTATCGAACGCCGGCCTGCGCGGGGTCGGCGAGGATGGGCTGGAAATCACGGTCAGGAGTGATGACGAACTGATCCGGATGGTTGGACGTCATCACGATGACGAAACCGAGGAAGTCGTCGACCAGGACCGATCCTCGGCCGGGGTGGAGAGAGTCGATATACGCGGCAACCGACCGGTCCGTCATCCACCGTTTCGCCGCCAACTGCTGATCAGTGGTCTGAGGCCCTTGGTTGAGAAGCGCCTGGAGCTGGTATGCGTCGGTTGGATTGGTCAAAGGGCTGAGTACTGCGATGGCCCCCGTAGGCACGCCGGCAACCAGCGCCAGCACGGCAACGGCGGCGACCACTGCACCTCGAAAGGTACGGGCGCGCACAGTCCGCCGAAACCGCTTCGGCGGTCGGGGCTTACCCGAAAGGTTTGTGTTTCGTGTCGGCGCGACAGCCATGCCGACCATAACGACGGCCAGCGGCACCACGACGATCAGGTAGCGCAGCTGGCGGGGGATCATGCCCGTCAGGTATGCCACGTACATGAAGGCGATGACCGCTGTAAGCACAAGCGCCGGCGCGAGGATCATCGCGTCCCGCCGGAACAGCGAACGAATGACGCATATCACCGCCACCGCTGCGACCAACGGCTCGAGGGCGAGCATCCAGGTCAAGCCCTGGCGCGCCCAAAGGATCTCCTGAGCGCGATCCGGATGCAGCAGCCCCTCTGCCTGGACCTGTGCGGCGTTGCCGTAAACGGATGAGAACTGCTGGAACGGCATGCCGGTGATCAACCAGCTCGCCAAGGCCCAGAGGACAAAGGCGAACGCAATCGGCGTGCATGCGATCAGGCAGTCGCAAGCCGCAAGAGTCAGCCTTCCGGCGCGGTTTCCGACGTTGCGCCAATAGCTCGCGATGGCAACGATGGGGAGCACGGCCGCGGCCGCTGCGACCGCCTCGTACCGCGTCAGGTACGCCAGGCCGAGAGCGAGCCCGGTAACCACCAGCGGCCCGCTCTCGTTCGTCCTGACCCATCGCATGAGATAACGCACCACCAACAGCAGAAAGAAGATGAACTGGCCCTCGCTCATCGAGTTGGCTCCAAAGAGCACGATTAGCGGGTGCAGCGCGAAGCAAGCTGTCAGGGCGAGCCGCATCGCACGCTTGACTCCGATTTCCCGAAGCAAACCCAGCAGCTGCCATACGGCGCCCGCCATGAAAAGCGAGGACACAATGTTCCCGGCAAACGCCTGCTGCACCAGCGCCGGCCACAGGAACTTGAAGGGCACAAGCGGCAGGAGCACGAGGTTGGGCAGTGGACTCCATACGAATCCGATTGCCGCCAGGTGAGGATCGCGGCTGAACAGGACGCGGTTCGCGGTCGCGACGCGTGAGACGCCGTCGCCGGCCAAGGCATTGCCCCAGAACACCAGCGCGCAAGCAACCGCCACGTACAGGCTGGCCGTAAGGACAAAGACCACGGCTGCCTCGGATGGCCGCGGCAGCCGTAACGCCGGAAGCGCAATCGTGTGCGAGCGTGGCAGCGCAGCAGAGAGCGCCATCTCAGACCACCTCGGGTGCGACCGGCCGGTCAAGACCGTGGGCGGTCTTTTCCCAGAAGAAGGGTGAGATGAGGAGTTGAAGGAAGGCGCGGAGCGCGCCGATCGACATCATCGCCCAGTAAATCGGGTACAAGAGCACAGCGCTGAGCAGATCGGGTCGATTCGCGGCTCGAACCGTAACCAATCCGAGGTAATACGCGAAGAAATTGCCGAAGATCATCGAGATCAGGCCCGGGAAATAGATCCATCCCGGGTACACGGTTTGGAGCAGCTCGGGCCGGATGAGAAACCAGAGGACCGTCGAGACCCAGAAAATCGGGTTGAGCAGCGAGACGAGCGTCGTGGCGCCGACCAGGATGTTGAAGCCGAAAAAGGCCGACGTCCCGAGCTCTCGCCGGAGCCGGAGCGGCTGGCGCATGTGAACGAGCCAGGTCTGAGCAAACCCTTTGTACCAGCGCGACCTCTGTTTGACCCAGTTGACGAAGTCACTGTTGGCTTCCTCGTAGGTGATCGAGTCGAGGATCGCCGTGCGAAAGCCCAAACGGTAGAGGCGCACACCCAGGTCACAGTCCTCGGTGACGTTGTATGGGTCCCAGCCTCCGACCTGCATCAGCGCGTCACGCCGGATGTGCATCGACGTTCCGCCGAGGGGCACCGGAGTGCCACGTTCTGCGATTGCGGGCAGCAACCTCGAGAACCAGGCGAGATACTCGACGGTGAACCACCGTGTGAGGCGATTCTGGTGGGGGTTGTGGTATTCGAGGCGGGCCTGTAGGCAGGCGAGCTTCGGGTCGGCGCGCCGGAAAGCGAGCGCGGCCTTGCGCAGCTGCAGGGGATCGGGCCGATCCTCCGCGTCATAGACGGTGATCAACTGTCCGCGCGCCGTGTCAAACCCATAGTTCAACGCCTTGGGTTTGGTTCGTGGAGATGCGGCCGGGACCAGCACGATGTCGACGTCGAGAACGGATCTTGCGGCCATCGCCGCAGCCCTCGTCGCCTGGTCGTCCGCCTCGAGAATCAGCTTCACCTCAAGCAGGTTGCGCGGATAGTCGATTCGCGCCAGAGCATTCAGCGTCTCGGCGATGATCTCGTGCTCGCGATAGGCCGCCACCAGGATCGTGTAGGTCGGCAGCTCAGCCGCAGGAATGGCCCTGGCCTCGTCGTCGTCGATCTGGACCAGCTTCGGATCCCTGATCACTTTTGGCCAGAGGATCAAGTTGTGGATGAGGACGACCGTGTAGGCGAAGGCGATGAAGGCATTCAGCACGATCAGCGTGTGCACTGGTGCGATGACCAGACCCAGAAAGATGGCCGCGCCGGCGCCGGCAAGTAACCGGGCCTGCGCGGAGCTCAGAACTCGGTCCGCGGACATGTGTGGGTACCGGAGTCGCAAGGCATCGACGCTCCAGGCCAGGCGGCCGTGCATCGCTTCGGGCTCAGACCCAATGGGCTTATTCATAAGTCCGGGCCCTGGCCCGCTCATAGATTCCCCAGAGGTTCGCTTGTGGCGCGGATCGCACTCGCCGCGACGACTTCGCCGGCGAACGAGCGCATGCGATCCTTCGTAACAGAAGCCTCGGCGTAGTCCGTCGACATGCTCAGGATGATCCTTTCGTAGCGATCGCCTGTCGGTATGTGCACCGGCCATTCCCAGTACACGGCTGTCCACGCTGAGTTCGTGGGCCGGATGTGGTACGTGACCTCATGTCCGGTCAGGCCACCCCCCAGCTGCACGGTCTGGTTGTCGAGGACGTCGTAGTTATGGAATCGATAGCAGGCTTCGAGACCATAGGTGGAAAACGTGATCAGGTCGCCTGTCGAGATGAGGTCGAGGAACACTGGGCGCTGCGTCGTTGTGGAGCCGGCCGCGGCCGGCTTGGGAGCATATACGTAGCGGTCCCAGGTCGCCCCCGCGCCGAAGTAGCGGCTTACCCACGGAAAGTGATCATTCCAGGAAAGCGTCCAGCCTGCGACGCTGGCCCGGGCCACCGTTGCCGGCTGGAGGCGGGGCGTCCCCAGGTCTTCGGCCAGCAGCTGGTAGCGCTGCATCCCGACGTTCGCCGTCGCGGCCAAGGTCCCGGCCAGGCCGACGACAACCAGGGCCACGGCCACGCGGCGCACCGCAGGTCGCCGTCCGACGGCCTGCGCGTAAGTCGGCCTTCTGAGTCTGATGCGAGGCAATGCAAGCCTGAGTCCGAACAGCGGCACCGCCCGGATCATCGCCAGCACCGCGAGGCTGACAAAGATCAGTCCTATCACGGGGTGAACGGTGTCGATGGCGAACCCCTCGCCGAAAGCGCTGCCGGCCGCGAGGATGAGCACGATGCGCACGACATCCACGGCCCACATCAGGGTGACGCCGGCGACAAGCCATGCCAGCTTGCTCCACCGCGATCCCCGCATCTGCGTGGCTACGGCTCCCCCGATCAGCAAAAAGCCGACCATGCTGTTCGCTCCAGCACATGCGGAGGACACGCTGAGGATGAACGATTCTCCGTGGTGCGTCACCAGGAAGAGCGACCCGTCATCCGAGGGATAGGCTTGAGCCACCGGCAGAAAATGGACCACTGAGCCGACCACATGTGCGGTGGCAACGGTGATTGAGGCCAGCCCGCTGACGACAAAAAGCGCGTAGGGCAGGGGCCACGCGAGAAACAGAAATGCGACTGGCAGACGCAGACGCCAGAGGGCGCGACTCCCGAACATGATGCTGATCGCTCCGGCCACGAAGATCGGGAGCGAGACCAGGTCGAGCCTCCACAGCCAGAACAAGCTCGACAGCCACGCCGGCGCCAGCATGACGATTGCGATCGCGATCACGAGTAGCGGCACGCCGATGATGTAGTCGAGGTAGCGGTCGTGAATGTCCAGCTCGCTGATCGGCGCCAGCACGCGTAGTGCGATCAGCAACAGGGAGATCAGAGGAATCAGCCCGAGGTAGGAGAGCGGGGAGTCGAGCGCCAGACCCCGCGCCAGGGTGACGATCGAATACTGGTAGGCGGCCAGCGTGAGAGCCACCACCACTGTGGCGCGCAACACGAGCTGCGCCTGTGCGGACCGAACGAATGGCACAGCCAAGCTCGCACGACCAGGGGCGGCCAGGTTGTCCTGGCGCGCCCCTGCCTGCTCGATCGGCCCCATTCGGGGCGGTCTAAGCACCCGGGTGAAGGTTTTGGTTTAGGAGGTTGCGAACAGCTTCCGGCGCCAAACGACCAACCCTGCGCCGATGATGAGGACGATGCCGACGGGAATCAGGATGGGTAGCGGTGCCTCAGGAATGGAGGTCGGCGGCTGGCCGTCGGGCTCCACTGAGAAAGATGCAGTCTGGGTTACCACGGTGTTGCCGCTCACGACCCAGATGTCATTCCTCACCGAGCACAGATGGCCGTTCCCGCAGGTGGTGTCATTCGAGGAGTCGATGGTTGGATATGTGAGCGTGTAATTGCAGTTGAAATTCCCACTCGCGTCCGAGGTGATGGTCGGCAGAGTCCCACTCGTCACCGCCGGCGTCGACGGCCAAGTTGACGCCTGGGTCACCCCGGTCACCGTGTACGAACTGCTGGTCGCGCTGCCGTTGGCGCACGTCGCGGCGAAGCTGAGCGTGTAGCTCCCGCCTACGAACTGGTGGCTCGTGGCGAGCGCCTCCATGCTGTCGGGGAGGTTATAGGTCGTGCTCGCGGCCAGACCCGTGAAGTTGATGTTCCCGGACGTCGAACCGCTGGTCAGCTTTCCATCGCCGTCGACGGTGACCGTCTTGCAGTTTGGCGGACTCACGCAGGCGGTCTGGGAGTCTGCCAGGGCCACCACCGATGTCCCCAACAGTCCCGCCGCCACAACCAATGGCGCGGTCAAGAGCAAAGCTAACTTACGCACAAACGAACCTCCTTCTCAATAGCGGAGTGCCGGTTGATCTCTTGTGAAGAGCTGATGCGCACTCCCGGGTGGCCGGCTGACTCGCGTCTACAAGCGCGACCGTGAGGCCGACGCTCCCTTCCCTGTTTCTGCTTTTTCGCACCTCCCCGGTAAATGGCGGCGTGACGAAGCTGTCTCGAGCCGCGTCACTCAGGGCATAGATGCCCCAAGACTGGTCAAGTGTTGGACCCACGAGAGCCCAGGTCGATAGGACTTTCGTACTGGTCTAGGGGGACGGCTCGGCATGTCGAAGAGTCCGCATAGAGGCTCGCCTGCCGCGGGCCGGAGTGGTTGCTCTCGCCCGCGCGCGTCCCTTTACTTATGCAGTTCGAGATCTACCCGGGTCGCGGCATCTAGGAAAAGAGTGACTCCGCCGAGCAGAAGGCCATCAACCTTCGTGACAACCCGCACGTACTGCTTACAACCGGCGGTTCTGTACTCTGCCTTGGCGGCAGCGGTCTTCGCAGACCAAAAGCTCAGGCGCTAGGTCGAGGCTCCGTGCCTAACGTCGACAGCCTCCAGCAGTTGGGTGAGTCACCGGAGATCCGGACGGCTGACTGTCCTTCGACCCTACTGGAACCGGTGGCGGGGCGTTGGTTGGGTTGCCGTCGCACCCGCGGTTCGCGTGGCCGGCGTCTTTGGGCGGCGCAGCGGCGACTGTGGCGATCGGTTCGGGTCTGTCGCCTCGGGCTTTGACTGGAAACACGAAGTCTCGATCTTCGGCGGGCACCACTGTTTGCGGTCTGCCGGGCCCGGATGCGAGCTCTTGTGTCGACGCGATGGCCGGGACGATGAATGGGGAAGTTGCCGCTGGAGCCGACTTCTCAGGTCTCGCGGAGTCGGAGGTGAGGCCGAGCATTCCAATGGCGGCCATTGCCATGGCACCAGCGGTGAGAGTCGCAGCCAATTTATGGACCCCGTCAGCCGAGCCCGCACCGGATCTTCCAAGCTTCGCTGCCTGCGCTGTCGCATAGCCCGCCGCCAGGACAACCACAGCCGAGAGCCAGGCCCCCGATCGGCTGATGTAAGCGTCGAGGCGCTCGACCGCAGCTCCGAGGCGCCGGCGGACGGTGCTCACCGAAACTCCCAATGCGCCGGCGATCTGGCGGTTGGTACGGCCTTCGAGATAAGCCAGGGTGATGAGACGCCTTTCTTCAGGGTTCAATCGCTCGAGCCCACCTCGAAGCGTGTGCCGGTGAAGTGCAGCCGCCAGCCTGTGCAGGTGATCGGATGCGTTAAGCCCCTCATGGTCGCCGATGACCAGCAGCTCCTTCGAACGGCCGTGACCCCCGAAGCGGCGGCGAGGGTCGACCACGAAAAGATGGATGCCACTGACCAGCCAGGATCGCATGGGATCCATCGACCCTCGAGCTTCCGGCCAATTCTCGGAGGAGCTCGCCTCGGGTCGCGATTCGCGCTCAATCAGGGGATCGCCACCCCTAGGCGCGAGCTTCATCGGCTCCGTACCCTAAACGACCCCATGACCCGGCGTCAGCCTACCACCCGGCCCGTCTTCCTGCCGCGACTCCAGGTATAAAAAGGGTTATGAGCGAAGAATCCACTCATCAACAGCCGCAAGCCCGGAAACCGCCCGCCATACCTACCGACATGAAGGCCTTCAACGCGAAGCTGATCAAGGATTTCCGGGCCAATCACGGACAGTGGACCGGCCAGATGGCTGGGCGCGGACTCCTTATTCTCACGACAACCGGCGCCCGGACCGGCAAGGAACGAGCTGCGGTGCTCGGCTATGGACGCGCCGGCGATCGGTTGATCGTGATTGCCTCAGACAACGGTGCCGCGCACGCGCCCGGCTGGTACCACAACCTGCTCGCCCGACCCATCGCAACGGTCGAGACTGGACCCGAACCATTTAAGGTCCGCGCGAGAACCGCGAAGCCCGAGGAGCGAGAAGATTTCGCCAAAGCTGTTCCATACCTCGAGCAGCAGCAGGGCCTGACCCAGCGGGAGATCCCGATCGTCGTCCTCGAACGCGAGTAAACCTAAGGCTGCGGGATCGAAGCCAGGACCTTTCGCACCTCGCGCGCGACCTCTATGTCTTCGCGCGCTTTGACGACGAGGGTTGGAACCGCCGCCGACTCGGTGCTGATGTCCGCGTCGGGGGTCGCTTTCGCGTTCAGCTCTGGATCGATCTCGAGGCCGAGGAACCCAAGGCCCTTCACGGTCTCGGCGCGGACCTGTGATGCGTTCTCGCCGACACCTCCGGTGAAGACGAGCACGTCGAGGCCGCCCATCGCCGCCGCCATCGCCGCGATGCATGCGCGCAGCCGGTGGACATAGACATCGAGGGCCAGACGTGGACCCTCGCTGCCGGCCGTGATTCCCCTGAGCACCTCTCTCATGTCGGCTGTGCCGGCCAGCGCCAGGAGCCCGGACCGCTGCTCCAGGGCGTCGGCCATCTCGGTCTCGCTGACGCCTGCGTGCTTCTGCAGCCACAGCACCAGCCCGGGGTCGACCGTGCCCGACCGGGTGCCCATGACCAGGCCTTCGAGCGGTGTGAAACCCATCGTGGTGTCCATCGAGCGGCCGCCCCAGACCGCAGCGACCGAGGCTCCCGAACCGAGATGACACGTGACCACCTTCAGCCCAGTTCCCGGGCTGTCGAGCATCTCCGCTGCGCGCCGCGAGGCATATGCGTGAGAGAAGCCGTGAAAGCCGTAGCGCCGGACGCCGAATCGCTGCCGCCACTCCTCTGGGATCGCGTAAGTGGAGGCGGCAGCCGGCAATCGCGAGTGAAAAGCGGTGTCGAAGCAGGCGACCGCCGGCGTACGAGGCAACAGCAAGTGCACCGCGGCGATGCCGGCGAGCGAGGCGGGTAGGTGGAGCGGAGCGAGGTCGGTGATCGTGACCAGATAGGTGATGACGTCGGAGTCGATGCGGACCGATTTGGGATAGCGGGGGCCGCCATGCACGACACGATGTCCCACCGCCTCGATGCCATCCATTTCCCGGATAGCAGCGTCGAGCTTGCTGTCAATGACCTTGCCGCCGGAGACCTCGAAGTCCTCTTCAGCAAGCACCCTGTCGTCGGGACCGACCAGGCTCACCTTGAGCGAGCTGGAGCCCGCGTTGACCACGAGGACCCGCATGTCTAGTAAGGCCAGACCCAGTCGCGGATGTCGGGCGAGTCTTCTCCGTGGTCGCGGGTGTAGAGCCGGTGCTTCAGGCGCTGGTCGATCATCAGCTGGCGGATGTGCGCCGCTTTCGCGCCGAGCCCCGGTACCCGATCGATCACGTCCATGACGAGGTGAAAGCGGTCGAGGTTGTTGAGCATCACCATGTCGAATGGCGTGGTGGTGGTGCCCTCCTCCTTGTAGCCGCGGACGTGAATGTTGGGGTGGTTCGTGCGGCGATAGGTGAGCCGGTGAATCAGCCACGGGTAGCCGTGGTACGCAAAGATGACCGGCTTGTCGTTGGTGAAGATCTCGTCGAACTCTGTGTCGGCCAACCCATGCGGGTGTTCACTGGACGGCTGCAGCCGCATGAGGTCGACGACGTTCACCACCCGGACCTTCAGGTCGGGAAGGTGATGCCTGATCAGATCAGCGGCGGCGAGGGTTTCCAACGTCGGCACATCGCCCGCACACCCCAGAACGACGTCCGTCTCCTGGCCGGCGTCGGTGCTGGCCCAGTCCCAGATCCCCAGACCCCGCGTGCAGTGCACGATCGCGTCTTCCATCGACAGGTAGTTCAGGGCGGGCTGCTTGCCGGCGACCATCACGTTGACGTAGTTGCGGCTGCGCAGGCAGTGGTCGGCGACCGAGAGCAGGGTATTGGCGTCGGG
>WNGI01005895.1_pt1 | contig 11092 bp, 9 predicted proteins | sample 5400621 | NCBI WGS metagenome assembly WNGI01 (sample SAMN13153374, study PRJNA577476) | soil metagenome | isolation source: 20 cm soil or saprolite under Garry oak tree replicate 1 | place: USA:California | collected 2016-06-15 | reverse complement strand
CGTGCGCCCCCCGCGCGTCACGTCCATCCGCATCGTCATATGGACGACGGCGCCTTTCGAGTCGATCGCCGCGAGCGCTCGGTCGAGGACGCTCCCCCTCCCGTCGCCACGGTCCCAGGGAGCGGCAAGGACGAGCACGAAGATCGCAACCACAGCCAGCGCCACCACCCCGACCGCCCGGAACGGCCGCAGCGGGCGCGGCCCGTTGTGCGTGTCGGAGACCGCGTCGGCGATCGCGAGCAGCTCCGGCTCGTCGCGGAGCAGGTCCAGGACTTCACGGTCGCGCAGGCTCATGGCTCGATACCCCTTTCGCTCAGGTCGGCGCGCAGCTGCTCGAGAGCGCGCACGAATCTCATCTTGGCCGCCGCCTCGGTGAGGCCGACCTCGACGCCGATCTCGGCGAACGTCAGCCCCCGGACGAGCTTGAGCAGGACGACCTGGGACTGCCCGCCCGGCAATGCAGCGAGCGCCTCGCGCAGGGCTCCCGCGACCGGCGTGTAGTCGGACGAGCCCCGCGTCGGCAGCATCCCGGCCAGGCGGCGCTCGCGTGCACGTCGACGGGCCTCGTCGGCGAACCGCCGCCTCGCGACCGCGTACAGCCAGACGAGGACCGGCGGATCGCCTGGACGCTCGGTCGGCAGCGACGACGCGGCAGCGGCGAAGACGTCCTGGGTCAGCTCCTCCGCGCGCCCGGGATCACCGACACGCCGGCGGAAGTATCCGTAGACGTGCCCGTAGTGGCGTCGAAAGGCGCCTTCTGCGGCTCCGTTCACACCCTCTTTCTCGCTCAGAGCGTCAGAAAGTAACGATGTCAGCCGACCGCACGACGGGCTGCGGCCTCGTAGACCGGGTCGCGGCCGAACTCGTCGAGCTCGGCGGAGAGGAGTTCGCTGCCCGTCACACGCTCGTGCGGCGGGGCGCACGGCTCGCCGTCGACGGCGATTGCAGTCAGCTCGCCGGCTCGTCCTGCATGAGCTCGACGTCCCGGTCGAGACGCGAACGGAGCCAGCCTGCGAGGAGCGACGCCTCGGCGACGGGTCCGCGCACGTACAGGCTGCGCACGTCGCCGACTCCCGGCCAGAGGCTCGCGAGCACGCCGCGCCACGGCTCGGTCCGCCGCCAGGCGATGTCGGAGCAGGCCGTGCGCTCGAACGGAAGCTCCGAGTAGGCCTCGGGCGTGTCCGGCCACTCCTTCGAGTCATAGATCAGCCGGTCGCAGACGTCGATCAGCTCGTCCGCCTCGGCCTCTCCGAACGGCGGCCGACCGCGCCAGCGAAGGAAGACGGGCAGCCCCGGTACGAGCAGCGGGTTGACGATGCTCGCGGCGGCCCGGCTGCTCAGCCCGCGGAGCCGCAGCTCGATCACCTCGGCCGCGATGTGGCGACGCTGCTCACGGAGCGGGAACGCGAGCATCGACACCTTCGCGTCGATGCCGTCCGCGGCACTCGGTTCCGGAAAGAGCAGGATCCCGCGCGACGGATGGCGCTCGCCGAGCCCCGCAAGCGTGTCGACCGCCACTTCCTCCCACTCGGGCGGCACCCAGGCGAGGTGCGTCATCACGCTCGTCCGCAGGTCGGGACCCAGGGTCTCGTGCGCCGACTCCTCGCGCAGACGGCAGAGCGCCTGGACGACGTTCTCGACCTCGACGTCCTCGCCCGACCATTCGACTGCGTGGACGGCCGTGCTCAATGTCGCAGCCACTCCCTGCCGTCGTGGCCCATCAGCTCCTCGGAGCCCACCGGCCCCCATGTGCCGGCGGCGTAGTTCGGGAAGGCGGGCCGGTCGCGCGCCCACCCCGCGATGATCGAGTCCACCAGCGACCACTGCTCTTCGACCTCGTCCGAGCGCGTGAACAGCGTCTGGTCGCCGAGCATGGCGTCGAGAAGCAGGCGCTCGTAGGCCTCGGGCAGCTCTGTGCGGAAAGCCCCGCCGTAGAGGAAGTCCATATGCACGGTGCGGATCCGCAGGCCCTGTCCCGGCACCTTGGCGCCGATGGCGAGCGAGACGCCCTCGTCCGGCTGGACGTGGACGAGCAGCAGGTTCGGCTTCAGCTCCTCGGTCGTCGCGTCCTCGAACGGTGGGTGCGGCGCGCTCTTGAACTGGATGCCGATCGTCGTCTCGCGCCGCGCCAGCCGCTTGCCGATCCGCAGGTAGAACGGCGTGTCCGCCCAGCGCCAGTTGTCGATGCAGAGCTTCGCAGCGAGAAAGGTCTCGGTCATCGACATCGGATCGACGTTGGCCTCCTCGCGGTACCCGGGCACCTCCTTGCCCTCGATGTAGCCGGGTCCGTATTGGCCGCGGACGACGTGCCTGGGGGCGGGCGTGCGGATCGCCTTCAGCACCTTGACCTTCTCGTTTCGAACCGACTCCGCGGTGAAGTCGATCGGCGGCTCCATCGCGGTGAGCGCGACGAGCTGCAGGGCGTGGTTCTGGAAGATGTCCCGGATCGCGCCCGCTTGCTCGTAGTAGGCCGCGCGGCCCTCGACGCCGAGGGTCTCGGCGACCGTGATCTGGACGTGGTCGACGAACTGTCGGTTCCAGATCGGCTCGAAGATTCCGTTGGCGAACCGCAGCGCGAGCATGTTCTGGACGGTTTCCTTGCCGAGGTAGTGGTCGATGCGGAAGACCTCCTCCTCGGTGAAGTGCTCGCTGATCAGGGAGGTCAGCTCGCGGGCGGAGGCGAGGTCGTGGCCGAACGGCTTCTCGGCGATCAGGCGTGTCCAGCCGTCGGTCTTGTTGCGCTCGCCGAGCTCCTGGACGGCCATCGGCATCGCCTGCGGCGGGATTGCGAGGTAGTAGACGCGGTTTCCGCGCGTGCCGCGCTCCTCGTCGAGCTCGTTCAGGAGCTCCGAGAGGTTGTTCTCGCGGCTCTCGTCCGCGAAGTCGAGGGAGATGTACCGCGTCGCCTGGGCCAGCCAGTCCCAGACGTCCTGGTCGAAGTCGTCGCGGCCGAACTCGCGCACGGCGTGCTCCATCTGGTCGCGGAACTCGTCGTCCGACCAGTCCGAGCGGGCCGCGCCGACGATCGCGAACTTCTCCGGCAGGAGCTTGCGCATCGCGAGCGCGTACAGAGCCGGGAAGATCTTGCGGTGCGTGAGGTCGCCGGAGGCGCCGAAGATGACGAGCACGCAAGGCTCCGGCGCGCGCCGAGGCCCGAGCCCCTCGAGCAGCGGATTCTCAGCGACCTGAGCCTCGGTCATTCCAGCCCTGTCCGGCGTCTGACCCCGGACGCGTCTGGAGGAGACACGTCGCCTTCGGATCGAACCGCATCACGAAGCCGAATTGCTCGACCGCACGGTGGCCAGGTCGGCCAGGTCCGGGCTTTGACGCTGGACATGGCCAGCGTCATGGCTCCGACTTGACGGCGTGGCCGCCGAACTGCTGGCGGAGCGCGGCGTCGATCTTCGCCGCGAACGACTCGTCCTGGCGCGAGGCGAAACGGGCATAGAGCGCGGCGGAGATGACCGGCACCGGCACGTCCTCGTTGATCGCCTCGAAGATCGTCCAGCGGCCCTCGCCGGAGTCGTCGACGTAGCCCCCGATGTCCTTGAGCTCGCTGCCGTGCTGGTCGAAGGCGTCGTGCAGGAGCTCGAGCAGCCACGAGCGCACGACCGAGCCGTAGCGCCAGATGCCGGCGATCTCCTCGAGGTCGAGCCCGAACTCGGACGCGTTCAACACTTCGAAGCCCTCGGCGTACGCCTGCATGAGCCCGTACTCGATGCCATTGTGGATCATCTTCACGAAGTGCCCCGCTCCGGACGGCCCGACGTGCGCCCAGCCGTCCTTCGGCGCGAGCGTCTCCAGCACAGGCTGGACCCGCGCGACCGCGTCGTCAGGCCCGCCGGCCATCAGGCAGAAGCCCTCCTTCAGGCCCCAGATCCCGCCCGAGACGCCGACGTCGAGGAAGCGGACCCCCTGCTCGGCCGCCTCCGCGTTCCGCCGCTGCGAGTCGTGGAAGTTCGAGTTCCCGCCGTCGACGAGCACGTCGTCCCGATCGAGGATCCCGATCAGGTCGCGCGTCGTCTTCTCGGTGATCTGGCCGGCCGGGATCATCATCCAGACGACCCGCGGCGCATCCAGCTGCTGCGCCAGCTCCTCGAGCGACGAGGCCGTCGACTCCACCTGCGGGTCGTACGTCATCACCTCGTGCCCGTCGCCGCGCAACCGCTCCGTCATCCCGGAGCCCATCCGTCCGAGACCGACCATCCCGAGTTTCATACGTCCTCCAGTCTCACACGACAGACCGTTCTGCCGCGCTCCTTCAACGATTCGAGGTCGCCCGCCGCCTGGGCCGCGATGAGCTGCCGGAAGCCGAAGTCCTTGCCCGGAATCGCGAGCTCCTCGCCGAGGTCGTCGACGACCTGGATCGCGAGCACGCTGTTCGGCCCGCCCTTGTGCAGCTGGCCGGTCGAGTGCAGATACCGCGGCCCGAGGCCCTTCGTCACGACGCAGCCGGTCTCGCGCGCGCGGGCGACGAGCGGCTCGAGGTCGCCCTCGCGCTCGGGGTCGATGAACGCCTGGATCGCGATGTACTGCGGCGGCTCCGCCTGGGCAAGCAACTCGTCGGGTGACCCTTCCGGACCTGGCTCAGGGCCTGTCCCTTGTGACAGAAGTGCGGAGGTCTTGTCCTTCGCCGCCTGCACGTCCGGCTGGTTGAACGGATTGATGCCGAGGATCGAGCCCGCAACAGCGGTTGCGAACTCCCAGCGGAAGAACTCCGCGCCGAGGTCGTACGGATCATCGAGCCGAATACGCCCGTGCTGGCGATCCGAGCCGGCACTCGGATCCTCGCCAGGCGCAGGTACGAGCCCCTTGCCCTCCTTGCCCGTCGACTCAGCGAGCAGCTGCTCCGCCCAGAGCCCGAAGCCCCCCGGCGTCTCGTCGATGCAGACCTTGTCGCGGCCCTCGGTCCAGTTCTCGCCCAGCTCGAGCCCGAACTGGAAGCCGGGGTTCTCCTCGCCGAGGCGACACCAGCCGGCCATCGTGTCGGCCCGCTCCAGGAGCGCCCGCGCGTCGACGTCGATCAGGACGGCCGGCACGATACCGAAAGGAGACAGCGCCGAATAGCGCCCTCCGATCGTCGGCTCGCCGTGCACGACCCAGAGGAACTCCCGCTCGTTGGCGAAATGCTCCAGCTCGGTGCCGGGATCGGTGATCGCGGCGAACGCGCCTGCGCCGCGGTCGAGGAAGTAGTCGAGCTGCGAGCGCGTCTCGAGCGTCGTCCCCGACTTCGACGCGGCCACGAACAGCGTGCGGTCGACGTCGAGCTGCTCCTGGAGGCGCCTGATCGCGCTCGGGTGGGTCGTGTCGAGCACATGCAGACCGTTGGCGCCGAACGTGCGCCGGATTACCTCGGGCGCGAGGCTCGAGCCGCCCATCCCAAGCAGGACGACCTGCTCGAAGTCTCCCGGGAGCGCCTCCAGCTCGTCGATCCGCTCGAGCATGCGCGACGGCTCGTCCAGCCAGCCGAGCCAGTGACCCTCGTCCGTCCCAGTCCAGACGGTCGGGTCGTGGGCCCAGATCCGGTCGACGAGCTCGATCGCCTCGAGAGAGCTCACGACAGGAAGTCCAGGACGAGCCGGTCGAAGTCCTCGGAGCGCTCCATGTTCGGAACGTGCGCGGTGCCGGCGATCGTCTCTCGGCGAGCATTCGGTATCTCTTCCTCTAGCCGCTCGGCGATCTCGCGCATCTCGGGCCGGTCGAGCTCGCCGACGAGGATCAACGTCGGCACCGAGATCTCGCGAAGGCGCTCTCCCCAGTCCTCGGCGATCGGCTGGTGGTCCCCGTCCTCCTCGCCGGACTCCCGCCAGAGGTCGATCGCGCGGCGCTGCATCTCTCCGATCTTCCGGCGCATTTCCGGATCGACCTCGTCGGGCGACCGCGAGGGGCCGTCGACCCACATGCGCATGTTGATCTCGACCGCCTCGTCGTCGTCGCCGCGCTCGAGCGCCGCCTCCTCCTCCTCCCAGCCCGCCTTCGTCTCGTCGTTCATCTCGAACCCACGGAGACCGGGCCCGACGAGAACGAGGCGCGAGACGAGGTCGGGACGGGCGATCGTGGTCTCCATCGCGACCGACCCCCCGAGCGACATGCCGATAAGAGCGACGGGGCCGAGATCGAGGCCGTCGAGGAGCTCGACCAGATCGCCTGACAAGGAGAACGTTCCGACGGCAGGAGGTGACTGCCCGAAGCCGCGCATGTCGAAGCGCACGACGTGGAAGCGCTTGGCGTACGCCGTCCACTGCGGCTCCCACATCCGGCTGTCGCCGATCCCTTCGTGGAGCAGCACGACCGGCGAGCCCGCTCCGGCCTGTTCCACGTAGAGATCGCTCACGCCGCCGCGAGCTGGCCGCGCTTGGCGGCGATGCCGTCGAGGAGCTGGGTGAAGGAGTCGATGAACTTCTGGACCCCTTCGCGCTCGAGGGTGTCGGTGACGTCGTCGTAGTCGACGCCCACCTCGGCGACCTGCTCGAAGACCTGCCGCGCCTCGTCGATCCCGTCCTCGAGCGTGAGCGCGACCTCGCCGTGGTCCTGGAAGGCTTCGATCGTGTCCCGCGGCATTGTGTTCACCGTCCCCGCGCCGATCAGATCCTCGACGTAGAGCACGTCGCGGTACTCCGGGTTCTTCGTCGAGGTCGACGCCCAGAGGCACCACTGCGGCGTCGCGCCTTTCTCGACGAGCGCGTTCCACCGGTCGCCCGAGAAGATCTCCTTGTAGTTCTGGTACGCGAGCTTCGCGTTCGCGACTGCGAGCTTCCCCTTCAGCTCGGGGTGCCCGGCCTCGTCGAGCCTCGGATCCGCCTCGGTGTCGACGCGAGAAACGAAGTAGCTCGCGACCGAGCCCACTGTAGACAGATCTCCGCCTGCCTCGGCGAGCCGCTCGAGACCGCTGATGTACGCCTCGGCGACCTCCTTGTGGCGCTCGAGCGAGAAGATCAGCGTCACGTTGATGTTCCGGCCGCGCGCGATCATCTCCTCGATCGCGGGCAGGCCGGGCGCGGTCGCCGGGATCTTCACGTAGAGGTTCGGCCGCTCGACCCAGTCGTGGAACCGTGCCGCCTCTTCGATCGTCGCCGACGTGTCGTAGGCGAGGTTGGGATCGACCTCCATCGAGATGTAACCGTCCTTCCCGTCGCCCTCGTCCCAGACCGAGCGGAAGAGGTCGCACGCCTCCTCGATGTCCGTGATCGCGAGCTGCAGGAAGATCTCCTTCAGATCGTTTTCCTTCGCAACCACCTCGCGAAGCTGGTCGTCGTACCAATCGCCCTCGGACATCGCCTTCTGGAAGATCGTCGGGTTCGACGTGACTCCGGTGAGCGCGTCCTCGTCCATCCAGCGCGCGAGGTCGCCGCTCTTGAGCCAACCGCGCGAGAGCGAGTCGATCCAGACCGATTGCCCGAGCTCGGCGAGCCCGTGAAGTCGTGACTTAGCCATGCGTCTTCTCCATCTCCTCGATCTTCTCCAGCCTACGCACGTAGCGCTCTCCACCGTCGAATTTCGCACCCAGGAACGTGCGCACGAGCTCGCCGGCCAGCTCTGCGCCGACGACCTCCGAGCCGAGACAGAGCACGTTCATGTCATCGTGCTCGACCCCCTGGTGCGCCGAGTACGTGTCGTGACAGATTGCCGCTCGGATGCCCGCGAGCTTGCTGGCGGCGACCGACGCGCCGACGCCCGAGCCGCACACCAGTATTCCGCGCTCGGCGACGCCGTTCCGGATCGCGCCGCCGATCTCCCGCGCCTTGTCCGGATAGTCGATCCGAGGCTCCGGCGCATCGGTCCCGAGGTCGACCGGCTCGTGCCCGGCGCGCACGACCTCCTCGAGCACGCGCTCGCGGAGCTTGACACCGCGATGGTCGAAGGCGACCGCGACCCGCATCGAGCGGTTACGTTACCTGGATGGAAGGCTCCGAACTCTGGCGTGAGCTCGGCCAGCAGCTGCGGGTCGACTCCATCCGCGCGGCGGCCGTCACGAAGTCGGGGCATCCGACCTCGTCGATGTCCGCGGCCGACCTCATGTCAGTGCTGCTCGCGAAGTACCTGAGGTACGACTTCGACGCGCCGGACGATCCACGCAATGACCACCTCGTCTTCTCCAAGGGACACGCGTCGCCGCTCCTGTATTCGATGTACAAAGCCGCCGGAGCGATCACGGACGAGGAACTGCTCACGTTCCGCAAGTTCGGAAGCCGGCTCGAGGGACACCCGACTCCGGTGCTGCCCTGGGTCGACGTGGCCACGGGGTCGTTGGGCCAGGGCCTTCCGTACGGCGTGGGCATCGCGCTCGCGGGCAAGCGACTCGACAGGCTCCCGTACCGGATCTGGGTGCTGTGCGGCGACAGCGAGATGGCCGAGGGCTCGATGTGGGAGGCGTTCGAGCATGCCTGGCACGAAAAGCTCGACAACCTGATCGCGATCATCGACGTGAACCGGCTCGGCCAGCGCGGCGAGACGATGCACGGCTGGGATCTCGACTCGTACGCGAAGCGGGCGGTGGCCTTCGGCTGGCATGCGATCGAGATCGACGGCCACGACGTGGACGCGATCGACGCCGCGTACGCCGAGGCTCTCGAGACGTCGGGCACGCCGACCGTGATCGTGGCCAGGACGATCAAGGGCAAGGGCGTGAAGGCGGTCGAGAACAAGGACGGCTTCCACGGCAAGGCGCTCGACGATCCGGAAGCCGCGATCGAAGAGCTCGGCGGGATCCGCAACATCCCGATCGACGTCGCCAAGCCCGAGCTCGACGGCAAGCCGCATCGCTTCGAGCACGGGACGCTCGAACTTCCGTCGTACGAGGTCGGCGACGACGTCGCGACGCGCAAGGCCTACGGCGACACGCTCAAAGCGCTCGGCGACGGGCGTGGGGACGTGGTCGCGCTCGACGGCGAGGTCTCGAACTCGACGTTTGCCGAGATCTTCCGCGACGCGCATCCGGACCGGTACTTCGAGATGTACATCGCCGAGCAGCAGATGGTTGCGGCCGCGGTCGGGATCCAGGTGCGGGGGTGGAAGCCGTTCGCGTCGACGTTCGCGGCGTTTCTGTCCCGGGCGTACGACTTCGTCCGGATGGCGGCGATCAGTCGCGCGAATCTGAAGCTGGTCGGCTCGCACGCGGGAGTCTCGATCGGCGAGGACGGGCCGTCCCAGATGGCGCTCGAGGATCTGGCGGCCTTCCGGGCGGTGCACGGCTCGACCGTGCTGTACCCCAGCGACGCGAACCAGACGGCGAAGCTCGTCGAGACCATGGCCGACCTGGACGGGATCGTCTTCCTGCGAACCACCCGGGCGAACACGCCGGTGATCTACGAAGCCGGCGAGGACTTCCCGGTCGGAGGAGCGAAGGTCGTGCGCTCCTCGGAGAGCGACGACGTCGCGCTGATCGGTGCCGGGATCACGCTGCACGAGGCGCTGAAGGCCGCGGATGCGCTCGCGGAGGCGGGCGTCGGCGCGCGGGTGATCGATCTCTACTCGGTCAAGCCGGTCGACGTGGAAACGCTCAGCACCGCCGCCGAGGCGACGGGCGGCCGGTTCGTGGTCGCGGAGGATCACTGGCCCGAAGGCGGGCTGGCGGACGCGGTTCTATCTGCCTTCGCGGATTCGGACGAGCGTCCCAGGGTCGTTCACCTCGCCGTGCGCGAGCTGCCCGGGTCGGGCACTCCGGCCGAGCTGCTGGCGGCAGCCGGGATCGACGCCGACCACATCGCTGCAGCCGCGCGCGAGCTGGTCGCGAGCACCGTCGGCGCAACGACCTGACCCAGCGGAGCCGACCCAGTACATCCCCACCCGGGTGGGGAGAAAGAGTTCCACCCGCCACCCGCGATGAGCGTATCGGCCGAGGGCACACGTGTCTGAGCCGATTTCGCGCCGAATCTGAACCGTCGGCGATCTCTACGCTGTGCCCATGGTCGTCGTCACCGCAACCAACCTGCGCAAGGAGCTCTCCGGCGAGCCGCTCTTCGACGGCGTCTCGTTCAAGGTCGAGCGCCGCGACCGCGTCTCGCTCTCCGGGCCGAACGGGGCCGGCAAGACGACGCTCCTCCGGCTCCTGAACGGGGAGACCGAGCTCCACGGCGGCACGATCTCGATGGCGAAGGGCACGCGGATCGCACTCCACGACCAGCGCCCGCCCGCCGAGAGCGCCGCCACCCTGCGCGACTACGTCCTCTCCGGCGCCGCTGACCTGAGCGCCGCCGAGCAAGAGCTCCGCCGCCTCGAAGACGCCATGGCCCAGGGCGACCACGAGCCCGCGACGCTCCGCAGCTACGCCGAGACCCAGGCGCGCCTCGAGCACGCGGGTGGCTACGCCTGGCGCGAACGGCTCGACTCGGTCACCCGCAACCTCGGTTTCTCGACCAAAGACCTCGACCGAGCCCTCTACAGCTTCTCCGGCGGAGAGCTGACCCGCGCCTCACTCGCGCGCTCGCTCGGCGGCGATCCCGATCTCCTGCTCCTCGACGAGCCGACGAACCACCTCGACGTCGCCAGCCTCGAGTGGCTGGAGCGCGAGCTGCTGTCCATCGACGCCGCGGTCGTCCTGGTCGCGCACGACCGCTGGTTCCTCGAAGCGGTCACGAATGCCGTCCTCGAGCTCGAGGCCGGCCGCTCGACCTACTTCGCCGGGCCCTGGCACAACTGGCGCCGCGAGAAAGCCGCTCGCCTCTCCGCGGCTACGACCACCGCCGGCCGGATCGACGTCGACATCGCAAGGCTCGAGCGCTTCGTCGAGCGTTTCCGCTACAAGAAGAGCCTCGCCAAACGCGCCCAGGCCAAGCTGACCCACATCGGCCGGCTTCAGAAGGAGCGCGCCGAGCTCGGCGGCGAGATCAGCCTTCTGACCAGGCGCGCGAAGAGCCTCGGCTTCGAGTTTCTGCAGCCGAAGCGAAGCGGCCGGACGGTCGTCGAGGCCGAGGGCGTCGAGCTCGCAGCCGGCGACAGGGAGCTGCTCTCAAGCGTGAACTTCGCGGTCGAGCGCGGCGAGCACGTGGCGCTCGTCGGGCCGAACGGGTCAGGCAAGACGACGCTGCTCGAAACGCTCCTCGGGCGCCGCGAGCCGAAGAAGGGCAAGCTCCGTTTCGGCCACGGCGTCGAG
>WNGI01005894.1_pt1 | contig 11093 bp, 9 predicted proteins | sample 5400621 | NCBI WGS metagenome assembly WNGI01 (sample SAMN13153374, study PRJNA577476) | soil metagenome | isolation source: 20 cm soil or saprolite under Garry oak tree replicate 1 | place: USA:California | collected 2016-06-15 | reverse complement strand
CATGCCGCTGCGTGACCGGATCGAGGCGCTCGCCGCCTCGACCCGGACCGCCTACGCGGACGCCGAGCGCGCCGTGTTCAGCGAGTTTCGCATGGCGTTGTCGTCGGGCCAGGTGCGCGCCGCGGAGCGGGGACCGGACGGAGTGTGGCGTGCCAACACGTGGGTCAAGCAGGGCATCCTGCTCGGTTTCCGCATGGGCGTACTCCGGGACATGTCGGCGGACGGCGCGTTCCGGTTCTTCGATAAGGACACGTATCCGGTTCGCGACACGAAGCTCTCCGACCGCGTGCGCATCGTGCCGGGGGGCTCGACGATCCGCGACGGCGCCTACGTGGCGCCGGGGGTCGTGTGCATGCCGCCGATGTACGTGAACGTGGGTGCCTACGTGGACGAGGGGACGCTGATCGACAGCCACGCGCTGGTGGGGTCGTGCGCCCAGATCGGGCGCCGAGTACATCTGTCGGCCGCGGCACAGATCGGCGGCGTGCTCGAGCCGGTGGGCGCCGTTCCCGTGGTCATCGAGGATGACGTGCTGGTCGGTGGGAATTGCGGAGTGTACGAAGGGACGATCGTGCGCGAGCGCGCCGTCCTCGCGGCGGGGACGATTCTCACCGGCTCCATGCCGGTGTACGACCTGGCGCGCGAGCGCGTGTATCGCCGGCCTGCGGGTGGCGTGCTCGAGATTCCAGCGGGCGCGGTGGTGGTACCTGGGGCCCGCACGGCGAAGGGCAAGCTCGCCGAGGCAGAGGGTCTGTCGCTGTACGCGCCGGTCATCGTCAAGTATCGCGACGAGCGCACCGACGCGGCGACGCTGCTCGAGGAGGCTTTGCGGTGAAAGGGTTCGAGCCCGCGCGGCGACTGCGTGGCATCGAGAAGAGCGCGATCCGCCAGTTCTTCGATCGCGCTCCGGCGGGGAGCATCAACTTCGGGCTGGGCGAGCCCGATCTCCCGACGCCCGACGTGGTGCGGCAGGCCGCGGTGCGGGCCATTCTCGACGAGCGCAATGGCTACACGACACACGCCGGGCTCCCCGTCCTGCGCGAGCGGGTCGCGGGCGAGTACGCCTCGCTCGGCTCCGAACCCGATCGCGTGATAATCACCGCCGGCTCGCAGGAGGCGCTCTACCTCGCGCTCACCGCGCTCGTGGACGAGGGGGACGAGGTGCTGCTGCCGGACCCCGGGTTCGTGGCCTATCCGACGATCGTCCGGATGGCGGGTGGCCGGCCGGTCTTTTACAAGCTGCCCGCGGCGCGGGACTTCGGCCTCGACATCGACGACTTCAGGCGCAAGCTCTCGAAGCGCACCAAGGTCGTGGTGTGCATCAGTCCCTCGAACCCCACCGGGCGGGCGCTCGCGGCGGCGGACCTGGAGGCGATGGCCGCCGCGCTCGCCGGGTACGGCGTTCTTGTAGTGAGCGATGAGATCTACCGCGAGCTGTATTTCGGGGACGCGCGTCCCGCCTCGATCGCGGACTATTATCCCGATGCGGTCGTGGTAAGCGGACTGTCCAAGTCCATGAGCATGACGGGGTGGCGGCTCGGATGGTTGTGTGGGCCGGCGGAGGTGGTGCGCAGCGCGCTCGTGTTGCACGGGTACGTCACCACTTGCGCGTCCACGATCTCGCAGAAGGCGGCGCTCGCGGCATGGACTCCGGAGGCCGAGACGGCGCGTGTGGCGGCGCGTCGCACGTTTCGCGCGCGACGCGACCATTTGCTCGGGCTGCTCCGAGGCCAGCTCGGTCTCCGGGCGGTCGAGCCCGATGGGGCCTTCTACACGATGGTCGGCGTCGCCCCGTACGGGCGGTCACGCGACGTCGCGGAAAGCCTGTTGCAGCGCGGCGTGATCACCGTCCCAGGTGGGACGTTCGGCTCCGAGGCCGAGGACTTCCTGCGCGTTTCGTTCTGTGCCGAGGAGAGCGCGCTCACGGAAGGCGTGCGTCGCATCGGGGAGGCGCTCGCGCGATTGAAGCCACCTCAGGAGCAGCCGGTATGAGCCGCAAGACTCGCGTAGGGATTCTCGGCGCCACGGGGACCGTGGGCCAGCGTTTCGTGCAAATGCTTGAGACGCACCCGCAGTTCAGGGTGACCGCGCTCGCTGCCTCCGACCGCTCGGTGGGGAAGCCCTACGGCGAGGCATGCGTGTGGCGGCTGCCGGGCGAGATGCCGGTGGGTGTGCGCGGGCTCATGGTCCAGCCGCCGCGCCCGCCGCTCGACTGCGACGTGATCTTCTCGAGTCTGCCTGGGGACGTGGCGCGGGAGGCCGAAGGCTGCTTCGCGGCGGCGGGTTTCCCTGTGATCAGCAACTCGTCGTCATACCGGATGGACGCGGATGTGCCGCTGCTCGTGCCCGAAGTGAACGCGGACCATGTGACCATGCTCGATGCCCGCAAGGAGAAGGGGTTCATCGTCACGAACCCCAACTGCTCGGCGATCGGGATTGCCATGGCCCTCGCGCCGTTACACCGAGCGTTCGGTGTCGACGCGTGCGTCGTGACGACGCTTCAGGCGATCTCGGGCGCCGGCTACCCCGGCGTGCCGGCGATGGACATCACGGACAATGTCTTCCCGTTCATCGCCAGGGAGGAAGAGAAGATCGAGCGCGAGACGCAGAAGATCCTGGGCAAGGTGCGCGGCGGCTCGATCGAGCTGGCGCCGTTCCCGCTCAGCGCGCAGTGCCACCGTGTGAACGTGCAGGACGGTCACCTCGCGGCGGTACGGGTGAAGCTCGGTCGGCCTGCTGACGTCAACGCGCTGCGCGCGGCGTTCGCGGGCTTCACGGGCGTGCCGCAACAGCTCAAGCTTCACACCGCGCCCGACCGTCCGATCGTGGTGCGCGACGAGCCCGACCGACCCCAGCCGCGGCTCGACCGCGACGCGGGGGGTGGGATGAGTGTTACGGTTGGCCGGGTGTTCCCCGATCGCGTCCTCGATTACCGCTTCGTCGTGCTGAGCCACAACACTATCCGAGGCGCGGCGGGAGCGGCGATTCTGAACGCCGAGTTGCTCGTCGCCAAGGGTTACCTCGCGTCATAACCGTTTCTAGGTAGAGAGACTCCTCAACACAAACCACACATTCGCCGGCCGCTCCGCGAGCCGTCGCATGTACCAGGCGAACCACGCGCTCCCATAGCTGATCAACACGCGGACCGCCGTGCCCGCGGCCGCGAGCGCGCGCTGCTCCGCGGGCCGAATCCCGTACAGCATGTGAATCTCGTACGCCCCCTTGGCCAAGCCGCGCGCCCGAGCGCGCGACGCGATATCGGCGATCAGCGAGCGGTCGTGCGTCCCGAACACCGGCGTCGCCTCCTCGAGCGCCGCACGCTCAATGAGCTCTACTGCGAGCGCCAGGAAGCTCGCGTCCACGTCTTGCTTCTTCGGGTAGGCGATGGAGGCGGGCTCATTGTACGCGCCCTTCACGAGGCGAATCGCAGGACGGAGCGGAAAGAGGCTCTCGAGGTCGACCGGCGTGCGTCGCAGGTAGGCTTGCAGACACACACCGACGTTGTCGTGCGCCGCGCATGCTCTCCGGAACAACTCGAGCGTGATGTCCACGTAACGTGACTCCTCCATGTCGATCCACACGAAGGAGCCCGTTTCGTCGGCCCGCCGCGCGACGTCGAGCAGATTGCGCGCACAGACCTCACGGTCCACCTCCAGGCCGAGGTGGGTGAGCTTGACGGAGATGTGAGTGGGAAGCCTGCGATCGCGCAGCGTGGCGAGAGCGCCGCGGTAGTGATCCCGTACCGCGGCCGCCTCCGCGGCGCTCCGTACTTGCTCGCCCAGCTGCGTGAGCACGCTGCCGATGTCGACCCGTGCCAACTCGGCCGCCGCCTCGAGTGCGGCGGCGAGGTCTTCACCCGGAAGAAAACGCCGCACCGCGCGCCGGAGAAAAGCACGATCCCGGAGCTGCGCGGCAAGCCACGCGCTCCGGGATGCATGCAGGAGTACCCGACGAGCGAGGCCCGTCGCTACACCACCGCCTGCAGCTCGACTCCGACCCGCCGGTCCACCCCGGTGCGGCGCTCGATGGCGGGGCCGATGTCAGGGCCGATGTCCGCCCCGAGACCACCACGCCGATCGCTGAGGCGTCTCCGCTCGGCGGTCCGTCCGCTGTTGGTCACGGCTTGCGCGACGACCTCGCCCGCGATCACCTCGGGCGGAAGCGGCCGGAACGAGCCCCACTCACCGCGGAACCAGTCGGTCGCGAGCGCCACCGCCGCGTCCGCTCCCGCCGCGGTCTCGAACAGCCCCAGCGCGGCGAGCACGCCGTCCTCCGCGGCCACCAGGTAATAGGACATGAATCCAGGAATCTTGCGGACCAGCGGCAAGAACCACTTCTCGGCATGGCGCGCCGCCTGCTCCATCGTTCCGAGCCGTACGCGGTAGCGCCGAATCACTGCATGCATGAGCCCCTCCCCGTCGTGAATCGTGTCGGTGTCCAACTTCCGTACCCGGAAGCAACCAATGTGTCTCGTGTCGCGCGCACGCCACGCGTCGATCGGCTAGGGCTCGAGACCAATCGCCCGCGTGGCGTCCCGTAGAACGATAACCCCAACCAGGGAGGGTCAGCTAGCGGCTACTACCGAGTTCCGCAGCACTCCGACGCCCGGTATCTCCACTTCGACGATGTCCCCGGGTCGCAGCGGTCCGACTCCCGCAGGCGTGCCGGTCGCGATGAGATCCCCCGGCTCGAGCGTCATGACCTGTGACACATACTCCACGAGCGAAGTGATCCCGAACACCATGTCGCGTGCATGACCGTGCTGGCGCTCGACGCCGTTCACGCGGCAGTGCACCTCGAGCAGCTCGAGACGGTCGGGATCGATCGGTACGAGTCGGGGCCCGATGGGGCAGAAGGTGTCGAACCCCTTGGCACGAGTCCATTGCTCGTCGCTCCGTTGTAAGTCCCGTGCAGTCACGTCGTTGACGCAGGTGATCCCGGCGAGCCCGGCGCGGACTTCCGCCACACTCGCCCGGCGCAGCCGGCGCCCGATGACGACCCCGATCTCCCCCTCGTGTTCTACCTGCCTTGACTCTGGAGGCAGCACTATCGCGTCACCGTCGCCGATCACCGATGACGGCGGCTTGAGGAACAGCAACGGCTGCTTGGGTACCGAATTCCCCAGCTCGGCGGCGTGCTCGACGTAGTTGCGGCCGACCGCCACGATCTTTCCCGGCCGCGCGAGGGCGCTCACCCTAGGGCACGGAGCACGCGCTCGATCTCGGTCACGCGCGGCTCGATCTCGATCGGGGGGTTCGCGTGCGGGGGCAGGGGCGTCGCGCCATCGTGGTAGCGGGTGATGGCGTCGGGGTCCTTGAGGATGTGCCCGGTGAGCACCGCCACCAGACGCTCGCCTGGCCGGATCACACCTTTGCGGACCAGCTGCCGGGCTCCGGCTACGCTCGCCGCGCTCGCCGGCTCGCATCCCACGCCCGACGCATCTATCACCGCCTTGGCCTCGAGAATCTCGGCGTCGCTCACGGCAGTGACCACGCCGTTCGTCTCCCGAATCGCCGTGACCGCCCGGTCGTAGGACGCCGGATTGCCGATGCTGATTGCGCTCGCCACCGTATGGGCCTCGACCTTGTGCCGCCGGGCGAAGCCCTCGGCGAAGCTGCGCGCGAACGGTGCCGCGCCCTCCGCTTGGACGGCGGCGAGCCGCGGCAGTTTCCGGATCAGCCCCCACTCGTGCGCCTCCCGCAGCGCCTTTCCGAACGCCGCCGTGTTGCCGAGGTTGCCCGCCGGGACGAGGATCCAGTCGGGCGGCTCCCAGTGCAGCTGCTGGAGCAGCTCTAACACGATCGTCTTCTGGCCCTCGACCCGGAACGGATTGATGGAGTTGAGGAGATAGACGCCCAGCTGCTCGCTCGCCTTGAGGGCGAGGTCTAGACAGGTATCGAAGTCACCGGGGACGACGAGCGTGCGTGCGCCGTAGGCGAGCAGTTGCGTGAGCTTACCCAGAGCGACTCGTCCCTTCGGGACGAGCACCAGAGCCGGGATCCCGGCGAGCGCCGCGTAGGCCGCGAGCGACGCGCCCGTGTTGCCGGTCGAGGCACACGCGACCGCCGTGGCGCGCAGGCGCCGCGCGTGCGTCACGCCGACCGTCATGCCGCGATCCTTGAACGATCCTGTCGGGTTGTGCCCCTCGTGTTTGAGGAGAAGGTCGGTCGCCCCCGCCCACGCCGCGACCGAGGGACGCGCGAGCAGCGGGGTGTTCCCCTCGGGATAGCTCAGCACGTCGTCGCTGGCGCCCGGCAGCACCAGCTCGCGAAACCGCCAGACGCCCGAAAAAAACGGGCCCGCCCGATTGCCGCAGCGCGCGTCGAGCAGCGCTCGCAGCGCTGCCCCCGTCGCCGTGGGGGCCGGATGCCGAATCTCGAGTAACCCGCCGCACTGCGGGCAGCGCTGCCGCGGGTCCGTCTCCGCCAGCTCGTGGCCGCAGGCAGCGCACCGCTGCACAGTCGTCCGAGGATCGATCCCGATCATATGGCGGCGAGCTTGAGGACGTCGTTCAGGATGCCGCCTGCCGTGACCGCGGGCCCAGCGCCGGGACCCGTGATGACGAGGGGGTTCGCCTTGTAGCGGCGCGTCGTGAAAATGAACTGATTATCCGTGCCGTTGAGCGACGCGAGCGGGCTCGAAGTGTCCACCACCACGAGGCCGACCCGGATACGCCGCGGCGTGACGGTGCACCGATACCGCAGTACGCCTCCGTGCTCGCGCGCGTCCTGCACGCGCTCTTGCCACGGCGTGTCGTACTCCTCGAGCCGTTGCAGGAACTCCTTCAGCGCCAGCCGCTTCGCAGGCTCGGGGACGAGCGACTCGATCTCGATGTCCGCCATCTCGCCCGGAAAGCCGAGCAACCGGCCGAGGATGAGCGCCTTGCGGGCGACGTCCGTCCCGGAGAGATCATCCCGCGGATCGGGCTCGGGGTAGCCTTTCGCGATGGCGCGCCGCAGCGCCTCCGAGAAGCGACGCCCGCGGCCCATCTCACCGAACAGGAATCCGAGCGTGCCGGAGGGGCATCCTTCGATCCTGGAGACGCGGTCCCCCGACTCCACCAGCTTGTAGTAGGTGTCGATGATCGGGAGCCCCGCTCCCACGGTTGTCTCGTGCAGTAACCGCCGGTCGCGCTCGGCCGCCAGCGCGGTCAACTCGTCGTACAGCTTGCGGTGTGCGGTGAGGGGCCGCTTGTTGGCGAGCACGAGGTGCATCCCCGACGTGAGCGCGCGCTTGAGCGTGGCGCTCGTGTCGTCGGCGGTGACGTCCACGAGCACAGGGTTCGACAAGGCGTGCCGCGCCACGAAGTCCACCGCCTCGTCCGCCGTGCCGCGCCGCCCGCCGGGGGCCTTGGCGAGGGACACTCCCTTTCCCTTGCCCGCGGCCAGGGCGGCGAGGCGGCGGGGCGAGAGACCGGCAGCGTCGAACACGTACCCCGAGCGGTCGACGAGGCCCACCACTTTCAGCTCGACCGGCACGCGCTTGAGCTTCGCGATCATCGCCGCGAGGACCCTGCCGATCTGGCCGAAGCCGAGCAGTACCACGTCGGTGCGCTCCGCATGGGTCACGGCGCCGCCCCCGAGCTTGTCGAGCTGGAACGCGGCATGCACCAGGCGCTGGGCGCGCACCACCTCCTTGGCCCCCACCACCACCGAGAGATTCAGCTCCGAGGAACCCTGCGCGATCGCGATGACGTTGATCCCGCCGGATGCGAGCGCCGTGAAGATCTTCGCCGCGATCCCCGGCGTGCCCGCCATGCCGAGGCCCACGACCGCGAACGTCGCGACGCCGCGCTGGATCTCGACGCCGTCGATCTCGCGGCGAGCGATCTCGTCCCGGAACGCCTGTAGCAGGCCGGTGCGCGCCCGCTCCGCGCTCGCCTCGGGGACGCTGAAACAGATGGAGTGCTCGGAGGACGCCTGACTGATCAACGACACCGACACGCCCTGCTGGTGCACGGCGGCAAAGGTACGGGCAGCGATCCCGGGGATACCGAGCATGCCGTTGCCGGTGACGGTGATGAGCGCCTGGCCGCTGACGGCGGACAGCGCTTTCACGGGATGGGTGCGCAGCGTGCGGCGGCGCGAGATCTCGGTGCCCCGGGCGCCGGGGTCGGCGAACGGCCGGATGCGGATCGCGAGGCTGCGCCCCCCGATCGGGATCAGGGCGCGGGGGTGGAGCACCTTGGCGCCGTAATACGCGAGCTCTGCGGCCTCGCGCTGGTGCAGCTGCGGGATGACGCGCGCATCCGGGACCACTCTCGGGTCGGCGGTGAGCATACCCGGCACGTCCTTCCACAGGGACACCTCGCGCGCGCCGAGCGCGCGCCCGAGCAGCGTGGCGGTGAGGTCCGACCCGCCGCGGCCGAGCGTGGCGAGCTGGCCGTCGGGTGTCGCGGCCATGAACCCGGGCACGACCGCCACCACGCCGCGTGCGAGCAGGGGGCCGAGCGTTTTCTTCGCGGCGCGATCCGTCAGGGCGAGGTTGGGCGACGCGTGGCCGAACGTCCCGTCCGACTTGATCACTTCGAGCGCATCGACCAGGGCAACGGGGCAGGCCGCCTCCTCGAGCCCGGCGGCCACGAGCTGCGCGCTCAAGCGCTCCCCCCGCGCCACGAGGTAATCGCTCGTGCGGGGGGTGAGCTCGCGTACGATCACGAGGCCCGACGCGATTTGCTCGAGCTCGGCGAAGGCCTCGTCGATAAGGCGCAGCGCCTCCTTACTGCGCTGCGCTCCGGAGAGCAGCGCCCGCGCCGCCGCGGCGTGACGCGCGTGCAGGGTGGCCGCGGCCGCGCGCACCGAGTCCTCTTCCCCTCGAACCGCGTGGGCGGCGATGTCGAGCAACGCATCCGTGACGCCCGCGAGCGCCGACACGACTACCACGAGACGCGCCGGGCGCTGCGCCTGGACGATGGCGACGGCGCGCGCGATGGCGGGTCCGTCGGCGAGCGAAGCGCCGCCAAACTTGTGGATCTGGGGAATCACGCGACCTCGTAGCCCGACACGGGCTTGGCCACGCGAAAGGTCTCGGTGATGACGCCCATGCCCTGCCACGTCTGCGCCATCGCTGCTTGGACCGCCCCGGCCCGCTCCGCGGGTGCCACGGCGACGAGGGTCGAGCCCGACCCCGAGAGCGTGGCCCCGAAGGCCCCGGCCCGCCGCGCGGCGGTGGTTACCTCGTCGTAGCCGCGCACCAGCGCGCGCCGGTGCGGCACGTGGAGTACGTCGTCGAGCCCGGCCGCGAGCAGGCCGGCGTCGCCGCGTCCCAGGCCCTGCACCAGCGCGGCGCTGCGCGCCGCGGCGACGACCGCGGTGCGGTGCGGCACGGTTGGGGGCAACGCGGCGCGCGCCCGCTCGGTCGAGAGAGTGAAATCCGGCACGGCGAAGACTAGCACGAGGGAGGGATGCAGCTCGAGAGGCGTGAAGATCAGCCCGGCTGCTCCCTGAAGCACCAGGATCGCCCCTCCCCACACGGAGGGGGCGACGTTGTCCGCGTGTCCTTCGATCCCAGCGCACAGGGCGGCGAGCGCGGGGTCGTCGAGCGGCAAGTCGCACAGGGCGCGCGCGCTGACGGCTCCTGCCACCACCGCCGCGGCGGAGGAGCCGAGCCCGCGCCCGATCGGGATGTCGGAGCTGGCCTCGAGGACGACGCCCCGCGGGACCTCGCGCCCCGCCGCACGGCAGGCACGCTCGAAGCCGCGGTACAGGAGGTCCTCTTCGGGGGGCCCCGTGAGGGCCGCGAGCGCGCCCCGGCGCTCGATCTGGATGCGGGTTGCCCCGCCAGAAGGCTGGCGCCGGGTGATCACCGCCACCCAGCGGTCCACGGCGATCCCCACGCAATCGAACCCCGACCCGAGGTTGGCGCTGGACCCCGGGACTCGGACTGTGACGGTGGCGCTCATGAGGGGGCTACGCTGCCCGGGAAAGAGGGACCTCGAGTGGCGGCGTAAGTTACCGGGCCCGAGAATTGAGCGTCAAGCACGGCGGAGCGAGCCGGACCACCCATTCGGGGGGGCGAGGGAGCCACCCCGGGTTGACACCCGTCGCCCGGGGGCGTAACCTCGTGTCCGTAGGTTGTAGCGAGCTTTGAGTTTGCCCATCCTGACCTGGACTCGGGTGGTACGCGCATGACGCAGCTCGTCGTCCTTAGCCTGCTGCTGCTGGTCCTGCTGCTGGGACTCATTTCCCAGGAGACGGTCTGCGGCGCGCGCGACGGAGCAAGATGAGTCGCTGAAGTCAGGAAGGCAGCAACAGTCCCAACGCCGCGGACCCGAACAGGCCGCGGCGTTTCTCTTGTGAGGAGACCGGTATGGACCGAGACGTCGTCATCTTCGACACGACCTTGCGCGATGGCGAGCAGGCGCCGGGAAACTCCATGACGCCCGAAGAGAAGCTGCGGATCGCCCGCCAGCTGGACGTGCTCGGGGTGGACGTCATCGAGACCGGGTTTCCCGCCGCCTCGGACGGCGACTTCCGCGGGGTGCGGGGCGTGGCGCAAGAGGTGCGGCGGCCGGTGATCGCCGCGCTCGCCCGCTGCCACGAGCGTGATATCGATCTCGCGGGCGAGGCGTTGCGACCCGCCGAGCGGCCCCGCGTGCACGTGTTCATCGCGACCTCGGACATCCACCTCCAGCACAAGCTGCGGATCAGCAAGGAGGAGTGCCTCGAGCGGGCGCGCGCGTCGGTGAAGCGCGCTCGCCAGTTCACCAACGATGTGGAGTTCTCGGCCGAGGACGCGAGCCGCAGCGACCTCGATTTCCTGTGCCGCGTGGTCGAGGCGGCGATCGAGGAGGGGGCCACGACCATCAACCTCCCCGACACCGTCGGCTACGCCATGCCGGCGGAGTACGGCGGCATGTTCCGCACGGTGCGCGAACGCGTGCCGACCAGCGACAAGGTGGTGTTCAGCGCCCACTGCCACGACGACCTGGGGCTCGCCGTCGCGAACTCGCTGGCCGCGATCGAGGCCGGGGCCGGGCAGGTCGAGTGCACCATCAACGGGATCGGCGAGCGCGCGGGCAACGCGGCGCTCGAGGAGATCGTGATGGCGGGGCACGTGCGGCCCCAGGCGGTGTGCTTCAAGTGCGGCATCAA
>WNGI01005890.1_pt1 | contig 11095 bp, 6 predicted proteins | sample 5400621 | NCBI WGS metagenome assembly WNGI01 (sample SAMN13153374, study PRJNA577476) | soil metagenome | isolation source: 20 cm soil or saprolite under Garry oak tree replicate 1 | place: USA:California | collected 2016-06-15 | reverse complement strand
CGATCACGGCCACGAGCGAGGGCAAGAGCGGCACCGCCTCTGTTACCATCGCCCGCGTCCCCGTCGCATCCATGACGGTCAGCCCCGCGACGGCCAGTCTGCCGGTCGGCGCCACCACGCAGCTCACCGCCACGACCAAGGACTCGGCGGGCACCGTGTTGACTGGGCGCACGGTCGCCTGGACGTCGAGCGATACGACCGTCGCGCGCGTGAGCACCAGCGGGCTCGTGACCGGCAGGGCGGCGGGAACCGCGACGATCACAGCCACGAGCGAGGGCAAGAGCGGCACCGCGACGATCACCGTGACGGCGTCGCAAGGCTCGGCCCGGTTCGGGCACGTGTTCGTGGTGACGGAGGAGAATACGAATTACACCAGCGTCATCGGCAGCTCGGCGATGCCGTACCTGAACCACCTGGCGCAGCAGTATGGGCTGGCGACGCAATACTACGCCAATACCCATCCCTCGATCGGCAACTATTTCATGCTGGCGACCGGCCAAATCATCACGAACGACGACAGCTACTCGACCGTCGTCACGGTCGACAACGTCGTGCGGGAGCTCGTCGCCGCCGGGAAGACGTGGAAGTCGTACGCGGAAGATCTGCCGTCTGTGGGGTACACCGGTGCGACGTCCGGCAACTACGCGCGCAAGCACAATGTCTTCGCGCTGCTGTCGGACGCGGTGAACGACGCGGCGCAACGCAAGAACCTGGTCCCGTTCACGCAGTTCGCCACCGATCTGGGGAACGGCACGCTGCCCGCGTTCTCAAACATCGTGCCCAACCTGTGCAACGACGCGCACGACTGCTCGCTCGCCACGGCGGACGGCTGGCTCCAGACGAACATCGACCCGCTGCTCCAGAGCGCCACCTTCCAGCAGGACGGGCTGCTGATCATCGTGTTCGACGAGTCCTCAGGCGACGGCACGAACGGCGGCGGCCGGGTCGTCTGGATCGCCGTGGGCCCGAAGGTGAAGTCCTCCTATCAGGCAACGACGCTGTACCAGCATCAGAGCACGCTGCGGCTGATCCTCGAGGGCCTGGGCGTGACGACACTGCCGGGCGCCGCGGCCAGCGCTCCGAACATGGACGAGTTCCTTACGCCCTGATGGGACTGATGGACGCGATTTGCGTCAACCCTCGACGGCCCCCCGGATCGTCGCAGGCGAGGGAAGGAGGGATTAGGCATATATATAGCGTGTCCTTGCAAGTCGTCTTGGCCGATGATCACCCCATGCTCAGGCACGGCGTGCGCGCCCTGCTGGAGCGGCACGGTGTCGAGGTCGTGGGCGAAGCGTCCGACGGCCGCGCGGCGGCCGACGCGGCGCGGGAGCTCCAGCCGGACGTCGCGGTGCTCGACATCATGATGCCGCTCTTGAACGGCATCGACGCGGCGCGCGCCATCGCCGAGACGTGCCCCGACACGCGGGTCGTGCTGCTCACCGCGCTCGACCAGGAGCGTCTCGTGACGGAGGCGGTAGGCGCGGGGGTGCGGGGGTTCGTGCTCAAGACGCAGGCCGAGGAAGACCTCGTGCAGGCGATCGAGCAGGTGGCGCGCGGCGGGTTCTACGTGGGCGGGGGTGTGTCGCAGGCGGTGGTGGAGGCGTGCCGTGCGGCGGCGGCGCAGGACCGTGGCCGCCTGACTCCCCGGGAGCGCCAGGTCGCGCAGCTCGTGGCCGAGGGCAAGTCCACGAAGCAGGTCGCCGCGCTGCTCGGGATTTCCCTCAAGACGGCCGAGTTTCACCGCGCCCGCCTGATGAAGAAGCTCGATGTCCACGATGTCGCGGGTCTGGTCCGCTACGCCATCCGGGAGGGCCTGATCACTCCGTAGCCCGGGTCTTCTCCGGCCCGAGCAAGGAGGTTCCCCGGTTTGTGCCGTCGTGCCCCGTCGCCACATTCGGGCATGGCTCGTCGCGCACCGTTCACCCGTGCTCCCGTCGTGCTGGTCGCCAACGCGTCCGGCACGTGGCTCAGCCAGGCGCTCCCCAACCTCGTGCAGGCGCCGGGCTATCGCGTCCATGTCGTGGTGACTGGGCGCGAGCTGCTGGATCAGGCACCAGTGGTGCGGCCCGACGTCATCGTGCTCGATGCGGACCTTGCCGATCTCGACAGCATCGCGGTGTGCCGCACGCTGCGCCACAATCGCGCCGCCTGGAACATGCCCGTCATCATGATCACGGGGACGCCCGCGACCAAACAACAGCGCGTCGGGGCGCTCGAGGCGGGGGCCTGGGACTATGTGAGCGTCTTGCTCAACCCGGAGGAGCTGACGCTCAAAGTCGAGGCCATGCTCCGTCTCAGATTTGATGTGGACCGCGCGCTGGAAGAGAGCGCGGTGGACCCGGCGAGCGGGCTGTACACGCGACGTGGGCTCGAGCGGCGGGCGCGCGAGCTGACTGCGGACGCGGTGCGCCGGCGCGCGCCCCTCGCCTGTGTGGCGCTGGGCATCGGCGTGGACCCGAAGGGGGAGAGCGGCGGGGCGGCGCTGCCCGCGGCCGCGGCATATACCGCCCACCTGCTGCAGGCGAGCGGGCGGACGTCCGACTGCGTCGGGAGTCTCGGTGCGGGAGAATTCGCGGTGCTCGCGCCCGCCACCGCCCCCGAGGGCGCCGCGAAGATGGCCCGGCGGCTGTCGCGGGTGATCGAGACAGCGGGGCCTCGGCCCGCCGGCGTGCCGCCGCTGCGCGTGCACGCGGGGTACGACGCCGTCGCGGATCTGCACCGGACGCCGGTCGACGCCGTGAGCGTCCTCGAGCACGCGGGGACGGCGCTACATCAGGTCCGAGCGGAAACCGGCGAGCGGATTCGAGCCTATAGGGCGTAGCCTCACGCCGTCGTTACGCCGCCGCGGCAGCCGGCGCCGGGCCCGCGTCCACCAAGCGCTTGGTGACGGGCTCGATCCGGAAGTTGAGCCCTTCCAGGGTGCGTGAGCCCAACAACACGAGGTCGCCGGGCTCTCCGAACACCACCTCGTCCGCCGCTCGCTTGCCCTCCACGTAGACCCACACGCCACCGGTCCACCGCTCCAGAATCGTGCCGTCGGCCTGGCGGAAGCGCCACTTGTTGTTGCGCTCGACCGCCAACGATTCGAGAATCTCGGCCGGAACCCATGACAGTTCCGCGCCAGTGTCCACCAGCACGGACTTGAGGGCTCGTCTGTCGCCCGGGCGGGCAGGGTTCTCGATCTCGACGTCTACGCGGAAGGTTCCCATGTCGTCGCGCATGTTAGCTCCTGAGGGCCCGCCCAGTAGTAGCATATCGCTGCGAAGTGTGTCAATAAGCGCGGTTTACGCTACCAGTTGAGCCAGTACGACGCCTTGACGAGAAACGTGTTGACCGGATGGAGATCGAAGGTGTCGCGGAAATCCCCCGCCAGTGATCGCGTCCCTTCGAGCGCGGCGCGGCCGCCCCGCCCTTGCGTCCAGACCATGAAGAGCGTGGACCCGGGACGATACTCCCACCGCAGCACCACCGTCGAGTTGAACTGCTTGACGTTGAAGCTGCCCGGATGGTTCGTCACGGCGGTGTCCGGGTAGGGCTGGTAGCGGTCGGCGAACCCGGCGGCGCGGGGATCGGCCAGCTCGTGGATGCTCGAATAGGTGCCCTTGCTCACGAACGGCTGCACGTAGAGCTGCAGCGTGAACACCGTGCTCAGCGTGTAGTCGATCCGGCCGGTGAGCGATGCCTGTTTCTGGTTCAAGTACGCGGAGAGGTAGTGCGTCTCGCCGAGCGAGTCGGTGATGTTGCGGTACCACTGGATGGCGTTGACGTTGTGCCTGACGCTCAGCGTGAGCGAGGTGCGGAGCCGCGACGCGGCCCGGACGGTGAGCTGGCTGTTGCCGTTGAACGACTCCGAGCGGCCCCCGTCTCCGCGCCAGTAGTTGTACCAGAAGTACGGAACGAACGCCGGGCGGGCGTCCCCGTCCACTTCCGCCCAGTGAGACACGTAGGGCTCGGCCCGCACGGCCGGCCCGCCGCGCGTGCAATCGCGATCGCACAAGGTGCTGCCCAGCTGGCCGAGCGTGACGCCGCTCATGACCCACCACCCGTTGCGGAGCTGGACGTGGAAGTTGGTGTTGGCGGCGCGCTCGAGCGGCAAGCCCCCGGCTGTCCAGTACTGCCACCAGTTGAAGTTCCAGCTCGCCATCTGGTAGATGGAGGCCGGGTGCACCGACTGGAAGCCGAGCCAGTTGCTCCAGCTCTGTTGATCGGCGCGCAGCAGGAAACCGAGGTCGTTCACCTCGAGCCCGGGGGAGCGGCGCTGGTAGCTCGTCTGGAAGCGCGTGATCCCCCCGCCCAGCTTGTCGAACAGCAACTCTTCCGCGTCGCCCGCCAGAGACGTGCGGGTGGAGTCGAAGGAGAGCCCGCCTCCGGGCTGCTGGAAGTAGTGCACCGCGTCCCGTTGCGTGGCGGCGATCGCCGCCGGCGTGCCTGCCACGTGGCTGTAGTCGAGCGATCCCGACAGCTGGTAATGGCCCGACCAGAAGCGGTGGCGGAAGTCCAGAGCGCCCACGTAGGCGGTGCGACGCAGGGCGGCATCGGTCCACTGGTCGAGGCTCCGGTTCACCGCGGTGAACAGCGCGCCGACGTTACTCTCGCCGCGACGCAGCTCCTGGGTGGCCCGAGCTACCGCGTAGTTGGTCGTCGGCTCGAGCGTCCGGTCCAGTGGTCCTGCCGCGCGCTGAGTGACGGCGTCGAACAGCCCGAGCGCCACCCCACCCGGGAGCCGCCCGGTTAGCTTCGCAGCGCCGTAGATCGTCGTCGCGGTCGGGGCGTTCCCGGAAGGGGGCGAGAGCTGTGGCTGCCGGCCGATGCGGCGCGAGTAGAACAGCGACTCGTTGCTGCAGTTCACCTGGTTGCAGTCGATGTCGAAGCGGAATGTCCCCGCGCCCTGGACGAAGAATGGTCGCTGCTCCTGGAAGAACGTTTCGAACGCGCTGAGATTGAGCACCGCCGGGTCGGCTTCCACCTGCCCGAAATCGGGATTCACCGTTCCGTCGAGGGTCAGGTTCGACGTGAGCCCGTAGCGCACGTCCGCGCCCGCCTTGACGTTCTGGGCGCGCTCGAAGTTCTTGGTCTCGCCGTAGGGCGCCACCTCGAGCCGCCGCGGGGACGCGAGCCCATCCAGCCCGCGCAGCTCGCCGAGCTGCGAGGTAATGCGGCGCAGGGAATTGCGGTACAGCGGCCAGCTCTCGCGCTCATTGAAGCGCTGAATGTCGCGCCACACGCCGAAGCCGAACGTCAGCGAACCCCGAGGGGTGTAGCGCAGCTGTGAGAGCGGAATGCGGAACTCCGCGGTCCAGCCGAGCGAGTCCACGGTGGTGGCGGCGTCCCACACGGCGTCCCACGCGATATCCTCGCTGTTGTCGTTGTAGATCGCGTAGTCGCGCTTCACCCCGGCCGGGTTGACGGCGAACTCGAAGCCCGAGCGCCGGTCGTGGTAGGAATCGATCATGATCTTCAGCTGATCGGTGGGCGCGCGGACGTCGCGCCGGGCCAGCAGCGTGAGGATCGAGTCGGGGTGGGGATCGAACGCCCGGATGAAGACGTACAGATTGCGGTCGTCGTAGGCGACCCTCGCCTCGGTGGCGAAGCGGGGGTCGCCGTCTTCGCGGGGTTGGAATTCCCGGAACTGGGTGATGGGGGGGGCGAGGCGCCACACCGCGTCGTCGTCGCGGCCGTCGATCGCCGGCGGCTGGACCGCGCGCACCGCAGTCACGACGCTGGCGGTGGCCGGGGGCACCGCGCCCGGGGCTGCGAGAGCCCCGATGGCCGCCGAGCTCGTGGTTTGGATGATCAGGGCAAGCACAAGAGCCGACGGCATCCGTCCCCAGGGTCCAGTCCAAGGGTTGGACACATACTACGGCGAAAGGGTTGTGATCGTTTCCTAAGCGGGGGCGCTAGAGCCTCACTGCAGCGGGTCGAAGCTGCCTCCCCAGCCTACGCTCTGCTGAATGTTGTGATTGAGGTTGATGTGTCCCTGGGGAATCCCGAAGAAGTAGTAGCTCGGGAGCCAGTTGATGGCCGACTGCGTGTCGAGCGTGTTGCCCTGCGCCTGGAAGTAGTTCTGATAGGTCGAGTCGAGATGCACGGTGTCGCGGATCGGGTTCCATTGCGCCGCGGCGATCTTCAACGTCGTGTTGAGCCCGTGGCGGCGGGTGCCGTTGAGCTGCGACTCAAACAGCATGTTCCGTCTCAAATCCCAGTAGCGCTTCGCTTCGAAGGCGAACTCGATCCGGCGTTCCTGCATGATCGCGGCCTGCATCGGCGCTCCGGCCATCCCCGCATCCAACCCATACAAGCCATCGCTGCCCGGACCGATCCCCGCGCGTGCCCTGATCAGCTTGAGCTGGTCGTAGGCCTCCTGGGTGTTGCCGATGGCGTTCGCCGCCTCCGCGAGATTGAGCAGCACTTCCCCATACCGGATCTCGATCCATTGCGTGGTGCCGTTGGAGGCCCCAAATGCGTTCAGGCTCGGGTCGATGGCCTTCCGGGTGTAGAAGCCGGTCGGGGTGGGGTTGTTCACTTCGCCGCCGACGTAGGTCCACTCCCGGCGTCCCGTCTTGCCGGACAGCTCCCAGACCGCACCGTTATAGGCGATGGTCGCATAGAAACGGGGATCGCGGTTCTTCCAGAAGTACACGGAATCGTAGGCCGGGGTGCTCGTGTTGTCCGTGATGGGCCGCCCGTTCTGCATGGGAAACGCCTGGACCATCTCCCACGTGGGCCGATTGGCACCGGTCGCGTTCTGCGATTCGTCGAGCGGCCGCGTCGCCGCCTGCCAGTTGTTGGTGCTCACGGGGTACGAGTAGCGGCGCACGAACACCGCCTCGGGATTCATGTCCGTGAACCACAGCTTCTCGAAGCTGGGATAGAGGCCGAAGCCGTGAGCCGCCAGGGAGTCCCGCGCGGCGCGGTTCGCGTCGTACGCCTGCTGCCACCGTGTCAGGTCGTTGGTGCGATTGAACTGGGGGCTCGCATAGTACAACAGCACCCGGCCCTTCAACGCCAGGGCGGCGCCCCGGTGCACGTGCCCGTCGTTCCCCGCGCCCACGCTCAACGACGGCAGCAGGGCGATGGCCTGAGCGAGATCGGAGAGTATCTGCGCCATGCACTGGGACGTGGAGTTCCGTGGCGCGAGCAGCGAATCGGTGAGGTTCTGCGGCACGAGCACGAGCGGCACGCCGCCGTAGCGCTTCACCATTTCCCAGTAGCGCCAGGCGCGGAAGAAGTACGCCTCCCCCTTCATCCGTCTGATCGTCACCGTGTCGATCGTGCCGTGATCGATGTCGGCAAGGAGGATGTTGATGCGGCGGATCGGGCCGTACGGCCAATAGTCCACCGAGCTCACGGTCATCTGCCCATACAGCTGATCGGTTCCCCCAGGCGACTCGTCCGAGGTGGTGGCGTCTCCCGTGGACCAACCCGGCAGATTGTCCGCGTACATCCGGTCCACGTACGCTTCCGCCAGCGCAGGATCGTTCCACACCGCGGCCTCATTGACGGCCGCCGGATCCTGGATGTCGAGGATGCCGGTGCAGGCCCCGAGGGCGAGGCTCACGCCGGCCAAAGCGGCTCCCTTGAAGGGCGTCATGACCCGGCCCTCCTCAAGTTCGCGCTCAAGCCGAACGTGAACGTGCGCATCAGGGGATACGCCCGGATGTTGTCCATCTCCGGGTCGTATCCCCAGTCGCCCAGGTGGTCCATGAGGAGCAACAAGTTCGTGCCTATGAGATAGACGCGCGCACCGGCGAGACCCATGAAGCGCGCCACCCGTTGCGGCAGGCCGTACGAAACGGTGACCGCCTTGAGGCGGAGGAACGACCCGTCGCGCAGCCAGAAGGTGGACGCCGGGTAGGTGACCTTGTACCCCGTGGCGAAATAGCCGGGATAGGCGGCGTTCGGATTGGCCGGCGTCCAATGGTCCGCCCAGAAGCCGTACGACGACTCTTCGGCGCGCCCCTGAATCGCGCGCCCGTCCGCGTGCATCATCAGGTTGTTGCCGGCGGCCCCGGAGACCAGCGCGTCCAAGCTCAAGCCCTTCCACGACAGACCCATGCTCACGCCGTAGGTCATCGGCGGCTTGGCGTAGCTGCACAGCCAGGCCTGGTCGTCGCTCGTGATCTTGCCGTCGGGAGAGTCGTTGCCGTTTCCCTGACCGCGCAGGTCCTTGTAGTTCAACATGCCGAGCTGCGGCTTCTGGCCGTTGATCGTGTATCCCGGCGGCAACGCATCCAGATCCGCCTGGGTGCGGAGGATGCCGGTCGCGATGTAGCCAAAGCACGCGCTGTTGTCGGCGCTGAGGTTGCCGCTCGTGGGGCGGCCGATGCGCGACAGGTAGGAACGGATGCTGTCGGGCTCATTCAGCGCCACGACCGCGTTCGTCCCGTAGCCGAAGTGGCCACGGATGTAGTACTTCAGGGCCCCTTGCGGCTCCGCCTGGACGGCGCCCCCTGAGTACCCCAGCTCCACCTCGAAGCCGTGCGCGTTGACGACCTCCCAGTTCTCGTCGGGAAGCGTGGCCCCGAAGATGTCGGTCACGGCGTCCTGGCGGGTGCCGAGGATGTCATAGGTGTGGCGGTAGAACGCGTCGAGCGTGAGGCTCACCCGGTTGTTCCAGAACCGCGAGTCGATACCGGCGTTGTACGACTGCGATTTCTCCCACGTGATGCCGGGGTTGGCGAGCGGCCCCGGGGAGAGACCAGTCGTGGGGCTGCCGAAGATGGCGCCCGTGTTGAGCACGTACTTCTGCGCCCACTGGAACGCGCCCACGTCGTCGTTGCCGACCACGCCGTAGGAGGCCCTGAGCTTCAGCTCGTTGAAGAACGGGACGTGGAAGAACGGCTCCTGGGTCAGGCGCCAGCCTGCGGATACCGAGGGGAAGAGTCCCCAGCGATGCGCGGGCGCGAAGATCACCGAGCCGTCGTAGCGGAACGAGCCCTGGAGGTAGTACCGGTCCGCGTAGCTGTAGCCGACCGAGCCGACGTAGGAGAGCCTGGCCGTCTGCTCCTCGCGACCGTTCACGCTCTGGTTCCCGGGCGCGGTGCTCCCGGCGACGTATTGATCGATGTCCGTCACGAAGCTGTCGCGCTGCGCCAGAGCCCAGCTCGAATCGCTCGCCGCCTGCTCGTAGACGAACAGCGCGTCCACGGCGTGCCGCCCGAAGGCGTGCTTGTAGGTGACCTGCGCGTTGAGCTGGTACTGGTTGTAGGGAGCGTCCTTCGTGAGCAGAAACTCTTCGGCGGCGCGCGGCCTCGTGCCGACCGCCGAGTCACCGATGATGTGATTGTGCCCGCCCCACGTATTGAAGAGCGTCATGTCGTAGGGCATGTTGAACTGCTTCTCGTAGGTATCCGTGTATCCCTTGTAATAGCCGAGACTCGCGCTCAGCCCGGTCACCCACGGCACCTGATACTCGAGGCGCCCCCGGACATTGAGCTGTGACCACTCCCGCCGGTCGTATCCCGACTGGTTCGAAATGACCACCCCGGGATTCCATTCCACCCAGTTGCCCACCGGCAGCCCGGCCTGGTACGGCGGCACCATGCGGGTGCGCAGCGCCAGCGCCTTGTAGAGATCCTCCTGCGCCCAATTCGTATCGCTCACCGTCCAGCTCGGGCCGTGGCGGTTCTGGCGTGCCCCGTTGAAGTCCAGCGAGGCCCGCAGGTGGCTCGTCAGATCCACGTCGAGGTTGCCGCGTGCCGTGGTGCGCCCGAAGGACAGGTTGGAGAACGAGCCCGTGGCGTCGAGGAACGAGCCACCCAGGAAGTACCGTACGCCGTCCGAGCCCCCGGTGATGCTGAGGGCGTGCTGCACGTCGAGCGGCTGTTTCCAGAGCGCGCCGATCCAGTCCCAGGAATGCGTCTGGTAGTACTGCAGCTCGTCGTCCGTGTAGTAGCGGACGTCCGTGGTCGGGATGCGGTTGTAGCTCAGGTAGTCGTTGATCGTCTGGGCGTGCTGGTAGGCGTCGAGCGTTGACGGGATCCTGGGCGCGTTCTGCGCGCCGACGGTGACGTCGTAGGAGAACTCGGTGGCCTTGACCGCGCCCCGCCTGGTCGTCACCAGGACCACGCCGTTCGCGGCCCGCGAGCCGTACAGCGCGGCCGTGGCGCCGTCCTTCAGCACGGAGATGTTCTCGACGTCCTCGGGGTTCAGCCCGTCGAAGGCAAACTTGTCGCTCACGATGCCGTCGATGACGTACAGCGGGTCGGCGTCGTTGAAGGTGCCCACCGCCCGCACCCGGATGTTCGACATCTGCCCCGGCGTGCCGGCATTCTGCGTGACCGTCACACCCGACAGCCGGCCCTGGAGGGCGTTCGAGAGGTTGTCCACCGGCACGTCGGCGATATCGGCATGGCCGACGGTCGAAACCGCCCCGGTGACGGTGCCCCGGTCCTGCACCCGGTACGCCGTAACGACTTGCGCCTCGATTTGGGTCGGGAGCGCGACCATGCGCACGTCGATCGCGCTGCGTCCATCGATCGCGATTTGCTGCGGCTCATAGCCGATGCGGGTGAAAACCAGCGTGTCTTGGAGCGACGCGACGGTGGCCGCATAGCGTCCCGCCGAGTTCGACATGGTGGACTGACTTTTTCCCTTGACCCTCACACGCACCGCGGGCAGCGGCTCGGCGCTCACCGAGCCGACGATCGTCCCGCTGACGGTTGGAGGTTGGGTGTCGGGAGCAACCGCTGCGGGTTCCTGGGGCGCGCCCAAGTGCGTCGCGAGGAGCGCGGCCAGTGGCACCAGAAAGGACATGACGGCGATGCCTCGTGGGGGTGTTGCGCCGTTGCATCTGCAAACCGCATGCCCTGCCCGTGACAGTGCTCACGACGCGGCGGTCGTGCGCAGCGCTGCGCCGAAGCCACGGGGTGTCGCGCGATCTCGGCGGCGTACCTGTTCCGATCGTAGCGGCTGGGGTGTACCTTGGTGGGGTCCACGCCTGAAATACCCACCTAAACCAAGGAGGTGATCCTTTGTCTAGTCACTCTGCCACGCGCGACCTGGCATGGGCAAGCGATCGCCTGATCGGTAGCTGACCCAGGACCGAATCGCGATCTGCGCCGCAGGTTCAAGCACCGGCAGACGATCGTGC